>Ga0247834_1000585_pt1 | contig 70185 bp, 66 predicted proteins | sample LaCruzMarch2015__8_FD_187118 | JGI IMG/M metagenome (GOLD analysis project Ga0247834, IMG submission 187118) | Freshwater microbial communities from meromictic Lake La Cruz, Castile-La Mancha, Spain - LaCruzMarch2015_12m | ecosystem: Environmental > Aquatic > Freshwater > Lake | place: Spain...
ATCCGATCAGGCCTAATCAGGCAACCAGAGTGAAGAGACCCCATGACAGACTCCAAAGATTACGTCCCCCCCAAAGTTTGGATTTGGGAGCAACCCAACGGCGGCACCTTTGCGAACATTAATCGGCCGATCGCCGGGCCGACGCACGACAAAGAGCTACCAATTGGCAAGCATCCTCTGCAACTGTATTCGTTGGGCACACCGAATGGCGTCAAGGTCACGATCATGCTCGAAGAGTTGCTGGCGCTGGGGCACATAGGCGCTGAATATGATGCTTGGCTCATCAATATCCGTGAAGGCGACCAGTTTGGCTCGGGTTTCGTTGATATCAACCCAAACTCAAAAATCCCAGCGCTGTTTGACCGTAGTGGTGCGCAGCCGGTGCGCGTGTTTGAGTCCGGCGCGATCCTGCTCTACCTGGCCGATAAATTTCAGGCTTTTCTGCCCAAAGCGGGTGCCGCCCGCACCGAGGCTTTGAACTGGCTGTTCTGGCAAATGGGTAGTGCGCCGTATTTGGGCGGCGGGTTTGGTCATTTCTACGCTTACGCGCCCGCTAAGTTTCAGTACCCCATTGATCGCTTCACGATGGAAACCAAGCGCCAGCTTGACGTCCTAGATCGTCGCCTGGCCGTCAGTGAATACTTGGGTGGCGATCAATATACGATCGCTGATATTGCGGTGTTTCCCTGGTACGGTGGGTTGGTGAAAGGTTGGTTGTATGGGGCGGCCGAGTTTTTGAACGTGCAAGACTACAAGCATGTTCAACGTTGGGCCGAGGCGGTTTACAGTCGGCCCGCAGTTAAACGCGGGCGCATGGTCAACCGTATGCAGGGCGAGGCTGCAGAACAATTGCGTGAACGCCACGACGCCAGCGACTTTGACACTAAAACGCAAGACAAGATTCAAGCTGCTAGCTAGCGCTCATAAATGAGTTTGCGAGGTGCAATCCATCAATTTTCACGCTGTGGTGAAGTATTGAATCATCGCGCCCATGGTGCGTGCTGTGTCGCATGATGTCGCGCATGACTCGGACGATTATTAGGTGTGTCATCTAGTGAGGCACTGACTGGTGCATCATCGTCTAAACAGGAGCTCCAACATGAAAACGACTCTGGCTTTAGTGATGTGTGCTTTGGGGATATTTCACGGCATCGGCGCAGTCCATGCGCAAACGCAAGTCTTACCTAATGGCGCAGGTGGTTACAACGTGTATGGTCCTCAGGGAACGACACAGGTGTTACCAAACGGGGCAGGCGGCTATAACGTTTATGGCTCTAATGGCACGACGCAGATCTTGTCGAATGGCGCTGGAGGCTACAACGTTTACGGGTCCGAGGGGACAACTCAGGTCCTGCCAAATGGGGCAGGTGGCTACAACAGTTATGGCTCAAATGGCACGACGCAGATTTTGCCAAACGGTGCGGGTGGTTTCAATACCTATGGCTCGGATGGTTCTTCGCAAATTCTGTCGAATGGCGCGGGTGGATTTAATATTTATGGGCGCTGATGTCTCAAAAATACATTTACGACGTTAAATCTAGTGCTCTCTATGGTGCGAATGGTCTTTTTCTAAAAAAGGTCTTTTGTCCAAAGGCAAAGCATTGGAATCAGTTGATCGCTGATGACCCACTTGAGCGTTCAAGAGGCTGTCGCGAGTGCGGGCATCGTGTGGTGAACCTCGACGAGGCGACAGACGTGTCCTGGTCGGGTATTTTTCCCCCCTGTGTGTATATTCCCGCCGATTCAAAAAGCGTGACATTTTTACAAGACATCAACGAAATACCCGTCGTCACCAAACCCAAGAGAGCAAACACTGGCACAGTCCTGATCAAGACAGCTCGCACACTTGAGGACATCAACCGTGCAGCAAACATGGGCTATTGGCCTGATGTGCGTTTAGTCGAATACAAGGATCAAGAGTCTGCAATCGACTTTGTCGCGAGGGTATTGCACAACAAGGTCATTGATGGGCCGATGCAGTCGAAACTCACGATTGGCCAAGACCCTCAGACCGGACGGATTGAGGCGTCAGGCGACTTTCGGTTGAGATTTAATAAGGAGCCACTGAAAGAAGTGATCCCTTTTACGTATTACTACCCTGACTATCAGCGTATGCCAGTGGCTGCGTATTTAATTCCGTTAGGCTTGCCGAACGGGAGCGAGGTCGTGGTCGAGGATCCAATCGAGGATCTGATTGGACGCACGTCAAGTCAAGGCGATGTATGGCGTGCGAAAAATATCAAAGGCTTTGTGAGAGATAGGATGGTGCAGATTGACTATCGTTCGCTCAAGCGCTCTGAGATTGTGGGTTAGGTGGTGGATATCCATCGATCCAGCAAAGTACTAACATAGCCTTTAGGCAGCATGTGTCCTGCCTCCGGGACAACGGTGACATGCCATGCCATCAGTGTTGCTAGAGCTTGGACATTATCGGGATTACTTTGCCAGTCTTGTTCACCAACATGGATTTCGCAATCTTTGGAGGCGTGATAAAGACCCGCCTGAACGCGCTCCATGAGTTGGCGTGCTCTGGGAGGGACGAAAAAGGTTTTGGACTCGCTATTCGCAAATTCCCCCACGATCGGAGAGAGCAACAGCACTCTGCCGGGAAATGGCGCCATTAATGTCTGTGCGTGCAGGAAAAGGTAGGCCCCAAAAGAGTTGGCCACGACCATTGCGTCTTCGTGCCAAAAGTGTGCCTTCAGATCTTGCGCAACGTGTTCGATTTGCTCTGGAAAACTGAGTTTCGCAAAATCACCAAGTGTTTCCCTGCCGGAGACGTTCAAACCCCGAGAGAGGAGCGCCTCTCCCAGACCTGTTTCAAGATGACCGCCTCGCCCGGGTAGGTAATAGATGTCCATGAGTGATTTTAGCGTTGTCTGGCGGATTACTTGGCAATCCTCATCACACACTGACCAAACGCTTCCGTCTGGGGTTTGATCCCAAGATCCATGCATTGATTTTTAGCGGCATCGAGTGACACTGGGGCGACCGTGGGACTGGACGCTACAGCGCTTGTTGGTGAGGTTGTTGCGTTGCTCGCGACGGTTCCAGTCGGTGTCAGTGTTAAGGTTTCCGTCGTGGTAGTGCCGGAGGGGCTGACTTGGCGTGTTTGAGTCACGCCCGCGGGCGTCACGCTCGTTTGTGTCGCACCTGGTGGCCCACCTGCAGGGTTCGCCGTGGTGTGCGTGGTGGCATGCCCCTCGGTATAACCGACCTTGGTCATTTGTCCCATCATGACTTGGATCATGTTGGGATAGTCGTAGGCAGCGCCCGAGGCATGGTCGATCGCGACGCCAATAATACCGCCAAAGAAAAAGTTACCAACCATACCGGGTTTCACGATCGAGACGACGGACGCACGTCCGACCTCGAGGCCAGGCTTGTTACAGGTCACTTGGAGGTCATCATTTGAACGCTGGATTTGTACTGAGCCAGGTGAGGTGAGAAACCATTTGCCCTTGGCATTGACGAGCTCACAGGCGGCGCCTGACACCTGCGCAGCTTCTTGTCTGGTTTCAACGGATACGCTTTGTTGTGATCCCCCTGTGATGGAGGCGCAACCGCCTAGTAGGAGTGAAGCAGCGAGTATGGCCAAGAGAGAAAACAGTCTAGATCCGTTCATTGTGGGGCCTTTATTTTTTTCATTTTGAGAGGTGCTTGAGGTACAAGAGTAAGCAGCTAGGTGTCTCATGAGATGCGACTTTGTTTTTCTTTTTAATTATCTTTATAAAAGTGACATGAGGTCCAAGCAAAGGTGTATCGTCGATGTCGATGCGCTTGGCGTCGACTCGAGAGTAAATTGAAACGGATGGTGTGAACGAGATGTTGAAAGCTCTGGCGCTACAAATCTCATATGTGACTCAGACGCTATATGTGTCCCTATTTTTATCTGCCTCGGTCCTCGCACAAGAACCTCACAAGAGTCTGTACGCGATTGAGCGGCAAGTGTTGTCGATCCATGTGCGTGCAGATGGCACGTATGAAGAAAAAATCGAAAGCGTCACACTGGCGAAGGCAATCTCGGCGATTGAAATCGTCAGCCAAGAAGAATTAGATTTTTATAGTGATCGTGAGACTGTAAAAGTCATAGATGCTTTCACTGAGCTACCTTCGGGCGAGCGCATTTCTGTCGCTGAGGAAGCAATCAGGGTGATCGACGAAGAACGCTCTGATGGCGCAGCGACGTTTAGCTCGCGCAAGACGCAGGTGGTGATTTATCCAAAGATCAGTGTCGGTGCGAGGGCGTACTCAACCATGCTGCGTCAAACGCATACCCCTTTATTTCCTAGTCAGTTTGTATTTCGAAGAGTTGTGGGACCATCTGTTGAGTATGGACATTTAGAGTTCAATATTTCTCATGATCCTGCGATTAAGATCATGGCGGATAGTCGAGGTTTCAAAGGGGGACGGTTGCCAGATGGGCCTAATGGTACGGTGCGTTATCGCTATCTTTTTGCGCAGCCTGTGACTCAGGCTGCTGAGAGTGGGCAGGTATCGATTAGTGACTTTAGACCCTTTGTACATTTGTCGACTTTTGACAGTCCCTTGGCTGTTGGCCGAGTGTATGAAAAAGCAGCTGCCCCCAAAGCGGCGGTGACGCCTGAGGTTCAAAAGCTTGCCGATGAAATCACGTCTGGCCTCAGTGATCCCAAAGAACAGGCTCGTGCTTTATATAACTGGGTATCTCAAGAGATTCGTTACGTGGCGATCTTTTTAGGCTCGGGTGGTGTGGTACCCAATCCGGCTGATCATGTGATCCGCAATCGGTATGGCGACTGCAAGGACAAGACCACGCTATTGATTGCGATGCTCGCGGCCAAGGGTATTGAAGCAACGACTGCCATGGTGAATTCCGGTACATCCTATGAAATCCCGCGTTTAGGTTCAGTGAGTCCTTTCAATCACGTCATTGCCTATCTTCCAAAGTGGGATCTGTATCTTGACCCCACGGCTGAGCTTGCACCTTTTGGGGTGTTGCCAATCAGTGTTATTGATAAGCCTACGGTTCTTACTGCGTTTGATCGTGTGGGGCGCACGCCAAGCTTAGAGGCCTCGACCAACTGGATTCAATCACTCACCAAGATTCAGATCAAATCGGATGGGCAGATTACGGGCTCAGTGTCCTCGGAGTATGCAGGGCATTCTGATTACAGCGCACGATTGACCTTTGCTGATCATGTGGGCGAGTACAAAGAAAAATTGGTGCAATCGCATTTGCAGGACAATCGACAATCAGGGGCGGGTCAATATACCCCGTCTGACGCAAGAGATTTGAATACTTCTTTTACCAACCGCAGCACCTTTACACTCGATCCAGTGACCAATTTTCCGGGGCCAGGTGCGTTCAGTATCCCTGTAGGTCTCGCGCCAGCGATCATTAGCCAGTTAAGTTATAACCGACCCAAGGAGCGCTTGCAGTTTCCCTTCGTCTGTCGTTCTTATCGTTATGAGGAAACGTACGAGGTCGAATTGCCAGCAGAGGCACGGATCACAAGAATCCCGCAAGATGTGTCTTTCAAGGAAGCGGGTTTATTTTATCAGGCAACGTATCGTCAAAGCGGACAAGTCGTGATTGCCAAGCGTGTCTTGCAGGCTCAACGTCCTGGTATGGTCTGCCAACCTGGTGAATATCAAATCACACGACGGTTACACCCCGTGGTTCAGAGAGATATACGGGGACAGATTTTTTACGAGTAAGGGGGCGGGGGCTTCTATCTAACGCAAAAATCCAAGTGTCTCATCCCTTGAGCCACTGAGCTGTAATACTAGCCATATCCCTTACGGAGGTTCTTATGGCAGACACTCAAACAGACACCAGAATTGCGACAGTCTCACCCGTCAAGGAGGTTGACGCCGAAGCATCGTTACAGCGGATTTTTGAACACTTAGCACAAGAGGGCTATCGTCCAAAATTAGATGATGATGGTTCGATTAATTTTAAGTGCGAAGGCTGGAATATTTATCTAGATTCATATGATTCAAACGGTGGATTTCGAGCGTATTGTTGCGCGTTGTGGAATGTGGATCCAAGCGAACGTAACGAAGCCATCAGTATTGCGAATTCAATCAATGCAGCGCAACGTTGTTTGAAAGTTTTGGTGAACGAAAAAAATATCGTGTGGGTCACGCATGAAACGTTTTGTACGGATGTCACTGAATACACACGTATATTAAATTCTGTGCCTGAATATTTAGTCAGTGCATGCCGGGAGTTTCGAGAAGAATTTCGCCGTATGACCAAACCAGTCACATTGAACTAGTCATCAATGACTGTCAGTTTAAGTATCACCTGGTGAGTCACTCAGTAAAGGAAAATAATGGTCTCCAAATAGGCTAACATAAACTGAATTGCAGCCTTGCAACGCACGATTGACGGATAAGAACGATGGATCGCACAGAACGGTTCTACAAGATTCAGGCCATGCTCATGGCAAAACCTTCGGTCACAATGAAGCAAATGCAAGACGCGCTTGAGGTATCACGTGCGACCTTGAATCGCGATTTGGCTTATATGCGCGATCGACTCAACATTCCCTTCGCATGGAATCCAACGCTGCGCGGCTATGCGCTCACGCGTCAGCAATCATCAGACAAAACGTTTGAGCTGCCAGGTGTTTGGTTTAATCAGCAAGAAATTTACTCTTTGTTGACAATGATCGAGTTAATTTCAAAGCTGGAACCTGGGGGCTTGTTGTTACCGCATTTGACCCCGTTTAAGAATCGACTCGAGGGCTTGCTTGATGAGGGTATTGGCAGCGCAAAAGAGGTGATGAGTAGGATTAGAATTTTACCGATGGCTCAGCGCCAAGTGTCGGGAGAATACTTTCAAACCATTACCCATGCCTTGGTACAACGTAAGCGTTTGGAGATTAAACACTTTGCACGTCAAACAGGACAAGACACTGAGCGTCAAATTTCACCCCAACGCTTGGTCTACTACCGTGACAATTGGTATTTAGATGCTTATTGCCATCTGCGTGAAGGTTTACGCAGCTTTGCACTCGACGCGATCAACGGTGTTCAGTTAAAAGAAAAGCCAGCCAAAGGCGTGGCGGAAGCTGAACTGCACGAGATGTTTGAAACGAGCTATGGCATTTTTTCAGGAAAAAATACGCAAGTTGCCAAACTGAAGTTCACCCCATTTAGAGCGCAGTGGGTCGCACGCGAAGTCTGGCATCCAGAGCAGGTGGGTCAAGTGCATGCCGATGGCAGCTATACGTTAGAGGTCCCCTACGGTGAAGACTGGGAGTTGATTCAGGATATTTTGCGCCAAGGCGAAGATGTGGAGGTGCTAGGACCTGTATCGCTGAAAAAGAAGGTCAAAGAAACTGTGCAAAAAATGCTACAGCTCTATTGACGGACCGGTGGTGAAAAAATACGAATCCCTAGTGATCAAATCGGCGAACCCGTGCCCCTTACCATCGACATGATCGAATTGGCATCAAGACTGCGCGCTTTTTCCTGTATTTGAGGTAGATATTGAGCCTGAAGATTCTTTGCAGGTTCGACGAGTTCAGTAAATGTTTGTTTTAATAAATCTGTGCTCATTTGACGACCACTTGCGTAGTAGCGGCTTGCCACCTGACCGAGCGCGTAGGTCGTGGCAAAAGACATCACCATGCCTGTGGCGGCACCGCCCATCTTTTTACCCGTCTTACCTAGCAACCCACCGAGCAAACCTCCAACGAGCTTACGACCGAACTGTTCAAGATACTGTGAGGTTAGACCCACACCAACTGTTGCCAGGAACTCGCGGATATGTCCCTGATCAAGTTCGTGTCCATAGGCCTTGCCTATGCGATAGACCATCTTGATTTGTAAAGGAATGATCGCAACAGAGGCCCAGGACTGCGGGAGAAGCTCTAACGCACCATTGACGATGGAATAATTCAAAATCATTTTGTTTTGAGCTGCTTCATCTACGACTGGCTGTGTTGCTGTAGAGGCGGCGACTGGCTTTTCTTCTGGAGTACGCATAGGGGCGGCTGTGCCGGCAAGAGCAATCGCATCAGCTTGTTGCTCCGATACCGCCGAGATTTTGTCAGACTCCAAGTCTAGCAACTTGCATAATTCCCGTAAAAACTGATTCTCGGCATCACATCGCACGCCATCACTGTCACAGACACAAACGGCCAACTCGTAGGCATAGCGTCTATGGCCTTCGTCGGTAAGAGCGGCCGCTGCTTCATTCAAACTGATCCGTTTAAATAAAACATCTTGATAGATGCCCATCAACTCAACAGAGCTTGAGCCAAGCTGTTCGGCAAAATGCTTTACATGTTCCCGTTCGCTTTCATCTTTGGCACCATCGGAAAATGCCGCAAGCATGGCAATGGAAAGTATGGCGCGCTCAGTGTTCATTTGCAAACTCCTAAATTAGCTCAATATGACAATGGGGGTCTGACCTGTTGAATAAATATAAGTTCAATTTAACTAATTAAACAAAAATAAATATTAACTTAATGACTAATTTGCTAATATCTATGTATGCCGAAGATACCTCAAGCCCTTTTGATGATGCCGCCCTTGGTGCAGGCGCACCTGCGTCAGCTCGGCGAAGACTTGACCATCGCACGCAAGCGACGTGGTGAGTCTCGTCGGCACTGGGCTGAGCGGATCGGAGTGTCGGAGCCAACGCTCATGCGTATGGAGAAAGGCGATCCTTCTGTGGCGTTTGGGATCTACGCCACGGCGCTTTGGCTGATTGGCCGCTCCAACGAGCTGACTAAAATCGCCTCCCCCGAGTTTGACCTTGGGGCATTAGAGGTGAGTGTCAACGCCGCCAAAAAACGCTCCGTGCGCAAACCTATTTCTCTTGAAAACCGGCTTCAGGAAAAGGCCCAGCCATGACTATCGTCATTCCCTATCAACCTACTGATGAGATGAGCCTCTGGTGGTTGGGCCAACCTGACGCACCCACACTTATTGGTCGCTTGGAATTTATATCAACGCTACGTGGCATTGGTTTGCGCTACGACGCCAACTGGTTAAGTCACGGCTTTGCTCTCAGTGAAGACTTACCACTGCGCGACCATATGTTTTTACCGATAGCCAAAGACTCTGCTGTTGGCGCAGTCGATGATGCTCGGCCCGACCGATGGGGGGAGCGGATGATCCGTACGTTTGATCGGCCCGTGCGTTTATCCTTGATGGAGTATTTGTATTTTGCAGGGGATGATCGATTTGGTGCCTTGGGTGTTTCTCTCTCTTTAAAAACCTACCATCCGCATGTGACGGGCCCACTGCCTCAACTGCCCGACTTGGGCTCAATCGAGGACAGTATTACCGAGATTTTTTCTGGTGCGCCCGTCAACGATCAATGGATGCGCTTAGTTAAACCAGGGGCTAGTATGGGGGGCGCCAGGCCCAAAGCGCTAATTGAGTTGGCAGGTGCAGAGTGGGTACTCAAGTTCCGCGAAGAAGGCGAATCCACCGATACCCCTCTTATCGAGCACGCCACAATGACACTAGCGACTTGTTGTGGCATCCGCGTCGCACAAACAAAAGCATTGCCATTACGCAAAGGTCATGCCATTGCGGTCCGACGTTTTGATCGGAACGCGGGCAAACGGATTCATAGTCTTTCTGCTGCAGTTGTTTTACGCGCGTGCGCTGAGGATCTGAGCTATCCGGCTTTGTCGCTTTGGTTGCGGCGCAAGGGTTCGGTCCAATCAGGCCAAGCCGCTCAAGATATGCGGGAACTATTTCGCCGCATGGTGTTTAATATTTTGATTGATAACAACGACGATCACGAAAAGAATCACGTTGTTCAGATGGACGACAACGGGTGTTACTCGCTCTCTCCAGCCTTTGATTTACTTCCAACAGGGCAGGCACTCGGTTTTCAACAAATGCGTGTTGGCGCGCAGGGTACGGAGTCAACCCTCGAAAATGCGATCTCCGAACATAGATTGTTTGGCTTAACGTATGACGAGGCTGCTGCAGAAATCGCGCGGGTCACCCGTTGTGTAGAGGGTTGGGCGGCGCACTTTAAAGCAACAGGTGTATCGGATTCGGATTTGACGCAGCTCATCGCACAGATCGATCGTCCGTTTCTGCGGGAGCAGCGGCGAGCTTGGTTGGAGAGTTAGCGCATTAGCTAGTTCACAGTGATGCCTGACTGCTGAACCAGATCCACCCAACGCTGATAATCCTTGCGGACGAAGTCACCAAACTCGGCGGATGATTTGGGCGGGGCTGGATCAACTACTAGCAACTCTAAACCCTTTCGAACGGCATCATTCTTGAGAGCACTCAAAAGTGATTCATGGAGTTTTTCAACAATATTTTTAGGGGTTCCAAGCGGTGCAAACAAACCCCACCAATGTGCGACAACTCGTCAACGGTAATCGATGGACACTCGCACAAGCTGTATTTTTTGCTGGTATCTTGTTGCTGCTGTTTTCACATTTAGTGCAGATCTATATATGGGGTCTGTCACTCACAATTTTCGATATCATTCCTAATCAGCATCAGGCGATGGTGTTTGCTGGAAGTTCTTATACAACGGTTGGGTTTGTGACAGACCCCTTGCCGGTGCATTGGCAGCTGATGACGGTCATCATGGCTGCCTCTGGTTTTTTCTCATTTGGTTGGAGTACAGCGGTCATGTTTCTGCTTTCTCAGGCTCTATTTCCCTCGGAAAATTCCTGATTTGACCAATATTATTTACTTGCCGAGCGCAATTTGCGGCCCGACATAGGCATAGCCCTTATTTCGCCATGTGACGATTCGAAGCTCGGGATGAAATTCAACGAGTCGCCGTCGTAGTCTGCTGACGAGCGTGTTTAACCGAATGTCGTTTAACTCCAGTCCAGTAAATCCAAGTTCCTCGTGCAGTGTTTCTCTGAGGCTGACAGATCCATGGTTTTGGAGCATATTTTTAAACGTTAGTGCCTCGAGTGTGGGGAGTTCGAGGGCGCTTTGATCAGGTGCTATTAGCCGCCTGGATGTTGCATTGAAAAACCACCGTTCTGAATTGTTATTTAAGTTCAATCGAGTAAGAAGACTCTTAATGCAAGCATGTAACTCCCTAAAAACGACAGGCTTGCTAAGGTAGATGTCAGCACCGACCTCAAAACCGAGTATCCGATCATCAAGTTCAGTGCTTGCTGTCAATATGATGATACCTAGCTTTGGAAGTCGTTGTCTGAGTTCAAGTGTGATTTCATAGCCGGATCGATCCGGCAAGTTAATGTCAAGCAAAATAATATCAGGTGAATATTTCGAGAGCTGGAGATCACATTCAGCCGCATCTTGTGCTTCGATAACATCCATGAAGTGATAACGCAGTTGAAAGGCAAGCTCAGCTCTCAGGTCATCCTTGTATTCGACGAGTAATACAAGTGGCTTACGTTCAAAAGGTTTGTTGAGCAGAAGATTAAGCATCTTTGAGATTACAGTTAGTCGTCATTTTTTGCTCTGAGCTGGTGACTAAGCAGATTTTCAAATAGTCAGACCTCTAAACTGAAATAAAAATCTTGCTTAGTTACTAGGGCTCTTCGGCCAAATCGGGATCAACAGTTTTTGTCCTGACAAAATCTTATCTGACTTTAGATTATTGAGTGACTGCAAGGCCATGGGCGTCACGCTATATCGACGTCCAAGAGACGATAGTGTTTCGCCATCGGCGACGGTAATTTCTTTGATCGTTGCAACTTGAAGAGGTTCGGGAGGCGGAGGAGGCGGTTCTGGTGGTTTGGGAGGAGGAATAGCTTTATTCTTTGCCTGTTCCTCAATAAAGCGCGGTACCGTCAGCGATGACTGAGGTGTGGCATTCAAGCTCCAGCAGCGACCAGCCCGGGCAGGCACTTTGATATCCAGACGTGAGACTGCCGGCATGGTTGAGGGTGTCGTTTGCTCTAATATATAACTGTAATCCTCAGCGAGTTTAATGACATCATTTTGACCCTGCATGCCATAACGTAAAGTGATTTCCCGTACGCCTAATTTATCGAGTTGTTCCATCGCAGCCGGAAAATCGGCGGGTGTGAATACACGGGCTCCCTCTTGAAATTCTTGCAAGAACATAGACAGACCTAGAGGGCCTGGATAGCGTTTGGTCAAAATAAGATTGTCAATCTCAATATCAAGGATGACTTCGCCACATTGAGAGGGCTTCCATTCGAAAGTATTGCTGGCCTCTATATTCAGATTGCTCAGCTCAATTAATTCCTGAGCACATTGGATACTCAGCATCGCCGCGTATGGCCGCGCTTTAGCGCCTGCGTTGACTCCAATGGGAAAGGCCGCCAGCGAAAGTTTCGCGCTTTTTGTCGTAGACGATTCAGCAAGTTTTTGTTTGACGACTTCAGATACTCGGCTGGTGACAGATTGATTTAAAAAACCAATGAAGCCTAATCCAAACGGGAACTGTAGACCTGATACAGAGTTGGGCACTAGGGAGCCGCCAGTGCGAGTGATGAAATTTTTTGCTGGACCGTCAACAAATCCCCACACCGAACCTTGGTCGCCAAATAATTGAGTACTCACTTCACTCGGACTGACAGCGAGTTTAGTTTTCCACATTACGTCCTTTTCCCAATACTCTTGAGCTTTGCATGAAGCTTGTTCAGCAGCGTAAGACTTGATCGAATTAATCGGGGCTTCAACGATACGCCACATTACCTCGTCATCAGCGCTTTTGTAGCGGGAATTAGCTTTGAATGCTTGAAAGCTTTGATCTAAGCGTAATAAAAGTGAAGTATTTGCCTCGGCACCTGAAGTGCCAGAAAAATATTGTGATGTCACATCAAACGATTTGTTGATGCCTTGCATGACTTCAATTGCTGCTGCTTGACGATTGATGATGTACTGTTCAAAAAAATTAATATCATCCCGCGCCCGACTGATCTCACTTGGAACCAAATTATTTTTTTGTGAAATTGAGTCGCGCAGGGCCTGTCCAGTCACGCTATTGACTGCATTGACTAAGCCTACAGCGCCTTTAAGAGAAGAGTTTGAATTGACATTATCATTTAGCCGAAAATAGTACCTTGCGAACTCGAGCCAAGAAGGTGATTGATTGGCTGGCAGGTTCACAAATTCGCTTTGCAGTTTTTTTAGAAATAAGTTGAAGGGGCTGTTAACCGTTCCGATACTCGCAACTAAACTCCTAAAACTAGGTTCTGTAACAATCAAACGTTCGCCTTGCGTAATGCCCCAAGCGAAGCCTCGCCAATTATTTAAACGTTCTTCAAAGTACCATTGAGCGAATGAATCAGAAGCCTTGATGATTTCTTCACGATTTTGTAAGGCCTTTTGAAGTTCTTTGATAAAGTCATCAATTCGATTTTTGCCCCGTAAAGTAAAACCTCCTTCTATTTGAAGATCTCTTCGCGAAATGGATTCGGGATTCCAAAATTCACCCAATGTGACAGGGGAAATTTCAGGCTGTGCATTCGCCCATGAAACAAGCCACTCTAGTTGTGGCTCCTTAAAAACTTCTGCAAGCAAAACAGATCGGTCATCTTTTAGGGAGTTTTTCAAGTATGAATCGTCGGGCGATGACCATGCAAGCGCAGCCACCAATAAGTCATCAAAATTCTTTCCAATTTCTTTTGAGAGCACCGGATCGTTCAAACGCAGAGCTTGGATTGGAATTTGAGGCATGGCTAAAATTTGCTGGTAGTTCGCACCATCTAAGCGTGCTTGCATCATGTTGATGTAACGCGTAAGCGACACAATTGAAAATGCTCGCGTAGTAGGATTCGAAGAATCTAATAGCTTTTTAAAATCTAAACCCAAGCCTGTGGGTGAGTCTTGCACTTCTCGGAATTTTCGAACATAGACTTGTTTGAGTTTCGCCTCAAGCGATTCGATTTCCGGATTAAAAGCCAGCCAGCGTGTATTCCAGTTTTTTTCTTCTTTAAGAATCAATCCCACTAATAAGAGACCCGAGTTAAGTACGTCGAGCTCTTCAGCCCGAGAGGCAGACTCAGAAGAAAGAGTACCAAAATTTTTCGGGATATTTTGGGCAAAGCGTTCGATAGTCGAAGAGGTAGACTGATATGACAGCACAAGAAAAATCAGTACTGCAACACAAAGGCTTGACCAAGACACCAGTGCCATATTGGCTGTTACGCGGCGCCACCGACTGACGATTTCACCCTGGAGCGCAGCATTGCGCTCCTTGGGCAAAATGCTTGAAAAAATATCGTGAATAAATAGTCCCTTCGCTTTCGCAACGCCTTCATTTGAAGGCGCACCTGAGGCCAACATTTTTCCAAGAAGGCTGGGAAGGGGGAGCTCTTGACGGGCGCTTGTCAGAAACACTCCACGAAGATATGGTTGCTCAAGATAAGGGTTATGACCAAGCGCTGCTTTTAAAAACAGCTGCATCCCGTCTTTTAGACGCATGACCTCATCTGGGAGCAAAAGAATTTCGGGCGTGAGGGCTACACCCCTGACGGCCAAGTCTAGTCTCAGTCGCTCGAGTCGCCCCGAAAGTGTACCGATCGCTTCGCTGGCAAACATCTGTTCATCGGTGATGCCTTTGGTCTGCTCAGAGAGAAACCCCATCGCCTCTTTCGACTGTTCATCGGTGATTTGTTCGGCCCATTCAGTGAAGCCATAAATCTGATCACATTTAGTGACCATGATGTAGATTGGAAAGCGCTTCTCAAACAGGCGCATCAATTGATCTAGGCGGTCACGGAGTGATCGACCTCGATTTTCGATCGTCGTCACATCTCCGGCCAGCAGTGTCGGCGCATCAATCGCAATGACAAGCCCGTTTAACCCTTCACGCGAGCGATATTTTCCAAAGAGCTCCAGCAAATAGTCCCATTCTTCATGGTCTCGCTCAGTTCCGTCTGGCGAGACGTAGCGTCCGGCAGTGTCGATCACGACTGCTTCGCTAAAGAACCACCAGTCACAGTTGCTAGTCTGAACAATTTTTCGAGTCTGGGCAGTTTCTCGCAACATCGGGGTGAGGCGGGAGCGGGTGATTGCCGAAGTTTTTCCTGAGCCCGACTCGCCCATGACCATAAACCAAGGCAACACGTAAAGAGGATTACCAAAACGACGAAGCTGTGACTTTTTAAGCAAGTTGACTGAAGACTTCCATTTCTCCAACAACTCGTATTTGAAATCAATTTTCTGACTCGCCAGTTGCGCGCTTTTATTCTCTGAAGCAAGCAACTTGGTCTTGACCCGCCTACGCAGCATAAAACTGCGTAATGCTTTTAAACCAAAATAGGCGCCTATTACCCCAAAAAAGATGGCAAAGGCTCCCCAAAGCGGCCATTCCAGGAAAAGTACCATCAGCCAGCTCCAAATCGCGAGCAAAGCGAGCAAGGCGATCACGAGCAAGGTCGTTATGGCTGTACGCATTACGGCAGCCTCCGGATAACTTCGGCGGTCTGAAGACTGAGCAGACTATCAAACCAGTAAGCCAAGACCACGATGAATAAGGTGGGTACGATGATCACCAGAAGCCAAAAGATCCGAGAACCTAAACGAAAATGACGATGACGCACACGGGTGGCAGCAAGTCGATACGCTTCAGGAAACATACGTGCGATGCCACCAAGGGTGGTGGACTTGACCGCATATTCAGCGCGCAAGAGTTTGTATTGGTCTTGGAGAAGTGCGGTCAGTTCTGTGGACTTTGGATTCAAGCTGTAGCGTCCCACAAAGCCGAGTGCTAGACAGGTCACATATATTTCCCGAAGTTCTTGTTCATTTTTTTTGAGTCGTTCTAAGTGCTCGAAAAACTGTACACCCGCCAAACTAGTGGAGAAAAATTTGCGTTGTAGCATGAAGGCGCGCCAAGGGCGAGTTTCTTGCCACGCAGGTAGCAGCGAGAGTCGCTCATCGACCCAGGCCACTACAGGAAAAAGCGCCTCATTAAACTGCGGGAGTTCAATTCCCTCTGAAAGTGCAGTGTCGCGTGCCTGTTTGATTAGTAGCAGTAACTCGTCATGCACTGCTTGGGCCTGAGGCATTTCCAGGCGATCAAGACCTTGCAAATAAGCCATGATAGGCACGAATAACGCACAAAGCTTCATATCAACCTTTTGTGACGACAATGGAGGCGCGCAAGCCCTCAGGTGCTTGTGGCCAATAAAAAGAAATTGCGCCACTTTCCTCGATCTTTTCCCAACCCTCGCTCATTTGCTCCACGCGGAAATAGCGCGCATTAGACCTGCGCGGCAAGCCTTGTGGAGGTCCCGGCAGTTCAATTAACTCAATGCCTGGTAACGCATGATCAATTAGGTCGGTAATCACTGCGCTGGCAGCCAATCTTGCAATGCCAAGCAACTCACCGACTTCAACATCCTTCACAGTTTCAGACTGAAGGATGAGGTAAAAACGGTGACGATTACCAAAATAATCAAAGGGTATCAAACCACTAAACACTTCACCCTGTGGGGTTAACGTGACATTAAACTCAGGCCCGACTGCAATTTCAGAAAGGAGTTGGGAGATGATGTCTCGTGCTTTTGTAAAACATGCCCCCAGCGACTGATGGTCATAAGGGGGCAAGCCATCCTCTCGGCCGAGCAGCCTGCCATAGACATCGAACCGATGAGAGAAAGTGCTTAATTCTCCTACACATTGACGCAGCTGCCCATACACATTCCATGGATGGACGTTGCTGACTTCAAGCAAATGCGTCAGGGCAGGTACGTTTCGATTAAAGACTTGAACGGCTTGCATCATCATCAGAAAATTAGCATCCAAGTCTTCGGCATTTACGCCGCGTGGGCTTTTGTACTCTTCGAGTTGGCGAAGTCGCCCGAGCATGTCATCACGAATGTCTTTGACAACATTGGTTAAAAACTGAGAAGCACCCATGCAAACTGCTGGTGGAACATGATGGGCCGCGACGCGAACTTGAACACCATCTAGCGACAAGCGTGTTAAGGGAATGACTTCATAGTCATCTAGACCCACTAGTTCTGTTTCAAATACTAAGCGTGCATTATGCATGATCGTCGGCATCAAGGCTTGACTAGTATTAGAGTAATAGTCAGCTACTTCGTCTGGATTGGACAGTGATGCAAAGCGCGTACGAACCTCAGTGGCTTGTGGCATTGAGTCCACCACGGTTACGTTAGCTTGGCTGACAGAGAAGCGTCTTAATGCAATGTAGACGTTTAAAGGTAGTTCTGGATCGGCCCAGCTTTTGTCAAAAGATCGAGCAGCAATCACTGTATTGCCCGGATATTCGAGGTAGGTTTGGTCGGGTAAAAGTATTTTTAACGTACGAATTTCAACAATGCGATTACCAAGCGCAGATTCCGCGACTTCAAGTCGCTCTAATCCCCATGGAAATGGGTTAAGCATTCGCACAAAAGGCTCGCGATTAAAACGCTGATGCATTTCCAGTTGCTGAAAATGCTGAGGCTGTAAAAATAGCCCATGGTGCCAATAAATGCTCTGCTTTATATTCATAGAACCCAAATGCTATGGATAGAACGCTTAATCAAAACATTGGATGCATGTCAACTTGAACGCAAGTAAGACACTTTTAATCATCTAATGTAATACTGAAAAAACGAGGGGGTATTTTTTGCGTTTACGACTTACTTTGCGCTTACACTCGGTAATGCATTTTACATAACTAGATTGAAAACTCAGGTAAAAATTGAAAACATCTAGGTTTTCTTAGCCCAGCGCTTCTTTAGACTTTTCTGCGCTTGTGCCCTATAAGTTTCATTTTACCCACCATATCATTTATTCTCGATGATGAAGTCACGAATTGCGAGATATGGGAATGTTAGTTATTTGTAATTAAAAGACTGTTACAAGCTTAAATTTTAGTAATTAAAATGATAATCTTAAAATGACCAAATCTGTCTAAGGAATCAATATGGCGGTGACTGATTCAACCGAAAAACTGCGCTTCGAACTGAAGATCGAGTCTAGGCAGCAAGATACGTTCTATGTCACCGAGGTTCAAGGATCTGAAGCCATATCTGAGCCCTATTGGTTCAAAGTCATTTTTGCAAGCAACAACATTGATTTGCAAGCTGATGAGCTTTTGTTGCAATCCGTCATGCTGAAGGTCTTTACGTCTGACGCACAGCAATCAGCACAGTATTCTGGGCTGATTTTTGAGTTTTCAATGTTAAAGCGCGTCAACGATTATGTGCTTTACGAACTCGAGTTTAGGCCAAGGTTATGGAAGCTTTCGTTTAACCGCATAACTGATGTCTACTGCGAAGAAAAAAATATACCGGAAGTCGTTGCGCAAAAACTCTTGGCATCAGGTATTAATTCCGAGCGCTTCGAGCAACGTTTAAAAGATCCTTCTGTTTATCGTAAACGTTCGTTTATTTGTCAATTTTACGAGACAGATTTGAACTTCATCTCTAGATACATGGAGGCCGAGGGAATCCATTATTTTTTTGATCAGACGACAGAGTTTAATGAGAAGCTTGTCATGATTGACCATCGGCTAGGTGTGCCTGATACCAAGAAAAAGCTTTACTTTTATGATGTTCAGGACATGCCCTCCGAGATGCAGGACAACCGAGTCACGCATTTATCGACTACCCAAAAAGTCATGCAAGCCAAAATCGTGATGCAAGACTTTAATTACCGTAAAGCCAATCTTGAGGATTCATTAAAAAGCGAGGTTGATATCGATGCCAAAGGTATCGGCACCTCGATGTATTATGGCTACAACTTGCGCTCCCCAGGCGATGCTGCCCGCCAAGCAAAAATTAGAAAAGAGGAACAACTCTGCGATCAACTCACCGTAAGAGGTGTCAGCACTGCGATTGGCTTAAGAAGTGGGAACATTGCTTCGGTGGAACGGCACTTTCAACGTTCTTTAAATAAAGACTACCTTGTTACTGCCGTCAAGCACAAAGGCACGCAGTCATTTTCGTGGCTAAACTCCCAAGATGGTGCAGACGGTTCTCAGACATCGACTGGGACCACATATACCTGTGAGTTTTCTGCCTGCGACGGCAATCTTCAATACCGAGCTAAACGCAAGTCCAAATGGCCTTTTGTTGCCGGCACTTTAAACGGGATTGTGGATGACGAGGGCAGTGGCAAGTACGCTCAACTCAATGAGTATGGCCAATACAAAGTACAACTTTTATTTGACTTAACCAGTAAAGAGACGAATCGTGGTTCTGCGTGGATGCGTATGATGAGCCCCTATGTCGGGCAAGGTTACGGAATGGCATGGCCATTACTGAAAGGGACTGAGGTGATGATCGGGTTTACGGGGGGTGATCCAGATCAGCCATTCATCCTGGGGGCCGTACCGAACTCCGAAAATAAGAATGTGCTCAATGCCAACAACTCGCATTTAGGCGGGTTTGAATCAAGCTCCGGTAACTACATGGTGGTCAACGATAAGGATGGAGAGCAGGGGGTTCATATGTGGACTCCAAGCGGTAATACTCATTTTTACATTGGTAAGTTTTAAGAACTTAACTTTAAGGAACGTTTTATGGCTTGGGCACCAGCAAATAGTTATGGCGGCGGTATTTTTCAATGGACTTTAGGTCAATCTTATAAAACCAGTCTGGGTGGAAACTACTCAACGTCCATCGGACAGAATTCGTCCGTTTCCGTTGCCGCTGAGTCCAAGTTTACGTTTGGTACGACCAATAGTGTGAAATATGCTTGGGAAACTTCGGTCTCGTTCGGCAAATCCTTTTCATACAAAGATGTTGATGAAATTGAGTTCAAGCCGTCAGGGATATCTATTGCAGAATACTCTGGTGCAAGATGTCTTGACCTTTTCCAAGCCTCTGCAGGATTGGGGCCGATTCAACGGGGAGCATTTGAGGCTCAACGCAGTGCCGCAAGAAAAGCCATGAAAATTTTGGTTATTTGCAATGGAGCGAGCGCAATTGCAAACATTTTAATGAGTGGATTTGGGCAGGGGTTTGCCGAAAAAGGCAAAAGCGATAAGCAAAGTGATTACGCATTAGAAGTTGGCATTGCTGTTACCGCAGCGCAAGCTTTGACAGCAATCATTCCCGTTGTGATGCTTCTGTGCAATTCATTCTTAACCGCAGCAAAAGCAGGTACAAAGCCAACAATTTGGCAACCCAATGCTATTTTTCAGGCATCTTCGACAAAAGGTGTGTTTATAGGTAACAAGCCAAATAGCATTGGGATGAAAGAAATTTCTATGATGGCAATGAACGAAGAGGGCACAAATGTAACTGTGTTTAACTCGCCTGATGCCACCTTGAGTGGAGAGAACATTGGCTTATTAAAAATGGAAGAGCACATAAATTCCTTTTTAATTCCTCCTGGTTTACGCCAAAGTACGATGCAAATGAAAAGTAGCTCTGTGGACATCAAAACAAGTAGTCTTACTCTTAACGGAAAAGCACCGGAGATAGTAAGCCCCGTATCAACTTTACAAGCCTTTTTTTCGAATGTTGATCTAACCGCTCAAACATTACCAGGGTCAAAGGCGCCTATGAACGCCTCTCTGGTGTTAGATGATAGAGGTCCCAAAGCGATCTTAGCTGCTCAGGCTGGTCCCACTCCCGCCAGTTCAAGCGTTGAGATCATTCCGACTGCATTAACACTTAAATCAAGTGCGAAGACCTCGCTGGTGCTTGATGCCGAAGGGGCCACGCTTCGGGGACCAGTGAGCGTTGGTATAATCTCCGAAGGGAGTATTGGGTTACGTGGTTTGGAGGTAACAATTCAAGGACGCGGTAGCCTGGTTCTGAGAAGCCCCCTCGTTAAGTTGGGCTAATCGAAACGAAGATGCGTATCAGCCAACCCTCTCAATGTGAAGCGACTACAAAAATCCTGAACCGATTTCCGGGGCAGTTTGAAGTTTCTGTGGCCCTGTGGCATGTCTTTTCAATCGAGCCAGACCAGCCTGATCCAGAGGACTCTCGAATTATTTGGGCACTTGCCAAGCAACACCAGGTTCAGCAACTCGATGAAGGTTACCCAAAGTCAAGGGGTGAGTTTCTGTGCTTCGGTCTGGGTTATCCGCAAAGCGATCTGCGTTCTGGCCCATTTTCAGTCGCAGTGAGCGTGGATGTTCAGAAACGAAGCTTGGCTGTATTTGGTCCGAGACAATACAGCATGTTAGGAAGTCCGCACGAAACAGGCGGTGAACGATCGCCGGTTGCCGTTAGTTCTAGCAATGCCTTTGGTGGCCGCGGGTTTTTAGACAATCCTGATGGGGTTGGCTGGCAAGCCAAAGCAGGTGACAGAGCCCCTGAAATTGAAGATCCAGACGACTTGATCATTGCGACGCGTCAGACGGTGACCCCCGCAGGGTTTTGGCCTCTGTCACCGGCATCTAGCTTGCGTAAAAAACATCTGGGTGCGTTTGATGAAAGTTGGCTAAAAAGTCATTGGCCGTCTTTTCCACCAGATACGCACCTTGAATTTTTCCAAACAGCACCAGAAAAACAACGTTTATCCGCATATTTCAAAGGGAATGAAACTTGTGAAATCATTAATATGCACCCCTTGAAACAACGATTGATCTTTAAACTTCCCAATAAGCGTGCACGCTGCATTTATAGACGTGGTTCAGACGTGGGTATATTTAATGGGTGGTACGAGTCCCCGATGGTTGCAGAGACTTTATATTTATTTCCAAATGAAGGGGTTGCAGCTTTGTTGCATCGTGCAGTCATTTTGGTGCAACAAGCTGATGCTTTAGACCTGCGGGATGTTCTACTGTCGCTTGAAGAGCCAAATACCGACGTACCTGCACAAAACAAAATTAAACAGCACTTCCAAACTCAATTGTTCGATGTGATCAACCCTGTAGAAGAAACAATTAATCCCCAGGTCCTAGACTCTCAAGCATCATTAAAATCATGAGCGAGAAACCACCTAATTTCTCTAACGAGAACACCGAAGCCCAAAAACGAATTACAAAATCCGGTGTTGTAAAGTTATCGCCCGATTTTGAGTACATTTTGTCTCAAACCGGTTTTAGTCAAGAGTCCGCCGCAGCGATTCGCTCGGCAGCAGATCCATTTTCTGCCCTCAGCCAGGCTTTAAAACAACAAATTCAGTTAGCAAGGAAAGAATACGACAAGGCAATCTCTGTAAGTGGTCTAAGTGAAGCCGAATATCTCGAGGCGTTAAAAAAGTTTCCGGAAGTGGGCGCTGCGTTGAAAAAAGCAGATTTTTCATCTGGACTGAGCGTTCAGATGGGGGTGATGGGGGATTTTGTTGACACGTTAATTAACTCTCTCAGAGCCAATTCAACTCAGCAAACACCGCCGATGTCGTCTACACAAATGACGGACAACACAACCACACCAATAATTAAAGCTGTTGAAAAACAGGCTGTCAGTTCGACGGGGTTGGCTTCTCTAGAAATGCAGGATTTTTTAAAAGAACGACAGCTTAGCGAAACACAGTTTTCCGGCATGAATCTGTCTGGCCTTTGTTTGGCGGGTTTGTGCATGACTGGCATGGATTTTACCGGTGCGATTTGTGAAGCAACAGACTTTACCAATTGTGACCTGAGTCATGCGTGCTTTAAGGACGCCATTCTGACTAGCGCGGTGTTTACCGATGCCAAAATGGTAGCCGCCAACCTGGGTGGTTCCAGCGCATCGGATGCTTTTTTTAATAATACCGACTTGAGCCAAGCAAACCTTAACGAAGCAATGCTAGTAAATTGTGAGTGCAATTCAGCACGGTTTGATCAAGCGAGCCTTGAGCAAACGCAGCTAAATCACAGCGACTTGACTGGAGCAACTTTTTCCGCAGCCAATATGCAAAAAGTATCGGCTTGTGAGTCACTGTTTGAGGGCTGTACTTTTATTGATGTACAAATTGATCATGCTGATTTTATGCGGTCAACACTGACTAACTGCCGGTTCGACAAGGCTGTTGGGAAACGTGTTGAATTAAGTGGCGCACGATTACAGGCATGTCATTTTTCTGCTTGCAGCCTGATAGACTGTACTGCCATGCTAAAGGCAAGTTTTGATTCTTGTACCTTTGATCAGTGTAAGCTTCAGAGTATGAACTGGGTCACGGCCTGTCTTTCCAGTGTTAAATTCAACGACTGTGTTTTAACTGGCAGTGATTTTAGTTCGGGCGAATTGACACAGACGACTTTTTCAAAGTCAAAAGCGCAACAGGTATCATTTTTCAGTAGCCAACTCAAAGCAGTCGCTTTTACTCAAAACAATTTGATGGAAGCCAGTTTTCATGGTTCTAAGCTTCAAGCATGTTCTTTAACAGGAAACAATTTGTTTGGTGCTGACTTTATCGAAACACAACTGGACGACAAGACCACCCTTCAGGGCAACGTCATGTTAAAGACTATTTTGGCCCTGCGCGGCCATTCGTCAACGTAGTAGGAGATTGTTGTGAGCAAATTAATTGAGGCACTCCTAAACACAAAACAGTGCCGAGGCACAAAATTCGATGGCGTGAGTCTTGCCGGTTTGGATCTCTCGGATTGTCAGTTTTTTGAGTGCTCATTTACCAATGTAGACTTTTCTAATGCGTTGATGGAAAGATCTGTCTTTATTGGGTGTGATCTAACTGGTATGAATTTTTCTTCTGCCCAGATGATCGAAACAATATTTCAGGACTGTGCGTTGGACAATGCTCGATTTTTTGGCATGACGGTCACAGAGGCTATTTTTAGCAAGACTTCTCTTGTTTCGGTGGATTTTAGCAACGCAATCTTGCATAAAACGGCCTTTGACTCGTGCGATCTCACCCGGGCAAACTTTTCGGAAGCTGACCTCACATTAGTTGCTTTTATGAATTCGACAGTCGTGTATACAAACTTTATGAAAGCCAATCTAAGAAGATCCACGATGGCCGGCCTAGATTTATCAACCGCTATTTTCCAAGCGAGTTCTTTGATAGAAACCTACTTTGAGGGCTCTAATTTAAGCGGTCAAGCATTTAAGGATTGTGATTTAACTTCAACCATCTTTCACAAGGCAATCTTGGTCAACACAGATTTTTCTGACAGAGATTTGTCCGGAGCCTTCTTTTCTCAAGCAGATCTTTCAAATTCAAATTTTAAGGGCTCCAAGCTTAAGTTTGTATCCTTTGAAAAAGCCACGGTCAATAAAGCTGATCTGTCCGGCACTGTGATTGAAAATTCAATATTTCAGGAAGCTAGCCTGCAAGGAACATCGTTTGAAGAGGCGCAAATTAGTCAATGCGCATTTGGAAAAGCTGTTGCAACGCACGGCGTTTGGCGTAATGTCACTTTAGAGAAATCTGAGTTATCGGGTGCCTCACTAGATGGAAGTGATTTTTCAAGTGCAAAATTGACGCAAATCAATATGCATGATGTTTCGCAAGAAAAGACACTTTGGGACAAATCTATATTTGTCGATGTCAAGGGAACGGATCCTGAAAGACTGGCCGCAGAGAATTGGCAACCAAAAACCTAGCAAATCACACAAACTAAAGGAGTCAGTATGTTCGTTTGTACTGCAGGAGGTGGCAGCACAATGGCAATGCCGGATGTATGTAAAACTCCGGCACCTCCAGCACCGCCTATACCCATTCCTTATCCCAATATGGCACAGCTTGCGATGGGATTACCGCCTGTAGCAAACGTACTGATTGGTGGCGCTCCTTCCCTGAACAAAGCCTCAAAGATTCCAATTTCAAGTGGTGATGAAGCAGGAGTAGCCGGCGGCGTTGTAAGCGGCTCTTTTATTCAAGAGGTTGAATGCATCATGGGTAGTATGATCGTCATGATTGCTGGTAAAGCAGCGGTTCGCGTTGGCGACCCAGTTAAGGCCAATAAAGGCAATACCGTTGGTTCCGTCGTGGCTCCCAGTCAGACAATTGTTATGGCTAATTAAGGAGTTGAGATGCCATCCAGATCAGCATTAAACGTGTCAGGATTTCGAAATGCGTCTTCACTCAAGCAGTTGAACTTTCCATCCTCAGAGAATGGATTATCACGCCTGATCGTGACGGATGTTACAGACGATGTCATCCTTGTTGAAGGGCAAGACGGTGGACCATCGTTAAGAACAAGTCTTAGTGCGAGTTGCATTCTCAATCCACAGCTCGGCGATCAAGTTCTTGTTTATCTCGATCATGAAAGTCAAGCGCATTTCGTGCTGGCCGTATTAAAGCAAGCAGCACAACGTTCGCGGAGCTATTCTCTTGGAAAGGAGGTGAGTCTTTTGACAGATGGCAACCACTTGCACATAAAAGCACATGCCATCAACCTGACCGCCACGGAGAGTGAGTTTCGTATAGAGCGGTTTCAGGGGATCTATCAAGATAAGTCTGAACGCGCCAATACCATTACAGTCGTAGCGAATCTAGTTCGACACCAAATGGATCGTATGATCGCAAAGATACGAAACAGCTTTAGATTGATCGATGGTCTGGATCGAACGCAAGCTGCAAATATCCAATACACCGCAGAGCATCAGATTTTGTTGAAATCCAGTTTCACCAAGCTACATTCTCAGCACGCCGTGAAAGTGGATGCAAAGAAAATTGACCTGGGGTAGTTCATCATCGACCGAGCTTGATTAGAGAGCCTGCTCTTTGAGCCGCTTGATTCATTACCTCTGGCGAAAGATTGATTTCAAGATTGCCATTGGTTTTTGGAATATCTTCTTTAGGCAAGGGCGGCGCATCCGCATCGTGAGTCAAACTCACTGCGTTCACAATTCGCTGTGCACCGAGACCCAAGCGCAGGGCAAGTACGGCTGGCTCTGCTTTGTAATCTTTTGAAATCAAACCGCTTGACTGCATATTGAGCGGGACACGGAAATATCGCACTGACCTTGCGGCATCAAATTGATAATAGCCCGCGACGATACCTATAAATTTGGCATCCTGAACACGATCCACTTCTAGGATCAATCGAGTATCAGGGCTGAGGACATAGCGATCAAGTTGAAGGACACCGTCCGGCAAGTTTCCGCTCGTGAGAGACTTCATGAGGTCAGCAGGCTTGCTCAATAGCTTGGGAAATATTTTCTCATCATCGAACTGCAAGATCCCAAGCACTAACGTGTGAGCCTGTCCAGAATAGTAATTGAGGTCGAGGTCACTCGCTAACTCGATCATGATGCCATTTTTGGCAAATGGCCATTTGACCTCAGCTTTCACTTTGTCTTGTTTGACCGCATTGGAGGGGCCCGTGAGGCCACAACCTGTTAGAACAGAAAGCAATACAAGCAGTACTCCATATAATCCATATTTACCGACGATCTTGGGCATGCGAAACCATCCTATGCATTAAAAACTTGACGCTGTATGATTGGACCAACTAAAGAGTTTAAAACATGCGACACGTGCGACTCCAACCTAGAGTATTTCGCAGGCAAGCCATCGCCGTTGCGTTTGCTACCTTAGCATGCGCGATTGAAGCAGCTCATGTTAGTGCACAGATCGTCACAGCGCCTGTTTTATCTATCACGCAGGAAACTTTTGCAGAGGTGACGCGTCCTGAAGTTTGCTGGCAAACTATCCTGACCGCTCAAGAGAAAGCGGTGAGTGAACAAAAAAAAACGCCTTGGCTCGTGAAAAATTGGCAACCCTTGCTTGGCGCGGTGATGGGGGGGGCGATTGCCTTCAAATTTACAGGTAATTACGGCGAAGCAAGTCAAAAATGGAAGTGGCCTACTGTGGCTGGCGGTGCCGTGGTGGGCGCTGTTGCCGGACCAGGCGCGACGGCGGGAGGATACGGCATGGGCGTATTGGCCTATAGTTTGTGGCCGGCTTCTATACCAATTACGGCGGGATTCACTTTGTTGGGAGGTGTTCTTGGTAAGCTGGCCTGGGATCTCATCTTTCCTCCAAATGAAGATCTGCAGGCGCCCCAGCCTGGCCAGTTTTTGGCAAATCAGAACTTTTATTTGGAGACGACGTGCACCAAGCCTGAGCGTGTTCAGTATCGGCAGACGGCTTATTTGATCACCTATACACATCAAGGCCAGAAACAGACTGCCCGCGTGAAATACTACCCGGGTGCGCGCGTCGAGCTGACCACTGCGGGTCGGCCTGTTTACGAGGTGTCGCAAACGCGATAAGGTCATTGGGTTAACCGAATTTGACTGTGGCTAGGCTGTAGCAGCGAAAAAGACTGTAAGCGATATTGTCCTGATATTGAGCATTGCTTATTCCTCTAAATTTTCTTAGGGTTTGCGTAAATGCAACATAAAAGAGGTGCCGGTCTGATTGTCTGTGCTGTTCGAAATGAGCCATGTGTCCGCGCCCAATCTGGACCAGTGCTCAGAGGCTATGCAGGCGGGAGAGGCTTCACCCGCTTTTAATCGAAGCTCGACGCGAACCGGATAGGGTTCTATCAGATAGTAGTCAACTAAAAATCTGAAGCGTTCGTGTTGGTTGCCACCTGGCATCAAGGCGGTAAAAGATTGAATCGATAAGTCAGCCAAGACAATCATGATGCCATCCAGAGTTTTGCACTGGGTACCCAGGTGTGCGTCCGCACCTAAAATACAGGCCTGTTGACCTAGGCTAAACCGTTGCTCCTGTGCGATGGAGACCCACACGGTCTGGAGTTGTTTCACATATGCCTGGGTATCGGGAAAGGTGGTCTGAAGAACGGCTTTAAGTCCCTCTGCCGTGCGGTTCTGCTGGTTGTAAAGCGCACCACAAACAAGTAAAGACTCAACGCCTGGCTGAGAAAATTTGTCTTGTGGCTTTTCAATTCCAACAAAAGCAAACAGAATTTCAAGCATCCGACGATCGCCGTACTCTACGATCCTTAAGGAGGGGCGCGCCTTGATCCATGCTTTAAAGAGCATTGGATAAATCGATTGGGCAAAAATGTCCAGAAACTCTCGATTGACACTGTAGCCATCTGCCAGTTCGTTGAGCAAGTCCTCGGTATAAAAAGTAGGTAAGGGGGAGTCAACCCCATAAAGCCCCAGAAAGTTGGCTGTGATGCGATAGCGCTGATTTCCTTGCTCCTCAATACTTTCTAAGTCTGTTTGAGGAAAGCCTAGGCTGAGATTCGGCCGCACACGGATGGCGTCTTGTTCGGCGACGCCCTCGCGTTTAGCCAGTAACCTTATCAGGCGATAGGCCTGAAAAAATGAATAGCGATCGCTTCTGTTTAGAAGACGGCGCGTTAGATCAGCGGCTTGGTGCCGAGCATCGCTGGCCATTTGAACTCCACTCCGGTGTTGCGATCTTTTATTTCGAAGCGGGTGTACATGTTGATGCTGGCATACGTTGCAAAAAATCTCGCAAGTACACAGCCCCACAAATACATGGATCCCACGGAAGGCCAATTGGACTGGTCGCATACCATTTTGACGACTTGACCGCGTATCACCGTGCCAAAATGAATCCGGGTTTCTGGTGCAGTCTCAACACTTAATATGCCCTCGATTTGACGCGTATTAGCCAGTCGGATGGTATGGTCGTTCGTTCTAAAACTGTTGTAAAGCCGCAAGAGAGAGCATGTCGTTTCTGTGTTACCCAACGACATAAAATTCAGCGCGGTGTGGCTGATACAAGCCCATAACAAATCTTCGCCTATCGGCGCATCGACAGAACCTTTGACAGAAGTGATATTACGAAATGCGCAACGTTCTGGCGAAGTATTTGTGGGCTCACACACTTCACCAAGTTTCAACCGCTCGGGTAACCATCGGTTCGTACACGTCAACTCAATGGAAAGCGTTTCGGGTTGCGGGATTTCATTTGGTTCGTAAGCGAGCGCCAAGTAAGTCTCCACCCAATCACCGCTCATTGCTGGTTTGATGCTCTTCCGGTAGGTCCTCTCGCTCTGATCTCGACCCAATTGCATCCAGGAAAAAGGCACATAAGAACGATGGTTGACGTCACCCTGGCGCAAGCCAATGACCGAGTCAATCGAATAAATTTGATGATGCTGACGTGCTAGTCCATCGGGCAGAACAAGGTAATCAGGAATTTCATGTGTCACGTTAACGGGTTCTGCCGATTGCTTGAACAAATTGACGGCAGGCACGACATTAAGCAAAAAGCTTTTGTCGGACAATGCCGGCAATGGATATTGACATTTACCAAGCGCGACTTCTAAGGCAAGGTTGGGACTACTCAAGCGGGGCGCAAGGACCGTCAAGCCAGAAAATTCTACATAAAGGAATTTTTCAGGAAAAAAAAGCAACTCCCTAATCATTCCAAAACCTGGCATCTCGTTAACGGGCTGTGGTAATAATGACTCGTCAAATCCGGGAAACACCAGAGCCTTCCCGACCGGGATGCGACCATGTTTTTGGTCGATTATCTCAACGCGATCACTGAAATATTGCAATAGCATCAAGAGATTCGCGGCGATTTCTGGGTTGTCGCCAAGAAAAAAACGTAACCGATCGGGCAGTTGTAGGCCTTGGGTAGCCTGTTTCGCTGATATTTCCAGCCTTAGAAATTTTTCCCCTGAGTCGGTGACTCGCCACGAAACCTGATTCAAAGAAACTTGCTCTATTTGAGCATCGATGGTCGTGATGAAACGGCAAGTTACCCCTTCGACAGGTCTTGCGCCAAGTTCTGTGCCAGCTGGAATGACCGCAGGCTCTCTAAGGGAAGCTTTAGGTTCGAACACCATCATGGTTGCTGCGGGAACAGGTCGCAATATTTGCGGAATCAAAATGCCGGAGAGCTCTTGAGCAATCTCTGGAAACTCGTCGTCAAGCTTTTGGCGCGTATGTCCGTTGAGGAACGCGACACCCTCGAGTAAGCGCTCTATATCGGGATCAACAGCAGGCGTTCCCAGCATAGGAGCGATTGCAGGGTTGTCGCGCGCAAATTCTTTGGAGTAATGACGCAGGCGGCGTAATTCATCAGTATAAAAAGATTTGTAGTCAGTCGCCATAAAAAGTACTTAGACTCGTCTATGTTTTATCAAGATACAGAAGCATAGATCGTAAGCCAGTTTCGTTTATTACATTGCAATACATCGCAAGAAAGATATAGATTTTGTGACGCTTTTGAAACAACTAAATGCCACAATCAAAAATACTAGTTCATATTCAAGGAGAATATTTTGGCTACTGAAGGTTCCGTCGCCCCTAAAGAAAGAGTCAACATCACGTACAAACCAGCAACGGGCGATGCCCAAGCTGAAGTCGAACTTCCTCTCAAGCTTTTGGTGGTTGGTGACTTTACCCAAAAGCAAGATGATCGTCCTGTCGAAGAGCGCAAGCCCATCAACATAGATAAAGATAATTACAACGATGTGCTCAAAGCACAAAAATTATCTTTGGATTTGTCTGTTCCTAACAAGCTTTTGCCAAACTCAGAAGACAACTTGCCAGTGAGTTTGAAATTTGAATCTCTGCGTGACTTTGAGCCTGATGCCATTGTCGAAAAAGTGCCCGAGTTAAAGGAAATCATCGAGTTGCGTAATGCCTTAAAAGCGCTCAAAGGTCCCCTGGGCAACGTACCGGATTTTAGAAAAAAACTGCAGGCTCTTGTCTCCGACGAGGGTATGCGCGCCAAGTTGCTTGCCGAACTCGGCATTGACAAGAAATAACTCGAGGTCATTAAAATGAGTGAAGAAGCGAAGAAAGAAGAGTCTGGCGCAGCCGCGAGCAGTGGTTCGTTGCTAGACGAGTTGTTGATGACAAGCAATGTTCGTCCCGGAGGCGAATCTTACGACATCACAAAACAAGGCATTCAGACGTTTATTACGTCGCTGCTTGAGCCGGGCCGCATTACAGACCGCGTCACCGCAGGACTTGCGGACGAGATGATTGCGGATCTCGACAAGAAACTTTGTCGTCAAGTCGATGAGATTTTGCATAATCCTGAATTTCAACGACTCGAGTCATCTTGGCGTTCTTTGAAATTTTTGGTTGATCGCACTAACTTCCGCGAAAATATCAAAATCGAAGTCATGAATGTGAGCAAGGAAGATTTGCTCAACGATTTCGAGGACTCTCCGGAAATCACAAAGAGTGGTTTGTATCGTAACTGTTATACCGCTGAATATGGACAGTTTGGCGGTCAGCCATATGGCGCCATTATCGCCAATTATGAATTCGGACCGGGAGCTTCTGACATCAAGTTGTTGCAAAATTGCGCTGCTGTTTCTGCGATGTCGCATGCACCCTTTATCGCAGCCGCAGGTGCCCAATTTTTTGGTTTAGATGACTTCACTAAGTTACCTGACCTAAAGGATTTGTCTTCAATCTTTGAAAGTCCACAATACACCAAGTGGAATGCGTTTCGTGAAAGTGAAGACGCACGCAACGTGGGACTTGTGGTGCCGCATTTTCTGTTGCGCACCCCCTATGGTCAAAACACGACGCCTTCTAAGACATTCAATTACGAAGAAAATGTCTCGGACAACGGTCACAATAAATTTTTGTGGGGCAACGCGGCTTTTACCTTTGCTTCGCGTCTGACGCAGAGTTTTGCCGACTATCGCTGGTGTGCCAATATCATCGGACCTCAGGGTGGTGGAACTGTCGGTGATCTGCCTATTTACAACTATGAAGCCATGGGCGAGATTCAAACCAAGATTCCGACCGAAATGTTGATTTCTGAGCGGCGTGAATATGAACTCGCTGAGCAGGGCTTCATTTCTCTCTCGATGAGAAAAAATAGTGATAACGCGGCATTTTTCTCAGCCAACTCCACGCAGAAACCCAAGTTCTTTGGCAACACCAAAGAAGGCAAGGAGGCCGAGACGAATTACAAGCTTGCGACTCAGCTCCCCTATATTTTCGTTGTGAATCGCTTGGCTCATTACATTAAAGTGCTGCAGCGCGAGAATATTGGTACTTGGAAAGAGCGGTCAGATCTCGAAGGTGAGTTGAACAACTGGATTCGCCAGTATGTCGCAGACATGGATGCTCCAGGCCCTGAAGTGCGTAGTCGTAGGCCCTTGCGTTCAGCAGTTATTGAGGTCAATGACGTTGAAGGCGACCCAGGTTGGTATCGGGTTTCGATGCGTGTGCGGCCTCACTTTAAGTACATGGGCGCGTCGTTCACCCTTTCACTTGTTGGTAAACTTGACAAGAACTAAAGGCGCAATCTCAGCAATGTAGTTGCGGTAAAAAATGGGCTTCAACAGAGCCCCCAGCATCCGATCTTTCATCACAAACTGTTAACTTATTCAGGAGTCATCAATGCCAACCCCAATGTTTCTGACTGTCACCGGTAATACCCAAGGCGCTATCGACGGTAGCTGCACTATCCAGGGTCACGAAAAAACCATGCTCATTCAAGCTGTTGAGCACACTATCGAAATCCCTAAATCGCCACAAACAGGCTTGCCGACTGGCAAACGTGTGCACGGTGCTTTGGTTCTAACGAAAGAAATCGATATGGCTTCACCAAAACTTTTTCAGGCGTTAACGTCTGGTGAGCAGTTGAGTTCAGTCAAGCTTTCGTATTACCGTATATCACCAGCTGGCAAAGAAGAGCTCTACTACACGACAGAGCTTAAAAATGCGATCATTACCAGTGCTCGTACTTGGGTACCAAATTGCTTGGACCTGAATCAAAAAACCATGGGTCACATGGAAGATATCGCCTTCACATACGAGACGATCATTGATACTTGGACTCCAGACGGAATTGAAGCCGAAGACTCATGGGCTTCTCCGAAAGCGTGACAATAAATTGACCCATAGGTTGCGAGGGCATGATGCCTAGATTGCGCCTATCGGAGAAATTGACTTACGCCGACAGCCCTCGCCTCATGGGTGGGTTGTCGGCTGAGAGTCTTGGTAAAAAATCCATCATTGATCATCTCACTCGATTGCTCAATTCCCACAGAGGTTCGGCGCCAATTGATCATAATTATGGTATGTCTGACCTGAGCAACATCGCAGGCTCATTCGCAATGGGTACAGCTGAGTCCATCTGCGAAGAGGTTGCATATCAGATCAATCGTTACGAGCCCAGAGTGACGAACCCCCGCATCACAGTCAATCATTCTGGAGAGGAGCGAAACGTCATTGCCTTGCGTTTTGATGTGCAGGTTTGGCTGGTTGACGCACAACGAAAACCAACTGAAGAGCTTCTCTCATTGATCATGCGTATTGACGCTAGCGGACGAATCAATTTACTGACTCGGTATGATCTTTAGTTCAGCCGGTTATTTAAACCTAAACTTTTAACTCTCTTAGGCCAATCAATATGCAAGTCGTCGAATTCAAAGGTTTAGTTGATCGTCTGAATCCAGCCTGTCGAGATGCATTGGAAAACGCAGCGGGTACATGCGTGAGTAGGATGCATTACGAAATTACGGTCGAGCATATGCTCGCAAAGCTGCTTGAAGATCCCAGGGGCGATTTACAATTGATCTTAAAACAGCTGGATATGGATCCGGCACGTTTAGCCAGAGCGCTGGAGCAAACCATCGAAGGCTTCAAGACGGGGAATAGTGGTCGACCACAGTTTTCTGGCCTTTTGCCTGAACTTTTCGCTGATGCTTGGTTAATAAGTTCAGTCGAGTTATTTGAACAAACCACACGATCAGGCGCACTTCTGGCAGCTTTTATTGCTCGAGCATCTTTTTATTCTGGCGGTGTTTATACCAACCTGCTTAAAGATCTAGACAAAAATCGCATCATGGATGCTTTAGCCGTGATCGCCAGTTCTACGATTGAGGCAACCGCAGCTTCAGCTTCTGGCGGTGCGGGCGGAGCAGGACCTGCAAGCGGTTCCGCGATCGCCCGGTTTTGTGAGGACTTTACCGCAAAAGCTAAAGCTGGCAAGATCGATCCCGTCTTTGGCCGTGATGCTGAGATCCGTCAAATGGTTGACATCTTGGCGAGACGCCGCAAGAACAATCCTATTTGTGTTGGCGATCCTGGAGTTGGTAAAACAGCCGTAGTTGAAGGCCTGGCATTACGTGTCGTAGAAGACGATGTACCCGAAGTGCTCAAAGGTGTCACCATACTTGGTTTGGACATGGGTGCACTTGAGGCCGGGGCCGGTGTCAAAGGTGAATTTGAAAATCGTTTGCGTGGCGTGATTAATGAAATCAAGGCTTCGCCTACACCAATCCTTCTCTTTATTGATGAAGCGCATACGCTGATCGGTGCGGGTGGCGCGGCCGGGACTAATGATGCAGCGAACCTATTAAAGCCCGCCCTTGCGCGTGGGGAGCTTCGTACCATTGCTGCCACGACATGGAGCGAGTACAAAAAATATTTTGAAAAAGATCCTGCACTTGCACGTCGTTTTGAGCTGGTCAAGCTCGATGAACCCAGCGTGCAGATGGCGGTACAGATCCTACGTGGCCTTAAAGACAAATATGAAGAAGTGCACCGCGTGATCATTCGCGATGATGCACTGCACGCCGCGGCCGAATTGTCTAATCGCTACATCACTGGGCGTCAATTACCAGATAAGGCGATTGATCTGCTTGATACTGCTTGCGCGCGCATTAAGGTCAATCTGTCTTCAAAGCCTGACTTTATTGAAGATCGCGAACGTCAGCAACAAATGCTTGAACGTGAAAAGCGGGGTCTGTTACGTGATAAAGACAACCGCATCGTAGTAGATGAAAAGCGTTTAGTCGAAATCGATACAGAGATTGCTAGTCTCGATCAAGAGCTCGGAAAATTACGCGCCGAATTCGATACTCAGCTTGAAGCTGCGAATCACGTGCTTGATCAGCGATTAGCTCTTGCAACAGCCCGCGCAAATTCCGATACAGAACGCTCAGCTGAAATTGAAAAGGCACTTGAAATTGCGGAATCCAAGCTTGAATTATTGCAAGCTTCGCAACGAATGGTGTTTATCGACGTCTCGCCAGACACGATTGCCAAGGTGGTGTCAGATCGAACGGGTGTGCCCTTGGGCAAGATGATGCGGGACCAGGCCGCCGCTGCACTCGTGATGGAAGATACGCTCCAACAACGCATTAAAGGGCAGAGCGCAGCGATGCAGATGATTGCCGAGGTCATGAAATCTGCTCGGTCAGGATTGCGGGACCCTGACCAACCTATGGGTATTTTTCTGCTGGTGGGACCGTCAGGAACTGGAAAGACCGAAACGGCATTGAGCGTTGCGGACGTGATGTTTGGTGGCGAGCAGACTGTGGTGTCCATCAATATGAGCGAGTTTCAGGAAAAGCATACTGTGAGCCGATTGGTGGGTTCGCCTCCAGGGTATGTGGGCTACGGTGAGGGTGGCGTGTTGACCGAAGCCGTTCGCCAGCGTCCCTACTCAGTCGTACTGCTTGATGAAGTGGAAAAAGCGCATCTTGATGTGGTTAATCTTTTTTATCAGGTATTTGATAAAGGTGTTTTGTCGGACGGGGAAGGCAGAGAAATTAACTTTCGCAATACAGTCATGTTTCTGACTTCCAATTTAGCGTTAGACGTGATTACCGAGCTCTGTAGCGGTGAAGAGATGCCGAGTGTCGACACAATCACCGCGGCAATTCGTCCGATATTATCCAATCACTTTAAGCCCGCACTGCTTGCTCGCATGACGGTCATTCCCTTTTTGACGCTGCCGCAATCCGTTCTCCGCCAGATTGTTGACTTGAAACTCAAGAAGGTGGCGCAGCGCATGTTGCACAACAACAAGATTGTGTTTGAAGTGACCTCGGCCGCTGCCGATGCGATTACGGCGCGCTGTACCGAAGTGGAAACTGGTGCGCGAAATATCGATTTCATCCTCAAGGGAACGATCTTGCCATTGCTCTCTAACAGCTTGTTGGCCAGTATGTCTGGCACCAACGCTCCAGAGCACGCAAAACTTGACGTCGATGGCGATGGTCAGTTTCAAGTGCAATTTACGTGAGGGGAAATGGGATGGCTCAGCCTTGCGCTTGGTTGATTGGGATCGGTAATGTGGATGCGGCTGCGCAAATGGCCGCCTCACAACTGCGTGCTTACGGGCTTTCTCTAAAGGGTCAAAAGTGGCCCGTGGGTGAAAAGCAAGCATGGCTGGCCAGTGCGCAGGAAGCGGCTAGCGAAGGGGCACGTCTGATATTGATTGTGGTGACGCCAGAGGACTATCAAAAACCTGATTTACGACGCGAGCTAGCGTTGTTTCGGCTTTTTTTACAGACGCTCATTCAATCTCCCGTGGATGGTCTGGTGATTTTGACTGATCCTACAAAAGCAAGCGACATGCAAACAGAATTGCCTGGGACCGCACTTTTAGGTGATTTTGAAATTGTTCAAGCGTCGGGTTGGCAGGCCAAAGCCGTCGCGCGAATGCATTCTCCGCGTAAATCCAAATGGCCCGTGCGTTTTGGTCTTTTTGCTCAAGAAAAGATCGGTGTGTGGCTAGAGGTCAAGCCCATGCCTTTGGAAACTACATTGGGCTGTCTGGTTGGTGTGAGCGGTCATGATTCGAATATCAGCTTTCATGCTGCGGGTGAGGCGGGTCGTTTGCCTGATAAATCTGTCAACGAGTATGAAGTGAAAGGGATTCAATTTGAAAGCGCTGGACATACATTTATCGCCTGGGCGTTGCAAAACACCTTCGCAACCAATGAGTCCTACTACGTCCGTCTTGAGGGAGAGCCAGATATCCTAGCCATTGGCGTGTTGCCTGGCGGCGAGGTGTCTGATGTTGATCTTTTTTGCTTTCGCTAAGAGCGCCAGTCATGTCCCTTGATATAGGTGTACTGCTTCAAACGCTCTCGGACTCGACCCAGGCGCAGGAGCCGCGTGAGTCCCCAGCCTTTGCAGAGATGGAGCGTGAAATCGACAAGCTCAGTAGTCTGTCGAGCGATCGCCAACCGAACTGGACCCGGATCGAGCAACTCGCTTGTGATTATCTTTCGCAACAATCCAAGGATTATCTGGTTGCATCGTGGCTCTCCGAAGCGTGGACTCAGCGTCATGCCATGCTTGGCGTCAATGCGGGGCTTGGACTCTTTGCTGGTTTAAGCGAGAAATTTTGGCAGCAGAGCATTCCGCCTATAACGCGGTTGAGAGGTCGACGAAACGCCATGCTTTGGTGGATCGATCGCTTATGCGATTGGCTGGAAAAGCAAAGCGAGATCACTATTGGCGCTGACTTAGCCGAAACGATGATTGCAAACGCAAAGTCGCTTGACGCAGCTTTGGCTGAAAAAGATCCAGAGGCCCCATCGCTGGTCAAGCTGCTGTCCTTGCTGAAACGTATCCCGGTCGAGCAGCAGCAAACTGCATCGGCCGACGAATCTGCCTCTTCATCGCCAGACGTACAGCCCTCTGTCAATCCAAGTACTGCGCCAAGCGCTGCGCCCCCTGTTTCTCAAAGCACGATTCCCTCAAAGTCTGCTTCGGTTTCGAACCTGAAAGCGCCCAGTTTTTCTGGAAAAATTGAAATTAATAGTATGGAGGATGTGGTCAAGTTGCTCCAACCCGCACAAGACTACATATCCCAAATTTGTCCGGTGTTATTTGATTTCAATAATACACACCCCCTCGGTATTTATCTCTCGCGTTTTGCCGCGCGCGCCAGTATTTTTGAGATTCCTCCTGCGTCGAACGGACAAACAGCGATCCCGCCACCACCAGCGTCCACTGTGGATTCATTTGAGAAAGTCGTTGGGTTAAAAAATCCGCTAGGTTTTGTCGAATTTTGCGAGTCGCGTATCAGTACATTCCCGTTCTGGTTTGATCTGGACTTTCAATCGGCGCGCGGTTTTGGCATGATGGGTTCTGCCGGCGTCAGAACGCGTGAGGCCATCATAGATATGGTGCTTTCTTTTGTTAATAAAATTCCTAATGTTGAGCAGTTCACCTTTTCAGACGGAATGCCCTTCGCGAGTCTCGAGACGTTGACTTGGATTAAGCAATGCAAAGAAGAGCGCTCCGGACATGTTCACCAAGATGCTTTCAGTGAAATACGCTCGCAAGCCCAAGCGCAGATCAGTGAAGGTCAGTTCGAACAAGGACAGCATATCCTCCATGAATATATTCACGGCAACAGAAGCGGGCGAGAGCAATTCAGGGCAAGGCTGATCCTTGTGCAAACGGTTCTTTCTCAAGATCCACAAGCTGATGTAATGTCCTTCGTTGAGCCTCTTATCGAGGACTGCCTGAGTATCAAGCTTGATCAATGGGAGCCAAAGCTTGCCAGCCAAGCATGGGAACTCAAGGTTCGTGCGGCACGTCAAGTGATGTTGAGCACGCGTAGCGACATCGACGCAGATCGCCGCTCCAAGGCGCTCAGAGAATATGAAATCGCGCTCAAACATTTGTCGAACGTAGATTTTATCGCTGCAAGCCGTCTTGCAACATAAAAGATGAAAGCAAACAAAGAGAAATATCGGATCTTGCCACTAAGTGTTCTGATCGTGGAAGAGGAGACAGGTCAATGTTCACAGCCTTATTACTTTTCCTGAATGCCACGCTAGTGGCAGGAGCAAACCCAATGATGGATGACTTTTCCGGAAAGCCCGAGGCGCGCTGGGAGTTTCTGACGGATCAGGTGATGGGAGGGGTGTCGACGGGCCAGATGCGCTTTGAAACCATGGATGGTCGTCCTGTCGCGCACTTGTCAGGGACTGTAAGTACGGCGAATCGCGGAGGCTTTATTCAGTTTCGCACCGCACTCAAAGAATCTTTATCTCAGAGCGCCTCAGGTGTGCGGATCACGGTCAAGGGCAATGGTGAACGCTATTTTGTGCATCTCCGCACGTCCTGGACTTTGTTGCCTTGGCAGTATTACCAAGCGGGTTTTGATACAACCGGTGAGTGGCAGACGATCCAACTGCCTTGGTCAGACTTCAAGGCTTCCGGCAGCATGTTGTGGCAAACCCCCAGTCCTTCCTCCGTGCGTTCTTTAGGTATTGTGGCCTTCGGCAAGGACTATGAGGCGGATCTCTGGATCCAGTCTGTCGGATTTTATTGAATCGCTCTAAACGTTAAATTGATACGAGGGCCGACGGGTCGTGCTGTTTTCACAAGGCTGTGATTCCAGAAGGTCTGCGTCGGTGCATGCATCAGCAGCACGCTACCGTTTTCCAACATCAACGAAGCATTTGTTTTGTCGGTTTTGTGTTTAAAAGAAAACTTACGCGCTGCGCCGAGGCTCACGGATGCAATGGGGGCGGTCTGAACGAGCTCGGGTTCATCATCGCTATGCCAGCCCATACCCTCGCTGCCATCGTGATAGAGGTTTAGCAAGCAGGAGTTAAATTTACATTGCGCGATAGCTTCTAGTTTGCTTTTGATGAGTAAAAGCTCGGGCGTCCAGGCTTGGGGTTCTTTTTTGACACCCGAATAGGTATAAGAACAGCCCTCATCACCCACCCAGGCGACTTTTCTTTTGGTTGTAATGCGTTTGCCAAACATAAAGAGCTGATCGCAACGCCAATCTAAGGACTGCGTGAGCGCCTCGAATAGATTTTTGCAAGCGAGAGGATCGAAGATCGATGGTAAATACTCGATATATCCATCCTTGGGCAGCAAATTTATCCCTGGCATGTTAGCCCTCGTTAGAGACAGACTCTTCCTCTTTTGGTGCAGGGGGCTGTTTGAGGGAGCTACAGATAAACAAGTATGCCGTCACCGCAATGAGGATTTGAACGGGTAATAATGCCAAGATCATCAGGAATCCGGTCGCCATAAAACTACCATAGGCTTCGTCAGAGGTGGCCGAAAGTAGAAAACCGATCAAAATCAATATGGATATCAAAGGGCCGCTTGATGTGAGCAGGGCCGTCCAGCGCCAAAAGAAGGGCGGACGATAGCGATACGTTGTTTTGACAGGTAGCCAGCTGAACCAGGCGACAAAGCAAAGATAGGCGATGATGTAATAAATGCCATCCATGGCGTGGGTGATCCTGTGTTTCAAGTAAGTAGTCTAGCTGAGAACGAACCGCCTCTCAAAAGACCTCACGCGGTTTAGGTCTAAAGCTTTTGTGAGCAAATTAACAAAAAGGCTGATATCGGCGAATGGTTTTTTCTAGTAATGAAATGTACAATGCATATCTAATCCTATGGCGGAATTGACTTTCGTTATGTTCGCCTGGGTCGCTACACCCTCAGCCACTTAGCAATCAGACTCATCACCCTTTTGGACATCGTCATGCCTACAGATACCCCCCCAGTCATCCTGAATTTGCCAATTGGCTTGTCCGCAACGGGTTTGCGCCAAGAATTTGACAGTATCGGCAAGGTTCAAGTCCCCGCAGACCATTATTGGGGTGCACAGACGCAACGTAGCTTGATTCACTTTAATATCGGTCATGACAAGATGCCCAAAGAGGTCTACCACGCCTACGGCTTTGTGAAAAAAGCAGCCGCGATTGTGAACACCAAAGCAGGGCGCCTGCCCGCCTGGAAGGGTCAGCTGATTCAAAAGGTCGCGGATGAAGTCATCAGCGGTCAACTGGATGCAGAGTTTCCTTTGTATGTGTGGCAAACGGGTTCGGGCACTCAGTCCAACATGAACCTCAACGAAGTGATTTCGAATCGTTGTATTCAATTGGTCGGTGGCACGCTGGGTGCGCAAGAACCCATTCACCCCAACGACCATGTCAACATGGGTCAGTCGAGCAATGACACGTTTCCAACTGCGATGCATATCGCCGCCTACAAAATGGCAACGGAAAAAACCATCCCCGCACTCAAGCGTTTGCGCGATGCACTGGATGCCAAGTCAAAGCAGTGGGCCACTATCGTCAAGATCGGTCGTACCCACCTCGAGGATGCAACGCCTTTGACGGTTGGTCAGGAGTGGTCGGGTTATGTTGGTGCCTTGAATGATGCGATCGTCGATGTCGAGTACGCCACACAAGGTTTGTTGCAAGTCGCCATGGGCGGCACGGCTGTCGGGACAGGCTTGAACTCACCGGTAGGTTTTGGTGATGAAGTGGCTGCAGAGTTGACTGCCTTGACAGGTTTTGCCATCAAGACTGCGGACAACAAGTTTACGGCGCAGGGCACTTTGGATCGTATGGTGCGCGCCCACGCTGCGCTCAAGACCGCTGCAGTTACCTTATTTAAGATCGCCAACGATATGCGTTGGTTGGGCTCGGGTCCACGTACGGGTCTGATGGAAATGACGTTCCCCTCCAATGAGCCTGGCTCATCGATCATGCCGGGCAAGGTCAATCCAACACAAGCTGAAGCCATGTTGATGGTGTGCATTCAGATCATGGGTTCCGACGTTGCGGTCCAGATGGGTGGCTCAGAGGGTAATTTTGAGCTCAACGCTTTCCGCCCGATCATCATCAGCAATTACCTCCACTCTGCTTTGATCATGGCCGATATGTCGGATCACTTCCGTGAGTTTATGATCGAAGGTGCGGTCGTCAACGAAGCGCAGTTGAAATCCAACATCGACAACTCTGTCATGATGGTGACAGCCTTGTCGCCCGTAATTGGTTACGACAAAGCTTCGGTGGTTGCACACTATGCGATTGATCACAACACCACGCTCAAGGCTGCAGCTATGGCTTGCGGTGTGGACGAGGCGTTGTATGACCGCGTCGTGGTGCCGATCAATATGACAAAGCCTGGTTCGGCAGACATTCCTGCAAAAAAGGCCTGATCTTGGACGTCAACGCTCAGGCCAGCCTTGCCGGTAAACAGGCTTTAAGACAACAAGTCGGTGATCGTGCTTATGCCGACTGGAAAAGCAATGATCATCGTGCCAGAAGACTGGTCTCCGAGTTTATTGGTACCTCGGGGTTGACCTTTGTTTTGTCGGGTGGGGCAGCCATTCTTGCAGGTCACGGTGGTGCGGATTTGGCTCCGTATCAATATGCCTTCATCCTGTCAGCCATTTCTGCTTTGTGGTTGACGGTTGCGGTGTATTTTTTAGGTGATATTTCCTCCCACTTCAATCCTGCGATGACGCTTGGTTTTGCGTTGCGAGGCGACATGGGTTTTCCCATGGCGCTTTGCTATATGGTGGTGCAATTTATTGCGGCGGCGGCGGGTTCTGTGACCGCTGCCGCACTCTTTGGCACAGGTGGCAATCTTGCTGCCACTGTTCCGCAACCAGACATGCATCTTCAGGCGGTCATCTTCGAAGCGATCTTGACGTTCGGGATGGTCTTGTTGATCTTGTCCATGACGAATGGTCCCAAGTTGCTCGGCCCTTCCGTGCCACTTGCCGTGGGGGCATACGTCATGGCAATGGGCACGATGGGCGGACCCTTCGATGGTGCAGCGTTTAACCCCGCCAGAGCATTTGGGCCAGATTTTGCCCGTGGTGATTTTTCTACCTATTGGATCTATCCCTGCGGCGCTTTGATTGGCGTGTTGGCGGCTGTAGGCATTGCGAGGTTTTTACGTGGTCCTGCGAAGGCCCAAGAAGCGAATGCAGCGATGGGGAATCCGCTGGATGATTGATGGATATAGTGCTGGGTCTTAAGCGGGATGTGGAGCGGGATGTATTACAGCCCGCTTTTTTCTGTCATAAAACCGTCATCGATCTGTCAAATAAAATTAATACTATCGATATCCCGACATCAATTGATGATTTAAATCTAATCAGGAGTTGCCATGAAAGCATTACGTTATTTGACACTAGCGGCTGCCGCGCTAGTGGGTATGCATGCGCACGCGATGGATCCTCGTTTCACTGACGCCAATGGCGATATGGTGGCGGATGCTCCAAAAGATCCAAAGCAATGGATTGATCCAGCGACCCTTGTGTTTGCCTATACACCCGTTGAAGATCCCGCAGTCTATGCCAAAGTTTGGCAAGAATTTATCGATCACCTTGCCAAGACAACCGGTAAGCGCGTTCAGTTTTTCCCTGTGCAAAGCAATTCTGCTCAGATCGAAGCCATGCGTGCTGGTCGTCTGCACGTAGCGGGCTTTAACACTGGCTCCAATCCCATTGCAGTCAATTGCGCTGGTTTTGTGCCGATGGCTATGATGGCTTCAAAAGATAACCGCTTTGGTTATGAAATGGAGATCATTACTTTCCCCGGTAGCGGAATTGAAAAAGTTGAGGACATCAAGGGTAAGCGCATGGCGTTTACTTCAGAGACTTCAAACTCTGGATACAAAGCGCCTTCGGCCTTGCTGAGCAAGCAGTTCAATTTGGAAGCCGGTAAAGACTATACGCCTGCCTTCAGCGGTAAGCATGACAACTCTATTTTGGGCGTGGCCAACAAGGACTACCCTGCAGCGGCGATCGCTAACTCAGTCAAGCAGCGCATGGAGAGCCGTGGCACAGTCAAGCCTGAGCAAACCAAGGTGATTTACAAATCAGAAACTTTCCCAACGACTGGCTATGGTTATGTGTACAACCTCAAGCCTGAGTTAGCGGAAAAAGTTAAAGAAGCATTCTTTACCTTTAATTGGGAAGGCACGGCGCTGGCCAAAGAATTTAACAGCACTGTTCCTCCTCAGGAAAAGTTCATGCCTATTACGTACAAAGAGCATTGGACAGTTGTGCGTGACATCGACAGCGCCATGAACGTCAAATACACGTGTAAGTAAGGCGACCTTCATGCTCGAGCTGCATCAATTGGAAAAGCGTTACCCCACAGGTGATTTGGCACTCAAAGGTGTCTCGTTAACTGTGGGGGCGGGTGAGGTGTTGGGGTTGATCGGTCCCTCTGGGGCCGGCAAGTCCACACTGATCCGCTGCGTCAACCGCTTAGTGCAGCCGAGTGGTGGAAAGATCGTGTTGGAGGGCCAAGATCTTAGCCATCTTGGCTCGTCTGGTTTGCGTCGTGCGCGCCGCCAGATCGGTATGATTTTTCAAGAGTACGCCCTGGTGGAGCGCTTGACGGTGATGGAGAATTTGCTCTCCGGACGACTAGGCTACACAGGATTTTGGGCGAGTTGGTTTCGTCGTTTTGAGAAAAAAGATATTACGCAAGCCTACGCCTTGTTGGATCGTGTCGGTTTGGGTGGAATGGAAAATAAACGCGCAGATGCTTTGTCCGGTGGGCAACGCCAGCGTGTAGGCATCTCTCGAGCACTGATGCAAAGTCCCAAACTCTTACTGGTGGATGAGCCGACAGCCAGCCTGGATCCTAAAACTTCGCGTCAAGTGATGCGTTTGATTTTAGAACTCTGTCAGGAGCGCTCCTTGGCTGCGATTGTCAACATTCACGATGTAGTACTCGCGACAGAATTTTTACCGCGTATCGTTGGTTTGCAAGCAGGCTCCGTCGTCTATGACGGTCCGTCTGCTGGCGTGGATCGCAACGTGCTCACACAGATCTACGGGGATGAGGACTGGACCACCATTACCCAGCATCTCGATCGTGCGAGAGAGTCGTCTGTCAGTGAGTCACTTAAACAGATGGCTGTAGCCGAATGAGTGCAGTCCACACTGCTGCCACATATCCAGACCGTTGGCAAAAGCCCCCATTTATTAAAAGTGCTGCGCTTCGTTGGTCGCTGATCATTGGTACCATCTTTTATCTCGTCTTGGCTGTTGGTTCAATCGAGGTGAACTGGCAGCGTGTGATGCTAGGCTTGGAGCGTGGCTGGAGATTCATCGAAGGATTCCTGCAGCCTGACTTTACGAGTCGCAAAGAAGACATTCTGATTGGCTTTCAAGAAAGCGTCACGATGGCGATTACCGCGACTGTAGCAGGCGTGTTTTTGTCCATTCCTGTCGCCGTCGGTGCGGCCAGCAATCTTTCACCACATTGGATTTATATCTGTTGCCGGGCCATCATTGCCGTATCGCGGACGTTAAATGAAATTATCGTCGCGATATTTTTGGTGGCGATGTTTGGGTTTGGTCCTTTTGCAGGATTTTTAACCTTGACGTTTGCGACCATCGGTTTTATGGCCAAACTCATGGCAGAGGACATTGAGGAAATTCAGCCCTCCCAACTCGAAGCGTTGCGCGCCACAGGTGCAGGCTATCTGCAGGTTTTAGACTTTGCCGTGTTGTCTCAAGTGATGCCTCGACTGGTGGGTTTGTCTCTGTATCGACTCGATATTAATTTTCGTGAATCCGCGGTGATCGGGATTGTAGGAGCGGGTGGGATTGGTGCGACGCTCAATACAGCGATGGACCGTTATGAGTTTGACTCTGCTGCAGCGATTATTTTGATCATTATTGCGATTGTGATGTTGGCCGAGTATGTATCAAGTTGGTTGAGAAAGAAGATACAGTGAATATGACAACGACATCGATACCTAGCTGGCAAAAGCGGACGCCTAGAGCCAGTGCGCTGATCTTTATGGCGTGGGTCATCGCATTAGCGTTTGTGTCGTGGTGCTTTCAAGTCATGACCCAAGATACCATTTGGGCATTTGTGGTGGATGCGCCCAAGCAAGCTGCAGATATCGGTGGACGGATGATGCCACCCAACTGGGGCTATGTGAATGAGCTCTGGTGGCCTCTTTGGGAAACGATCAACATTGCTACGCTCGGTACCTTGGTGGGTCTGGTTTTGGCTGTGCCCATTGCGTTCTTGGCCGCGCGCAATACGACACCTAGTGCAAGCGTGATTCGCCCGATCGCTTTGTTCATCATTGTTGCGTCGCGCTCGATTAATTCTTTAATCTGGGCCTTGCTTCTTGTCGCGATACTCGGGCCGGGATTATTAGCAGGCATTATCGCGATTGCGTTGCGTTCAATTGGCTTTATTGGCAAGTTGCTTTACGAAGCGATTGAGGAAATTGATGCTGATCAGGTAGAAGCCATCGAAGCCACGGGTGCGTCTACGGCGCAATTCATGACATGGGGTGTCGTACCTCAGGTTGCTCCAACGCTGGCAGGTATTTCGATGTTCCGGTGGGATATCAATATTCGTGAATCGACCGTATTAGGTTTGGTCGGCGCGGGCGGGATTGGCGTCAAGCTTGAGGCGGCCCTGGGGACGATTGCCTGGCCAAAAGTCACCACCATCTTATTGGTGATCTTTGTGACGGTTTTGATCAGCGAGTGGGTGACGGCGCAGGTGCGCAAGAAACTGATTTAAGTCCTTCTTTCTCTTTGAAAAGAATGGGTATTTTTTTAAGCCACGCCGGGGAATTCTCCAGCTAGGTGCATTAATTGTGTTTCCCTATCAACAGATAAAATAACCCGATCGGGTTTTTGTTTATGGGAAAGGATCAATAGATTATAAAAGTTCCCGTTCGGTAAATTTCATTGCAATTAGTGTGGTTTTGATGAATAATTTACTGATCGGGAACTTTTTCATCTTATGACCTCCATTCAAACATCATTTCAATTAGGCGATGCTCTTCGGCAAAGTCGCAAGCAACTCGGGCTGACACAGTCCCAGTTAGCGTTGGCCTCAGGAGTGGGCGTGCGTTTTATTGTCGATCTCGAAGCGGGAAAACCTACTTTGAGGTTAGAAAATATCTTGCGCGTCATTCATGCTTTGGGTGGTGAGCTTCAAATCAGTGGTTTGCCGCAATCAAGCACTGAAGGCCAAAGCAATGGGATATTGCCATGACACGTGAGTTAGCTGTCTGGTTATTTAGTGAAAAAGCCGGTACGTTAAGTCTTGATAAAGGGCGGCTTAGCTTTGTGTATGAAAAAGAATACCTGACACACTCAAGCGCACTCGCTTTGTCTGCATCGCTGCCGTTGCAGGTTGAGGCATTCGAGGATCTACAAACACGTCCATTTTTCTCTGGTTTATTGCCAGAGGGGCGGATGCGAAATCTGATCGCCCAGCAGTTTCAAGTTTCTCATCTGAATGATTTTGCACTGCTAGATCATATCGGAGGTGAATGTGCAGGCGCAGTGACTTTTATGGAGCCTGGTCAGACGTTGCCAGTGAGGGGAAGCGCAGATATCGAATGGTTGACCGATCAAAAAGTGATTGAAATTCTCGATGAGTTACCACGTCGTCCGATGTTGGCTGGACAGGATGGCTTGCGACTTTCGCTAGCGGGCGCTCAAGATAAATTACCTGTTGTCTTTGAAGACAATCGGATTGGACTCCCTAAAAATGGGACACCAAGCACGCACATCTTAAAACCAGCCATTCATGCCGTTGAGGATAGCGTGACAAATGAGGGGTACTGCCTCTCGTTGGCGCAGTCAATGAAACTCAGTCCGGTCAGAGCAAAGATACAACATGTTCTTGGTCGATCATTTTTGTTAGTTGAGCGCTATGATCGCGTCGAAGATGTAACGAAAGGTCTGTTGCGCATTCATCAGGAGGACTTTTGTCAGGCGCTCGGTGTTGTTCCAGAAGTGAAATATCAGAACGAAGGCGGGCCTGATTTACAAAACTGTTTTGACTTGGTTCGCCGAGTCACGCGTCCTCCTGCTCCCCAAATCTTGAGACTGTTTGATTACGTTATTTTTAATGCTTTGATTGGCAATCATGATGCGCATGCAAAAAACTTTTCTTTGTTGTACACGGCTAGTTCGCCTGTTTTAGCACCGCTGTATGATGCCCTTTCGACAGCAGTCTATCCGACGCTGACACCAAAGATGGCGATGAAAATAGGAAGCAAATATAAGTTCAGTGAAGTTCAAGCGAGACACTGGGAACAGTTGGCAGAAAGTGTCGGACTTGCCCGAGCGCAAGCGAAAAAAAGAATTTTAGAAATAGCAGAGTTGCTTCCAATGAAAGCACGTTCCTTACAGTCCGATGCGCGATATTGTTTTTCAAATAGCGCCTTGGTAGAGCGAATCAATGTACTTATAGCGCAACGCTGCACCTTGACGATTCGTCGACTGACAACCGTATAAAACTCATATCAAAAAAACAGCATCCAATGCGACAACGCCTGACTCCTGAATCAACAAAGGATTGATGTCGATACTTTGTATCTCAGGATATTTGCAGGCCATGACGCTGATCTTGCACAGAACCTCCGCGAGCGCCTCGCAGTCCAGTGGCGCACTCCCTCTCCAGCCTTTAAGTAATGCTGCGCCTTTGACGGAATCAATCAGTTGGTGCGCGGCAGCCTTGTCAAGCGGCGCGCTCGCCATAGAAACGTCTTTAAAGAGCTCAACCATAATGCCACCCAGGCCAAACATCATCATGGGTCCAAACACAGGGTCCCGGTGCATGCCAACGAGTGTTTCGACACCTTTTGAAACCATGCTGGAAATCAGCACGCCTTCTAGCCGTGCGTATGGCATGGCAGTTTTTGCACGCTGCATGAGCGTTTCAAAACCAGCCTCGACTTCAGCCCCACTGGCGAGCCCAAGTAGGACGCCACCAATCTCGGTTTTATGTTGGATATCGGGCGAAAGAATTTTAGCCACTACGGGGTAACCAAAGGCATTGGCAGCCTGAAGCGCTTCTTTGGCCGTGACGCAGATACGTTCTTCGATGACTGGAACACCTTCTTGCCTCAGCAATTGTTTTGCTTTGAATTCGTCTGAAGGTTGAATGCTTAATTTTGCTGTGGAGTACGCGTAACTGATCGACGACATTGCTCCACGGCGTTGACGAATCTGACACGCTGCACTGATGGCTGCGATGGCTCTTGTAGGATCTTCAAATACGGGAATGCCGACTTTTTCTAGTTCGGCTCTCACGCCTGCTTCACTTGGCATAATCGCGACAATTAGTCGCTCTTGATAGGTTGATTTCAGTTTAAGTAAGGCACTGAGGGTATTTTGGAAAACGAGCGGCGCCAGTGCGTTGTTGGCGAGATAAAAAATTAAGGCATCGTCAGTCGTGTGTTCCAAAATGCATTGCCCCACATCGACGACTAGCTGAGGTGTCGTAGCGACTTGTGCTGTGGTGTCGTAGGGATTGTGCCCAGCACCATAGGGCAGTACGATTTTCAGCTGATCGATGAGTGCTTGGGAGAAGGACTGAATTTCAAGTCCCATCCGTGCGCCATCATCCGCCATGAGAATACCAATCCCGCCTGACACCGTGACCAGTGAAAGGCGATTATTAACAGGCATGCGACCGTTCACCAAGAGATATGCGATATCGACCATTTCCTCAATCGAGCGAGCACGCCAAGCACCAGTCTCTCGGAGAATAGTGTCATAGACACGATCATCCCCTGCTAGCGAGCCAGTATGTGTGGCCGCTGCAGCTGCGCCTGCTTCTGAGGTACCGACCTTCATCATGATCACGGCTTTGCCCGCGCGTGACGCTTTGCTAATTGCTGCGCGCAATTGATCTCCATGACGACAGCTTTCCATCGAAGCGCAAATGACTTCTGTTTCCGGATCTTCAGCCAAGAAATCGATGCAGTGCGCAACGTCTACATCTGCTTCGTTGCCGGTCGCCAGCGTCCGGCTCATGCCAATCCCTCGCAGATCCGCCATGACATACGTGCAAGAGCCAAATGCCCCGCTCTGTGTCACGAAGGCGACCTTGCCAGGTTTGGGAGCCGCACCGCGTGCAAAAGAGGTTGAAAACGTAGCAAAGAGTCCGTTCGAAGGGCTCAACGCTCCGAGTGAATTGGGTCCCACCATCCGCATACCTGCTTGTTGGGCAATTTCGACTAAGTGATCTTGGGCGACTTTGCCCTCGGGTCCCATTTCACCAAAACCGGAACTGAGTACTTGAACCACTTTGACGCCTTTGCTGGCGCAATCCCGAAGTGCATCTTCCACCCGTGCGGATGGAACAATAATCACCGCCTGATCAACCGGTCCAGGAATGGCTGAAACCGAAGGGTAAGAGGTCAGACCCTGGATTTCCGGGGAGGATGGATTCACCGGATAGAGCTGACCTTTAAAACCGTAGGTTTTCATGTAATGAATCGCGCGACCACTTAATTTTTTAGGATCGCTCGATGCGCCAACAATCGCGACGGATTGCGGATTAAAGAGTGCGTCAAGATCATGCATGCTGTTCGACCATTTTCTGTAAAGTTTGCGCGCGTTCTGAATGAAACTGACCATCGCCGTATTCAAGGCTCGTCATCAAAATCCGCTTGTTGAGTCTCGTGGCCCAGAGTTCCTCGGTCATACCCATGCCGCCATGGACTTGAATCACGGTATGCGCAAGTTTTGGGCCGACTTGAGAAAGGTAAATCTTGAGCAGGGATACTTCGCGCTCGGGTATTACGCCAGTGTCACTGACTTTACGGGTGAAGGCGCTGACAAAGGCACGAATGGTCTCGTATTTAGCGTAAATATTTGCAAGGTCATGCCGCAACACTTGGAAGGTCGAAAGCGTGACACCGAATTGTTGACGCTCACTTAGGTAACGAATGGTTTGTTCTAGCGCAGTGCCCATGCTGGATACCGCTTCTACGCAGGAAAATAGGGCTCCAAAATTGAACATTCGGTCATAGGCTTCTGAGAAAGAAGACCCAGATGCAATGCACCATTCCTCGCGTAAGGGTTGAGCGTTAAAATTTAATGAAATACTGTCACGTGAATCGATACGAATTTCGTGACTGATCTCTGGTGAGATTTCGGTTGTTGGGATCAGCCAAAGCGAAGGGTTTCCCTCCTGATTAGCGCAACACAGCAAGTAGTACGTTGCTTGGGGGATATGCTCTACACCCGTAACCTTTCCGTCTAAAACAATTGCATTTGATACCGTCTCGATCCGTAATGTCATTTCGTGCGACATTTGCTTTAAAAAAGGATCGAGTGGTTGATAAATAGGCTGCAGACGGACACTTCCCTCAGCCATCGAAGAGAGTAACGAAGCTTTATTTTGAAAGTCGAGTGCTGAGAGCAAAATCGCAGGTAAACCCATACCTGCACTCAGTGAAAGAGGTAAAGCGTGTGTTGCAGTGCCTTCAAGAAGGGCGCAAAAATCAATCACTGTGCCGCCAAGTCCTCCGTCCTCTTCAGGAATCAGACAGGCATGCCAGCCGAGATCGATCGTTTCACGCCATTTTTTTTCATGAAAGCGTTTTTTATCTTCGGCTTGATATAGCCCGCTATTTTCAATTTCTGCATCTTTGGCAAAGCGAGAGGCTGATTCATGAAACTCAGAATCAAAGATAGGTGTGACGGTAAACATTTTTATTAGTGTCCAAAAATTTCGCGGGCGATCATATTTTTCTGAACTTCGTTACTGCCGCCGTAAATAGTACGCACTCTGGAGTAAAAATAATTTTGCAACCAGAGGGCCGCTTCTGCATTGCCGTCGTAGAGGGTGTATTCATCAATCGGCATACTGGTGGCGTATTCGGGACCCATGATTTCCATGCCGATTTCGGTGATCGTTTGAAAGAGTCCAGCACTATTTATTTTTAAAACAGAAGGTTGAAGACGAAGGGGTTTTTTATTCATGACCGCATCAATCGCTTCTAAGCCTAGCGCTTGTATCGCGCTAAGCTCTGCTTCTGCTGCTAAAAGTCGACCTTCAAGCGCTTGCCTTCGTTGTTGATGGACATTGCCGGATAGGCGTTGTTGAATAAGTGCGCGCGTACGTTTTAGGTACTGAAAGAGGGGGGCGGTATTGGCCGAATTTAAGCGCTCTCGCGCTAATAAAAATTTTCCGTACTTCCAGCCATCGCCGATCTCGCCAATACAGTCTGAGAGCGGCACTTCGACGTTATCGAGAAACACTTCATTGACATGATGCCAGCCGTCAATGGTGCGGATGGGTTTGACTGAAATTCCTTTTGAGCGCACAGGAATAATCAACAAACTGATCCCTTCTTGTTTGCGCGACTCATTGGATGTTCGCACAAGCGTGTACATGAGATCAGATTCTTGCGCATGTGAGGTCCAGGTTTTTTGTCCATTCACAATGAACACATCACCCTCAATACGTGCGTGTGTCTTGAGAGAGGCCAAATCAGAGCCTGCATTTGGTTCTGAATAACCTTGGCACCACCATTCTGATCCGTCCAAGATGGGAGGCAAGTACCGCGCTTTTTGACTCTCGGAGCCAAACTCGATCAGCACTGGACCGATGTGTCGCAGCCCATGATGGTACTGAGGAGGACAATCATTTTCAGCGAGTACTTCGCTAAAAATAGCCTGTTGTCTTGTATTCCAACCTGTACCGCCATATTGAACGGGCCAGTTCGGCGCACCCCAACCTCGTTCAAATAAAATTTTCTGCCATCGCTGCCAAGGTTCTCTTGAGAGCTTGCGATTAAGCGCCATGAGTTCTTTGATATCAGGCGGACAATGCTTGCTGACAAATGCTTGTATTTCTGAGCGGAATGCCTCGTCACTGATCACTTCATTTACATCAGTTTTCATTATTCTCTATGCATCCTTGAGACTAGCGACCTTTGTAGACTGGCTTACGCTTTTCTTTAAAGGCAAGCAACGCTTCTTTGGTATCTTCTGTTTTTCCAAGTGCCACGGTCATGTTTTGCTCAAAGCGATAGCCTTCGCGGCGCGGCATGACGGCGGTGACTTGAGCGGCTTGCTTGGCATAACTCAGTGCGATGGGGGCTTTGCTTGCAATATCGTTGGCAATTTCCATGACGTAAGGCATCAGATCTTCGGGAGGAAGACTGGCCTCGATCAAGCCTAAGCGATACATTTCGTCTGCATCGATTTTCATGCCGGTGAAAAACATACGACGTGCACGTGATTTGCCAAAAATACTTTGCAACATGGCTGTGCCGCCAGCGAGACCCACGTTAATTTCTGGCATAGAAAAAATAGCGGTGTTTGAGGCGACCCAGATATCACACTGTGTCATCAACCCAAAACCAGCACCCATTGCAGGGCCATTGACTGCTGCGATAACGGGTTTGCTGCATTCAATGATGGAGTTCCCTGTTTCACGCACCGTTCGATTGTGATGCCAATAGGCGCCAGGCTTGTTATTCAATCCAGGACGTTCACTTAAGTCAGCCCCTGCGCAAAAAATCTTACCTTTACCAGTAATCACAGCAACTTTGACCTCGGGGTCATCATTAAAGTAATCAAAAACTTGAATAATTTCGCCACGCATTTGAGCGTTTTGGGCGTTGTGAGGGGGGCGATTGAGCGTGACGGTGGCCACGCCGTTGGTGATGTCGAGTTCGAGCGTTTCTAAATTCATGCTGTTCGCCTTTCTAGGTAATAAAATTTAAATATCTAAATGCCATTTATTCAAGAGCGATACTGACGCCTTCGACTTTCAACAAATTCCTGAGTTTCAATTCTTCATCTGCTAAAAATTTTCCAAACTCAGCAGGTTTGAGTCCATCGATAAATAGACCTGTTTGATTAATCGCGTTCAGCACATTAGTCGTTTTCATGGCGGTCTCGATACCTTGAATAAGATCGTTTTGTATCGAGGGAGGTGTTTCAGCAGGCACGAGAAATCCAAACCAGCTGCCAAAGACTACGTCTACGCCAAGCTCTTTAAACGTAGGAACGTTAGGCGCTGCGGGATGCCTTTTTTCTGACGAAATAGCGATGGCATTGAGCTGACCTGAGTTGACTCTTGGCATTGCGGAAGGACCATCAAATATCCCCATAATCTGTCCGCCGAGCAGATCATTCATCGCTGGACTTGTGCCTTTGTAAGGAACATGCGTGATGCGAACGCCTGCTTCTGCGGCAAATAGTTCGGCTGCAATATGCGGACTCGAGGCGTTACCCGAGGACCCAAAAATCAGTCCTCCCGGCTTACTTTTTCCAAAAGCAATCATCTCTTTGACATTTTTGAAAGGCACGTTTGTATTCACCACGAGTAAGCTTGTGGATCTGCCAAGCAAATAAAGAGGACTCAAACTTTTTGGGTCGTAGGGTAGGCTTTTCTTAAGAACTGGATTGGAGGTGAAGCCGTAACTTGTCAACAATAAGGTGAGGCCATTGGCAGGCGCGCGTGCGACGAGTTGAGTCCCGATGACGGTGCCTCCGCCTGGCTTGTTATCGACAACGACTGTTTGTCCCCATTGCTTGGAGAGCTCGGCGGCGATGGCCCGACCATACACATCCGTGACGCCTCCTGGTGGGTAGGGCACGACGATGGTGACTTGTTTGTTTGGAAACTTAGCATGGGCGGTATGTAAGCCTGTCAGTGCTAAAACAGTAATAAGGAGCGTTCTAAGGTAAGTGTTAAAGGTATTCATGTTTTTCTCAATCTTTCAGTTGATTTGAGGTAATTATTTTTTTGAAGATTGTTTGGATTGTTCAATGACTTTTTGCCATTTTTTAGATTCTGATTCAACGACCCTATCCATTTCTTCGGGTGTTCCACCCTTAACATCTAGACCAGTAGCGACTAAGCGTTCACGCACCTCTGGATTTTTTAACACCTCATTCAATTCTTTATTGAGCTTTGCGATGATGGCAGGTGGCGTGCCGGCGGGGACGGTGATGTAATTGATTGGTGCGGCAGTGTAGCCAGGCAGTGTGTCTGCAATAGGAGGCAGATCGGGCAAAGCAACGTTACGCGCTAAGGTTGATACCGCTAAGGCTTTAACAGCGCCTGCTTTGATGTGCGCTTGATAAACCGACAAGGAGTCAATCGACATTTGCACTGACCCTCCAATGACTTCGGTTACTGCAGCGCCAGAGCCTTTATAAGGCACGTGTTCAATGTTGACACCTGCCATACTTTTGAAAAGCTCTCCGGCTAAGTGACTAGACGAACCGATTCCTGAGCTTGCAAAATTGACCTTGTTTGGATTTGCTTTGGCATAGGCAATCAATTCTTTGACTGAATTGACAGGCAGTTCTTTAGTGACCACGAGCACATTGCTGCCTTCAATGAGTTCGATCACGGAAGAAAATGCTGTCGCAGCATCGTAGGGCATCTTGTCCATCAGATACGGCGCGGTCATTTGTTGTCCGGGAGTTGCAAAAAGAAGGGTGTAACCGTCTTTTGGTGCGCTGGCCACAAAGGCCGCGCCAATCACACCGCCCGCACCAGGTTTGTATTCAATAATGACGGGTTGTCCTAGACGCTTGGCGAGCGGCTCACTAATAATGCGGGCCGTGTTGTCCGCGCCGCCTCCGGGTGCGAACGGGACGATGAGCTTAATGGGTTTGTTTGGGTAATCCTGCGCAAGCGTCAACGAGGCATTGAGTGACGCGAATACTGTGACTGCGCTCAACAAGAGTTGTTGAATCTTCATTTTTGTCTCCTAAGTGTTGTCTTTTTATTTCCTTAACTTAGCCGATCTTTAACACCACCGCAAGAATTGCGGTGGATGAGAGGGTATCGCGCGGGAGATATATTTCATTTCAAAGTCATAAATCCGGAACTAAAAAACTCAACACAAGTCTGAGCCTTTAATGAGAATTGTTTTGTCTCAGAGCATCACGTTTCCCAACTAATTTTTCATGCATCTAAGAGGCAAAAAGATGTTGAATATTCTCAAACTTCCGCTGATTGCGACGATTTTATTGTCAAGTGGTTGTGTTGCAGTTGCACCGAGTCGTCCAGGCTATGCGTATAGCCAGGAAAATTATTATGGCGGTGCGTATTATTCTCCGCCCGTCCGCTATTACGCACCCCCTGTTCCCTATTACGCCCCTTTCCCTGTTTATGTCCCTCCCCCTCGTGTTGTGGTAGTGCGTGAGCGTCCCCGTTGGTCAAAACCTGATCGACACAGACACGATCGCGGTCCAAACCCGCGTTGATGCATTGCAGCAAGCTATTCACGTCCGGCAGATGCGCGTATGGATAGCCCAAGCTCCTGCAAGATTTGAAAGTGCCCGGATTGGAAACTCTCACAATCCGGACAGAACTAATGGGTTTTCCCATAACAAACCATTTCACAAGAGGTATCCTTGAGCTAATTCCTACAATATTGGAGATGGCATTCAATGGACTTTACCTTCACTCACGAAGAAGAACAGTTACGCGCTGAGGTTCAGGCGTTTTTGGTTGAGCATTTCACTGAAAAAGTGCGTGCAGAGAATGCCGCAGGCAAACGTGGAGAGGGCTGGGGAGAGGCCATCCGCGATTTCTTTGAAAAAGTGAATCAAAAGCTATGGTTTGCCTGGAGCTGGCCCACTGAGTTCGGTGGCGGTGGCGGCGACAGGACGATGCAGTTTGTGATCGAGGAAGAGTTTTATCGCTATACCGGTATTACGCTCGGCGGCGGCACCGGCGCTCCTTCGATCTTGATGTTTGGTACCGCCGCGCAGAAAGAAGAGTTTGTGCCGCGCTCGATCAAACGGGAAATCATTTTCTGCCAAGGCTACAGTGAGCCAGGGTGTGGCACAGACCTCGCCGGTATCCGCTGCCGCGCCAAACGGGTCGGTGACAAGTACATCATCACTGGCCAAAAAATCTATACAACGAACGCACAGAATGCGACGCACATCTATCTGATGGTGCGCACGGATCCGGATTCGGTGCGTCATCGCGGTTTATCGATTTTGCTCGTCCCAATGGGGATGCCTGGCATGACGGTGCGTCCGCTATGGACCGTACAAAACGATCCGCCTGCGCCGTTTGGCACCACTTACGGCGAAGAGCGCACGAATGAGGTGTTCTTTGATGATGTCGAAGTCCCTGCGTCTTGTCTGCTCGGCGAGGAGGGCGGTGGTTGGGAGGTCGCCAGACGCGGTCTGAATCTGGATCGAGTGGGTGCTTGGCGCTATCTGATTTCCGTCATGCGCGATGAGGATATTGTGAATTGGCTGCATACGGAAGGAGAACTTCAGGACACGCTGCGTGATGATCCGCAGGTACGCGACAAGATCGCTGAAATGTGGACAGAAGCAGAGGTCTGCCGCCTGATGACGATGCGCAGTATCAGTATTGAACAAAATGGTGGCAAGTTCACCTACGAAGGTTCAGCGGAAAAGGTGTTTGCGCCCGAGCATAGTGTGCGCGCAACTGAGGCTTATAGCCAGATACTTGGACCTTTTGCGCAGCTGATGCAAGGCTCGCCCAATGCGATTGAAAAAGGTATTTTTGCCCACAATATTCTTGGTGCCTATCAGTCGACCATCAACCACGGTAGCGTTCAGGTCATGCGTGATCAGGTGGCTCGTATTGGTTTAGGTTTGCCACGCGCCGCAAAATCATAAAGAGACAGGTGATTTGAAAAAATGAATATTTTGCTTGATGATCAAGAAATACAAATCCGCGAAGCGGCCTCAGAGTTTTTAGAAGGTGAATGCACACCGGCCCTAGTGAGAAAGGTTGAAACGGGTACGTTGAAATACTCGCCAGAGCTGTGGTCTAAGTTTGCCGAGAACGGCTGGCTTCAGTTGTGCTTGTCGAACAAGGCGGGTGGCGAAGAGCTTCCGTTGCCCTATCTTGGTTTGCTGTTTGAAGTGGCTGGCTATCATATTGCGCCCATCCCGCTGCATGCGACTATGGTTCCTGCGATGATCATCGATCGTTACGGTAGTCCCGAGCAAGTCAGTATGTTGCAAGCAGTCATCGCGGGCGAATTGATCCTCAGTCATGCTGTTGCCGAGCAAACGGGACGTTGGTCGACGGAAGCGATTGCAATGCAGGGGCGGGTTGAGGGCAGTGAACTTGTCTTGAATGGCAGCAAAACCTTTGTGGGTAGTTTTAGTGCCTCCCAGCAGTGCTTGGTGATTTATCGCGATGCAAGCGCACCGAATTCGCTTGGTGTTGTGCTGGTACCAACGGATGCGAATGGTCTGAGCAGCGAACCCCTTGCATCGATGGCCAAGGATGGAGAGTCGAATGTGCAGTTTAAAGAGGTGCGTGTGCCGCTGAGCGCGCGCATCGGCAATGCACAATCCGGCAATCTCATCGCCAGAGAGTTAATGGACTTGTCGTCTGTGTTGTACGCCTCCCTGCTGGCTGGTGCTGCTCGCAGAACCTTGGATATGGCGGTCACACACGCCAAACAACGCGAGGCCTTTGGACAGCCGATTGGTGCATTTCAGGCGATTCAACATTTGTGCGCCAATATGGTCAATGCGATTGATGGCACAACAATGCTGTCGCGAGAGGCGCTCTGGCGGATGCAGGAAAATCTGCCTTATCAGGTCAATGTCGCGCAAGCCAAGTCATTTGGTAATGAGCAGTGCATGATGGTGGTCCGCTCTGCTCAACAGATTCATGGCGGTATGGGTTTCATCCGAGATTTCGATTTAAATCTCTGGTACCGACGTGTGGGCTCATGGAGCTTGCGAGGCGGTACGGCTGCCGAGCATCGCCGCACCATTGCTGCGGCGTTGATCGATCAGCCGCAGCGTGTACGAATTGGATTAATCCCTTAAGCCTAGTATTAAATAGTTGACTGAAAGCACACGCTTAAATCTGTGTGATGAAATTAAAAACTTTTTTAACAGGAATACGCCATGATCACTAGACTTAAATTTCTCGGTGTAGGTATCGCTGCTGCCGCCTCACTAATATTTTCTCCGGTCTGGGCTCAGGCTACGCCTGACCTTGGCACCCCGACCTTGCCTGCCCCAGGTTTTAAAAAGGTAAAAGTCGGCGAGATGGAAGTGATTTCCCTCAACGATGGTGTTTCACGTCGTCCGCTGGTGGAAGAGTTTGTCAAAAACGCACCATTTGCTGAAGTCAAAGCGCTGCTGGCTTCACAAAATTTGCCAACAAATTACATCGATATTCCTTTCACACCATTTCTGGTGGTGAGCGGCAATCAGCGATACCTGATGGATACGGGGTTCGCTGATAATGGTGGCGCGACAACAGGCAAGACCATTGCAAACATGGCGGCTGCCGGTTTCAAACCCGAGGTTATCAACAACGTTGTGATCAGCCATTTCCATGGTGATCACATTAATGGGTTGCTCTACAAAGACGGTTCCTTGGTTTATCCAAACGCCAAAGTTCACGTGCCAGCAAGCGAGTATGCATTTTGGATGGACAAAGAGCGCTTGGAGAAAGCATCGGGTGGGCTAAAGGGTGCGATGACCAATGCTCAACGCGTCTTTAACAAAATCCCTGCAGATCGTTTGGTCAAGTTTGAGTCGGGTACCGACGTAGCACCTGGCATCACTTCTGTCGCCGCGTTTGGCCATACGCCAGGCCACACGCTCTTTACTGTTAAGTCAGGTGGTCAGTCGTTTATCTACGTGGCTGACATTACAAACGTGCCGGAATTGTTTGCCCGTAATCCAGACTGGGCCGTGACGTTCGATATGGATCCAGAGATGGCGCGTCAGTCACGTCGCAAGATCTTCGACATGATCGTCAAAGACAAGATGATGGTAGGTGGGTTCCACTTTCCTGGCAATGCGATCGGTACGATCTCGCCTTTGGGTAACGGTTATCAGTTCACACCGATGAAGTAATTCGCCCGTGCGACCTATGCGATCAGGCTTGGTTGCATCACGAAGCCCTCTTTAGCTCAGGTATTGAAGCTAAAGAGGGCTTTGTTTTTGTGTAGGCTCTACAATGGTCTTATATAAGACTGATGAGCGGATGTTCCCCATGAATTTCATTTGCGCGCAATTGACAAAAAGATTTCAAAGCTTAAATGCTCAGGTACTTTTGACCGGAGCGATGCTGCTATTTGCCTCTTCTGTATATGCACAATCTAGCAGCTTTGACACCTGTGTCAAAGGACTGCGTCAATCAGTCTTAGCGCAGGGCATCAGTGGCGCAGTATTTGATCGGGCAACCGCTGGCATCGAGCCTGACCCAGATGTTCTCAAGGCCTTTTCTTTTCAGCCTGAGTTTAGAACAGCAATTTGGGATTACCTCGCAGGTCTGGTGGATCAGGAGCGCGTGGATGATGGCCGTGCGAAGCTCAAAGAGTGGTCCAAAGTATTGGCGGAGGCTGAACAAAAATATGGTGTCGATCGCAACGTGATTGTTGCGGTCTGGGGGGTTGAGTCGAATTACGGCCGAATTCAGGGTAAGCGAGAAATCGTACGTTCTTTGACCACACTCATTTGTGCGGACAAACGCCAAGCTTTTTTCAGAGGCGAGTTGTTGGCGACCTTACGCATTTTGCAAAGTGGTGACATCCCGCAAGAGGCCTTAGTGGGTTCGTGGGCAGGTGCGTTTGGACAAACCCAATTTATGCCTACAACGTATCAACGATTGGCCGTGGATTTTGATGGTGACGGTCGTCGAGATATCGTGGGCTCAGTGCCTGATGCATTGGGATCAACCGCAAACTTTTTAAAACAAGCGGGTTGGATCACCGGGCAGCCTTGGGGTGTTGAGGTGCAAATTCCGGCCAATTATTCAGGTCCTTCAGGTCGTCGGACGAAGCAACCCCTTGAGCAATGGAAAAGCTTAGGCATTAAAGCGCTGGCGACGGTCTCCTTACCTGACACGACCCAAGCTGCGCTGCTATTGCCTGCAGGCGCGCAGGGCCCCGCATTTTTAGTGTTCCGTAACTTTGATGCCATCTACAGCTATAACGCGGCAGAGTCCTATGCACTGGCAATTGCGCATCTGAGCGATCGAATGAAAGGCGGTGCAGCATTTAAGACCCCCTGGCCCACGGACGATGCAGGGACGAGTCGTGCCGAGCGACGTGAAATACAGCAAGCTCTACTCAATCGCGGGTATGACATTGGTGAAGTGGATGGATTGATTGGCGCTAAAAGTCGTGAGGCAATTAGCGAGTTTCAGAAATCGAGTGGGTTGACCGTGAATGGTCGAGCGGGGCAACAAGTGCTCAAGGCGTTGCGAGCACCGGTGTCTCCTCGCACGCAAGCCGTCGGTGGCTGAGATGTGTTATTTAGAGTTAAATGACAGTTATCCCTTTCTCGCTTCCTCGCTGCACACATGACCCAGCCATCTTCTGCCCAACCCCAATCCTTGGGCGAACTTTTTACTACCTTTAGTAGACTCGCAATTCAAGGCTTTGGCGGTGTCCTAGCTTTTATCGAACGAGAGCTTGTTGAAAGAAAAAAATGGATGACCCGCGCGGAGTTTGTGGAAGAGTGGGCCATCGCGCGAACAATGCCAGGCCCACCCGCACTCAATCTTTGCATCATGGTGGGTGCGCGTTATTTTGGCTGGCGTGGTGCGCTGGTCTCGCTTGCAGGAATGTTCATGTTCCCCACCATGCTGATTCTGGTGTTGGCAATCGCGTACGCACACTTTGGTAATCATCCACAAGTCATGGATGCTTTACGCGGCATGGGCGCAGTAGCTGCGGGCATGATCGGTGCGACAGGACTCAAGTTGCTCTCTGCGCTCAAGACCAACCCACTCGGTGTAAAGGTCTGTTCAATCATCGTGATTTTAAGTTTTGTGGGTATCGCGCTTGTGGAGTGGCGGTTGCTATACGTGCTAGTGATATTGGGTGGGATTGGCTATGTGCTTGCTTTCTTGAAACTCAAGGATCAAGCATGAATGATACGTTGACGCTGGCGATGCTGTGGACCGATTGGTTCAATCTCTTTAAACACTTCGCTTCGATTTCGATTGCTTCAGTGGGTGGGCCACTCGTGCTCTTGCCGGAGGTCCATCATTTTCTGGTGGAACAGCAAAACTGGCTGACAGATGCGCAGTTCAGGGCTTCTATCGTGATTGCTCAAGCCTCGCCGGGACCGAATGTGATGTTCGTGGCCTTGATGGGGTGGAACATCGGTCTCAATGCAGGCGGTTTTGGTTGGGCAGCTTTTTCCGCCATCATTTGTATGGTGGGCATTTTGATGCCGAGTTCGTTATTGATTTTTGTGACGGCGCGCTGGGTGCAAAAACATCAGAATTTACGAGCGGTCAGGGCGTTTAAGTTAGGGCTGAGCCCAGTCGTGATTTCGATGATGATTGCCGCAGGTTGGTTGTTAGCAACGGCAAATACCAGCATGAAGCACGACTGGCCGCTCTGGGTCGTCGCCGCGGTCACTGTCGTCATTGTCTATCGCACCAAGGTCCACATGCTTTACTTATTAGCAATGGGTGCAGTGCTTGGTGCGAGTGGTTTGTTGACAATGTAAGCGATTTAGTTGACTTCGAGCAGTTCGACATCAAACACAAGGGTGGCATTTGGAGGAATCACGCCACCCGCACCGCGAGTGCCATAGCCCATTTCGGGAGGAATGATGAGTGTGCGCTGACCACCGACTTTCATACCGGCAACGCCCTCATCCCAACCGCGAATCACATGTCCAGCACCCAGCGGGAAATCAAACGGATCGCCGCGGTCTCGTGAACTATCAAACTTAGCACCTTTGTTGTCTGGAGCCGAGGCGTCATGCAACCAGCCCGTGTAATGCACAGTCACGTGTGCGCCGGCGGTTGCTTCAGTACCGCTACCAGCGGCTACTTCAATTTTCTCTAGTGTGCTCATCATATTTCCTATGTTGTGATGATCAGGCCGCACTCTGTGCAACCGGGGGTTTGGGAGTTTTGACGCGTAAGCGGTGGATCAGCAGCCCGACTGTAAACAACGCGAGGATCCCGTGAATCAGCCAGACACCTAGGCTAAACGAGAGCTTTCCGCTAATGATCCAGCCTTGTGAAATATTAATCAAATTGAGGTAAAGCATGGCAATGAGGCCTGCAATCAGTAAGTCGCCCGAGCGCCCCATTCTTGGGTTCACAGCGCCAAGCGGAATGGCCATGAGTGCAAGGTTCAGTGCGGCGAGAGGTACCGCCAAACGCCACATAAGCTGCCCATTTGAGCCGGGTGATTTATCTGAGAGGAGTAGTTCTGTCGGACGAGAGCGTCGACTGTTAAGCGTTTGTTCACGTGCTCTTTCAAGTGATTTTTCGCCGTCTTTACTTTCAATGCGGGCGCCAAAGGCATCAAACTTGGTGAGTCGCATTTCAGTTCCGCCAGGTTTGATATCGTAACGCTGGCCTGGACCGAGGACTAGAAACTTGTCGCCATTGTTTTCGGTCACTGTATCTGCTGACGAAGCAGTCACGATGGTGAGCCAGTTAGGATCGATGAGGCGCATGAATACTTGACCGAGTGGACCATCCGGTACGCTGGGGCCTTCGACAAAAAAGACCCTTGCACCACTTTCGGTTTCGAGAAATTGTCCGGGCGAAATCTTGGAGAGGTCTGAGCGTAATTCAAAACGGGCGCGGTACTCTCCGATCTGTCGGTTGGCCCAAGGTGTACCAAAGAGGGTCAGTGTGGCGATGACCAGTGCAACGGGGATCGCGACGCGCAAGACCGGATTGATCCAGTTGAGCAACGATAAACCGCTTGAGAACCACACCACCATTTCTGATTCTCTATAGTTGCGGGTGACCGTTGTTAGCACGCCAATAAAGATGGATACAGCCAAAATAATGGGAAGCGCTGCAATGGTTGTGAAGGCGGCCAAGCCAATCACGACATCGGCGCCGATGCGTCCCGCAGCGGCTTCGCCCAATAAACGCACCAGTATGACGCTCAGCCAAACGACGATCAGCGTCGAGACTACGACGCTAAAGTGATTAGTGATTTCGGAGACAACGGAACGTTTAAATAGGGACATTGTGCGCGATGCTTACTTGCATCATAAAAATGGTGCGGCGCAAACAACGCCGACTCCGTGAATTTAGCACAATGAGACGGGGTTGACCTTAGGCATTTGGGAGGCATTCGATGCATTAAATCATCCGCCTTCATAGAGCTGTTTTGCACTCTGTATGTCCTCATTGTGGAGGTAAAGGCTAAACATTGCTTTTTTTCTGAGCGTTTTCCTGCGGACAGATAAAATACGGATCGATCGAGGTGCTATTTGCCTCAGCAAAGTCTGTTTTTGAGAGAAATACCGTGCCACTATCCCCCACCGTCGACCGCGAAGAGGTTCACAAACGTCAGATCGTGATGAAAGCGTATCGCAGATCTGATGGCTTATATGACATTGAGGCCCGCCTCGTGGATACCAAAACCACCCCCTTTTTATCTCCTCTGGCACAGTCAGAGCGTCAGCCTGGCGATCCTGTTCACGATATCTGGGTGCGTTTAGTCATTGATGAGTGGTTTGAAATCAAAGACGTGGCGGCCAGTTCTGATTCGACGCCCTTTGCCGTCTGTACCCAAGCTCCACCTACTCTTCAATCACTAATTGGCGCAAAGATCGGGGCAGGTTGGTCCAAGCTCGTGAGAGAAAAACTCAAAGGTGCGGCAGGTTGCACCCACATGATGGAGTTATTGGGCCCCATGGCGACAACGGCGTATCAGGCCTTGTGGCCTGTGACCAGTCTGCGACCGCAGCCCGTAGATGCAAACGGGCGCCCAACTAAAATTGATAGTTGCTTTGCGTATGCGAGTCACGCCGAAATTGTGGCGAAGTTATGGCCCGAGCATTACACCGGACCCAAGGTCCATACTGGAGACGATTAATGCGTTCTTTGCTTTTTGTGCCAGCCGATAGCCCACGCAAGCTGGAAAAATCCTTGCAAAGCGGTTCAGATGTGCTGATTTTTGATTTGGAGGATGCGGTATCTCCTTCTCGCAAACAAGAGGGACGCGTAGAGGTGGTCAAGTTTCTGACCGAAGTGAAACGCGCGGGTCTCAAAACGCCTGAGCTCTATGTGCGCGTCAATGCCTTGACAACGGGGATGACGTTGGCGGACTTAGCGGCTGTGATGCCCTGTCGCCCTGCTGGCGTGGTGTTGCCCAAGGCAACGGGCGCGCGTGATTTAGCGCTCTTGTCGGCGTATCTCGAGGCCTTTGAACATTTATACCCGCAGCTGTCAGCGGTTGGTGCAGACGCATCGAGCCCAGTGCAAACCTCCATCATCGCGATCGTGACTGAAACCGCAGACGCCTTGGCGGGTTTGAATGAATATCGGGGCGCAACGCCACGGCTGGCAGGCATGATGTGGGGGGCGGAGGATTTATCTGGTGATATCGGTGCCCTGACCAACAAGGAAGAAGGCACATCCGAATGGACAACACCTTTTAAGCTCGTGCGTTCGCTCTGTCTGTTCGCGGCCTCTGCAGCGGGCGTGCCTGCTATTGATACCGTCCCCACAGAAATTAACAACGTCGAAGCACTGACGCGCGAAACGCGCCAAGCCTATCGAGACGGATTTTCAGCCAAAGCTGCGATTCATCCTGGTCAAGTTCCGGTGATTAACACTGCAATGACGCCCGATGCTGCCACGCAAGAGTGGGCGAGTCGTGTGATCGCGGCCTTTGCCGCGAGTGCGGGCGTTGGTGTGGCGACAATGGATGGAAAGATGCTGGACACGCCGCACTTGCGCCTGGCTAAAAAAATTATCGCTGCGGCGCAACTCGCCTAAAGCTTCGAGGAGATTGACGATCATGGTAGGTCCTTTGGATGGTATTCGTGTCATTGATATGACATCGATTTTGATGGGGCCTTATGCGGCACAGTTGATGGGCGATATGGGTGCCGATGTCATCAAGGTCGAATCCCCTCAGGGTGATATGGTGCGTGACGTCGGACCGATGTTGCATCCTCGTATGGGATCGCTCTATCTTCATGTCAATAGAAGCAAGCGCGGGATGGTGCTTGATGTCAAACAGCCTGAAGGTCTTGAGGCTATTAAAAAGCTTATCGCTACTGCAGATATTTTGCTCTACAACATACGGTCGCAAGCGATGGCGCGACTGGGCTTGAGCTATGAAGTCGTCAGTGAAATCAATCCTCGTATTTTGTACGCTGGTACTTTTGGTTTCGGTCAGGATGGTCCGTATGCGCACAAGCCAGCCTTTGATGACCTGATCCAGGGGGCGATTGGTTTGCCTTCTTTGATCAAACAAGCAGGTTCAGATGTGCCGCGTTATGTGCCGTCCAACCTCGTTGACCGCACAGTCGGTCTTTACGCCACATCCTCTCTCTGTGCCGCGCTGTATCACCGCGAGAAAACAGGACGCGGACAGCGCATCGATATTCCGATGTTTGAAACAATGATCAGTCATCTACTGAGTGATCATATCGGTGGGAAAACCTTTGATCCGCAATTGGGACCGCCTGGTTATCCACGTTTGTTGGCTTCTGAACGTCGCCCCTATAAAACGTCGGATGGCTATGTCTGTGCCGTCATTTATAACGATAAGCAGTGGGCATCATTTTTCAGCGCGATTGGTCGATCGGAAATATTTGAAAATGATCCACGCTTTAAAAATCTCAGCATTCGCACGCAACATATCAATGATCTTCAAGGCCTAGTCGCTAAGATTTTTCTGGAGCGCACTACCCAAGCCTGGTTAGAGTTGCTGGAAAAGGCAGATATTCCCACAATGCCGTTGCATGATCTCGAGACTATTTTCGAAGATCCTCATCTCGAGGCGATTAAATTCTTTCAATGGGAAGACCATCCCTCTGAGGGTCGTATTCGTCGCGTGGACGTGCCAACCACCTGGTCAGACAGTCAACCTCAGGCGGGACGTCCTGCGCCCATGTTGGGGCAGCATAGTGAGGAAATTTTACTTGAGTTGGGCTACAGCGAAGAAGCAATCGCTTCTTTTATTCGTCTAGGCGTTACGCAACGAGCAGTGATGCCCAAGTTGTAAGATTGTTAACGCTTGAAAATTCTGCTCAGCAAATATCGCGTGTCCTTCATGCATCAAAATGTTTGAGACCATCTTTACTAATTGCAAACCCCGTAAGGGTACGATCAGCCTGAGACAGTCGCCAATTCAGCATTCTTTGAGCCATTTTCAGTGCTGCCGCCTGATGTTGGGGATCATTGACGACATTGTGCAGCCAGTGCGAATCATTTTTTAGATCGAATAACAAGGGTGGAAGTGCCGCGCAGTGAACATAGGCGTAGTCCACAGATCTGAGCACAGCTAGGCTGCAGTCGTCTCGACTAATGCCCAGTATCTCGTGTGCAGACCCGCCAGCTAAATCCCTAAAATCATATTCCCAATGTGCCTCTGTGCGCCAATTGGAAGGACTCTCGCCTCGAACGAGTGGCAAAAGAGAGCTGCCGTTACAGGCTCTCGGAGCAGGTTGTCCGAGCCAATCTAGAATCGTAGGGAGTACATCAACGTTTTCTGTGAAGGTATTGGACTGAGAGCCGCGTGTGCTGTCAGCCTCTGCACGGGGATCTACAACGATGCACGGGATGTGATAGCTTTGTGGAAAGTAGCCGCGTTTTGCAATTAAATGATGATCGCCGAGTTGCTCGCCATGATCTGAGGTCAATATGATCAGAGTCCGCTCCATTTGTTTACTAGATTCAAGAAAATCTAAGACGCGGCCTAAGTGATGATCGACCTCGGCGATAAGCCCAAAATAGGCTGCTCGCATACGCGCGATATCAGAGAGGGATAAATCACACCCAAGACCTGGCATCCATGACATCGCACTTTTTACTTTCATGGTCTCCAAGATCAGCTTTGTCAGCGGATGTGAGGCCGCTTCAAGATCAAGACTCGCGGCGCGTACTGGAGGGAGTGTCGAGGCAGGATCGACGAGCTGATCAAAGGGGGATGACGGCATGAAAGGGGGGTGGGGTCGAAAAAATCCTAAGTGCAGAAACCAAGGTCGTTCAGTGCGGATACGTAAATAATCCAGTGCACCCTCGGCGCACCAAGCGGTATCGGTATGCTCAGCCGAAATAGGTGAAGTCGGAAACCACTTCGGATCCGACTCAGCTTCACTCGGTTTAAATAAGTCTTCATAGCGCTTGGGAATCGAATAGCCTTTGCCAGACAACCAAGCGAGATAGTGTTCACGCGGCTCCTCAAAGTCACGGATGATATTCCAACCACTCGCGATAGAGTTTGTTGTAAAGCGTGGATCAGCGGAGGAGGTTGTTCGTGGATCCGGCACAGTGGTTGTGTAGCCAACAAGTGCAGGCTCATAACCCAATTCTCGCGCATAAAAAGGCATTGTTTTTAGATGCGCTGCAGTCGGCGTGTCATTGGTAATGACGCGATGATTCATCATATACATGCCAGTATGCAAGGAGGCTCGACTTGGGCCACAGGGTGAACCTTGTGCATAATGTTGACGAAAAAGAACACCACGCGCCGCGAGACGATCGATATTTGGAGTGAGCGCATTCGGATGCTCCGCACAGCGCAAGGCATCTGCACGGAGTTGATCGATCACGATTAACAATACGTTTGGGCGATTTTGTTCAGTGGATGTAGGCATCAAGTGACTCACTCAGTTATTTGGGAATATCCGAAAGACGAAAGCAGGCCGCTTGGCGGTTTACACCCGCGTCGACAAGGCTTGGCGTTGTCTCTTCGCAAAGAGCAACTGCATATGGACAACGCGAGTGAAAGGCGCAACCTTTTGGTTTATTTAATCCGCTTGGAGGCTCAAAGTTTGGCAAGTCCCAGTTTGATCGTTCGAGAGGATTTGGGTTAGGAACACTAGCCAAAAGTAAACGTGTGTAAGGGTGTGCGGGACTTTTAAATACCAAGTCCGTGGGTCCAGTCTCAACAATTTTCCCAAGATACATGACGCAGACTCGATCTGCGATCATTTTCACAACGTTCAGGTTGTGCGTGATGAAAAGCATGGTCAGACCAAGCGCCTGACGCAAATCTGCCAGTAAACGAAGGATCTGTGCCTGAGCGGATACGTCCAAAGAGGATACGGCTTCATCCGCCACGATGAAGCGTGGTCGTAATGCGAGCGCTCGGGCGATCCCGACGCGCTGTCGCTGCCCTCCCGACAGTGCATGAGGGTATCGCGCACTGAGGGATGCATCCAAACCCACGAGTTGAAGCATTTCAAAAACTCTTTTTTCTCTATCCGGTGCTGTGCCTAGACGATGGATGGATAAGCCTTCGTCGATAATTTGCATCACTGTCATACGTGGATCAAGGGAGGCAAAAGGATCTTGAAAAATCAATTGCATCTCTCGGCGTAAAAGACGCAATTGTTGTTTGCTCATGCCAATGAGTTCACGTCCGTCAAACTCAACACTGCCTGCACTTGGCTCTACTAAGCGAAGAATGGAGCGTCCTAGGGTCGTCTTTCCAGAGCCAGATTCACCAACAAGCGCCAGTACTTCGCCCTCGCGTATTTCTAAATCAACATGATCCACGGCGTGTAATAATTTTCGCCGCCACCCTTGACCGCTGACTTCAAAGGAGGTTGTTAAACCACGCACAGTCACAAGGTTTTGCATACTTATCGCTCTCCCTTTGATTGTTCTGATCGTACACACCGAACCCAATGATGTTCCGATGGCTCACAGAGTGGAATACTGGTCGTTGTGCATAGTGGGCTTAAAACGTAATCGCAGCGAGGATGAAATGCGCAACCTTTTGGAAGGTCTTGCATAGCAGGCATCGCACCGCGTATCGGCTCTAACAAAGTACCTGCACTGTCATGCGTCAAACTGGGCATTGATCGTAACAGTGCACTTGTATAAGGGTGGAGCGGCTGAGAAAAAACACGTTGTACTTGCGCGTACTCAACAATAGAGCCTGCATACATGACTGCAACCGTGTCAGCCATCTGCGCGACGACGCCGAGGTCATGGGTAATGAAAAGCATGCCAAGACCAAATTCACTCTGCAATCGTTTGATTAAATTTAGTACTTGGGCTTGTACCGTGACATCTAGCGCAGTGGTGGGTTCATCGGCAATCAGTAATCTTGGTCTGCACGAAAGCGCCATCGCAACCATAATGCGTTGACGCATACCACCCGAAAGCTCATGAGGAAACGCGCGCATTCTTGCCAAAGGGTCTGGTATGCCGACGAGTTTTAGCATGTCAAGTGCGCGCGCTTCTGCAGCAGCCCAGCTCAGCTTTTCGTGCGTGACGATCGCCTCTGCAATTTGCCAACCAACGCGAAACACAGGATTTAAGGAGGTCATCGGTTCTTGGAATATCATCGACAGCGTTTTGCCCCGCAGCATCTGAATCGTTGAGATTGGCGCTTGAATCAAATCGATGGGTCCTTGCTCAGTGTCTAGCAGGACTTCGCCAGTTACTTGAGCACCCTCTTCGTTTCCTCCTCGTCCAACTAACCGCATAATCGCGAGTGAAGTGATTGACTTTCCTGCGCCGGATTCTCCTACTAACGCAAGTGTCTGACCAGGGTGGATATCAAAGCTGACGTTTTTTACGATGGCGACATTTCCGGAGTCGGTCTTTAAATTGATTTTTAAATGACGCACGGATAGAACCGGTCTGCTCCGATGGTTAGTTTTTTCCGCTGTTGATGGAATGGAAGAATTAGTCATCGATGCGAACATCCAGCGCATCTCGCAGGAAGTCCCCCATGGTTTGCACAACAAAAGTGATTGAAATAATGACCACAGCAGGCGCGAGGGCGACCCACCAAGAGAAGATCAAATAGTCTCGTCCGTCTCCCACCATCCTGCCCAGCGACGCGGTGGGTGGTTGTACCCCGATGCCTAGAAACGATAGAGACGATTCGAGTAATAAGATTGCGGGGAAGTTGAGCGTGATTAAGACAATTAATGGTGAGGCGATGTTGGGTAATACGTGTCGCCAAGCGATTGACGAGGTCGAGGCGCCCAATGAGCGACTCGCTTCGATAAAGGGCATTTCTCGTAACTGCAATACTTGTCCACGTACGATGCGCGTATAACTTTCCCAGCGTGCGAGCCCGACTAATAAGATCAACACAATAATATCTGACCCGAAAACGGCGATGCCGACTAGGACGAGCAGCAGAAAGGGCACCGAGATAAACACATCTACAACAAGCATGATGCACCGATCAAGCCAGCCACCCACCAATCCTGCAGCTAATCCCGCGATAGTGCCAACGACTGCGCTCACCATCAGGCCTAAGAGTGCGATACCAACGCTGACGCGTATGCCATACAAGCAACGGGCAAGTAAATCGCGACCGA
>Ga0247834_1000586_pt1 | contig 70171 bp, 67 predicted proteins | sample LaCruzMarch2015__8_FD_187118 | JGI IMG/M metagenome (GOLD analysis project Ga0247834, IMG submission 187118) | Freshwater microbial communities from meromictic Lake La Cruz, Castile-La Mancha, Spain - LaCruzMarch2015_12m | ecosystem: Environmental > Aquatic > Freshwater > Lake | place: Spain...
ACCTACGAAAGAAGAACGAATTTAATGAAGCGATTCAACGATCCTAGAATGAAGCGTTTCGTAACCGAGGAAAATAAAATTAAAACCGAAGAATTTACCCTGACCTTTAACGATACCATTTCTTATTTTAAACCAGTGCCGACGAATACAGTGGATGAAATGGCATGGATGACCACCAAAAACCAATATTATCAATTCTTAAACGAACAGAAACAGCTTTCTATTCTTTCCATTTTTGGACAAGATGTCTATATCAAAGACTCATTGCCTATAAGACCATGGAAGATAACAGACAATAAGCGAATAATTAGCGGGTATAATTGCCGGAAGGCTATTTACCAAAAAAATGATTCTACCCGAATTTATGCTTGGTATTCTACTTCCATTGCGACATCAGCTGGGCCTGAAGGATTTTGTGGATTGCCTGGCCTTATATTAGGAATCGCTACAGAAGATGGAGGAATTATTTACTTCGCAAAGAAAGTGGAAATACTACAAAACATTCCTTCGGAAACCTTTAAGATTGAGGCTGGAAAGAATAAATTCTTCACGATGTTAGAATTTAAAGCTAAAATTGAAAAAGAATACGGAAATACCCCTTGGGGCAAACGTATTTTTGTCGACTTGTTTCGTTGGTTATAAAACGTGTTTAATTAAAAATAAAATAATGAAAGGGATTATTTTAGCAGGTGGTTCAGGTACAAGGTTACATCCATTAACCTTAGCAGTGAGTAAACAACTCATGCCCGTTTACGATAAACCGATGATTTATTACCCACTCTCCATCTTGATGAGTGCCGGAATACGAGAAATATTAATTATTTCGACGCCCCACGATTTGCCACATTTTGAAAAACTACTAGGAAATGGGCGTTCATTAGGATGTGAATTTTCTTACGCTGTACAAGAAATCCCTAATGGATTAGCACAAGCATTTGTTATCGGAGAGAAATTTATTGGACAAGACAAAGTTGCTTTGATTCTTGGGGATAATATTTTTTATGGCGTGGGTATGGATGCCTTGCTAAAAGAGAACAATGACCCGACAGGAGGAGTTGTTTATGCCTACCATGTAAGTGATCCTGAACGGTATGGTGTGGTTGAATTTGATGCAGAGATGAAAGCCTTATCTATCGAAGAAAAACCAAAGAAACCAAAATCAAATTTCGCAGTTCCTGGACTGTATTTTTATGATAATTCGGTGATTAATATTGCCAAGAACCTCCAACCATCTTTACGTGGTGAATACGAAATTACGGACATCAATGCTACCTATCTTAAAATGGGAAAGCTAAAAGTGGCAAGCTTAGACAGAGGTACAGCCTGGCTAGACACCGGAACCTTTTCCTCCTTAATGCAAGCTGGACAATTTGTTCAAGTAATTGAAGAAAGACAAGGGTTAAAAATCGGATGTATAGAAGAAGTCGCCTATCGAAATGGTTTTATCACCAAAGAAGAACTCAAGAAAATTGCAGAATCTCTCGTGAAAAGTGGTTATGGTAATTACTTACTAAATTTGATTAAACGAAAATGAATGCATTAGAAGAATACGTTCAATTAATTGAAGAAGGGCTTGAGAAAATCGACCTGCCTAAGACTCCTGAGAATCTATATCAACCCATTGAATACTTTGTTGAAATAGGCGGGAAGAGAATTCGTCCCGTGTTAACCTTATTAGCTACTGAACTTTTTGGTGTGAAAAAGGAAGTTGCCTTACCTGCAGCTCTGTCAATTGAACTGTTTCACAATTTTAGTTTGATTCACGATGACATCATGGATGAGGCTCCACTGCGTAGAGGAAAACAAACCGTACATGAAAAATGGAATACCAATATAGCCATTCTTTCTGGGGACGTATTATTTGTAAAAGCATACCAAGAATTAAGCAAACAATCCCGCGAGCAGCTGTTCGATTTAATAACCTTGTTTAATAAAACGGCCATTGAAGTGTGTGAAGGTCAGCAAATGGACATGGATTTTGAGGTACTCCCAACAGTTACCGTAGAAGCTTACATTGAAATGATACGACTAAAAACGTCTGTTTTGCTTGGATGTGCGTTACAATTTGGCGCAATTATCGCTGGTGCATCGAAAAAAAATCAAGCATTGATTTACGAGTTCGGAATCAATTTGGGCATAGCGTTTCAAATTCAAGATGATTTGTTGGATCTTTATGGCGAACCTAAAAGTGTTGGCAAACAAGTCGGTGGCGATATAATTGCCAACAAAAAAACATTGTTGTGTATTCTTGCAGAAACGCATGCAGATCATAAAAACACACTTCTATTAAATGAAATGTTTAATGAAAAGGACCCTGAACTAAAAATATCAAAAGCTAAACACCTCTTCAAAGAATTGGAGATCTTTAACAAATGTAGTGCAGAAAAGGAACGCTATATGAAGCTTGCTATAGATGCCCTAACAGCTATAGAAAGCCCAACGAAAAAGGATTTATTTTTTGAAATATCCGACTTTTTGTTAAACAGAGATGCTTAACTAGACAAATAATTAAGTTTTTTATTTTTTTTTGATTCAAACCTTATTGATAAATTAATTTATTAGTAATTTTAGACCTTAACTTTAAAAACTTTAAAATGAAAAATGTATACATTGGTTTAGCTAGTATACTTGCTTCGGGATTCGTATTTGGTCAAAAAGTGACTACTAATCCGATGAACGACAAGAAAATACAGACTTTTGAAAGTAAAGCAAAAAAAGAAATTTACGCAGAACCTAAAGGAATTACTTTATGGTCAAGCGATTTTTCAGTTCCTGCTGATTGGGTAACATCAAATGCACCTGCTCCAGGTGGATCTCCAGGTCATACCGCTGGTGATTGGGCCATTACAACTGATGTAAATGCTGCACCACGACCTGAATTGACACCTGCTGGTCACACTTCGGCTGCAAATGGTTATGCACTTATTGATTCCGATGGTGCTGGAGCAACTGAAACTCAAAATGCAAAAATTGTTACTGCAAATAGCATTAATCTTACTGGACAACCGTTGGTTGTATTGGTTTTTCAACAAACACATAGAAGATTCGCTGAATCAACTTTTGTTGTATATAGTACTGACGGAGGTGCTGTTTGGCAAGAAATCGAAGTAAATGACATGATGGGTACAAACACAAATACCACAAATCCTGGTACCGTGCAAGTAAACATGTCTGCATACCTTGGCAATCAAGCAAATGTTAAGATTGGTTTCAAATACATTGGTCAATACGATTGGTTTTGGGCAGTTGATGATGTAAAATTAATGACTCCAGATGACTACGATTTATCAATGGATGGTGGATACTGGGGATCAACTGGTTTTTGGGGTGCAAGACTTCCTTACTACCAAATACCATTGGCGCAATTAGCACCGATTGATGTTTCAGGAATTGTTAGTAACCTAGGTGCTTTAACTCAAACTGACATCGTATTTACAGCTGCTCTTGCAAGTGGTGCTTGGAGTGGATCTTCTGCTGCATCAACAATCGTTGCTGGAGCGTTAGATACATTATCATTGCCTTCAGCGCTTACTCCTCCTCCGGCAGCAGCAACACATGTTATTAATTTTAGCGCTACATCTGGTGCCGTTGATGCAGCTCCAGCAAACAATGGCATACTTTCGGCAGCAACTATTGTGGTAAATAATACTATTTACGCACGTGACAAAAACAACGTGTCGGGTGGATCGTACAACGCAGGATTTGGATTTGAGGTAGGAAACATCTTTGATATCTACGCAACAGCACCTTTAAGTGCTATTGATGTTTACATAGGTGATGCTGCTGAAGTTGGTGCAGAATGTTATGTAAAATTATATTCAATTGACGCAACAACTGGAGACTTTGTTTATGTAGATGAATCAAATGCCTACACATTAACAGCAAATGATTTAGACGGAATAGTAACATTTTCACTAGCGGCTGGTGCCTTTACTCTAAATGCTGGTGAATCATACTTAGTAGTTGCCGGTTCAAATGGTGATGGTGGTTTGACTAACGATTTAGTAGTTGGTACATCTGGAAATTCAGAAGTTCAAACTTCTTTCTATTTAGATTTAACAGATAATACTTGGTATTATACTACTTCTACTCCAATGGTAAGAATGAATTTCTCTGCAGCTGCAATCGAAGTTAACGATGCAAGTTTCGGATTAAACGTTTACCCTAATCCTGCAGAAAACGAAGCTAACATTAGTGTTTCTGTTGAAAATGCAAACGTTGCTGTAACACTTACTGATTTATCAGGTAAAGTTGTTTACAATAACAATTTAGGAACTGTTAACGGAACGAAAAACGTAACAATCAACACTAGTAATTTCGCAAATGGAATCTACATGGTTGGTGTTAATTCTAACGGAAACATTTCTACTAAGAAATTAGTTATCAGAAACTAATCTGAGCTAAATTATTTCAAAAAGGGCCTTCGGGCCCTTTTTTTATGCAAAATAATTGAGGTTTAAAAAAGCTATCGATTTTGAATGTTGTAACAATGAAATTTATCTCTACTAGGCAATAAAAATCTGACTAAAGAACAATCTCATTGAAGCTTTCAACAGTATATTTCCAGTTAGCGATTGTTCCAGGGCGCACAAGTTGAATCGTTCTCATTCCCACTTCGTCTGCAGCCATTAATTCTTCACGAATATCCGATAAAAAAAGAATAGAAGTCGTGGGTAATTTTAGTTTATCAGCGATTAGCTTATAAGTATTCGCCTCTCTTTTCGGACCAGTAACAGTGTCAAAATAAGCTCTTATATAGCTAGATAAGTCCCCTTTCTCTGCAAATTTGAAGATTAATTTTTGTGCTTCGACCGAACCGGAAGAGAAGATAGCCAATTCAATATTGTTATCATACCATTCTTTTAAAGAATGCGGCACATCATCGTAGACATGAGAAACCAAGGTGCCTGCGAGATAACCTTCTTCCCAAATTACTCCCTGCAAAAATTTTAAGGGTGTCACTTTCCGATCCTCCTTACACCAAAGAACCAATTGATTAATACAATCTTGCCTAGAAAGCAATTCCAACCCACCTTCATTTTTCACTAATTCCTTAACTTCATCAAATGCAGCAACTACCTCAACTGAATCATTGAAAAGAAGCTTATCTACATTCGTTAAGAAATAGGGGAATAATACGTCATAAACAAAGGAAACAGAAGTAGTGGTACCTTCAATGTCCATCAACACACATTTAATTTCACCTTTCACGAGAAGGAAATTTAAAATCAAAAAATCTATTTTCAAGCGAGGAATTAGTGTAATTGGGAACCCAACCACTACTATCAATAAAAATACGGATTGCTTTTACGAACGGATCATCGCTCCCTGCATCAAACCAATGCTTTGTTCCATGCGGGACGCTAATTAAATCACCCCTTTCACACAACAAGTTAAATACCGCTTGATTATCAAGATTAAACCAAAATAATCCTTTCCCATCAACAAAGAAACGGATTTCATCCTCCGTATGCGTATGCTCTTGAATAAACTTATGGCGAATAGCTTCGTAATTATCGGTACTAGCGTTTATAGAAATCACATCCGCCGTTAGGTAACCATTCTCCTGCATAAAAGGCGATAAATCCTTTTGATATGCCTCGATTATTTCATTCGTAGTTGCTGCATCATCAAAGACCACATCGCAGAGCCATTGATCAAAGAAAATACCTCTCTCATTTAAAAACGTCCTGATTTCGGCAACATTATCCGTTTGAAAATTTAAATCAGGAATTGATAGAACTGCCATCGTTTTACTTATTTAGAATTAACCATTCACACTGACAAAGGTAATCGAAAGACTCAAGATGTCTTTTCGCTTCAAATAAGTCTTTGCCCCAGGCATAAAATCCATGTTTTCGAATCATAAAAATTCCTTGATTCAATTCCATTTTACGATACGTTAATTCATGCTTAAAAAACGACATGTCCTGGGAATTATCTAAAATTGGTATCTCCACAATTCCATCGTGAGTAACAATTCCGCTTAATCCTTTCTGCATTTCATATCCAGAAAAGGACAAATGATTCCCTTTCATTAGCGCTGTTAGTGCAATAGGAAACACAGAATGGCTATGCAAGACTACCTTTGCATTAGGGAATAAATTATATAATACCGTGTGAATATCCGTTTCTGCCGAAGGCTTAGTTTCCTTATAAGCATCGGCAACGTTTCCATTTTCATCAAGCAAAATAAAATCTTCCTCCCGGATATTGATTTTATCAATGCCAGATCGAGTAACCCAAATTTGATTGGAATTATCTTTAAAAGAATAATTAGTTGATGTGCCAGGAGAGTGACCTTTATCGTGGAGTTGTCGAATACAAATCGTTAAATCAGATTTCATAGGAGCAGATGTACCATCAAAAATAAGTAAGTCGTCGATTGAATATGCTTAATTCAAAATTAGAATTCATTTATAAATTTGCAAGTGCTTCCTTTGTAAAAGCGGCGATTACCTTACCATCCGCTTTGCCTGCTAACTTAGAAGATAGGATTCCCATGACCTTTCCGATATCTTGCACACCTTTTGCACCTGATAATTCAATTGCATTAGCCACCTCCTTTTTCACATCCTCATCGCTCAACATTTTTGGAAGGTACTCTTCAATTATTTTTGCTTGAACCAATTCATCATGCGCTAAATCTTCCCGATTTTGACCAATATACAACTCATATGTTTCCATACGTTGTTTGAATAATTTCAGGCAAATTTTTATTACTAATTCGTCGCTGATTTCAGCAGACCCGCCAGATGTAGACTCGAGTAAAATTTTAGATTTTACATCCCTCAATGCCGCCAATCGATCTTTATCGCGCGCCAACATTGCCTTTTTAATCTCATCATTAATTTGTGTTGCAAGACTCATTTAGTCAACATTATCGTGAAGAAAATTATTATTTCGCAATCCAGAACCATTATCTTCATCAGACAAACCGAATCTAGAAATATTATTTTGTGCGCTAGGAACTTCTCCGTTTATGTTAATATTTCTTCTAACGAAAGCGGGTTCTTTCTCAAAATCAGAAATTCCTTCTGCATTCTTTAATTTATTCGTGTAGCTATGGATTTTAGAATTCCTCTCATCCATTTTACGTTGTTGTTCTTCTGGTGAAAGAATCGCTTGTGCTTTCGTAGTATTCCAACTTGTCTCACCATCATCCTCTAGAATATGCCTAACAATTTCAGGAGTTGTTGATTCAGTTGTGATGGCAGGACTAGAAGCCTCTACTTCCTTGCTACTTTCAAATACCAAAGGACTATCAACAGAATTCAAATTATCTGAATCGGAAAAATCAAAACTCGTTTCGCTCACTACATTAGAAAGAGAATCAGCTACATAATCATCGTCAGCATAAATCTCTGAATCAAACAAATCAAAAGAAATAGTTGTAGATTCAGGAACATCATTTGATGGTGTTTCCACCTCTAATTCAATGCTTCCAATAATCGGCGTCTCTGATTCAACTGTATTAGAATAAATTGGAGATTCAGTTTCTGATAGTGACTCACTGCCTTTCAAAAAAGGTTCTTTTGCTAACACATCACTCATACTTTCCAATTCAAGCCCTTCATTTTTTGAAGAGTCAATTGGTGAAGACATTGTATTTGTAATTTCTTTCTTTAAATCGTCTCCTAAGGTCATTAATTTACGCTCAGGCAAGGATTCAAAACCAGTATAAGGCACAGATGAAAAACCTGTAGCGATCAACGTAATACTGATATTATCTCCTAAACTAGCATCATATCCATGTCCCCAGATCACATCAGCAGTGGCACCTGCTGCATCTTGAATAAAATCAGTAATGCTAGTTATTTCATCCATCATCACCTCTTTATCACCGTAAGTAATATTCAACAAGACGTATTTAGCCCCATTGATATCATTTTCATTTAACAAAGGAGAATTCAAAGCCGATTTCACAGCTTCCATTGCACGATTTTCGCCTTCAGCTTTAGCGCTACCCATGATGGCATGACCACTATTTCTAAGAACTGTGTTCACGTCATTGAAATCGACATTTATCATTCCCGTAACAGAAATAACCTCCGCGATACCTTTTGCAGCAACAGTAAGAATATTATCCGCTTCAGCAAATGCTTTGGTCAGGGCCATATTTTTACCAAACTCACGTAATTTCTCATTATTGATGATCAATAGCGTATCGACATTTTGACGCATTTTCTCCAAGCCTTCTTCCGCTTGCAACCTACGTTTTCTTCCTTCAAAATCGAAAGGAATCGTTACGATACCAACGGTAAGAATCCCAAGATCCTTAGCAACTTGAGCGATAACAGGTGCTGCACCAGTACCAGTTCCACCACCCATACCAGCGGTAACAAATACCATTTTAGTATTTTTGGAGAGCGCTTCGCGCAATTCTTCAATATTCTCAATTGCAGCATTCATTCCTACTTCAGGGATCATTCCTGCTCCTCTTCCTTCCGTAAGATTAGGGCCCAATTGAATTTTATGAGGTACTGGAGAAATATCGAGTGCTTGTCGATCCGTATTGCAGACAATAAAATCAACGCCTACAATTCCTTGATTAAACATGTGATTCACTGCGTTACTGCCACCGCCACCAACTCCAATTACTTTAATAATTGAAGACATTTCTTTGGGGATATCAAATTCCATCATATTATATGTTATATATTATTAATTATTAATCATCTTCTAAAAACCGTGGTAATTTATTTAATATTTTATTGAAAAAATTACCTCTTAATTTTGGGTCATTGTGGGAAATCGTTTTGTTATTATTGGGTGCTTCATTCACTTCATGGGGTAGATCTTCCATTCTTTCAAACCCCTTTAACACCAAACCTATTCCAGTTGAATACATTGGGCTAGCCAAATTATCCATTTGATTAGGATTGGCTAAGTGTTCATTCGGATAACCTATACGCGTATCGATTCCAGTAGTGTATTCAAATAATTGAGTCAAGTGTTTCATTTGAGCACCTCCACCAGTAACTACGATACCGGCTAAAATCTTTTTACTAAATCCGGAGTTTTCAATCTCATAATGAACCAATTCGATAATGTCCTCCATGCGCGATTGAATAATCTTCGCCAAATTTCTCAAAGTAATCTCCTTGGGATCTTTTCCTCTGAATCCAGGTATGCAAACTACCTCATGTTCATTACTCTCCGAAGCAAAAGCACTACCGAAACGAACCTTTAAATTTTCCGCATGTCTACGAATAATTTTACATCCTTCTTTAATATCTTCCGTAATAACATTTCCTCCAAAAGGAATCACGGCAGTATGTCGAATAATTCCTTCGTAGAAAATGGCTACATCTGTCGTACCACCACCGATATCGACTAAGACTACGCCTTCATCTTTTTCTTCTTGAGTTAACACAGCATCCGCAGAAGCGATTGGCTCAAGTACAAAATGTTTGATTTGCAATCCAGCATTTTCGACACACCTTCTAATATTTTGGACATTACTAACGTGACCAGTAATAATATGGAAATTAGCTTCTAATCGTACACCAGCCATCCCTATAGGATTTTTAATTCCGGGCAGATTATCGACAATATATTCTTGGGGGATTACATCGATTATTTCTTCTCCTGGATTCATAACCAACTTATGCATATCTTTAACGAGTGCGTTGATATCCTCTTGAGCGATTTCATTTTCGGAATTATTGCGCGTATAAATACCACGATGCTGGAGGCTTTTTATGTGCTGTCCGGCAATACCAACATTAATGTTTTTAATAATCAAATTACCTTCCACCCTGCCTTGAGTTTCTTGAACAGCAAGAATTATGGATTCTACCGTTTGTTTAATATTAGAAACAACCCCACTCATTACACCCAATGACTCACTTCTTCCCATAGAAAGTATTTCAATTTTCCCATGGTCATTTTTCTTTCCAACAAAACAAGCTATTTTCGTCGTTCCTATATCTAAGCCGACAACAATTTTAGTACGCTTAACATTTTCTGTTGAACCATTATTTTCTACCAACGATTTGTCCTTCATATTTTACTATTATCGTATTATATTTCGCCCAACCTTCTTGGGGCATACCTTCTTTATAAAAAACTTTCAAGCGGTTAAATTTATCCTTCACTTCTTCATCGGATTTAGCTGAACCAAATAGTATGGTTTGGCTTCCAACAAGTGGAATAAGGAGGAAATCACCGTTCATTTCCAAGAAAACCTGCCCAATCAAAGCATTAAAAAATGGATCGCTACAAACATAATTGGAAATTCGATAGATATCATCTAATTTTCGAATACTTTTCAAAGAATCATTGTTAATAATTTCTTTTACCGACTGATTTTTCAGGTTTTCAATAATATTTCCTGAAATCACTAACACTCGAGCCGTGTGAAGATCCGTTCTATTAATAGTGAAGCCCTCGTCGTCTAAATAATAAGAATCTTGATTGAGCCTAAAAACTCTAGCGATTGGCTTTCGGAGCTGAACATTAATATTCCAAGAACTGCCAATATTCTTAAAAACCTTAACGCTTTTAACCTCTTCCATCGCCCTAATGAACGCTTCTATTTTTTTAATATTAATTTTTTCTACGCGATCCCCTATGGAATAAAGCTTATTAAAAATCAAACGATCCAGCAATTCATTCTCTGTTAAGAAAGCATTTTCCCCATCCACATGTATTGAAATAGTTGGTTTTTTAGAGCTGATTTTCTCATTTTTATTGTTAGCAATAATCAAAATGATAATTATACCAATCCCCAATAGGACCAAAAAAATTAGTGTCAATATTTTTTTCATTCTTGAGGCCTATTTTTGATTAATAATTCTTTAATTGGCGCAACAAGACGATCAATGTCGCCGGCACCAATTGTAACAAATATTCCTGTTTCAAACTTTTCCACTCTTTCAAACAATTCCTCTTTAGACATCAGTTTTTTATTGGACTGATCGATTAAACTTAGCAACCAATCAGAAGTCACACCTTCAATAGGTAATTCTCGTGCTGGGTAAATTGGCAATAAAATCACCTCATCCAAAGCACTTAGTGACCTTGCGAATTCACTTGCAAAGTCCTTTGTTCTTGAAAACAAATGAGGCTGAAAAACACCCGTGATTTTCTTCATGGGATAGCGCATTTTAAGCGATGAAATCAAGGCATCAATTTCAGTAGGGTGGTGTGCATAGTCATCCAAAAAAACCAGCTTTTCAGTTTGCAAAATTGTTTCGAACCTTCTTTTTAAGCCTAGAAATGACTGAAGTCCCTCAATGATACAAGTAGATGAAATACCCAATTCTGTCAAAAGAGCGACGCAAGCAAGCGCATTCTCCGCATTATGAATTCCAGCCAAGCCAAGTTCAACATGCGCCCATTTATCGTTCTTTAGGCGAATGTCACAAAAAGCCACATTGTTTTCATAATACAATTTATCAATTGAATAATCGGCTGTTTCTGAAAACAAGGCATAGGTTATTTTCTTGGCGTCAGAAGGTAAATCTAATCCTTCCTTGATTACCAATAATCCAGCTGGATCGATCTTCATTGCAAATTGACGAAAGCCATCCAAAAACGATTCTTTAGAACCATAAATATCCAAATGATCCGGGTCTGCAGAAGTAATAATAGCGCAGTATGGCGATAATTTTAAAAAGGAACGGTCAAATTCATCCGCTTCAACCACCATATATTCAGGGTCATTTTGAATCACTAAATTCGAGTTAAAATTGGTGGCAATTGCCCCTAAAAAAGCAGTAAATTTCTTATCTGTGCCATTCAAAATATGAGCAAGAAGTGAGCTCGTTGTAGATTTTCCGTGCGTCCCTGCAACACATAAACTTTTTGCTGTTTGTGTTATCAATCCAAGAATTTCAGCCCTTTTCATGATGGGAAAATCGTTTTCTTTAAAATAATTCAGGATTATATTATCAGATTTAATCGCTGGTGTATAAACAATGAGGACTTCTTTTTTCTCTAAAAATGACGTTGGTATTGACGAAAGCGCATCGATATAATTAATCTCACAACCTTCTCGGACTAAATCAAGCGTCAAAGCAGATTCGTTTCGATCATAGCCACACACTAACTTTCCTTCTGATAAAAAATAGCGGGCAAGCGCCGACATTCCAATACCACCAATACCTAAAAAATACACTTTGCTATAAGTAGTTTCCGTAGTTGACATCTTAACTTATTGATTTAGAAACAAGCTCTTGGCAAGCATTTACAATCTCTACCGTTGCATTTGACATTCCCATTTTCTTAATATTATTTGATAATTGATCCATCGTTTCGGATGAATTTAACAATTCAACTATGTGCTGAAAAAGCGTTTCTTTGGCTACCGCATCCTTTACTAGAATTGCGGCAGTATTATTCACCAAAACCATTGCATTTTTTGTTTGATGATCTTCAGAAACATTCGGAGAAGGAATTAAAATGGTTGGCTTTCCGATTATCGACAACTCAGAAATTGACGTTGCACCAGCGCGGGAAACAATTACATCCGCTGCTGCATAAGCGAGATCCATTCTTTCAATAAAGCGCAACATTTTAACATTGGAAGGAAGCGACAACTCTTCATCTAGGACTTTAAAATAAAGATTTCCGCACTGCCAAAGAACTTGAATGTCATCGTGTTTATTTATTTCCTCTAATGAAAATCTAACAGCTTCATTTAAGGTTCTGGCACCTAAACTCCCTCCTACAATTAAAATTGTTTTCTTATTTTTTTCCAGGCCATAAAACTGAAGACCTTCTTCCTTTTTATCCAATAAATCAACCGTTTCAGTCCGTACAGGATTACCAGTTACAATGATTTTATCTTTGGGGAAAAATGCCTCCATATTAGGATAGGCAGTACAAATCAGGGACGCTTTTTTCGCAAGTAACAAGTTCGTTTTTCCTGGAAAAGAATTTTGTTCTTGTATAACCGTTGGTATTTTTAGCCAAGCCGCCATTTTAAGTGTTGGTCCACTCGCATAGCCACCAACTCCGATGACTAATTCAGGCTGAAAAGATTTTATTAAACGGCGAGCCTTCCATAAACTTTCAATCAACTTAAAAGGCAATAAAAAATTTGAAAGCGCAAAAGAACGTTTGAATCCAACAATTTTCAAGCCTTCAATTTCATATCCAGCTTGAGGTACCTTTTCCATTTCCATTTTTCCTAGCGCGCCAATGAATAAAATAGCAGCAGAGGGATTCCTTTTTCGGATTTCATTGGCAATTGCAATGGCAGGGAATATATGTCCACCTGTTCCACCACCAGAAATTATAACTTTATTAATCATTTTTACTATCTAGTTTCATTTCAAAAGCACTGCTATTATTTGATTGTTTGACGGCAAAAGACTGTACAATTCCAATAGAAACACAGGCCATAATCAATGCAGATCCTCCCATTGCTAAAAACGGCATATTTTGTCCAGTAACGGGCAGGATCCCGGTGCAAACCAACATATTTATACTTGCTTGTGACAATAAATGAAGGCCAATTGCTAAGCAGACATACGTTTCAAATAAATTATCAGAATTAAGTCCAATGCGTATTATTCTGAATAAGAGAATCATATATAACAAGAGCAGCACAAAAGCAGAAAGAAGACCAAACTCCTCCACGAAACTGGCAAAATAAAAATCTGCATAGGCTTCCGGTAGGTACTTTTTAAGTTTTCCATCACCGACACCTTGTCCAAAGATAGCTCCATTATGGATGGCCAATTTTGCATTAATTGCCTGTGCATTTTCAATTGCGCCATCATCCGGGCCCATTTTATTCGTAATTCTATTTTCCCATGTTTGGTAGCGCGGGAGAAAATTCAAGTCCGGAATCATTTTATGAATTCCGATCAAAATACCAATACCAAGAACCCCAACTCCCGCAATGGTTAACAATTTCAAAAGGGGGACTTTACCAATAAACAGAATGAACATTGATAATAAAAAAAGCATCACAGAGGTCGATAAGTTATCCTTGAAAATCAAGCCACATATTACAATAATTGGCAACATTAGGGGACCGATACCTTGCTTCCAATCATCGAGTAAGTCTTTTTTCTTAACTAGTATTTTTGACAAATATAGAAACAGGGCTAGTTTAGCAAAGTCAGAGGATTGAAAAGTTAAACCAATAAATGGAATTTTAATCCATCTTCCGGCATCATTAACTTTAGCACCAAAGAAGATGGTAAAAATCAGTAGGGCAATTGCAACATAGTATGAGAATTTTGCAATTTGAGAAATGTATTTCGGATTTAATTTATGAATAAAATATATTGAGAAAAAGCCTATTAAAACATAAATAAAATGCTTGAATAAATAGTAAAAAGGCGTTCCACCCTCAATTTTAACCAAGATAGGAACAAAGCTATAAACAGTTACAAGAGAGAACGCCAACATCAGCAATGTTATCATCCAAATTACTGGATCACCTTTTAGATAGGTTAGGTATTTTCTCATTTTGACTTAACTAACTTTAAATAATTGATTAGCTCCTCTTCTTTTTGAATACCGTTTTCATCATAAAACAGAAATAGCACGATACCTTTCGTTTTAAAACCGTACAACATATCTGATAATGAAGCTAGATTGGGGACAACAACAACCCCTTCTAAATCTTCACCATTAATTATAGAATCATCGATCAAAACATACGAAGACACCCATTCACTAAATGACATCGCCTGTTTGCTTCTTTTAATATATTCATAGTCATGAAACACTAAAACAACAGGAAATGGAAATGCAGAAATCGTTGATTCTAATTGTAAACCAAGCGAGTTTTTCCATGTAAAAACGTCAAGTCCATGCCATTTACCTTGCGGGCAAATCATAGACTCGCACAGCACCCGTAAATTCTCGGACCGTTTTTCAATTAACTCCTGCTCTCGTATTTTTAGAAACTTCATAACTAAATTTTACAACAATTTCACTGCTTTCTTAAACTGATTCCCTCTATCCTCATAATTTTCAAATAAATCAAAACTAGCACAAGCTGGAGATAAGAGAACTACTTCTTCTTTTGAGCCAAGTTGATAAGCAAAAGCCACTGCTTCTAAAGCAGAATTAGCCTCCACAATTGTATCAACAATTCCCGAAAAAGCTTCTATTATTTTCTTGTTATCAAGTCCCAAGCAGATAATTGCTTTAACTTTTTCTTTCACCAAGGCTGTGAGTTCATTGTAATCATTTCCTTTATCAACGCCACCTACTACCCAAATCGTTGGCTTATCCATACTTTCAAGAGCAAACCACGTAGCGTTAATATTCGTGGCCTTAGAATCATTAATAAATTCAATACCGTTGACCTTGGCTACGAATTCCATACGATGTTCAGCGTTCACAAAGTCACCAAGACTCTCTCTGACCACCTCTTTACGGATTTCTAATAACCTACCTGCAATTCCTGCTGCAAGTGCATTTTGAGTATTGTGCTTACCCTTCAAAGCTAATTCATGAATAGACATAATTAATTGTTGTTTTATATTGATTGTTAGTTGTTTCTCGTCGGCAAAAGCGGCCATATTTTCCTCGTTTTTCAAGGAAAAAGGCGCGGTATTCATTGTAATTTTCTTGCTTGCTAATTCTTTCATTATGACATCGTCATCGGCATTATAGATGAACCAGTCATCGGCAGAAAGATTATTGATTATGCGAAATTTTGATTGGATATAATTTTCAATTTTATACTCATATCGATCCAAATGATCCGCAGTAATATTGGTTAAAACGGCTACATTCGCTTTAAAATCGTACATATCATCGAGCTGAAAAGAACTTAATTCGAGCACATACCACTCACGATCTTCTTTAGCCACTTGTCTGGCATAACTTTGTCCGATATTCCCTGCTAATGCCACATCAAAACCCGCTTTTTTAAGAATGTGGTGAATTAATAAAGAAGTTGTTGTTTTGCCGTTACTTCCTGTGATACAGATTGTTTTTCCTTTAGAAAAGGGTTTCGCAAATTCAATTTCAGATACCACCTTAATCCCCGCCTTACGAATCTCCTCCATCACCTTTGTTTTTTCAGGTATTCCAGGCGACTTAATAATGGTATCTGCACGTAAAATTTCATCCATTGAATGACCCTTTTCTTCCCAAAGAATTTCGTTTGTGGTCAATTCCAGCTTACCCGCTTCAGAAATAGGGCCTGCATCAGAGACAAGTAAATCAAATCCCATTTTTTTAGCCAACAAAGCAGCTCCAACACCGCTTTCGCCGGCGCCCAAAACAACTATTTTTTGGCCAAAATTCTTCATTATCTTAACTTAAGCGTTACAATTGAAATCACTGCAAGAAGCACCGCTACGATCCAAAACCTCGAAACAATTTTAGCTTCGTGCATGCCTTTTTTCTGAAAATGATGGTGCAGTGGTGCCATAAGAAAAACCCTTCTTCCTTCACCAAATCGACGTTTAGAAAACTTGAAATATCCTACTTGAATGAGAACTGATAAATTTTCAATTAAGAAAATCCCACAAAGCACAGGAATCAACAATTCTTTACGAACAGAAATAGCAAACACGGCGATGATACCACCAAGCGCAAGGCTTCCGGTATCACCCATAAAGACTTGAGCAGGGTATGAATTATACCATAAAAATCCAATACAAGCACCGACAAAGGCCGCAATAAAAATCACCAATTCTTCAGCCAGAGGAATATACATCACATTCAAGTAATCCGCAAAGACCTCATTGGAGCTTACATATGCAAAAACCGCTAGTGCTAGTCCAATAATTGCTGAACTACCTGTGGCTAGACCATCTAAGCCATCCGTCATATTGGCACCGTTTGACACAGCAATTACAATAAAAATAACGATTGGAATGAACAACAACCAACCATACGATTTATTAGAATCTCCAATTAACCAATTGTAATTAAATTCATTTCCTTTAAAAAAAGGAATTGTGGTGGTCATATCATCCGTTTTAATCCACTTATAATTTTCACCTTTATTTTGGTGATGATCATGAGAAACAAACGATTCATCTTTCCCTAATTTATAATCTGCTGATACGCGTTTATGAACAGTAACATCCTCGGAAAAATAAAGAATACACCCCACAATTAATCCAACCCCAATTTGGCCTACGATTTTGAAACGACCTTTTAAACCTTCCTTATTTTTCTTAAACACCTTAATATAGTCATCCAAAAATCCAATTGCACCTAACCAAACAGTGGCAATCAACATCGTAATCACATAGATATTATGGAGCTTAGCAAAAAGCAAAGTCGGAATCAAAATGGCAGAAAGAATAATGAGGCCACCCATAGTCGGAGTTCCCGATTTTTCAATCTGACCAGCCAATCCTAGATCCCTAACCGTTTCACCAATCTGTTGTCTTTGCAGAGATCGAATTATTTTTTTACCAAATAAGATAGAAATAATTAAAGATACAATCATTGCTAAACCGGCACGGAATGATATAAAATCAAACAATCCAGCTCCCGGAAAATTTAATTTATCTAAGTAATCGAATAAATAGTATAACATCTTATTTTTTCATTAGGTTAAAAAAAGTACTTGCTATTTTAAAATCATCGAAATCAAATTTCACCCCATTGATTTCTTGGTATTTTTCATGGCCCTTTCCAGCAATAAGGATGATATCATTTGCTTGTGCAAGAATTATTGCCGTTTGAATTGCTTGTTTTCTATCAGGAATTGTTAACGCAGAACACGCTTGAACATCGCTTAAACCTTCCCTCATTTCTTCGAGAATATCCGTTGGATTTTCCGTTCTAGGATTATCAGATGTTAGGATTACTTGATCGCTTTTATCATAGGCAATTCTTGCCATCTTAGGTCTCTTTCCCCTATCACGATCACCTCCACATCCCACAATAGTGATTATTTTTGAAGTTGGTTTACGAAATGATTTGATGGTATCTAGCACATTATCTAATGCATCAGGAGTGTGTGCATAATCAATAACAGCAGTAATTCCCGAAGAGCTTCGTACATATTGAAATCTCCCTTCCACTGAGTTAAGCTTACTTAAGCTCGTTAATACCGCCATTTTTTCAATTTCACATAAAACGCCAACAGCATAAACGGCCAATAAATTTGAAGCGTTAAATTCGCCAACCAATTGGGTCATGACCTCTTGATTATTTATATTCAGCAATAAGCCATCAAAATCATTTTGAATAATCTTACCTTTAAATTCAGCCATTGATTTCAGCGCAAAATAATGCTTAGCTGCCTTTGTGTTCTGAAGCATGACACTACCATTTTTATCATCACTATTTGACAGAGCAAATGCATGTGCAGGAAGCCCATCAAAAAACAACTTTTTAACTCGGATGTATTCTGAGAAAGTTTGGTGATAATCCAAGTGATCGTGCGTAATATTTGTGAAAACACCACCAAAAAAACTCAGTCCCAGAATTCTTTTTTGATGAATAGCATGGGAGCTCACCTCCATAAAACAATAGCTACACCCTTGCTCAACCATTTCGGCGAGTAATCTGTTTAATTCAATCGGATTAGGCGTCGTATGTGTTGCAGGGACATCTACTTTTCCTATTTTATTAACCACGGTAGAAAGTAATCCAACTGAAAAAGACATGTCAGAAAATAAATTATAAAGCAATGTTGCCGTAGTAGTTTTACCATTGGTACCCGTTACGCCAATTAATCGTAGCTTAGAAGAAGGGGAGCCATAGAAATCACATGCTACCAAAGACAATGCTTTGTGTGTATCATTAACTACTATTTGAGTGATGTTTTCCGGAAGACTTAGCTTTTTATTAACTACAACTACTTTACAGCCGTTATCCAAGACATTTTGAATATAATCATGGCCATCTTGGATGGTTCCTTCAAGAGCAAAAAACAAACTTTCAGGTCCAGCTAAACGAGAATCGAAAACCAATTCATTAATTAAGCTCGTTTCATCTCCAAGAATGGAAACAATTTCAACAGACCTAAGAATATCAATAACTTTTCTCATTGCAACTGTAATTGAATTAATCCACCTTTAAAAACGAGATTTCCAGCACTTATACTTTGTTGTTTGACTGACCCATAGCCCGTTATACGAACAACCATTCCAACACTTTCCAAGAGATAAACAGCATCTTTGGCAGTCATCCCAATTACATTAGGTATAAAACCTTTTTCTATTTTAAGTTGACTTAAGTTGACCTTTTGATTTAGCGTATCAGCAACAAGCCAATCACTCTCAAAATTTAATTTGAATACAATCCCAAGTGCTTTTAACGATTTGATCAAATCACTTCTATGGCCATATTTAACTTGTGGTAAATCCTTAATAATAGACTTTTGTTCATTGATTGCTTGGTGATAATCCAATGAAGAAGCCCACACCTTATTTGCTATTTCAGCGAATACAGTACCAGAAACCCTTGCTCCATAATACTCTTTTTTAGGATCGGTAATAACTACAATACAAGAATATTTAGGTTTATCAGCAGGGAAATAACCAACAAAAGAGGCTTGATATACGCTATTACTTTCATCTAAATATTGTTTGTCCTTTCCTGGCAATTTAGTAGTCCCTGTTTTTCCTGCGATTTTGAATTGAGAACTTGTCAATGATGTCCCCGTACCCCTTGTCATCACTCCTTCAAGACAATTTTTTAAGATATCAATAGTATTTTGGGAACATATTTTTTCACGAAGAACGATTGGTAAAAAGGATTTAATGGTAACCCCTCTTCGCTGAATTGACTGTACAAAAATTGGACGCATTAATTTTCCATTATTAGCAACAGCATTATAAAAAGCAAGCGTTTGCATTGGTGATTGCCTAACGCCATATCCAATCGCCATCCAAGGAATAGATAAAGGCGACCATTTATCATCTCCTGGTCTAGAAAAATCAGGGGCCGCTTCACCTTCTAAGTCTATCCCCAACTTTTGAGTGATGCCAAAAGCGTCCATTCTGTCCATAAAACGTTGGGGATTTTTACTGTAGAGAGAGTTAATTACTTGCGCAATAACATTGGATGATTTTTCGAAAGCCTCTTGCAAGGTGATCGTTCCATACCCCATTCCATGATTCGAATCAGATAATTTCGATCCATAAAAAGAATACACACCGTTTGCATTTACTTTGTCTGTTATTTTAACTTTTCCATCTTCTAGAGCCGCCATAAGCGATGCCAATTTAAAAGTAGATCCCGGCGCCTCAACATAACCAAAAGCACGGTTAAAATTTTCAGCAAAGCCCCCATTTTTTTCACGAGATAAATTTACAATCGCACGAACATAGCCCGTATTAACCTCCATTACTATTACAGACCCACTTTCTGCATCCATTTCCTTCAATTGCTTTTCCAATTCTGAATGAGCAACTTCTTGAATATCCTTTTCGATAGTAGCTACTACATCAGCCCCTTCAACTGCTTCCTTTGTTATTTTACCCGTTTTTCGCCAACCGATAGAAATTTTTTGTTCGATTTCAGCCCCCGTTTCACCTTTTAAATAATTGTAGTACGCCCCTTCAATACCGACCTTTTTTGGAACCCCATCCACCACTTTGTAATAACCAAGCGTTCTATTTAACAGATTGCCATTCGGTTTTTTTCGTTGTATTGTATCTTCATTATCAATAAGCCCCCCTTTCATCCTACCTTCCTTAAAAATGGGAAGTTTTCTCAATTCCTTTCTTTCTGAATTAGTTGCTTTTTTTCTTATTAGTAAATACCGAATACCATTTGCGCGACCACTTCTAATATAATTTTCATATTCTCGTGAAGTTTTGATTGGATACAATCGATTTAAACCATCTGCTAAACCACTCAATTGAGTATCGAAGATGTCTTGATCCACAACAGTGGGGTCCATATGAATATCAAAATAAGAAACAGAGGTAACTAAAGGCAATAAATGAGCATCTAATATATCCCCCATTCTAGGAGTTCGCGTTACGGTTCTTACAGGAATGACATCGTCTTTAGCTCCGAATCCAGCACTATTTCGGTTAAACTGCAATTGCACAAGTTGATATAATACAATTAGCATAATCAATACAAAGCCGAAATAAATCAGATAGGCTCTAAACACAACATGATTTCTCTCTTTATTCACTTTTGTCTTTTTTTATCCGTATAACTTTTGTTGCTTTTTGAGACTCAAACAATTCTCTTTCTTGCAATTTTAAAACCAATAAATTTCTTTCTGTCATTGCCTCAACAGCTGTTTTAGCTTCAATGTAATCAGCGGTATTTTGATCTAATTGAATTTGTGCCTCATTAGCTTCATCAATAACCTGCTTAACATAATAACCTTTTGAGACAAGAAGCATTAAGAGCAGAAAAATGAAAAATATATAGTTGAGATTGTTTAGTACAAAATCCTTGGTCAAAAACTCACCGTTCAAGATTTGATTAAAAGCACTCATTTTCTCCTTATTAGATGAAGCAGTTTTCTTTGGAGCAGGATTCCTTGCCTCCTTAATAGGCACTTCATTTTCTATGTATTCGTTATCCTTCATTTCTAACAGCAATTCTAAGTTTAGCACTTCTGGATCGTGAATTAATCTCAATTTCATCTTCACTGGGAACAATCGGATGGCGAGTTATTTCCGTAAAAGGTTTTAATACATTTCCAAAAAAATCTTTTTCTATTTTACCATCAAAAGCCCCTCGTTTCATATAATTTTTTACAATTCTATCTTCAAGGGAATGATACGACATCACCACCAAACGACCACCAGGCTTTAGGATTTTAGTTGATTGTTCTAGCAAGTCTTTCAGGGCGTCTAATTCTTGATTCACTTCAATTCTCAAAGCTTGAAAAACCTGCGCTAAATATTTATTTTCTTTTCCTTTCGGAGCAGACAATAAGGCAACATCAACTAATTCCTTCGTTGTTTCGAAAGGCTTTGACATTCTAAATCGCAAAATATTTGTGATTAGCTTTCCAAGGTGTAAAATATCAGAATAGGTTCTAAACAGAAGGTATAGATCATTTTCTACCGTGTCATTTAATACATCAGCAGCTGTAATAGCGCCACTTCTATTCATTCGCATATCTAATGGTGCATTTGCCCTTAAAGAGAAACCCCTCAGCGGAACATCAAATTGATGCGATGAAACACCTAAATCAGCTAATAACCCATCTATTTTTTGAATACCATGAAGCCCTAAATGATTTTCTATAAACCGAAAATTACTTTTTACAAAGTGAAAATTAGGAGCGCTCCAGCTATTTTCTAGTGCATCTTCATCTTGATCAACACCGAACAATGTGCCTTTATCGTTAAGTTTTTCAAATATTTTCCGGGCATGACCACCGCCACCAAAAGTAGCGTCTACATATATGCCGTGAGGTTTGATATCTAAACCTTCCATGCATTCCTGCAGCAAAACTGGTATGTGATAATTGGTACTATTCACCATTGTCCAAGTCACCCATTACTTCATCCGCTAGATCAGCGAAATTCGTCATGTTTCCTTCGATCATCTCGAAGTAATTGGACTTGTCCCAAATTTCAACCCTGTCATTATAAGCGATTAACATCACTTCTTGACGCAAACCTGCACGCTCCATATGAGAAGCGGGCACCAATACCCTTCCGGCATTGTCCAGGCTTATCGATTTTGCACCTTGATGGAACAAACGATAAAACATCCTGTTTTTAGGTTTAAACAAATTCATTTTAGAAAGTTTCTCACTTATCCTTTCCCATTCGGTCATTGGATAAATCGTTAAACAATTCTCAAATCCTTTGTTGAGCATAAAATCTCGTTGGGACGCAGCAGGCAACTGCTTCCGGAGCCCGGAAGGAAATAAAAATCGGCCTTTATCGTCCAATTTCACTTCAAATTCACCTACTAATCCTGCCATAACTTTAATAATGGGTAAAAATAATGGATATTTACCACTTTTTACCACAGATTTATAAATTGTTGAAAACTTCTAACGAAAACTGCTATTATTTGTTTCAAAAGCTAGAAATTTTTGAGCTAAAACCTTTAAAATAAAGGTTTTATAAAAAGTGGTAAAAAGTGGTAAAAAATATAAACAACTTCGTTATTGAATGCTTATTTTTACACCGTGAAACAAAATTTAAAGAGCTGGCTGCTCTTACTATTACTTGCTTGTATTTGGGGAAGCTCTTTTATCTTAATGAAAAAGGGAATGTTTACCTCGACAGGCGAAGCTATATTCTCAGCGCCACAAGTAGCTTCTTTGCGCATTTTACTAGCAGCTCTAGTTCTTTTTCCCTTCGCTATTCCATCCTTAAAAAAATTATTCCTTCGAAAAAACGCGTGGCGATTTTTAAGCGTTGGTATTAGCGGAAATCTTATTCCTGCATTTTTATTTACCTATGCTGAAACAGGTATTTCTTCTGGACTTGCAGGGATGCTAAATAGTTTTACTCCCATCTTTACCTTATTAATTGGTGTGCTCTTGTTTCAAATCAAAGCAAAATTATTTCAGGTAATTGGAGCTGTTATTGGCACAGTAGGAATTTTTCTACTAGTAATCCTTGGGAAGTCAGCCTCATTCTCGGGCAACATGGAGCAAATAATAGCCGTTATTATTGCGACTTTATTATATGGACTCAGCTTAAATTTGATTAAACATAAATTAGCAGGCTTCACCTCAATAGAAATAACATCCCTCTCATTCGCAAGTATATTAATTCCGAGCGCTTTTGCTTTTTTCTATTTCCAAACACCTACCGTAATGTTCACCAATCCTGCCGCCGGGCCTGCATTTATGTATATTAGTATATTAGGAATCATTGGAACTGCGATGGCCGTATTTCTATTTAACGGAATTATAAAGAAATCATCCGCATTATTTGCGAGTAGCGTTACTTATTTAATCCCAATAGTAGCTGTTCTAATTGGTCTTTCATTTTCAGAAGAAATCACGTACAACCAAGTCGGAGCGATGGTAATCGTCTTATTAGGCGTCTTTATTGTTAATTATGGCCAATTGGTCTTTTTAAAGATGAAAGAATTGCTAAAATAATTTGTGAATCACGAATTATATAGTATCTTTGCACTCCTAAAAAATTGAATTTAAACTTAAAAAAACGCTAAATGTACGCAATAGTAGAAATAGCCGGGCAGCAATTTAAAGTGCAAAAAGACCAAAAAGTTTTTGTTCATCGTTTAGCAGAAGAATGTGGGTCAATGGTAACATTTGACCATGTTTTATTGATAGACAATGATGGCAAAATCAATATTGGCGCCCCGGCTATAGACGGTGCAAAAGTAACCGCAGAAGTAATAAGTCACGTGAAAGGTGACAAAGTAATTGTTTTCAAGAAGAAGCGACGAAAAGGATACAAGAAAAAGAATGGCCATAGGCAACAATTTACTTCTATTCAAATTACAGACATTAAAGGATAACCATTAATATTCCAAGAGGAATTTAAAAAAGTATAAAATGGCACATAAAAAAGGAGCAGGTAGTTCTAAGAACGGACGCGAATCACATAGCAAACGCTTAGGCGTAAAAATATTTGGTGGACAAGCAGCTATAGCTGGGAATATAATTGTTCGTCAACGTGGTACACACCACCATGCAGGAGAAAATGTTGGTATCGGTAAAGATCATACCTTATTTGCATTAACTCCGGGCCTTGTAGCATTCCGGAAAAAGAAAAACAATCGATCATTTGTTTCTATTATTCCTTTTGAAATCCCTGAAGCAATTGAAGCAGTGGAAGTTAAAAAAGTAGTGAAAGCTAAAAAAGAAGCGAGTACAGAAGAAACTACTGTAACGGCAGATGCAATTGAAAACACCGTGACTCCTGAAATTACTGAAACTCCTGAAAACACAGCAACAGAAGAAAACGAAGAAGTTTCTGAATCATAATAAAATTAATTTATTATTAAAAGGGTCGATAATCTCGACCCTTTTTTTTTGATATTTAGTACATTTGACCATGTTTAATTTATCGATCGGCAAGCGTTATCTTTTGTCTATTCTTTCGGGCTTACTTTTTACACTAGCCTTTCCATTTACAGGGAGCATTACTCCACTTGTATTTATTGCTTGGGTTCCACTCTTAGTTGTAGAGCAAAATCTTATCGAAAATAATAAAAAAGCCATTCACGTTTTTATTCATGCCTATTTAGTCTTCATACTTTTTAACATAGGAACAACTTGGTGGATATGGATAGCCGACGAGGGAGGCGCAATAATGGCTTTTATCTTCAATTCCTTGTTAATGGCAATAACTTTTTTGATTTATCATTTAATAAAAAAAAGACTGCCACATAAAATAGCGGTTTGGAGCTTGATTGTATTCTGGATAAGCTTTGAGTACCTTCATTATAATTGGGAATTATCTCACCCTTGGTTAACAATGGGAAATTTTTTCTCAATCAGGACGCATATTATACAATGGTATGAAATCACAGGAGTACTAGGCGGATCACTTTGGGTTTTGATTGTCAATATTTTAGTCTATCAGCTAATTAAGAACAGAAAAGAGAAGAAAAAAAATAAATACGCGATTGTCTGTCTATCCCTCTCAATCGCCTTACCGATAGTGTTATCAACGGCCATGCTATTAAAATCCCCACAAAAACTTTATAAAAATAATGACTATGAAGTGGTTCTCGTTCAGCCAAATATCGATGCTTATCAAGAAAAATTTAGCGAAAATTTCACCTGCAAAGAGCAAATAGAAAAACTTATAGGATTAGCGAATCAAAAAATAACTCAAAACACAGCACTTGTTTTGGGCCCCGAGACTTCTATTAGTAGTGGATTTAACGAAGATGATTCGAAAAACGATCCTATTTTGAAGCTACTAGAAACAAAGCTATTAACTCCAAATAAAAAGCTTTCTATTTTAATAGGCGCCTCTACTTACAAATTATTTAACGAGAAAAATTCAGATGCCTCACGAACAATTCCAAATGGCTTTGGGTACTTCGAATCGTACAATTCTTCTGTGTTGATCAAACAAAATATTCCTGCCGCCTTTATTCATAAATCAAAACTTGTTTTGGGCGTTGAAAAAATACCTTTTTCTTCACTGTTTCCTTTTTTGGAGGACTTTGCCATCCAAAACGGTGGGACATCTGGCTCTTTGGGGATTGAGCCACAAGCCAAAATTTTTAACGTTGATAAAGTAAAAATAAGTTCTATAATTTGCTATGAATCAATCTATGGAGGCTTTGTTGCAGAGCAAATCCGACAAGGAGCACAATTCATTAGCATACTGACAAATGACGATTGGTGGGGAGACACGCCAGGTTATCGGCAACATTTTAGCTTTGCCCAATTAAGAGCAATTGAAAACAGGCGATATGTCGTACGCTGTGCCAATACAGGGAGAAGTGGAATTATAAATGAGCGCGGAGAAATATTACGTTCAAGTAATTTTTCCGAAGCTGCCGTAATAAAAGCAACAATTCCATTGATGAATGGCACTACTTTTTATGCAAAAAATGGAGATTATTTAGGTATTATTAGTATTGGCTTTTCGCTATTACTTATTGTACTAATACTCGTGAGAATATTCAAAAAGAAAGCTTAAACCCTTCATCAATTGTTTTATTGCAATATAACAATTTAAAAGTAGGGCGAAAAAAAAAAGCCTAAGTTGAACTTAGGCTTTTCAAAAAGATAAACAAAGATTATTTCTTCATTAATTTTCCTGTAACAATATTATCTCCAGCTTTCACTGAATAGATATAATAACCAGCCATTAAATTAGCCATATTAACCTCAATTTGATTAGATGTACCAATAACGGCTGTTTGCTCAGCTACTGTTTTACCTGAAAGATCAAATAACGTAACCGTCGCATTATTTTCAGTCGATTCAAATGCAAATGTAGCTACATCAGTAGCAGGATTTGGAGAAACCACTAAATTAGTGATACTGCCTTCGGTAAGACTTGCACCACTTCCGTTGCATGCGTATAAACACTTGTCCCAACAATAACGAACAGTGGTTGCAACACTTGGGATAACGTAAGTGCGTAATATGAACCCATTGGCATCTGCTACACCACAACCACCAGAAACGATAGAAGTCATTGGATCTAAACCTTCACTCGTACCCCAGTTACCATCAATAAATTTATAAGATAGGTTTCCACCAGCAGCAGGAAATGTAACCACAATTTGCCAAATATTATTTCCCATATCTGTCATGGCAGAAGTTGCAGCCGATGGCGAATTATCTGCCATAGGCCCTCCATTAGCAGTAGCATTATTACCAGAAAAATTACCAGCAATTCGAATACCTGTTGGACCGATAGTTACTCCACCAGCAACATAGTTAGTGACATCGACTTGAAAAGTCACATCTGTTTGAGCGAATGCCAAAACTCCTATAAACATAGAAGCAATAAGTGTAAATGTTTTTTTCATAATTAAGTTAAATTAAGGGTTAAAAAGAATTTTTAGTGTCAAAAAGACCATCTAAAATTATAAATAAATATTACAATAAGAAACAATAAAATGATTTTCGCCACAATAAATGTAAAAAATAACGAAGTTTACCTCGCGAGCCTACCAGCAAAAACAAGGCCCTTCGCATGTTTGAGCTCGGTAACAGGTTCCGAATCGAAAAGACCAAATATTGTTGAGCCACTTCCCGACATTGCCGCATAATAAGCACCATTTTCGTATAAGAAATCGATTGTCTCAGAAATTATTGGATATTTTTTAGAAATAGGGACTTGAAAGTCATTCACAAGAGACCTTTTCCATTTATTTTGCTCACCAGAAAGTAGTTCCTCCAGTTTGCTTTCAGGCTGTTGTGGATTAATAAGTGCATAAGCGTCCTTTGTACTTATGTGAATATTGGGATTTATTAGTACAAGAAACTTACCGCTTAAATCGATGTTGCTCGGTGATAACACTTCTCCTCTCCCACTAACTAAACAGGGTAAACTTGTGATAAAAAAAGGACAATCACTACCTAACTCTGCCGCAAAAGACTCCAAGTTCAGCTGCGATATATTTAAAGAAAACAATTCGTTTAAGCCTTTTAGAACAAATGCCGCATCAGACGATCCCCCTCCTAATCCTGCCCCAATAGGAATTTGTTTTCTTAGATGCATGTACACGGGTGGTATTTTGTAATTAGCCGCCAATAAATCATATGCTTTTTGGCAGATATTTTTTTCATTACTGTTGGGTAAATCGATTCCTGTCTGTATAAATTTAGTCTCTTCAGCCTGAATTATTTCCAAAATATCACAAAGCGGAATAGGATACAAACAACTTTCAATTTCATGAAAGCCATCTGGACGCTTGTTCAAAACGTGTAAACCTAAATTAATTTTAGCAATTGGAAATAAGATCATAGTACAAAATTAAAAGAACAAAGCAATTTTCTTAAATTTGTGTACTAATTTGAATAAATATGTCAACTTATCTAGATTTTGAAGAGCCTCTACGTTCACTAGAAGAACAAATTGAGCAAACGAAAGAAATTGGTGTTTCTACGAACGTAGACATGAGCGATAAAATAGTAGAATTAGAACAAAAACTAAGTGATACTACAAAAGATATCTTTTCAAAACTAAGTCCATGGCAACGTGTTCAGCTATCAAGACATCCAGACAGGCCTTATACCTTAGCGTATATTGACGCAATTACCGGCGGAAATTTCATGGAGCTGCACGGCGATAGAGGAGTTAGAGATGACAAAGCTATGGTGGGAGGTTTTGGCGCTATAGACGGCAGGTCGGTTATGTTTATTGGCCAACAAAAAGGCATCAATACCAAAATGCGACAATATAGAAATTTTGGGATGCCAAATCCTGAAGGGTATAGAAAAGCATTGCGTCTTATGAAATTGGCAGAGAAGTTTAACAAACCTATCGTTACATTTATTGATACCCCTGGTGCTTTTCCAGGTTTAGAAGCTGAGGAAAGATGCCAAGGAGAAGCGATTGCAAGAAATATTTATGAAATGATGCGATTAAAAGTCCCTGTGATTTGCATCATTATTGGGGAGGGGGCTTCAGGTGGCGCACTAGGAATTGGAGTTGGAGATAAAGTTGTTATGCTAGAGAATACCTGGTATTCTGTAATTTCACCTGAATCATGTTCATCAATTCTATGGAGATCATGGGATTACAAAGAAATTGCAGCAGAAGCACTAAAATTAACATCAACAGACATGAAAAAAAATGGCTTAGTTGATGCCGTGATTCCTGAACCTATAAATGGGGCGCATAGATCTCAAAATGAAAATTTTGAAAACGTAAAGCAAGCCATCTTGTCGTATTTAGTTGAACTTGATAAACAAACTCCCGAAAAACGAATAAACGACCGCATTGAAAAATTTAATAAAATGGGTGTTTGGAAGTAGAGTAAAACCCTATTTTCATTGCCCATGAGTGAACTATTACAAACACCCATTGAGTTTCTCAAAGGAGTAGGACCTCAACGCGCTCAATTACTTCAAAAAGAATTGGGTATATTCAATTATGGGGATTTACTTCACACCTTTCCTTACCGCTATATTGACCGTTCAATTTATCATAAATGTCGCAACATAGGCGGTGATTCTTATGTGCAATTAGTTGGAACAATTGATTCGATAAAAGAAATTGGCGGTGCCAGATTCAAGCGCCTCAGTGCTCGTTTTACGGATGATTCGGGTAGCGTAGAACTAATTTGGTTTCAAGGAGGACAGTGGATTAAACAAATGCTTGTGCCAGGTCTCAGCTATCAAGCTTTTGGGAAAGCAAAGTTAACGAATGGCGTTTGGGCCATTCCTCACCCGGAACTCACTCCGATGAAAGATGTTTCCAAAAAAGCGGGGTTCCAGCCATTTTATTCTAGCACAGAGAAATTAAACCATAAAGGATTAAACACTAAAGGGATAGAGAAGTTAATACAAGCCTTTTTTTTTCAACATAATTTACAAGCAAGAGAATTTTTACCCGAAAGTATTATAAAAGAACATCAACTCATTTCGAGGACAGATGCTTTAAGAAAAATACATTTACCGAATACCGAATTAGAAATAAGTCAAGCGAAATTTCGCTTAAAATTCGAAGAGTTATTCTTTTTACAATTGGAAATGCTCATTCGAAAAGGCACCCGTATACAAGCAACCAAAGGCCATGTATTTGAACATTCAGGTGACATTTTAAAAAAGTTTTATACCGAGCACCTACCCTTTGAATTAACCAATGCTCAAAAAAGGGTTGTCAAAGAAATACGAAGAGACTTTCTAACAGGGCGACATATGAATCGACTTTTACAAGGCGATGTTGGAAGCGGAAAAACATTAGTTGCCTTAATTGCCATGCTCATAGCAAATGGAAACGGATATCAAGCGTGTATAATGGCGCCAACAGAAATTTTAGCGAACCAACATTTTGAATCCATACAAGAATTAGTTAAGGAGCTGGGAATAAAAATTGCATTATTAACAGGTTCCACTAAAAAAGCCGCACGCGTACCCCTATTTTCTGCCCTCCAAAATGGAGAAATTAACTTGTTAATTGGTACTCATGCATTACTAGAAGACCCCGTTCAATTTCACAATCTAGGATTAGTTGTCATCGACGAGCAACACCGATTTGGCGTAGCCCAAAGGGGTAAAATGTGGCGAAAGAACTCCATTCCACCACACATCTTAGTAATGACAGCAACGCCCATTCCAAGAACGTTGGCCATGACATTTTACGGCGACCTTGATGTATCGGTTATCGATGAACTTCCCCCAGGAAGAAAACCGATCTCGACCATACATCGATTTGAAAGCCATCGTTTAGCCTTATTTGGATTTATGCGGAAAGAAATTGCCCTTGGGCGACAAATTTATATTGTTTATCCTCTAATAAAAGAAAGTGAGAAACTCGATTTCAATAACTTAATGGATGGTTTTGAAGCGATTTCAAGATCCTTTCCAATGCCAGAATACCAATTGAGTATTGTTCACGGTAAAATGAAGCCAGAAGATAAAGAGTACGAAATGCAGCGATTTATTAAGAGAGAAACACAAATCATGGTAGCAACGACTGTAATAGAAGTGGGTGTCAATGTGCCGAATGCTTCCGTAATGATCATAGAGAGCGCTGAACGATTTGGATTAGCACAACTTCACCAATTAAGAGGGCGTGTTGGCCGAGGCGAAGATAAATCATATTGTATTCTTATGACAGGTGTAGAGCTGTCGAAGGAGGCAAAAAAACGAATGGGAACAATGGTTGAAACAACCGATGGATTTGAAATAGCCGAAGTTGATTTACAATTAAGAGGGCCTGGCGATTTAATGGGCACACAACAAAGTGGTATTTTAGATTTAAAAATTGCCGATTTATCAAAAGATGGCGAGCTGGTAACCCTAGCGCGAGAAGCCGCTATTAAACTTATTGATAATGACCCCAATATTCTACTTTCGGAAAATGCATTTCTTCGTGAAAAAGTTATTTCCTTATTGAAAGAGAGGCCTAATTGGGGAAAAATAGGATAAAAAAAAAGGGTGCTTTTTAGCACCCTTTATGTTATACATTAAGATTTTATTCAGCTGCTTCTTCAACAAGAATATCATACGCTTCCTGAGAACCAACAATCATCTTTTGATACTCACGCACACCTGTTCCAGCTGGAATTAAATGACCTACAATTACATTTTCCTTTAGACCAAGTAAATGATCTACTTTTCCAGAAATTGCTGCTTCATTCAACACTTTAGTAGTTTCCTGGAAGGAAGCTGCCGAGATAAATGATTGCGTTTGCAACGATGCCCTTGTGATACCTTGTAATAAAGGAATCGAAGTTGCAGGAGTTGCTTCACGAGCCACTATTAAATTTTTATCTTCTCGTTTCAATTTAGAATTTTCATCTCTGAACTTTCTCATTGAAATAAGTTGTCCACTTTTCACATCATACGAATCACCCGCATCTTGTACCAACATCATTCCGTACAATTCATCATTTGCTTCCATGATATCTGCTTTATGGATAGACTGACCCTCTAAGAATCTTGTGTCACCAGACTCCATAATTTCTGCTTTCAACATCATTTGACGAACAATAACTTCGAAATGCTTATCGTTAATTTTCACCCCTTGAAGTCTATAAACCTCTTGGATTTCATTAACAATATATTCTTGTACTTTTGTTGGTCCCTCGATATTCAAAATATCATTTGGTGTTATTGCACCATCAGATAAAGGCTGTCCTGCACGGATGAAGTCATTTTGTTGAACAAGGATATGCTTAGATAGAGAAACTAAGTATTTTCTTACTTCGCCTAGCTTAGACGTAATAATAACCTCTCTATTACCTCTTTTGATATTACCAAATGATGCCGTTCCGTCAATTTCTGCAACAACCGCAGGATTCGATGGATTTCTAGCTTCAAATAATTCAGTTACACGTGGAAGTCCACCGGTAATGTCACCCGTTTTACCTGCCAATCTTGGAATTTTCACCAAGGTATCCCCTGCTTCCAATTTCTCACCTACTTCTACAGAAATATGCGCGTTAACAGGAAGAGAGTACTCTCTTAAAACTTCTTTCGTTTTCGGATCAATAATATGAATGGCAGGACTGCGTTTTTTATCACGAGATTCTGTAATTACTTTCTCAGTAAATCCAGTTTGCTCATCGACTTCTTCACGGTAAGTAAGACCTTCAACGATACCGTCAAATACAACTTTACCTGCCACTTCAGAAATAATAAGCGCATTATATGGATCCCACTTACAAATAACGTCTCCTTTTTTGATCTTACTATTGTTTTTAACCATTAATTCAGAACCGTAAGGAACATTAGCTGTCATAACAGCAATACCTGTCTTCTCGTCTGTAATTTTTAATTCAGCAGAACGACCAACAACAATATGTTTCACTGTACCATCGGCATTTTTCTTTTCAATGGTTCGTAATTCTTCCATTTCCAATTTACCATTCGCTTTCGCTTTCATATCAGAAATATCAGCGATATTCGATGCTGTACCACCCACGTGGAATGTTCTTAATGTTAACTGAGTACCTGGTTCACCAATGGATTGAGCTGCGATAACACCAACAGAATCACCTCTTTGCGCCAATCTATGATTAGATAAGTTTCTACCATAACATTTTGAACAAACCCCTCGTCTCATTTCGCAAGTAAGTACTGAGCGAATTTCGACCTCTTCAATCCACGCTGTTTCAATTTCTTTAGCAAAAACTTCAGAAATTACATCTCCAGCAGAAACTATTAACTTATCAGAATCTGGTAAATAAACATCATGAACAGAGGTTCTACCAAGTATACGATCGTATAAAGGTTCAACTATTTCGTCATTTTTCTTTAATGCTGTTGCTACTATACCACGTAAAGTACCACAATCATTTGAGTTAATAACAACATCTTGCGCAACATCGACTAAACGTCTAGTTAAGTAACCAGCATCCGCCGTTTTCAAAGCCGTATCTGCAAGACCTTTACGTGCACCGTGTGTAGAAATAAAATACTCAAGAATCGATAAACCTTCTTTAAAGTTAGAAAGAATTGGATTTTCAATAATTTCTTGAACGCTAGCTCCAGATTTTTGAGGTTTCGCCATTAATCCCCTCATACCTGAAAGCTGACGAATTTGTTCTTTGGATCCACGTGCACCAGAATCAAACATCATGTAGATGGAATTAAAACCTTGTCTGTCCGTTTTTAACTGATCCATTAAAGTAGCAGTTAAACGTGAATTAGTGTGCGTCCAAATATCAATAATTTGATTGTATCGTTCATTATTAGTGATAAGACCCATGTTATAATTCATCATAACATCTTTCACTTCATTCTCCGCTTTCAAGACTAATTCTTCTTTTTGCTTAGGGATAATAATATCGTCTAAATTGAAAGAAAGTCCTCCTCTAAATGCCATTTCGTAACCTAATTCCTTGATATCATCTAAGAATTTTGCTGTTCTAGAGGTGCCAGAAATCTTCAATACTTCACCGATGATATCACGAAGCGCTTTTTTGGTAAGAACGTCATTAATATAACCTGCTTCTCTCGGCACATTCTCATTAAATAAAACGCGGCCACAAGTAGTTTCCAAAATTCGTAATTCAGGAATTCCCTCATGATTTAAGTCATACGTTTTCACTTTAATGTGCGCATGTAGATCTAATTTCTTTTCATTAAAAGCAATTATTACTTCTTTTGGAGAATAGAATGTGCTTCCTTCGCCTTTAACGACGTCCTCTTTTGTTGAAGTTTTTCCTTTGGTAATATAATAAAGACCTAGTACCATATCCTGAGATGGAACCGCGATTGGGGCACCATTAGCAGGATTTAAAATATTATGTGATGCAAGCATCAACATTTGAGCTTCTAAAATTGCCGCATTACCAAGTGGTAAATGCACCGCCATCTGATCCCCATCAAAATCGGCATTAAAAGCGGTTGTTACTAATGGATGAAGACGAATTGCTTTTCCTTCAATAAGTTTTGGTTGAAAAGCTTGAATTCCCAATCTGTGTAAAGTAGGCGCTCTATTCAATAATACAGGATGCCCCTTCAATATGTTTTCAAGGATATCCCAAACAACAGGTTCCTTCTTATCAACTATTTTCTTCGCAGATTTAACCGTTTTTACAATCCCTCTTTCAATCATTTTACGAATAATGAAAGGCTTATAAAGTTCCGCTGCCATATCTTTTGGCAAACCACATTCGTGTAATTTTAAATCTGGACCAACAACAATTACTGAACGTGCAGAATAATCAACACGTTTTCCTAATAAATTTTGTCTGAATCGTCCTTGTTTACCTTTCAATGAATCAGAAAGAGATTTTAACGCTCTATTAGATTCAGTTTTAACAGCACTCGACTTTCTTGAATTATCGAATAATGAATCAACCGATTCTTGTAACATTCTTTTCTCATTTCTCAAGATCACCTCTGGCGCTTTTATTTCAATTAATCGTTTTAAACGATTATTTCTAATAATCACACGACGATATAGATCATTTAAATCTGACGTAGCGAAACGACCACCATCAAGCGGTACTAAAGGTCTTAATTCTGGCGGAATTACAGGAACAACCTTAACAATCATCCATTCAGGGTTGTTGTCAATTCGTTTTTGTGAATCGCGCATAGCCTCAACAACCTGCAATCTTTTCAATGCTTCATTCTTACGTTGAACAGAGGTTTCTGTATCAGCTTTAGAACGAAGTTCGTAAGACATTTCTTCCAACTTTAATCCCTTCAACAAATCATGCAATGCTTCCGCACCCATTTTAGCGATAAATTTATTAGGATCGGTATCATCTAAATGATGATTATCCTTCATCGCGTCATGTTCAAGAATATCTAGGTATTTTTCTTCTTCAATAAAATCCATGTATTTCAATTCTTCCCCCTCAATATTAGCGGCGGAACCAGCTTGAATAACTACATATCTTTCATAATAAATAATTTGATCCAGCTTCTTAGTTGGAAGTCCTAATAGATATCCAATTTTGTTTGGCAAAGATCGGAAATACCAAATATGAGCAACAGGAACTACCAATGAAATGTGTCCCATTCGCTCTCTTCTCACCTTTTTTTCTGTTACCTCAACACCGCAACGGTCACAAACGATTCCTTTGTATCGGATACGCTTATACTTACCACAGTGACATTCGTAATCTTTAACTGGACCAAAAATTCTTTCACAGAACAAGCCATCTCTTTCCGGCTTATACGTTCTATAATTGATCGTTTCAGGCTTTAATACTTCACCGCTAGAATTCTTAAGAATTTTTTCCGGTGAAGCAAGTGATATCGTAATTTTATTAAAACTACTTTGTGTTTTTGGTGTTTCTTTTTTGAACGTCATTTTATTCCGTTATAATTTCGTTAAAAATTCAAATTAATCCATGCTCACATTCAAGCACAATCCACGTAATTCATGTAACAATACGTTGAAAGATTCAGGAATTCCAGGTTCTGGAATATTGTCTCCTTTCACGATTGCCTCGTATGCTTTAGAACGACCATTAACATCATCAGATTTAATCGTTAGAATTTCCTGAAGGATATTAGCAGCACCAAATGCTTCAATTGCCCACACCTCCATTTCACCAAAACGCTGACCTCCGAATTGTGCTTTACCACCAAGCGGTTGTTGCGTAATTAATGAATACGGTCCGATAGAACGAGAGTGCATTTTGTCATCAACCATGTGAGATAATTTCAACATGTAAATTACACCCACTGTTGCTGGCTGATGGAATCTTTCACCGGTACCACCATCATAAAGATATGTTTTACCTGATCTTGGCACGCCCGCTTTATCCGTTAATTCATTGATTTCGTCTGGTGTAGCACCATCAAAAATTGGTGTAGCAAACTTAACGCCCATTTTTTCACCAGCCCATCCTAAAACGGTCTCATAAATCTGACCTAAGTTCATCCTTGAAGGTACACCTAATGGATTTAAAACGATATCTACAGGTGTTCCATCTTCTAAGAAAGGCATGTCTTCTTGACGAACAATATTCGCAACAATACCTTTATTACCGTGGCGACCTGCCATTTTATCACCCACTTTTAATTTACGTTTTTTAGCAACATAAACCTTCGCTAATTTCACAATTCCAGCAGGAAGTTCATCCCCAACAGAAATGTGGAACTTACGACGTTTATAATTACCTAATAAATCATTCGCTTTGATGCTATAATTATGGATAACCCTAGAAATCAATTGATTTATAGTAGTGTCAGCCGACCATTTAAGTGGATTAATAATCGTAAAATCAATTGCTAGAAGAGACTTTTCAGTAAACTTAGTCCCTTTTTTAATTAATTCTTCCTTAAAATTATTGAATACACCGTTAGATTTTTGATCACCCAAAATCATCAATAATTTCTCCACTAACTTTTCTTTCAATTGAATGAAATCTCGTTGATATTCCGAGTCAATAGCTTCAAGAATTGATTTATCCTGATTTTTTGCTTTCCGTTCTTTAACCGCCCTTGAGAATAATTTTTTCTCAATAACAGTTCCACGAAGAGACGGACCTGCTTTTAAAGAAGCATCTTTAACATCACCCGCTTTGTCGCCAAAGATAGCACGTAATAATTTTTCTTCCGGTGAAGGATCCGTTTCACCTTTCGGTGTAATTTTACCAATTAATATATCACCTTCCTTAATGTCTGCTCCGATTCGGATCAAACCGTTTTCATCTAAATCTTTTGTTGCTTCTTCGCTCACGTTTGGAATATCAGAAGTCAATTCTTCCATTCCACGTTTAGTATCCCTAACATCTAATGAATATTCATCAATATGAATAGAAGTAAAGATATCATCACGAACAACTTTCTCAGAAATCACGATAGCATCTTCGAAATTATACCCTTTCCAAGGCATGAATGCTACTTTTAAATTTTGCCCTAGGGCTAATTCACCGTTTTGAGTAGCATAACCCTCGCATAATACTTGTCCTTGTTCAACACGATCGCCTTTTTCTACGATAGGTTTTAGGTTAATACAAGTACTTTGATTTGTTTTTCTAAATTTCGTCAAGGAATAATGAACAACTTCACTATCGAAGCTCACTAATTTATCTTCCTTTGTCCAATCATAACGAATAACGATCTCATTAGCATCTACATATTCTACGATACCCTTACCAACAGCATTGATAAGTACACGTGAATCGCGCGCTACCAACCTTTCTATACCAGTTCCAACAATTGGGGAATTTGGTCGTAATAAAGGAACCGCTTGACGTTGCATGTTTGATCCCATTAAGGCACGATTCGCATCATCATGCTCCAAGAAAGGAATAGAAGATGCCGCTATTGAAGCAATTTGATTTGCTCCAACATCCATTAACGTTAATTTATCAGGTTGAACAACTGGAAAGTCACCTTCAAACCTTGCTTTCACAAGATTAGAAAGGAAATTTCCTTTGTCATCAATTACTGCATTTGCTTGCGCAATTATTTTAGTATCCTCTTCTTCAGCAGCTAAATAGATAGGCTCTTCATTGAATACCACTTTTCCTTTTTCAACCTTTCTATAAGGCGTTTCAATAAATCCTAACTTATTTACCTTAGCGAATACACACAAAGAAGAAATCAAACCAATATTTGGTCCTTCCGGCGTTTCGATTGTACACAAACGACCGTAGTGCGTGTAATGAACATCACGTACCTCAAAACCTGCTCTTTCACGTGACAAACCGCCAGGTCCTAGTGCAGAAAGCCTACGTTTGTGCGTAACTTCAGAAAGCGGATTTGTTTGATCCATGAATTGAGATAATTGATTGGTCCCAAAAAATGAATTAATTACAGAAGATAATGTTTTCGCATTAATAAGGTCAATAGGTGTAAACACCTCATTATCTCTTACATTCATACGTTCACGAATTGTTCGAGCCATACGAGCTAAACCAACACCAAATTGAGAATACAATTGCTCACCAACCGTTCTAACCCTTCTATTTGACAAGTGATCGATATCATCTACATCGGCCTTAGAGTTAATAAGTTCGATTAGGTATTTAACGATTTGAATAATGTCATTTTTCGTTAGGACACGAGATGATTCATTCGCATCTATTTTCAATTTTTTATTTAACCTGTAACGTCCAACTTCACCTAAATCATAACGCGTATCGGAGAAGAATAATTTTTCAAAAACACCTCTAGCCGTTTCAAAATCAGGCGCATCAGAATTTCTTAATTGACGATAAATATGTTCAATTGCCTCTTTACCGGAGTTAGAAGTATCTTTTTGAAGCGTGTTGTAAATAATCGTATAATCTGTCGAATTTGCATTTTCCTTATGCAAAATAACTGATTTCGTTCCTGAGTTAAGGATTTGATCTAAATGCTCTTCTTCAACCGTAAGTTCACGATCAAGAATTACTTCATTTCTTTCGATGGAAACAACTTCACCAGTGTCTTCATCAACGAAATCTTCGATCCATGTTTTAAGGACCCTAGCTGCAAGTCTTCGACCAAGTAATTTTTTCATATTGGCCTTATTGATTTTCACTTCATCAGCTAAACCAAATATTTCCAATATATCGCGATCCGTTTCATACCCAATTGCACGGAAGAGGGTAGTAACAGGCAATTTCTTTTTACGATCGATGTAAGCATACATGATACTATTGATATCCGTTGCAAATTCTATCCAAGAACCCTTAAAAGGAATAACTCTTGCAGAATACAATTTGGTACCATTAGCATGCCTACTTTGACCAAAAAACACACCTGGCGATCTATGTAATTGAGAAACGATAACACGTTCTGCCCCATTAATTACAAATGAACCCTTTGGTGTCATATAAGGAATTGTACCTAAATACACATCTTGAACGATGGTTTCAAAATCCTCATGTTCAGGATCGGTACAATACAATTTCAATTTTGCTTTAAGAGGTACGCTGTACGTCAAGCCTCTTTCGATACATTCTTCGATAGTGTATCGAGGTGGATCAATAAAATAATCCAAAAACTCTAACACGAATTGATTTCGCGTATCCGTTATAGGAAAATTTTCTGCGAAAACCTTAAATAGGCCCTCACTATCCCTGTTTTCTGGAGTTGTTTCTAACTGAAAAAACTCTTTAAAAGATTTTAGTTGGATTTCCAAGAAATCCGGGTAATCAAATTGATTTTTGCTTGAAGCAAAATTAATTCTAGTTGAATTATTCGTTGTTGCCAAGGCTTATTTTTTTTAGTGAAGAATGAAAAGTACTTTAAAAGCAAACAGAACAAGGCAACCGAAAAATCGGTTGCCTGTTCTGGAATTAATCGATAATATTATTTAACTTCAACTTCGGCACCAGCCTCTTCAAGAGCCTTTCTTAGTCCCTCAGCTTCATCTTTTGATACACCTTCTTTGATAGCAGAAGGAGCTGCATCTACAAGATCTTTAGATTCTTTCAAACCATTTCCAGTAAGTTCTTTTACAAGTTTAACTACTGCAAGTTTGTTAGGTCCACCGAACTTCAAGATAACATCAAATTCTGTTTTCTCTTCTTCTACAGCTTCAGATGCACCACCGCCACCAGCCATCATAACTGGAGCTGCAGCTGCAGGCTCAATACCGTATTCATCTTTTAAAATTGTTGCTAACTCACTAACTTCTTTTACTGTTAGGTTAACTAGTGTTTCTGCAATTTGCTTTAAATCAGCCATTTTATTTAATTTTAATAAAGGGTTTAATAAATAATTTAATTATGCTCTATTCTCGAGCGTTTTCAATATGCCTGCAATTTTTCCGCCAGCTCCTTGCAAACCTGACAATACATTCTTAGCAGGACTTAGTAACAATCCAATAATTTCACCAACCAATTCTTCTTTGCTTTTTAAAGACTCAAGAACAATTAATTGATCATCACCAATAAAAACTGCTTCATCAATATAAGCACCTTTAAGAATCGGTTTTGAATTTTTCTTTCGAAATTCTTGGATTAATTTAGCCGGGGAATTCGCCTCAGCAGAAATCATAATAGAAGTAGAGCCTTTCAAAACATCTCTCAATTTACCATAATTCTTACCTTCAACTCTATCCATTGCTTTTTCAAGCAGGGCATTTTTAACAACTTTTAAAGAGATATTAGATTGAAAACATCTTCTTCTTAAAGCGTCTATTTTTTCTACTGTTAATTCAGCGGTATCCGTTAAATACAAAACATTGGAACCTGATAATTCAGCTGCTAAATCTTCAATATACTTTGCTTTTTCTTCTCTTGTCATTTTACTTAAGTTTTAAGCTGTTACAGATTTAGTGTCAATTTGTATTCCTGCACTCATGGTTGAGCTTATGTAAATACTTTTAATGTAGGTTCCTTTAGCTGCAGAAGGCTTAAGTTTAATAAGAGTTGAAATCAATTCGCTTGCATTTTCACGCAACTTATCTTTTTCAAAACTTACCTTACCAACCGAAGAGTGAATAATACCGTACTTATCAACTTTAAAGTCAATTTTTCCAGCCTTCACTTCTACTACTGCCTTAGCAACATCTAATGTAACTGTACCTGTCTTTGGATTCGGCATTAATCCACGAGGTCCTAAAATACGACCTAATGCACCCACCTTACCCATTACTGACGGCATTGTAATAATTACATCGATATCCGTCCATCCGCCTTTGATTTTTTCAATGTAATCGTCGAGACCCACAAAATCAGCACCAGCTGCGATAGCTTCGGCTTCTTTGTCAGGGGTACATAATACGAGAACACGAATATCTTTACCCGTTCCGTGAGGAAGAGCCACAGTACCTCTAACCATTTGGTTAGCTTTACGGGGATCAACACCTAAACGAACACAGATATCAACTGATGCATCGAATTTAGAAGTAGTGATTGCCTTAACCAAATCGCAAGCATCCACTAACGTGTATGATTTTGTCAAATCAAATTTAGACAAAACATCCTTTCTATTTTTTGAAATTCTTTTCATGTCTTATGATTTTTTGGTTTTCGGTGCTTCACCACCTTTAACTGTTACTCCCATACTTCTTGCTGTTCCTGCCACCATATTCATAGCTGAATCGACAGTAAAACAATTTAAATCAGGCATTTTATCTTCCGCAATAAGTCGCACTTGATCCCACGTAACAGAACCAACTTTAACACGATTAGGTTCAGAGGAACCTTTTTTGATTTTGGAATACTCCGTGATTTGCACTGCTGCTGGGGGAGTTTTTAGCACGAAATCAAAAGATTTATCACCGTAAACAGTGATTACAACGGGTACAACCTTACCTGGTTTATCTTGCGTTCGCGCATTAAACTGCTTACAAAATTCCATGATATTCACACCTTTAGCACCTAATGCAGGTCCAATTGGTGGTGACGGGTTCGCCGCTCCTCCTTTGATCTGTAGCTTTATTAACGCTGCTACTTCTTTAGCCATATGTATAAAAATTATGTAGTCAAACGTGAGTATTTTCGGGAAGCTTTAATCGATTTCCTCACTCCTACGGGTTAATAAACTATTTAAACATCTTTTTCAACCTGCATATAACTTAATTCTAGCAAGTTTTTTCTACCAAATATTTTTACCATTACTTTTAATTTCTTCTTCTCTTCATTTATTTCATCAACCACGCCGCTGAAATTATTAAAAGGACCATCGATTACCTTAACGGCTTCTCCGATAGTAAATGGAATTCTCAATTCTTCTTCAGTTTCAGAAAGTTCATCAAACTTTCCTAATATCCTATTTACCTCAGACAATCGCATTGGAATAGGCTCACCACCCTTTTTGCCGCCCAGGAAACCAATAACATTAGGAATTCCTTTAATTATATGTTGCACCTCACCTACTAGAGCTGCCTCTAACAAAACATACCCAGGTAAATAAGCTTTTTCTTTATTTATTTTCTTACCATTACGTATTTGAAATACTTTTTCGGTAGGAATTAACACTTGACTAACGAAATCGGTCAATTTATGACGCGCAATTTCAAGCTCCAAATACTCCTTCACTTTCTTTTCCTTGCCACTTACTGCACGAACAACATACCACTTTTTAGTTATCTCCGTCATTTTTAAAATTTAATGGTATAAAAATAACCTAGCAACCCTTTCCAAGAAGGATCTTTTGCAGGTGATATTCCAAACAAGAAATCCATTAAAAATATCATTAAGGCTATAAGGATAGACGCAATAACAACAATGATTGTATTATTCTGTAGTTCTTTCCAAGTTGGCCAAGTAACATTATGAACCATTTCATGGTAAGTTTCGCTAAAATATGATCTAATTTTTGACACAGAATCAGTTTTAAATGTTGCACGGGCGGTAGGATTCGAACCCACGACCAATGGTTTTGGAAACCACCACTCTACCAGCTGAGCTACACCCGTTTAAAAAGGGGATGTTACTCCCCTTACTAAACTATATTAATATTTTACTTTTATTAAGCTACGATCTCTGTAACCTGACCAGCTCCAACAGTTCTACCACCTTCACGAATAGCAAAACGTAAGCCTTTATCCATTGCGATAGGAACGATCAACTTAACATTGATAGTTACGTTATCACCTGGCATAACCATTTCACGACCATCAAGCAAAGAAATCTCACCTGTAACATCCGTTGTTCTAAAATAGAACTGAGGACGATATTTGTTATGGAATGGGGTATGACGTCCACCTTCTTCTTTCTTTAAAACATATATTTCAGCTTTAAACTCATGATGAGGTTTTGTTGACCCTGGCTTACAAATAACCATTCCTCTTTTAATTTGAGATTTTTCAATACCTCGTAGTAAAAGACCAACGTTATCACCTGCTTCACCTCTATCCAATATCTTACGGAACATCTCAACACCTGTAACAGTTGAAGACAATTTTAAATCTCCCATTCCTAGGATGTCAACACTTTCACCTGAATTGATAACACCTGTTTCAATACGACCCGTTGCAACTGTTCCACGACCTGTAATCGTAAATACATCTTCAACTGGCATTAAGAAAGGCTTGTCTACTTCACGAGGAGGTAATTGAATATAGCTATCAACCGCATCCATAAGTTCTTCAATTTTAGCCACCCACTTAGGCTCACCGTTAAGTGCACCAAGAGCAGACCCTTGAATTACCGGAGCGTTATCTCCATCATACTTATAGAAAGAAAGCAATTCTCTTACTTCCATTTCTACCAACTCTAAAAGCTCTTCATCATCAACGCTATCCACCTTGTTCATGAAAACAACCATTGCAGGAACACCTACTTGTCTTCCCAAAAGGATATGCTCACGTGTTTGAGGCATCGGTCCATCAGTTGCTGCAACTACTAAAATTGCACCATCCATTTGCGCTGCTCCCGTTACCATGTTCTTAACGTAATCCGCGTGACCTGGACAGTCAACGTGCGCATAGTGACGATTCATAGTTTGGTACTCAATGTGAGACGTGTTAATTGTAATACCGCGCTCTTTTTCTTCTGGAGCATTATCAATCGAAGAAAAGTCTCTAACTTGAGCCAATCCTTTAGATGCTAATACACTTGAAATTGCAGCAGTCAACGTAGTCTTGCCGTGGTCAACGTGTCCAATGGTACCAATGTTCACGTGCGGTTTGGAACGATCAAAATTTTCCTTAGCCATTTTTCTTTTTGTTACTTGTTAATAAATACAACATATATAAAGGATTGCACCCGCAATCCAATTTCTTTTTTATTCTTTTAATTCATTTGAGCCAATGATGAGAATTGAACTCATGACCTCTTCCTTACCAAGGAAGCGCTCTACCCCTGAGCTACACCGGCGCAGAAAGCAAATTTGAGCGGGAGACGAGACTCGAACTCGCGACGTTCAGCTTGGAAGGCTGAAGCTCTACCAACTGAGCTACTCCCGCTTAATACTAACTGTGGGGAGAGCAGGATTCGAACCTGCGAAGGTATGCACCAACAGATTTACAGTCTGTTCTCGTTAGCCACTTGAGTATCTCCCCAATACTCGAGCCGATGGAGGGATTCGAACCCCCGACCAGCTGATTACAAATCAGCTGCTCTGGCCAACTGAGCTACATCGGCAAATGTAAAAAATATTAAAGTAAAGAACTTTTTAACACTATTCCCATAAATTTGGGATTGCAAATGTACAAAAGTTTTTTTTATCGCAAAGTAATATCAATCTTTTTTTTAAAATTATGTTTAAAGAAAATTAAAGGCAAAGTTATTTTTAATTTTACCCCCAAAGATGAAAAGTGTAATTGTAAGTGTAACAAATGATCTCGCAACAGATAATCGCGTTAATCGAAGTTGTAGTGTATTGCAATCATCGGGGTTTCGTGTTGTACTTGTTGGCCGGAAATTGAAGCAGAGTATTGAAGTAACTCGTTCATATGAATGCAAACGATTTCGGATGTTATTTAAAAAAGGGGTTTTATTTTATGCTTTTTATAATTTAAGACTGTTTTTTTTCTTGCTATTTCACCGAGTAGATCTCTTATTTGCAAATGACCTGGACACCTTATTACCTAATTACCTTATTTCCAAAATAAAACGAGTGCCTCTTATATATGATTCGCATGAACTATTTACAGAGGTTCCAGAATTACAAAACGCCCCTTTTAAAAAAGCCGTTTGGACAAAAATTGAAAAACTTATTATCCCTAAACTAAAATATTGTATTACCGTCAATGAATCCATTGCCAAAATTTTTGAGGAAACTTACCAGGTGAAATTCAACTCTATTCGCAATGTGCCTGAACAGGCATCAGCTAATATAATGGGAGAAATTAGTTTGGAAAATATTCCAGAAAATTCATTTACCGTTATTATTCAAGGGTCAGGGCTAAATATTGATCGTGGACTTGAGGAAGCTATTGAGGCAATGCTCTTATTGGAAAATGTACATCTATTAATTGTTGGTAATGGAGACGTAATCCCAAAAGCAAAAAAAATGGTGGAAGATTTAAAAATAGAAAATCGGGTTCATTTTTATGGTAAGCGTCCTTATCATGAATTGATGAAATTTACATCTTTGGCAAATTGTGGGCTAGCGATTGACAAAGCCACCAATAAGAATCACCAGTTTGCCTTGCCAAATAAAGTATTTGATTACATCCAAGCAGGAACGCCCATTATTTGCATGGATTTAATTGAAATTAAATCTCTAGTATTAAAATACGATATTGGCATTGTAATAAAAGAGGTGGTTCCTTCAGAAATTGCAACAGCTATTAGGACCCTTCAGCAAAACCAACCTTTACTTAATTCCTACCAGGCAAATTGCAAAAAAGCAGCAGAAATTGAACATTGGGGCAATGAAAAGGCAAAGCTAGAGGGAATTATTTATGCTATTTACCCTTCTTATCGGTCCAATTAACTAGCATGGCAAGTTTGTAGAAATCAAACATGCGCAATGTAAACCATCCTGTTTTAAGAAAATACTCATTTGATTTTCCAACGAAATAATTTACAAAACGAAGCAAAGGAATAGCGCGACGTTTTTTAACGTTGTAATACGTCTTCAACAAACGAACATGGTTAATGAAGTCGATATTGGGCTGAATTTCTTCGTGTATAAACCAAAGATTTTGAATACTTTGTTTCGTTTTTTCAAGAAATATGGCGTTGCTGTCGAGACAGCTATTCAACACCGGGTTTTCAATATGAAGTATTTTTATATTGTTTTGTAAAAGAACAAACCCAAAAAGCGTGTCTTCATGACCGTAGCCCTTAATTCTTTCATCGAAAGGATATTCTTTTAACACAGCCTTTTTTATACAAAAATTATTCGTTTTAAATCCATGATGGGAATTCGCTCTATCTGTAACAGATTTAGATTCGCGACAGATGCTATATTTCCATCTTAGGTATTTGTCTCTAGAAGGACTTTCATTTTGGTAAACGCTTCCTCCGAATATCAAATCGCCTGAATTGAGTTGTATCGTTTGCAAATAGTTACCTATAAAACCTTCGCTTATGACATGTGAATCTCCATCAATAAACAAAACAAAATCACCATAAGCGAGATCAATAAAACGATTTCTGATAGCAGACCTACCAATATTTTCCAGAAGAGAAAAGTAGCGCGTATTAGTTATTTCTACTAACGAATCACGATTAATTAATTCAATTTCAGGACTCGAAGCATCGTCCAACACAATAATTTCAACAGGGAAATTATTTATTGCTATTTGTTTAGAAATGGCAAGGGCCAAAACTTTTACATCCGAATTATAGACGGGGATACAAACCGATAATACCATAGTCGGTTTTTTTATTTTATACTAAGCCATCGTGTTGGGCGTCCCGAAATTGATTGGAGGAAATCCTTGTTGAGGATCATCAATCACCCCAAAATTCTGTTCAAACTTTTGGACGTTTTCCGTTAATGCGATTAAAAATCTTTTCGCATTTTGAGGAGTCATTAAGACTCTTGACCGAACCTTACCCTTTGGCATTCCGGGCATTAACTGAACAAAATCACACACAAATTCGCCTGGCGAATGGGTAATAATTGCTAAGTTTGAATAAATACCCAAGGCAATTTCCTCGGATAGTTCTATATTCATTTGATTTTCTTCGTTTTGCATAATGTCAATATATGTACGAATTTACAAATCATTTTCGATTTCATGAAAGGAAATTCCAAAGGATTTTAATTCATTTAAAATTGGTTCATAGACTTCTTTGTCTACAGGTAGGTGTATTCCTGGCTTAGTGAAATCTCCATTCAAAATTAATTTGGCCATCATAGCTACCGGCAAACCTACCGTTTTTGCCATTGAAGTATGGCTTTCATCCTCACCTATATTAATCATGGAAGAAATAATTCGTTTATTTTTCCCGTTTAGATGATATTCAAACTCATGGTACATCACAATCATATCTTTATCCCCTGGACTTAAAGACATTTTCTTTACCAAAAATATTTCTAAAAGCTGAGCAGGACTAGCGGCCGGCATGCCTATTTCATGGGAATCGTCAAACAAACCTAAATCCTCAAATTGAGCATAAAGATAGAGTCTGTGTTCCCCTAAAAAATCCTTAAATTTTTGTTCGACCGGACGCGTTGTATGATAGGGCAAAAATGAATTTACAAACTTCCGAGGGGTCATTTTTTCTGAGGCCAATAATTTATAACTATCATCAGTCATTCCTAATTCAATAAAAATATTCCAACCATCACAAAAATTAGGTCTTCTTAAGGTGCCACGATAGATCGTTTTGACATTATTCAATCCATAAGTCTCCTTGTAAGCTAAAGAATCGCGGTTGGCATACCCTTCGAATTCCCCGTACTCTCCAATGGTAAAGCGTTCAGTTCTTTTAAACAACTGTGAATAAGGAATATATTTATACTCATTATTCTGTATAAAAGCGGCGATGCCACCTTGTCCCGCCAACACAACATTCCTAGGGCTCCATGTAAATTTATAATGCCATAGATTAGTGTCTGACTCAGGAGCAATTAAACCACCACAAAATGATTTAAAGCTCAACATTTCTCCACCCGCCAATTGTATTTTATGAATAAGCTGCAAAGCACTCATATGGTCTATCCCTGGATCAACCCCAATTTCATTCATAATAATTACTCCAGCTGCCAGTGCTTTTTCAGAAAGCGCTTTCATCTCAGAAGAAATATAGGAAGGTGTTATTAAATTTGTTTTTAAATCGATACAATCCGCTGCAATTTCAGGATGAAACCTTGCTGGCAACATGGATATTACTAAATCTGCATCCTTTATCGCAGCTCTTCTAGAAGCGGTATCAAGCGTATCAAACGAAAGTGCTTCGCCACAGGGGTGATTTGCCAATTTCTCCAAAACAAGAGCGTTGTTTTGATCTACCACTTTCAAGTTCCAGTTGAATTTATGTGCTTCACTCAAAAGATATCGGATCAAAGAAGGAGACGACAAGCCAGCACCTAAAAGAAGAATTGTTTTCATTAAAAGATATTACAGATTGTTCCCATTTAATATAGGGAGTAGCGCCTCAAAAAGCACCTCTTCATCCCATGGTTTTTCAATGAAAGATTCGAGTAAACTATCTTTGTTTAGCGCCTCAATAGAAGTTTGATTCGCTTGCCCCGATAGCATAACACATTTTAGTGTGGGATGTTTTATTTTTATTGCGCGGATTAATTCAGCACCGTTCATTTTTGGCATTTGATAATCGACAATAATAAAAATAATATCAATTTTTTCATTGACTAGTTCGTCAATGTTTTCTAGTGCCATCAATGGGTCTGTAAAATACTCTAATAAGGTATATTTTTGATCTACAATTTTAGATAATTGAAAGCCCAACATTTGAAGAATAAATGGGTCATCATCCACACAAACTACGGCATATTTTATTTCATCCATGAGACAAAAGTAATTATTAAATATAAAACTTATCGCTTAAGAATTAAATTATTCTGTTTGTTTAAAAGTAATTTTAAAAACAGTCGCTCCTATTTTTGAACTTACCGAAATAGTGGCATTATGATCCTCAATCACATTTTTCACAATACTTAAGCCCAAGCCGGAACCATTCCTTTCTGCTTTAGTTGTAAAAAATTTTTCAAAAATACTTTTCTGGATTTCAACAGGTATTTCAGGACCATTATTTTGAACATTTACCTGAATCGAATTACTTAGTTGTTTCGCCGTAATAATTAGCTCCCCACGCTCCTTCCGTTCATCCATTGATTCAATGGCATTTTTAATCAGGTTAGACCACAATTGAAACAGTTTTATATCAACGCCTACAATAGTCAAATCATCGGGCACAATTAATTGGACATCCACGTTTCTTTTTAATTCATAATTAAAGATATTCAACACCGTAGAAATATTGTCCTTTAGATTAACGGGTAACTTGCGTTGGTTTTTTGGATTCTTAATAAAAGAACGCATGTCTTGAACCACCTTGGCAGCTCTTTCACTTGAAGAAAGAATTGTTTCAATGAAATTTCTATTTAACTGAACATTATAAATTAGTGAAAGGAAATCTTTACGATTATCCGATTCAATAACATCTTTTATGACATTAGTTTCGGAAAGTTCGATCCTGCTTTTTACCATCATTGAGGCAACTTCATTTGATTCATGGCTTAATTCAGGAAAGCTCTCACTTAAATAAGCTTCAAATTCTCGCATTTCTTTTCTTTGCTGAAGGCCGCCAACAAAAAGTTCTCCTTGTTTTAAGAAGGCTCTTTCACAAGCGAAATGTATCTGTTCAGGAGAACAATTCGGCACCACATTATTAAACAACTCTGAAATAGTATAGCGAAGACTTTCAGCGCCAATTTTAATGGCCCCTAATGGCGTATTTAAATCGTGGGCAATACCAGAAGCTATTTCACCAATAGTTACCAACTTTTCTTGATCACTAATTGATTTTGATAATTCAATGTTTCGTTTCGTTTTTTCAGCTACGATCAATTCCAAATCCGTATTAATATTATGAATTTCCGCTGTTGATTCATTAATTTGCTTAATATAATTGGTCTGGGTTTCTACATTCACCAGCATTTGTCCAAACATACGAAGTAAGTTTTTTTCATCTTCATAAAACAACCTGAAATCAAGTACTGAATCGAAACCAACAAACCCAAAACATTTATTACCTTTCATAAGTGGCAAGGTTATTAAACTCTTTATTTCCTGATTAAGCAGCATTGTTTTAAAAGTACTTTCAGGCAAAGAAATCACGTCTTCAACAACGATTTCCTCTCCTTTGGTATGGGTCTCTATCCAAAATGGGATATCTGAAAATGGAATAAATTGGAGTGAATTTATTTGAGGCGTAATGCCTTCAGCACACCATTCATAGGTATTTGATGCTGTTTTTGACTTGTAATCATAGGCGAAAACATAGACACGATCAACACGAACAAATCGTCCTAATTGTGCCAAGGAATCATTAATAGTTGACTCCACCATATCAACTGAAAGGTTGATGTATTTAGTGGCCATATCCATGAGTATCGATTGAAAAAGAATATTTTTCTGCAGAATCTCCTTCGACAATTTAATCGCCGTTATATCAATCCCATAACCTACCACATGACTTATTTGATTAACAGCATTAAAAACAGGGCTCATTTTTCGCAAAACCACCTTTCTATTTCCATCTTTATCCTTCGCTTCATCCTCCCATTCCAATTCAACTCCTCCTTCTATCACTTGGTTAAAAATCCCTCTTCTTACTTTCGCTAAATCAGTTGAAAACCCTTTGAAATTACAATAATCAAAATCATCTTTACCGATCATAAAGCTTCTTATTTCTTCATCTTGAATAGCTTGTATATTCAAAAAGAGGTATTTGTGTTCTGGGCTAAACACGGCAATATCTGAGGGTAAATTATTTAATATGTATTCATAAAAGGAACGTTGTTCATCTATTTTTATATTCAGTTGCTTTAGCTCCTCTTCTTTCTCTTCAACTTGCGATAAAAATAAAGAAATATCATTCGCGTAAATATTAAAATACTCTGCGTTTAGGACATTTCTTACGTTTACTAAATATGTTCTTTTATTACGTGTTAAATAAAGCGATGAATTTTCAATTTGATTTTCCAAGCAATGGGACAAGTTCATTTTTAATTCTTGGTCATATACTCCATTGACATCAATTTTAAAGTCAACAATAAATTTCATATTTGCAGTATCATTTGCAAACAATAGTTTGTATTTTTTACTAATTCGAAGAATCGGATTTGGATTTTCGCTTGGAAATTTAGCCAAGCTAATAAGTTCTTCCTTTGCGGCTTCTATACTTTTATTTTTTTCAAGCAATTTTTCATTCAAATTCCTTGCTTCTGTTAAAGCGCGAGAGGATGCTTGCAATAAAAAAACATATTCAACTAGGTAATCATGTTTGGGGAAATCTGAAAGAGTAACCCCATAATTGTTAATATGAAACTTTGAATTTATTATTGGAGAAGCTAAAACAATAAAGCCATAACTTGTTTTTTTAATAGAAGCCTTATACCGTTGATTTTCATCTTTTGATCTAAAAAAATAAATTCGAGATTCAAGGTTAACGCTCCAATTAGCAAAGGAAAAAATAGTTTCCCAAGAAAAGACATCTATGAATGCTTGACCTTTATCAATTACATTGGAAGATTTTAAATAATTACTTCCAATCCCTATTATTTTTTCGTTAAAATCAAGGATTAAAGAATATGGATTTGAGAAGTTAAGTGCTTCAAAAATTGAATTTACATCAAACTGCTCAGATTCTTTTGCTTTCATGACAGTAGATCACCATGTTATTTTAAAGACATGACAATCGCTATCTGGTCCTTTAAAAGCAATTTGTTCAATTTGACAAATCATATCAAATCGCTTCCCTAATCCCTTAATTAAACCAATTAACATGGGCGTTAAACCTTCTCTATGTGAACGGTATTCTAATTCAATAGAATTATCTTTTTCATTTCTAGTTGTGAATTGAGGAGCAACCAGTTCGGGCATTATATTATTAATTCGATAATGAAGCATATCCATATTATTTAGAAACTCAACAAAAGAACTTCCAGACATATCCATCAAATCACCATAGCCTTCATTAGCGGTATACAAAATCCAATGTTCGCCAAACGCTTCCAAAATATCGGTCGCGTCCGCTTTTAAAATATGAGAAGCATTCTTAACTAAATCATAGGTAAGCTTATCTGGATAAGGGTTCATTCCAACAAACTCTTCATCTTCAAAATTAGAAAGCCGGCAGATTTCTTTCCATATTTCTTCGCCATGATTTGTTATAACTAAATCCTTAATAGCTTTGTTTACGAGTCCGTACATATGCTGATTTTTAACAAAAATAATAAAATTAAATCTATTTTTATATTCGCTTTTTTCTTTGGGCGCATTTGTTAAGAATACCTATTTTTGCAGTCTAAAATTAATAATGATGGAATATGTCTCTTTAGGTAAAACAGGCTTACAAATAAGCCGCTTATCCTTTGGGTCTTGGCTAACTTTTGGTAAACAAATTGACACTAGTATTGCCGAAGATCTGATGACGCTTGCGTATGATAATGGAATTAATTTCTTTGATAACGCTGAGATTTATTCACGTGGGATGAGTGAGGAGGTAATGGGCAAGATTCTAACTAAGTTGGGATGGTCACGCGATAGTTATATTGTAAGCAGTAAAGTATTTTTTGGCAGCGGCGGACAATTACCCACTCAAAAAGGATTGAATAGAAAACACGTATTTGAAGCTTGTCATCAAGCTCTTAATCGTTTACAGGTTGATTATTTAGATCTTTACCTTTGCCACCGACCCGATAAAGCCACTCCAATTGAGGAAACTGTTTGGGCGATGCATCACCTTATCGCGCAAGGAAAAGTTCTGTATTGGGGAACCAGCGAATGGTCGGCACAAGAAATAATGGAGGCACATATGTTTGCGAAACAAAACCACTTAATTGGGCCTGTAGTTGAACAACCCGAATACAACCTTTTTACTCGACATAAAATTGAAGTAGAATTCGAACAATTATATAAAACAGTAGGCCTGGGAACCACAATTTGGTCGCCATTAGCTAGTGGGATCTTGACTGGAAAATACAACGATGGTTTTCCAACAGAAACGAGATTGGGCATGGATGGTTTAGATTGGCTAAAGGAAAAAAACTTTACCGAAGGGAAAATTCAAAATGCGATTGCATTAACCAAGTTATCTGCTGAAATTGGCCTAAGCCTTCCCGTTCTTTCCTTGGCTTGGTGTCTAAAAAACAAAAATGTGAGTACCGTAATTTTAGGCGCAAGTAAAACAAGTCAGTTAAGCGAAAATCTTAAAGCGATTTCAGCGCAGGAATTACTTACTACCGATGTAATGGAGCGAATTGAATTAATCATGGGTAATAAACCACGCAAACCAGATTATTAAAAGCAAACAATTCGCCTACTAAAAATGTTAAGAAAGTAGATAAAAAAAAGTATGATAGAATCAGATATTATAATTATTGGAACCGGTCCTGTTGGATTGTTTACGGTTTTTGAAGCTGGCTTATTAAAACTGACATGCCATTTAATTGATTCATTACCGCAACCGGGTGGACAATGTTCAGAAATTTATCCCAAGAAGCCCATTTATGACATTCCTGGCTTTCCGACCATATTAGCAGGGGAACTTATTGATAACTTAATGGAACAATCAGCACCTTTCAAACCTGGATTTACCTTAGGGGAGGCGGCTGTGAAAATTGAAAAGCAAGCAGATAATTCCTTTATTGTTACTGGAGTTAAAGGAACTAAGCACAAGGCACCAATAGTAATGATTGCTGGAGGGCTTGGTGTTTTTGAACCACGTAAACCACCAATTGAAAATATTGCCGCTTTTGAAGATAAAGGGATAGAATACATTATTAAAGATCCTGAATTTTACAAAGACAAAACCTGTGTTATTGCTGGTGGAGGAGATTCAGCGCTCGACTGGTCGATATTTTTAGCTGAAAGAAAAATAGCAAAAAAAATTATTTTAGTTCATCGAAACAGCGCATTCAGAGGACATCTTGATTCGGTGCAAAAAGTCATTGACTTGGCAGAACAAGGAATAATTGAACTAATAACAGAAGCAGAAGTGGTCGGATTAGAAGGAAATACTTCGCTAGAAAAAGTTATTATTTCTCACCAAAAACAAGGTGAATTAGTGAGAGAAGTGGATCATTTCATTCCCCTTTTTGGATTAAAACCAAGTTTGGGACCTATTGCTGATTGGGGATTAGAAATAGAAAAAGGAGCTATTGTCGTTAATCCATTAGATTATTCTACTAATATCCCCGGTATTTTCGCTATCGGTGATGTCAATACGTATCCGAATAAATTGAAATTAATCCTTTGCGGTTTTCACGAAGGAACATTGGCAGTGCAATCTGCCTTTTCAAGGATTTATCCGGACAAAAAGAATATATTGAAATACACAACTGTTAATGGCGTGCAAGGCTTTTAATGCTAGTTGTTGTAATTCGTTGTATCTTCGTTCTTATTTGCCATGAGAAATAGAACAATCAATTTCGTAGTACTTTTAGGGATATTATCACTTGTGACGATCTTGTCTGTACAAATCTTATGGATGCAAAAAACGATCGGAATCCAAGAAACCAACATTGCCATTCAAGCAAAATCAGATAGTTTGAATATAAAAGCGTTCACTCAGCAAGTGGAGATGGCTCTAAAAAAAGTGCTAAAGCAAATTAATTTAAATAGCAATATAAATACGGAAGTATATGGTGCTGTTAAACAACTTAGCACGAATCATTTTACAGTAGATATCAATGAAGAGTTGCAACCCTACTATTTAGAAACACTCTTAAAAAAAGAATTTTACGCACAAAATGTACACCAAGATTTTATTTGTGGTATTTACGATTGTTTTACAGATTCAATATCTTTAGGTAGCCTAATAAAATATACAAAAGACTCCATTTATGCTTCGGTATCCGATAAAAGCCATGGCATTACACCCGAAAAATTAAACTTGAAGAAGGACGGGCATTATTTCACCGTGTATTTTCCAAAACTAAGAATATATTCACTACAACCAGAAGTCCTTATTTCCCCATGGATATACATTTTTGTGATTCTAATATTGATTTTAATTTTCTTCGGATTTAGCTTATCAATCATCGTTAGGCAAAATAAATTATCTGAAATTAAAAACGATTTCATTAACAATATGACACACGAACTAAAAACGCCTATTTCAACCATTAGTTTATCTAGCGAGTTACTTATGCGACTCGAATCGGATGACTTTGAGAAAGTAAATAAGTATGCAGGAATTATTTTTAAAGAAAATAAGCGACTTGAACAACAAGTAGAACGTGTTTTAAATGTGGCGAAACTCGACAAAGACCAAGTAACTTTAGACAAAGAATTATTTAATTTCCACGAGCTATTGCAAGAAGTCAAGGATAATTTTCAATTGCATCAATTAAATAAAGGAGGGCAAATCAACCTTGAATTAGAGGCTACGAATTATCAAATTCAGGCAGACCCTGTTCATATTACGAATGTAATTTATAACCTATTAGATAATGCCGTTAAATATTGTGATGAAAAGCCAATTATTATTATTAAGACAAGCAATGACCGTAATGTATTAAAAATTGAAATTATTGATAATGGAATTGGAATAAAAAAAGAAAATCACCGTGATATATTTAAAAAATTCTATCGTGTGCCAACAGGCAACATCCACAATGTCAAAGGCTTTGGGCTAGGATTATATTACGTGAAATTAATTATGGATGCACATCAAGGAAAAATAGAAGTGAAAAGCGCCCTAGGAAAAGGGACCGCATTTAATTTATTTTTTACTTGATCTAGTAAGTATCACCGACGGTTGAGGGATAATTCCTGTTCTGCTTAAAGACTTCGTTTTGCGATCAATTAAAAAATATTCATTTACCGTTCTCCCCTCGATTTTACCAACAATATAAAGCGTTTTTCGCTTTTGCTTGGTAGAAATATATTCCCCAACATATTCAAATACCCCGAGATTAATGATGAATTTTTCTTTCTCAATGATAACCTTTATACTATTTGATTCTACCTCCAACAACTCATTACCGGTATTTAATTGGTAGGCAGGGATATTTCCATCAAAAGTACCTTGCCATTTCCGATTGATTTTCGGGAGTGATTGAGCAATCATCAGTTGAAAGCAACATAAAAAGCACGAAAATAAAATACCCTTTATCATTGAGCGAAGATACACAATTCCTACATATCGTTTTTGGTTATTAACTTGTTCAAAAAACATTTTACAGTATTTAGCAACTAGTTATGTAATAAGCTAATTTTGTATTTGTAAGTTATTTTAAGCATGAAGCAGTACCACGAATTATTACAACACATTCTTGATAATGGTGTAAAGAAAGAAGACAGAACCGGAACTGGAACCATCTCTGTTTTTGGGTATCAAATGCGCTTTGATTTAACAAAAGGATTTCCGTGTCTAACTACAAAAAAACTTCACCTAAGATCAATTATTCACGAGCTATTATGGTTTTTGAAAGGAGACACCAACATTGCCTACTTAAAAGAAAATAATGTGCGGATTTGGGATGAATGGGCGGATGAAAACGGGAACCTTGGTCCTGTCTATGGACACCAATGGAGAAGTTGGCCAACGAAAGATGGTGGTTCAATCGATCAAATTTCGCAGGTGATTCATCAAATAAAAACTAATCCAGATTCAAGAAGGCTAATCGTTTCAGCATGGAACGTGGCGGATGTGAATCAAATGGCTTTGCCTCCCTGTCACAGTTTATTTCAATTTTATGTGGCAAATGGAAAGTTAAGCTGCCAATTATACCAACGTAGTGCTGACACTTTTCTAGGTGTACCATTCAACATCGCTTCCTACGCCTTGCTAACCATGATGATAGCGCAAGTATGTGATCTTCAAGTTGGGGAATTCATTCATACTTTTGGTGATACGCATTTGTACACCAATCATTTAGAACAAGTTGAATTACAACTATCGAGAGAAATAAGAACCTTACCAACGATGAAGATTAACCCTGCTGTGAAGGATATATTCGAATTTACGATAGATGATTTTGAATTATGTAATTATGACCCACATCCACATATTAAAGGAATCGTAGCCGTTTGAGAAAAGCAACCATAATAGTAGCAATGGATGCCGAAAATGGCATTGGAAAAAACAATGATCTAATGTGGCATTTACCGAATGACATGCGTTTTTTTAAAGAAAAAACGTCGGGGAGTGTGGTTATTATGGGTAGAAAAAATTACGATTCTATTCCAGAGAAATACCGACCGTTATCAAATAGAACAAATGTGATCTTAAGTAGAGACCCACAATTAAAAGTTGATGGATGTCTCGTTTTTAATAATCTAAAGGATTGTTTAGCTCATTTTCAAAACACGGATGAAAAACTTTTTATCATCGGTGGAGGAGAAATTTACCGTCTTGCTTTACAAGAGAAATGCATTGATGAAATGTTCATTTCTCACGTAGAATCGAATTTTTTTGCGGATGTTTTTTTTCCGGAAATCAATCCCATAGAATGGAAGACAAAGGTTATCTTAACACAAGAAATAGATGACAAACACGCCCATAGCTTTATTACCAAACAATACACGCTCATAAGTTACAATAATCAATAAACTTTTTTAATTTTATAAAAACTTACTTCTATGTTGGCTCCCTTCAACCTTAAGAAATGGATTGATGAAAATCGTGCTTTATTAAAGCCTCCCATTTCCAATAAAAATCTTTATGTTGAAGCAGGTGATTTTATCGTGATGGTAGTTGGTGGGCCTAATGCGCGCAAGGATTATCACTATAACGAAAGCGAAGAGTTATTCTATCAATTAGAGGGCGATATTACTGTGCGAATTCAAGAAAATGGTGAAGCAAAAAATATTGAAATTCAAGAAGGAGATATTTTTCTTTTACCCGCAAACACACCGCATTCACCAATTAGAGGAGAAAACACCATAGGATTGGTGATAGAACGTGTCAGAAAAGGAACCGAACTACAAGATGGCTTGATGTGGTTTTGTGAAGGGTGTAATAATCCGTTAAAATCATATAGATTTCCACTAGAAAATATCGAAAAAGACTTTATTAGTAGATTTAAAGAATTCTATGCTTCTGAAGAAATGAGAACGTGTAGTAAGTGTAAAAAGGTAATGGAAACAGACCCTAGATTCTCCTAATTACTTATCTGCAACATAGCCCATTATATAAGTCTGGTTGGATTGAACATTATAATACTGAAGCGTAATGGCATCATTCTTCAATTGATTAATCGTGTATTCAGATGGAAATTCTTCCCCATCTATCAACAAAGCCAATACAGTTCCTTCCGCATCTAGCGTCCATGTTCCATGCTCATACTCCGTCTGAATTTGTCCTAAAACGGTCTCAGAACTTGAAATAGAATAGGTGCCATCTTTATCAATCGCCAATTTTACAGTGGGTTGATTTGCTATGAATTCATTGCCATTAATTAAATAACTTGACAGGATCCACTCATTACAAAGACGCGCTTTTTTAGTGCGAAGTGAAAAACTTGGACCGTTTGGGTATTTATCACAAGAATAAAATAATACTAGCAGAAAACTTGATAAAACGACTGAGCGAAGGAAAACTTTCATGTAATTAATTTTCTCAAATGTAGTGATTAATATTTTGTCTCCAAAAAAAAATCTTAGAGAAGTGATTTATTAACTAGGAACTAGTTCGCTTTATAAAAAAATAGTTTGGTCGTTGGTGATTTATTTAAGCCTTCATTTGTAACAACTTGCTGTAATTGAAGCTCGCCCTTTTTTAAGAACACAATCGTAAATTCCTCCGTTTTATGGGTAAAGGACTCACACAATTTCAAGGTCTTTTTCTCCTGGTTAAAAAACCAATTTCCTTTTTTTTCTACCGTAATAAGTTGCTTAAAAAGCTGGTGGCTATTTCTCATAGTATAGGTATTGTCCTTCTGTAATGCTAAGCGAATATCAAAACCCGTAAGATCAATAGCCGTTTTATTCTCCGTTTTGGAGATTAATTTCCAATCTTTTGACATTCTATCATGGCTAGTTAACAAAGAATATTTCTTTATTTCTTCCAACTTACGACACGAGCTAGCTAAACAAACAACTATACTCAGAAAAAAAACCGTTTTCATAGCAACCAACTTTATTTGCTAAAAAATACGCCTAAGGAATAGTTTGGTTACAAGACAACCAATTAAATAGTCAAAAAAAAAGCCGTCTAATATTAGACGGCTTTGAAATTTAGTTATATAAAAATTACTTAGTGTTCCAAGTTTGAACAGAAATAGAACCTGTTGATGCATCCACTTGCTCCGTTTTCATTTCGTCTTTTGCTAGTTTTAAAATGGTATACTCATCTGTAACAGTGGAACCAGTTTCTGTTAAAACCAATTTTGATTTATCGTCGTTGAATTCCCAAGTACCGGTTGAAACATCATCAAAGGTTGTACCAAGAACTGTATAACTTAATGTATTCGTTGCTGAACCGTCTTTCATTAACTCCATGTGTAAAGAAATTCCAGACATATTTAAGGCTACACCATCTTGAGAGATAGAGGTTAGATGCCAATTATTAACCATTCTTGACTTCTTTGTCAACAAGGTGAATTTTGAACCTTCATCATATTTACTACAAGAAGATAAGAAAGTAGTGGCTACGATCAACGAAAGCACACTAAAAAAGATAGTTTTTTTCATTTTTTAAGTTTTAATTTTGGCGAAAATAAGAAGAATATTTAAAATAGTATGTTTAAAAGATATTAACTTTGTAAGATAAAATCTTTAGTATGAAAACACCAATTTATTTACTATTTAGCTTATTATTTTTAGCTGCTTGCAACAACGCCACCATCGATAAAAAAGTAAGTGAAAAGGCACCTGCTAAGCCGAATGTTGCAAATACCAAGTTAGCTTTAAATGTAAAAGGAATGGTCTGTAAAATGGGTTGTGGCGGTGCAATCAGAAAGGAATTATTAGCGACAAATGCTGTTGAAAAAGTAGAGGTCGATTTTGTAGAATACAAGGAGGCGCAGTTGATCACTGTGTATTACAATAATTCCCTTTCTTCAAAAGAAAAGCTTCTCAAGGTAATTACCGAGATGAATGACAAACAATTTACCGCCGAAACGATTTCTGAATCCTCCTATACCAGCGATAAAAAATGATGCTACACTATCGGGTTCTCGGAAAAGGGGCTCCTTTGGTAATTCTGCATGGACTATTTGGTTCATCAGATAATTGGCAATCACAAGCAAAAAAACTGGCGGATTTCTACACCGTTTATTTAGTTGACTTACGAAATCATGGGCATTCCTTTTGGTCACCAGCCCACACTTATGACCTAATGGCAGAAGATGTTCATGGCTTGATTGAAGAATTGAACCTTAAAAAAATCATCTTACTTGGGCATTCCATGGGGGCAAAAGTTGCCATGACATTGGCACAACAACATCCAAGTTTACTTGATAAACTCATCCTGGTTGATATGGGAGTAAAGGAATATCCGATGCACCATCAACATATCTTAGCAGGGATTCATGGATTAAATTTAGCGACTTACAAAACCCGCGGAGAGGCAGAAATTGATTTAGAAAAGCACGTAGAAAACCAAGGTGTTCGACAGTTTCTTCTAAAGAATCTATATTGGAAATCTAAAGGAGAATTAGCTTGGCGCATGAACGTAGGAAGCCTTGAAGAAAACTTACTAGAAACACTTCGTCCACTTCCAAATCAAGTAGTGCTAACCAATACCTTATTTATCCGGGGAGAACTTTCAAATTATATTTTAGACGAAGACATCCCTGAAATCGAAGAATTATTTCCCGATAGCGAATTTGAAACCATCTTAGGTGCCGGACATTGGGTACATGCCGAAGCACAAGAAGAATTGATTCAATTGGTTTTAGGGTTTTGCTTGAGGTAGGGTGAAAAATAGAAAACCCCGCGAAATTTGCGGGGTTGTAAATTGTAAAGAAGTTGATTTAAGTATAAATTGTATTACGATAGTGCAAATATAATAGTCCAAACTAATACTGCAACTAATCCAATTATGTATCCTGCCCATGCCATTCCTTTTCCTTTAAATTTGGTAGGGTTTTTTGATATTTTATTAATCGCAATTATACCAAATACAACAGCAAGAGTTGCCAAAATTATTGATCCAATTAGCGTTGTAAAAAGTGCTAGTATGCCACAAACTAATGCCGCAATAGCAAAACCACTTGTTTTTACATCATCATTTGTTTCATTCTCCTTATCGGTTATTGGTATACTTTCATTATTGATTGTTGCATCAGTTAATAATATTTTGCCAGTCAAAGAATTATTATCGACCACTTCGACTTCTTTTTGTTCATTTTGAATTGTCTCTTTAGAAGTATTACCATCAATGGTATTTTCAATATCTAATAATGTTTGTTCGTCTTGAGGCGCTTCAGTACTTTCAACTAAAGATGCTTTTTTGTCCTTAGAGAGGAAAATTTGATTTTCATTAGTGTTATCATTTGCAACCACAAAATTTAAATTGTCTTTTTTTGTATTATGCTTTGCTGTGTTCCATTCTAATCCAAAACCTTTTCTATCGATTCTTTTTTGAATAGTGCACGATTGAGAAAAGAAAAGTGAAATTAATAGTATTAATAAAATGAGTGTATTTTTCATAATTAAAATTTTTAGTGTAGTGATTTTTTTTTAGTTAAAGAGCTAGTATTAAACCCCGTATTTCGAGGTTTAATATCTTCCCTTTCTTAAATTAATTTCTAGATCTTTATGAATTTAGTTTTTTTACCTTCATTGTTCATGATGAAATAAACGCCATTATTCAGGTTTGAAACATCAAGGTCTGCTGAATAGCTATTGATTTCTAAATTCATTACTTTATTACCTCTGATATCCAAAACCGTGATTTCTCCAATCGGAGTAGTAGAACTCTTAATGTTTAATGAATTTTCAGCTGGGTTTGGGGAAACTGATACAAATGACTGTTCCATTTCTTCCAAGCCTGAAGTCGTGAAGGCAAGAACACTTACTTCATCTACCCTAAACAACGTTGGATTCGTATCATCTGTATACGCACCAAACGCCACCGTAATTGTTTGACCAGCATATTGTGCAGGAATCGTAAATCCTTCTAAATACCACTCCGGATCGCAGTCAGCAGCAGTAATTGTCACATCCATATCTGCGTTTGAAATTGAATCATAATAAATCTCATCTCCATTCGCATCAAGAATTCCAAAATAGAGAAAATCCCACTCGTCGATATCATCTTGTTCATCAGAACCTCCAGACCAATAAAAAGAAAATTCAGCATAGTCAAGATTTGCAGGCAAGGTAACATCTTGATAGACCTCATCCGATATGTCATCCAATCCAGTTAATTCATCAGAATCTCCGAACCATAAATAGTTATCTCCATCGCTTGCACCACAGGCACCAAAATCTCCATACGCATCAGCAGAACCCGTAAAATCCCAAGAAACCTCCCCTTGTTCGAAGCTGCCGTTTTGTATTAATTCTTGTTGTGAAAAAGTGGCGAATGAACTCGCACACAAAATAAAAAGTAATTTAGTTCTCATAATTTTTAGTTTTTAGTTAGTTAATAATTAAGTTATAAAATTTGGTAAGTTGTACAAGACCCTGCGTTCATAGTAACATTTTCATTGTACCATTCAAAATCATCTTCATCCAACACCTTAATATTCACGATTTTATTGGTTGAATATCCAAAATCAATGGTTTTATTCAATTGACCATTTGAAGCGCAATCTAGCGTTCCGTTAAAATACTCAGTAGCAGCGAAAGATCCTAGGTAGGCACCATCAACATAAATTTTAAGTACAGCAGCAGCGCCACCCCATGATTGTGCAGAACTTTGATTTTGCCAAAAAATGAGCTTTTCTGAATACTGACAGCTACCATCATTTGTTTTTGCTTTTGCAGAATAATTGACTGCTTTAATATCCGTACACCCTTCCTTTTTGCACGAATTAAATGTTGTCATGATTAGACCAAGACAAATAAATAAAATTGTTTTTTTCATAATTTATAGTTTAAGTTTTTGCTAAGATAGCTGAATTATTTATAATACGGCATATATGTCGCTTATTAATATTTTCATAATTCTCAATTTTGCAGGTGGAAACCTCAGTCGAACTTGAAATAAAGAAATTTGGCGCCGAAATACGTGGTTTGCGAAAATCAAAAAACTTCACGCAGTCTCAATTGGCAGCAATGTGCGATGTGGATATTAGAACTATACAACGCATTGAAAAAGGGGAATTCAATCCCAGTTTGAAAGTATTAATCAATTTGGCCAAATCTTTTGAATACACATTATCTGAATTATTTTATAAGGTCGGTAAACATAAATATTGATTAATGACAAAAAATTATTCGGGTTGCGGACGGGGTTACGGGTTGTGATTGGGATTACGGGTTGCATGTAGAGACGTGCAATTGCACGTCTCTACATGCAACGAAACCACGACCAAACGCAACGAAACCACGACCAAACGCAACGAAACCACCATCAAACGCAACGAAACCATAACCACATCACATTGGTTCAACGATCACTCCTATTAAATGAATCATTTTGCCATTTCAATGGATTATTATCAATGTATCGACGAATGGCATTTAACGCATTATCGTTTCGAATGATAATATCATAATACCGTGATTGCCATTCAAAATCAATTTTATTATGGTTGGCATATCGTTTTACCGATGATTTGAATGCGCGGGGAACCGTGTCTTTCGACTCCGCTCAATCCACTTTCAAGAGCACATCGAGCGGAGTCGAGAAGGGCTCAAATCAACTGATTGCACACCAAATTGATTTGGATTCCAATCCTTTTTATCTGGTCTATTGAAAAATAGTACCCCGTGAATATGATTAGGCATAACAATAAAATGGTCGATTTCGACAAAGGGATAATGCGCGGGGATTTCTTTCCAGAAAACATTGGCAATTTTGCCGATTTCAGTGAAAATGGATATTTCACCAAAATAATTTATACGATTTTTTGTGCAAATGGTAACGAAATAATGGCCATGGGATCCATAATCATATCCTTGCAGTCGGGCTGATTCAACGCGGTATTTGTTTTGAAATTTTGGGATTGTTATTTTGTTTCTGACTGATCGCTTTCTTACCACAAAATCTTTTTGACATGATTTTAACTAAAAATACATGCCAAAAAGGAAACCATTTCATATTTTTTCGCTGGATTACATCCAGCGTTAAAAATAGTTAACCCCTTTGGGGTTATGTAATATTCTTGTGATATAATTAAGACCAGCCAAATTTTGTTTCGTCAACAATTATAAATTGTTTTATTGAACGCAATAGATGACGTTATATTTAAGGTCTTGATACGTATAAATGAAACAAATCAACGTTTTTTATAAATCGGCACAGTAGAACAAGGCTCTCCATACATGAGTGATTTCACAACGGGACATAAATGCATAACCAAGATTGTACTTGCAAATTCAGGACAAGAAATACTTGAACATCCTTTTACAATTACACGCTGATCTAAAAATCCAGCCAAATCAAGTGATAGAATTCTTTTTTTAATCAACGATTTTTCCAGTTCATCCTGGTTACCCATCTCATAATATACTTCGAACGAGGATAACTTACTACCAATAAGCATAAAAGCCCATGTGGGAATAATAGCGTCAGTAGAGCAAAATATAAAAACAGCTTTTCCAACATAAGAGGACCAATCATGCTCGTTAATCCACAATCGAAATTCTTTTTCCTTAAGCACTAAGCCTTTCCAAAGTTGCGATGCAATGTCAATTCCAACTATCGGTTGCATTGGCTTAAAATCGGCCATGTCCAATTGCAATAATCCGCTTTCCGTAACTTTATTTTTTATGCCCTCCATATCGTTTTACAAAGATACAATAAAGCAAAAGTAAAGAGGGAATAATTAGTGAAAAAGGGAAACTGCTCGCATTAAAAAAATGTAACAAATTAGCTTTTATTCAATAACAACCTTGGTCATTCCTACGAAAAGAAATGAATTAAATTAGTACATTTACCCCTATGAGAAAAGAACTAATCATTGCCGCTATTGCTTTAACGAGCACATTTTACAGCCAGAAAAAAACTTGGCAACAGGAAGTTGGTTATTCCATCGTAGCGAACTTAGACGATCAAAAAGGCGTGGTAGCTGGCGAGGAAACCATCGAATACACAAATAATTCAAAAGACAGTCTTTCAGAAATCTATCTACACCTTTATTGGAATGCCTTCAAGAAAGGAAGTCATGCGTTTAATGTATTGGAGAAAGATCAAGCAGAAATGACCCAAAGTGATTTTGGAGCCATAGACATTGTCGCCATTAAAATAAATGGTGAAAATTATGACGTCGAAGTGTTCGAATCCATTGGGAAAATCAAGTTAAAAGAACCAATTGCGCCTTCAGAAAAAACCCAACTAATCATAAAATTCTCGTCAAAAATGCCAGCTTGCATTAATAGAGCGGGAAAAGATAACCGTTCAGGCACTGATTTTACACTTACGCAATGGTATCCAAAAATTTGCCGTTACGATTCCCAAGGATGGCATACTGACCCTTATTTCGGAAGAGAATTTGCAGGGACATTCGGTAAATATAATGTTTCGATAAGCTGTAACAAACGCTTTGTTATTGCAGGGACAGGATTACTAACTAATAAATCATATACAGCCAATGGTTGGGCTGATAAACAAAATGTAACGCAGCAAGGAGAAATTACAGAATGGAAATTTGTTGCGGAAAACGTCCATGATTTTGCATGGGCAGCTGAAACGGAGTGGATCCATAATTCCATTCGTATTGACCAGATAGATTTCCATTTTTTCTACCACCAAGATTATATAACGGAATGGGAAAACTTGATCGCTAATTGGGAAAAAGCCTATGCAATCTGCCAGGAAGAATTTGGTAAATATCCATATCCTCAATTTTCATTCATACAGGCCGGTGAAGGCTATATGGAATATCCAAATTGCACGATGCTAGAAGGAAGTCGAATGGATTTTTTCAATACAGCCTGCCATGAATTTATGCATAACTATTTTTATGGCATATATGGAAGCGATGAAAACTTACATCACTGGATGGATGAAGGAGTTACTTGTTATGCCGAAGCGCGCATTTCCCAGTTCGAAGGAGAAAACAAAAACTACCTTTCAGAGGCCATGAGTAGTTATAATTGGGTGAGAATGATGTATCCTGAAGAACCTATTTCAACTGCTGCAAATCACTTTGATCATGATTATGCGTATTACAATGCTGCTTATTATAAAGGACAATTATTTCCAGAACTTATTCGCTACATGATTGGGGATAAAAACATGAAAAAGGGATTTCATCGGTATTACGCGAATTGGAAATTCAAACACCCAGAGCCAAATGATTTTGTTAAAACATTTGAAGATGTTAGCCAGATGGAATTAACATGGTTTCAAAATTATTGGTTAAATACCACTAAAACCATCGATTTTGGGATTGACAGTGTCAAAAAATCAAAAAATGCCTTATCGTTTACCATAACAAGAGAGGGGGTTCCACTGCCTGTTGAGTTTTCTGTAGAGCTTAAAGACGGCACCATAAATTACTATTACATTCCTTTAGACCTCAACAATAATGTTAAAACTGATTTTTATAGGACCACGCAAAGCTTGGCTAAATGGTCGTGTGGTGAGCCTAATTATTCCATCTCACTACCCGGAATCTCAATAAAGGATGTACTTAAAATCACCTTGGATCCAGATGGATTTTTACCCGATGTGTTTATGGAAAACAATAGCTGGCCTATTGAAAAAGAATAGAATTAGAATTTAGTATGAACTTGTTGAGCCCCCAATATTTTCAATTGGATGCCACGTAGTTTTTAATTCTAAACAATCGGAAATATAATAAATGCCTTGCGATTTTTCACTCATCCAATTCGCCTCATAGGTAAATTTTCGTTTTAGATTGTCAACTGCCGCTTTTGCTGTTTCAATCTCCATGCTTCCTAATGACTCAGAGATTAAGGCATTTACATCCATATGCGCGGCTAAACCTGGAGCTAATTCGTCTAGCGTACCTGTAAGAATATTCACTACTCCACCCGGAACATCAGAGGAATTCAGTACTTCAGCAAAAGTGATGGCACAAAGTGGTAATTTTTCTGAAGCGATTAGCACTGCTGTATTCCCACTACAAATGGCAGGAATTAACAAAGAAACAAGACCAATAAGCGAAGTGTCTTGCGGCGCTAAAACACCAATAACACCCATTGATTCGTAGGTGGAAAAATTAAAATGAGCAGAACTAACCGGATTGACAGCACTCAAAACTTGATTGTATTTATCACACCATCCAGCGTAATATACAATCCGATCAATCGCTAGAATGACTTCTTTTTCCGCTTCCGCTTTTGAGCTTCCTTGTTTCTGAAGCTCCAACATAAATTGCTCTTTCCTTCCTTCGAGCATTTCTGCTATGCGATAGATAATTTGTCCGCGGTTAAATGCCGATCTTTCAGACCAAGACCCAAAAGCCTTTCGAGCAGCTGTAACCGCATTTCGCACATCTTTTCTGGAGGAAAGGCATAGGTTACCTAGTGGATCTCCTTTACTATTTAATGGCGTATAATAACGGCCTGACTCAGTTCTAGGAAAAGCACCGCCAATGTATATTTTATATGTTTTTAATATTTCCACACGATCCATTTGAATAACTATTAATTACAATTTCATTTTTAAATAAGCTCCCAATCCATGCAAGCCTCCTTCACGACCAAATCCACTTTCTTTATAACCACCAAATGGTGAAGTTGGATCAAATTTATTGTAGGTATTAGCCCAAATAACACCCGCCCGCAACTTCGATGTCAAATTAAAGATTCGAGAACCCTTGTCTGTCCAAACTCCTGCCGCAAGTCCATAAGGAGAATTATTGGCTTTTTGAATAACCTCATCAACTGTCCGAAACGTTTGAATACTAAGAACTGGTCCAAATATTTCTTCTTGAGAAATTCTACTGGATTGTGCCACATTGGTAAAAATGGTTGGATGGCAAAAATAGCCTTTACCTGGTAATTCGCAGGCGCTTTGATATATTTCAGCGCCTTCAGAAATCCCTATTTTAATATATTTTTCGATTGTTTCCAATTGCTCTTTCGAATTTATGGCACCAATATCCGTGTTTTTATCGAGGGGATTACCTAAATACAAACTATCCATTCGATGTTTTAATTTACGGATTACCAATTCTGCAATGTTTTCTTGCACGAAAAGTCGGGAACCGGCGCAACAAACATGGCCTTGGTTAAAAAATATACCATTTACAATCCCTTCGACCGCTTGATCAATAGGAGCATCATCAAAAATTATATTAGCCGATTTTCCTCCTAATTCCAAGGTGGCTTTTTTTCCTGTACCCGCAATGGCACGTTGGATAATTTTTCCAACGTTGGTAGAACCAGTAAAAGCAATTTTATTTATGTCCGGGTGATTAACAATCGCAGCTCCTGTATCACCATGACCGGTAACGATGTTTACAACACCGGGAGGAAGACCGGACGCTTTTATTATTTCAGCTAATTTTAGTGCTGTTAAAGAGGTTGTTTCCGCTGGCTTTAGCACTACACAATTCCCTGCTGCTAAAGCAGGAGCTATTTTCCAAGCTGCCATTAATAAAGGGAAATTCCATGGGATAATTTGACCGGCAACTCCCAACGCTTCCATTGCTTGATTAGGAAAAGCAAATTCTAATTTATCTGCCCAACCAGCGTAATAAAAAAAATGATTGCACGCCAAAGGAACGTCTATATCCCTAGACTCTCGGATAGGTTTTCCTGCATCTAAGGTTTCAATAACAGAAAGTTCCCTTGCTTGCTCTTGCATTAATCGCGCGATTCTATAAATATACTTTGAGCGCTCTTTTGGGGAGGTTTTTGACCAAACATCGTTGTAGGCATTTCTTGCTGCTTTCACCGCCAAATCTACATCATGATCATTCGCCCAAGCGATTTCAGACAAAACCTCTTCATTGGCAGGATTGGTAGTTTTGAAATACTTTTTTGACGAAGGTTTCACCCATTCATTGTTTATGAATAATTCATATTTGGGTAAAATCGAAATATGGGAAGTGCTTTCTAATGAAGGAGAATAATCCCAATTAACCCCTTCTTTTCCTGGTTTCTTTTTTGCCATATCAATCAATTGAAAAATAATCTGAAGATTGATAAACTCCCGTTTCCAACTTCATTATTTGCATTAAAACATCATTCGCTAAACTACTTGCACCAAATCGGAACCACTCATTATTGAGCCAATTATTCCCTAAGATCTCTTTCACCATAACCAAATTATGCAAGGCTAATTTTGAGGTAGAAATGCCACCTGCTGGTTTCATTCCAATCATTATTCCGGTTGCATCGTAATAATCTTTGATCGCCATTAACATGGTATAAGTCACCTGCATTGTTGCCGCTGGCTGAATTTTACCTGTAGACGTTTTTATAAAATCGGCCCCCGCATAAATCGCTATATCACTCGCTTTACGGACATTATCTAATGTGCAAAGCTCGCCAGTTTCGAGAATCACTTTTAATCGTGCCTTTCCGCATGCTTCTTTAATAGAGGCGATTTCATCAAAAACAAAATTATACTCTCCTGCCAGAAACTTTCCACGGGAAATAACCATGTCTATTTCATCCGCTCCTTCATCTACGGCAAATTTCGTGTCGGTAATTTTTATTTCTCTAGTTGATTGCCCTGATGGAAAAGCAGTTGAAACCGAAGCGACTTTAACATCTGTTCCGTTAAGAGCCGTTTTGGCAATACGAACCATCGAAGGATAGACACAAACTGCGGCTACATTTGGCACGCCTGCATAGGCATCATGTAAATGATGTGCCTTATAACACATTTGTTTTACTTTTCCTGGTGTGTCCTTCCCCTCTAAGGTAGTAAGGTCAATCATACTCAAAACTAAATCAAGCCCGTGACGCTTCGATTCATTTTTAATACTTCGTGTTTGGAATCTAGCAACGCGTTCCTCTACTCCTACCTTATCAATAGAAGGAGAGATTGGTAATTTATTTAAAGAAATAGGAACTTTCATAATTATCTTCAAGATATTCCTTCAAAGATAAATAAAAGTCAGGGAAAAGAAAATTATGACGGTAAAAACAAACAACTAGTCCTTATCATCGTCATCGTTGGCATCTGGCTTATCATAATCATCTACGTCATCATCAGAATCATCTTCTTTTTCAACGTCCATGTCCTCATCTTTGATTTCATCTTCTTTGTCCAAATCATCCGCAAAATC
>Ga0247834_1000588_pt1 | contig 70153 bp, 58 predicted proteins | sample LaCruzMarch2015__8_FD_187118 | JGI IMG/M metagenome (GOLD analysis project Ga0247834, IMG submission 187118) | Freshwater microbial communities from meromictic Lake La Cruz, Castile-La Mancha, Spain - LaCruzMarch2015_12m | ecosystem: Environmental > Aquatic > Freshwater > Lake | place: Spain...
ATTCCATGCGCAAAAACACCATGCAAAAACACTAATTTTGTACCTTTGATTCCTGCTACGCTGAACACAATCTCCAGGTGTTCACTTTGACCGGAATTGGGTGTTCACTTTGGCCGGAATTATGCAGGATGGGGCCCGTGAGCGCATTGTTGGCCAGATACAGCGTGGTCAGTTGGTCAAGGTCACCCAACGCAGCGGGGATGGGACCCGTGAGCGAATTGTTTGTGAGAAGGAGGATCTCCAACTGACTCAGGTTGCCCCATTCGGCGGGGATCGGCCCCGTGAGCGAATTGTTCGACAGATATAGCTTGGTCAATTGGTCGAGATCGCCCAGGGCCGCAGGCAGCGTACCCGCCAATCCGTTCTGGCTCAGGAACAACTCTGTGACATGGCCGTTTTCGACTTTTACACCATACCATCCGCCGCCGTCTACGTTGTTCGTGGCCGTGTTCCAGCCCGTGTTGTTCGTCCAGTTTGGGCCGTCGGTGGCATTGTAGAGCGCCACGAGTGCGTTGAACTCTGATGAGGGTATCTGCTGGGCATGCACACCGATTCCAAAGCATGCGACCAACAATGTGATCCAGATCGTCTTGAAATCGAGCATAACAGGTTGAAAGAGCAAGGACACGATTGTTATTACTTTCATTTTGTAGTTTTTTAATTGATTTATTGCGGGCAACTGGTCCGTTAACCAAACGGCACAATTACTCCTTAATGATCTTCTGCACATCCGTTCCGGCCGCTGTTTCAATTTTCAAGAAATAGATTCCCGGACTCAGGTCGGCCATAGAAACTTGAAAACCGGGTTGCACATTGGCATATACCTGCTGGCCGGTTATATTATAGATTTCTATCTTTTCCAACGCATAACCTGTTTCGATCGAGAGAAAATCACTGACCGGATTGGGATATACCGACACCCTGCCAGGAGCTACATGCACAACGGCAGTTGACACTACGGAGGGGGTACACTCAAAGAATTCTGCAATCAGTTGGGAAGCAATTATATCCTGATTGTGCCCCCCATATAAATTGTCAATCCAGGCATCACTTGTAGGCCAGGTGTGAAATCCGTTATATATTTTATACAGTTGCGTGTTACTGCAATTATCACAATTATACTCGATGAGTTCTACTGTTGATGGTTCTTGTGGCTCTATTACCAAATCTGGTAGCGGGGTAACCGAAGGCGTTTCATCACAACCGTTGATGGTCTTGGCCCAGAAATGTACCACGTCTTCTGTGTGTGCATTGTAGTACCACGCAGTGTCTTGGCCATTGTAGTAGTAAGTATTTCCTTCGTAAAAAATTCCTGCATCAGCGGTGCCATGAATGGCAATGAGGGGAACCTCCTTTGCTATGTTACAGTGATCCAGGTTCACATAGGAAGAATCCATTCCTCCCGCAACCACTGCAAAAGCTTTAAACCGGTAAGGCCGGGTGGATGCTGTGCGATTGTACTCGCACACAAGATCATAGGTGAATACACCACCCTGGGACACCCCGCCAATGCATATATCATTAAGATCGATGGCGTAATTGGAATCAATGTGATGAATTAAATCCTCTACCATTAGAAAATCATCCTGCTCTGATCCGATTTCATAACCAAAGGAACTCAACCAGAACCAAGGTTCCGGATAAACCACCATGGTATTGTTTCCTAAGTAGTCATTAAAATGCCTTTGGGCCATTTGTGCAGCACCTTCTCCTATACCGCAAAAGAGGATTACGAGTCTCAAGGGGGGCTCGGGGTTATCGGGCACGGCTCCCAAGTAAGTTCTCGTATTTCCATTGCTGGAGAAACTTCCCGAAATGGTCTGCTGTGCAGTCAGATATGAACTTGCCGCAAAAAACAAGCCCCCCATAAGCAAGGTCTTTAAGTTGAAAATTTTCTTTTTCATAATCTTTGTTTTTGATTTAACAAGATCAAAAATAGAGGCATGGAAAATCTTGAACTTGAAATATGAAGTGAACCGACTAAAATAATAACTGAAACGACTTCAATCTCCTATAGAAAAAAAGAAAGTGGACAAAAAAGTGGGATAGTATACCCGAAGCGCATTGGTTTGCGAAAATGATTGCGCCGTCATCTGTATTTTGTCCCGTGTGCTTGCACCGCTCAAAGGGGGGCTGCTCGTGCTGCCCCCCTTTGCAATGATATCGCTGCTGGAGACGGAATCCCCCTCACCGACTGGAAGTGAGGTGATTATTCCGTTCAAGAACCTAAATGTCGTTAAGATTGAGGTGTTCGAAAAAGAACTCGAACACATGATCCGCAACAGCCTTTCCAGCAATTTCGGTGTTACTCCATCCCTGAGTCGCGTCGATGGGACCTGCAATCAAGGGAATTGTGACTCCCGAGCCCGTTCCCGGATAAAATGCATGCCCCGCACCCGCGACTTCCAAATAGCTGTATGGATAACGAGTGCCATTTACAGGGTCAGTGAGGTTATCCAAATCAGTCACCAAACTACGAATACCATCCACTGTGGCAATCGGGTCATTCAATCCATGAACAATCATGATAGGTGGATAACCCAGGGAGATTTCGGATGTGTTTACGGGGAACTGATTGAGCGCAGCAGCACACAAAAGCGTTGCGGCAAAGCTTCCTTCACCTGCTCCGAAATAGTTGGATTGATTCGCCGTGAGCTCCGCGGAAGTGACTCCCCCGAACGAATGACCACCTACAAGAATCCTGTCGGTGTCCACTTTGTAACTGGCAGCGTTCTCCCGCACCCATCGTATCGCGTTTGCGACATCACCTGCTGCGGTGGTCACATTGCCAACCCGGTATTGGACGGCAATAGCGACATAACCCCGCCTGGCAAATTCGTAGCAATAGCTCGGTGCAGGTTGTGCCTCTTTATTGCCATTTCCACCATGCAGATAGATGATCGCAGGCAGTTTATCTGGCAATGGATAGTTAGACGGGCGGTAAATGTCCAGATAGAATGTTCCTGCACCACCAGGTTCTTCTTCCCCCTCGCCATACCACACATCGGAAGTCAGGACGACATCCTCCTGAGCGATGACTGGATCCAGAAATAATGGAGTTGGATTTTCAGTAACGGTAATGTAGCCCACTTTGACTTCCGTGTCTTCCGCGTTTCCATTGATGACCGTTAGGCTCACCTCATACGTACCTGCGACCGCATAGGTCACGGTAGGGTTTTGCTCCGTAGAACTGGCCGGTTCTCCTCCCGCGAAGGTCCAACTCCAGGAAGTTGGATCACCCGTTGAAAGATCGGTAAATGCAATGCTATCGCCTTCCGCTAGCACGAACTGGTTCGCCGTAAAATCAGCGGTGATGGTAGCAGGTACTACATCATCGTCTTGTTCACAACTCGTTGAGCACAGGGAAAAACTTATGATGAATGAAAAAAAGAATAGCCTTTTCATGGTATTGTTTCTTTTTTTTTGTGAACAATTGTTTTACAGGCTCAAAATTGAGGGGATGATCAATATACCCTGGAGTCAATTTGAGTGTGTCGACCTATTGGCAAAGTGAAACCTGCCAGGAGGGAGGTGAAGTGGCTTGAGGGTAACCAGTGCACAACTTGCGAATCTGCTGGCACAATTACTCCTTAATGATTTTCTTCACATCAAATCCTGCATCTGTTTTTATTTTCAGCAAGTAGATGCCCGGCCTTAAATCGCCTAGAGAAATTCGATAATTGGGCTGGGTAGCGGCATATACCCTTTGGCCGGTTATGTTAAAAAGCTCAATCTGTTCAACAGAATACGCTGTTTCTATGGAGAGCAAGTCTTTCACCGGGTTCGGATAAACCGACACAGCATCAGGATCGAGGGGAGTTTCGGATGTTGATATGGTAATACCGGATTCGAAAAATTCCGCAATCAACGCTGAAGCATTGATATCCATATTTCTGCTCTGCGCAATATCGAAGTTTGCATTTCCACCTGGCCAGGCATGCCGACCACCGTTAATACGGTAAAGTCGCGTAGCCGGAGACGAGGTGCAAGTATATTCAATAAGCTCAACCGAAGAAGCGAAGGGTGTTTCCGTTACACTATCCGGCAATGCAGTGGCGGTAGGGCTTCCAGAACAACCATTAATTTGACCAGCCCAGAAATCAACGACAGTTTCTGTAGCCGCAGTTGCCATACTCACCGGAGGCGGCACATTGCCGCCTCCGTATGCGATCACAGGGTCCTGCGAACCGTGAAACACAATTGCGGGTACCTCATTTGCGATGGGGCAGTCTGAAGTATTGGCCTGACCTGCTTCCATAGCGCCTGAAACGATGGCAAAGGACTTAAATGAATAAGGACGGGCAGACGCAGGACTGTTAAAATCACAAATGAGATTGTAGGTGAAAATGCCGCCGTTTGAGAAACCTCCGATACATAGATCATCCAGGTCCACCGTATAGTTCATGGCGATGTGTGCGATGAGATCCTCAACCATTTTAAAGTCGTCCACACCTGCTGAATTGTCGAATCCAACATTCACATTCAGCGGTTCGGGGTAAACCACCATGGTATTGTTGCCCAGGAAATTGTTGAAACCTCTAAGCGCCATCTGAGTCGCATTTTCGGTTACACCGCAAAACAGGAGCACCAGCCTGAGCGGTGTTTCAGCGCTATCGGGCACAGCTCCAATATAAGATCGGGTTGCACCATTGCTTACAAAGCTTCCCGAAATGGTTTGCTGTGCAGTCAGATATGAACTTGCCGCAAAAAACAAGACCCCCATAAGCATGGTCTTTAAGGTAAAATTTTTCTTTTCCATTGTTTGTGTTTTTGATTTAACGAGATCAAAAATACAAGGCATGGAAAACCCTGAACCTGAAATTAGAAGTGAAACGACTAAAATAATAACTGAAACGACTTCAATCTTCTATAGATAGGAGGGAAGGGGCGTTAGGAGAAGGTCGAATTGATCCAATCTTTCAGTTGGGGAGCTTTTGCCTTGCTAATGATTATTCTCTCCTCTGGTTTTGGGTCAATATTGAGGATAAGTTTTCCATTAAAGTAGATGGTTAGATTGGCAATGGCTCGTCGCTGTATGATAAACTGGCGATTGGCCCTGAAAAACTGATCGGGATTTAAGCCCGCTTCAATCTCTTCCAGTTTTTCATCGATGATATAGCTCTTGCCTTCGAATGTGACAGCCTTAACGATGCTTGCGTCAATGGTGATGTAAGCGATATCTGCCACATCGATGGGAATCAACTTGTCTCTCTGCTGCACCAGGAAGGTTGACTTGTACTTTTTGGACACCTTTCCGAGTATTTCGAGTACGCTTTCAAACGCCTTCGGCATCCGAAGGCTTCGGTTTGAAGATTTAAATTTTTCAATGGCCTCCCTGAGCTCATCTTCATCAATCGGTTTTAAAAGGTAGTCGATACTGTTTACCTTGAACGCCTTTAGCGCGTATTCGTCGTAGGCTGTGGTAAAAATCAGGGGCGTATTGATGTCGACCTCCTTGAAGATGTCAAACGAATTTCCATCGGCCAGATGAATGTCAAAAAAGGCGAGTTCGATATCCCGCTCTTTCTTGAAATACGCTACAGCACCTGAAACGGTATCGATAATCGTATCCACTTCGACGGATGGATCTACCTCACCCAGAAGTTGCTTTAAATATTCGGCAGCCGACTTTTCGTCTTCCAGTATTACGACTCTCATTGGGTAGGTATTTTAACGGTAAAATGAGTTTCATCCTTCCTTATTTCGATTTCCTCACCCATCTGAATTTTCGTTCGGGTATTCAGGTTTTTTAAGCCCGTATTTGTGCTTTCAATGTTTCCCGTTCTCTTTTGGAGAACGTTCTTACCCACAATCCATTTACCTTCGCTGTAAAACTCCATGTAGAGTGGGTTTTTGGCAGAAATCTCATTGTGTTTCACGGCATTCTCCATCAATATTTGCAATGCCAAAACGGGAATTTTTCTTTGCAGCATTTGATCATTTACTTTTACAAAAACATTGAAATTATCCTGGTATCGCTGCTTGATGAGGTGGATATAGCTGTCCAAAACCTTTAATTCTTCTTTCACCGTCACCAGCGACTGTTCATGGCTTTGAAGCATATACCTGAACAGAAAAGAGAGTTTGTTAATGAACGTTCCCGCCGCCTTCTGATCTTCCCTGACCAGCAGTCCCAGGGTGTTCAGCGAATTGAATAGGAAGTGTGGATTGATTTGACTTTTAAGCGCATCCAATTCATTCTGTAAGCTTTTTTGCTTGAGCACCTCCTTTTCAACCGCATCCAGTTTGGACTTTTCGATCAGGTTGATGGCCTTACTCGTAATCAGCAGCAGCACCATGAGGAAAACATACGATATCGAATTTACGCCCGGGCTGAGTACCGAAGAATAGATGTTGTAGATAAACGTGTTGATCAAATAAAAAATCAAAATCCAGCCCAGGAGTATCAACGTGTTGATGATTATTGAAACCCACAGTCGATGTTTCTTTTCAAACCTTTCGATCCAGACGAGATTGAACTTTAACGTCACCAAAGAGAAGCCGAAAAGCAGCACAAACCTGATCAGTGTATCTTCCACCGTTACCTGAATGACACTGTTTATGATTTCATCCTTTTTCCCATTCAACATAAACAATACACGTGGTACGCTAACTACCAGCGGTAGGATAATGGAAATAATCAATGCAAGCTTGTTCTTTTTCATTTGCCGGTTATTGAAGGCATGTAAATAGGCAGTTTAGTTGATGAAATTGTATTCGGAAAATTGTGTTGCTGGAGAAATGATGTACCACATTTCAGTTCAAAGTTAATGCCTCTCAAAAGTTTTCGCGTGTAAAAATAAGTGAAGCGGAAAAATGAAGCAGTGAGTCGTCATTTTACCATCGTGGAATTTCACCTTAACGTTATCACACCATAAAATAAAGGCTCATGTGCCCAGGCAGCTGATCGCGATGGGGTGCCCGACCGTCCTATAGCGTACATTTACGCTCGGCATTCCGTAAAAGAGGAATCATGAGCCTTACTTTTTTGCTTCCCTGGAAGCCTCCTCAGCCTTTGACGGGGATTTGTGCAACAAAGCCTCAAAAAAGCATTGTTGAAGAACCCTGCAAAATATTATCGCTGTTCAAAAACCCGGAATACCCGTTTTTCAATATTTCCCGCACTGTACTTCAGGCCGTTGGCTCCCTGACAGGCCATTAGCGGGTCATGTTGAAAGTAGCCATTTTCTTCACCTGTCGGCGGAACGCGCTGCGGTACTTGGGTATTTCGCCGATGGCCGTTTCCATGTTGTCGGGGGTACAGCCATTGAGGACGAGCATGGGTTTCTTGCCCACGATTTGTTGCAGGTTATCTACAGCCCTGGAGTCGGCGGTATTCCAGGTGCGGTTTGCGCGGGCAATCAGAATGGCCGTATCGGTGGTGGCCAGGTAGTCTACCGGGTAGTTGCCAGACAGCAAGGCGGGCAGTTCGGTGATGATGTAGGCATACTGCTGCGGATCAAGCGATGTACTGTTTAACAATTCCGCTTCTGAATTTTTTTCAAAAAAGGCGTCGTTAACCGGAAAGAAGATGTTGTCCGGATGGATCGCGGGGGCATTGTGCTCGGGCTGGAGGAGCAACACTTTTTCACCGCCCAAACGGAGTTTTTCCACTAATTTTTCAGCCACAAACCCTTTGCCCTCTCCTTCGCGGGAGCTGATGAGGGCTATCCGTGCCGGTTTTTGGTGTAATGCTCTTTTGCGGAGGTCGAGTTTGATTTGTTGCAACAACTGGTCGGTAGAACGGGTCATCATGGCCGGAAAGTCTAATGTTCTGTGTTTGGCCCACCGGGAGGGCAAGCGGGGAAAGGCAGCTGCGAAGGGCAATCCCGACGCCCCAGCGGCCCGTTCAGGAGTAGCAATCGAGTTATCGAGCAGTACCATGGCGATGGCGGCACCGAGTATTAACACCGCCACTGCGATGAACGCCAGAGCAATCATGATCAGGCGCTTGGACGCATTGGGGTGGTTTGGGTGGTAAGGGGCGTCAACGATGCGCAGGTTGGAGGCCATCATGGTGTTGTGTTTGTGCAGCCGGGCCTGGTTGTAGGAGTGCAGGTTTTCCAAATACGCTCTTTCGGCCACGTCAATTTCGCGTTCGTAGCGCTTCAGCTTGCTTCCCCAGGGGGCAAATTGGCTGTAAATGCGCTCAAATTCCGTCTTGCGGTCGCGCAGCACCTCAAGTCTGGCCAGGGTTTGTTCCACTTCAAGCCACTGGTCGAGCCACCGGTGCAGCATTTCGGTAGTCTCCACACCTTCCGGGGTACGCTGCACGGCGAAGGTGGCCGAGGCCGTTTGGCGGAGGGTATTTTTGAGCTGGTCGGCCTGGCGCGTGAGCGCTTCGGCAGTGCGGCTGCGCTCCGGGCGGGGCAGGCTGTCGGTGAGCGCTGCTATTTCCTGAGCGGCCAGCTGGGTGTTTACACCGCTGAGTTGTTCGCGCAGGGCGAGCAGGGTGCGATTGATTTCGGGCAACTGAACCCTTGTTTCGAGGCGCGTTTCGAGGTTGCGGCGGCTGGAATCGGCGGCAGCTAATTTCATCAATTCTTTGAAATAAAACTCGTCGAGGTCTTCCTTGGCAGCGGCGATATACCGCGTTTGCTCGTAGTAGTTGATGATCTTGTTCTGCACCATAAAATCGAGCAGGTTGTCTTCACGGGCAGACAAGTTGGAGGCCGACTCTTTGGTGGCCTGGTCAAAAAACGCCAGCACATTGGCACTTTGGCCTTCTTTGATCGTCTGGTGTTTGCGGATGAACAGTTGGGACAGTGTGGCGATGGTGAAGCGGCACATGCCCGGATCGCTGGTGGTGTAGGCAATGCGAATCATGTCGCTGTTGCCTTCGCGGCGCACGACTATGGACTGCAGGTGTTCTATGCCGAATAAATCGTGTTTGCCGTTCAGGATGTTTTTGACCGGATTCTCCCCCGGGCGGTTTCGCCATGCCACAATGTTGTGGCGGGTGGCCTGCCGGTCGGCGCTGACCACCACTTGCTGCCAAACATCGGCCGGAATGGCTGCGTGCAACTCCTGAAAAGCGGCATTGCCCATGAGCGTATCTGTCGGTGCATCCAGCAGCATGGCTTCGGCGAGGAGGTAGTTGCCCAACTCTTCCAGGGTTTCGCGGCTTTTGGCTACGCCGATGATGTTTTCCATCTCGTTGTTGGTGTAGGCATAGTCTATGCGGCCACCTTGTTGGCTTTCAATGTTGTAACCGCTCACCAGACCGGTATTGATCAACGTGTGGCTGCCGTATTCCTTTTTGGCGTTGCGGGTCATGTAAAAAACCGTACCGGCCGCTACTGTGCCACAGAGCAACATAAGCCCCAGATGCCGGGCAAATACGCGTAAAAATTGAACCAGGGTCATTGTTATTGAATTTGCAGGATGGAAAGAATGGGGTTATTGAAAAATGTTTTGTCCGCAGCGTTCCTGAAGCAAAAGGGTCTGTCGTTTGCAAGCGGAAACGGCCTGTTGATAAGCCTCTTCAGCGTCGGTTGTTTTGGACAACACGGTGCTGTATTTCTCCGGATCATACTGCCCTTCGCGAAAGAACTTGTCGGCCAAGGCCAAACTAAGGCGGTGGTTTTCTACCGCTTCTGCCTTGAGGCGCAGCATCACGAGCGCATGTTCAAGTTCTTGATACTGATACAGAAACTCGGATCGAATGCGTTGCACTTCTGTTTGTTGCTCGGCCTCGATGCGGTCTAATTGCAGGCGTTGAATTTCGTTTTTTTGCCCCCGGCTGAACAGGTCGGCACCACTGAAGCGCATGTTGAGGCTGACGTTGAGCCCAAAAGTGCGCTGATCGTTCAGGATGTACTCTGCGTTGTTGGTGGAGGAGAGTTGGTTGAGGGAGGCGAAATTGCCGTACATGGTAGAGCCGTTGACGGTGATGAGTTCCATCCAGCTCTTGCGCTGCACTGCATACACCAATTGCTGTTTCCGGGCGTCAATTTCACGGGCGTCCAGCTCGGGCGCATTTTGGAGGGCAAACTCGATCAATTCGGCTAAAGGCCGGAGTTGAAGTTGTTCAAGGGGCTTATCCACAGCCTCTTGCGCGTTCAGGCCGGTGGCCAGCGCAAACAAACAGATGAATAAAAATGCCCGGTAGGGGCGACGCAACGGGTGTTGCACATGTGGAAAGGGAGTAGATATCATGACTTGCAGTTTTATTATGCCACAAAATTGCAGTCATGCGCAGGCACAAGCCGGATGCTTTCGATTTTTGGTCGGATACCTTCGGCTTTTGGAGCCAACAGTCGGTTTGTCGATCTTGCTAAAAAGTGTAGGCCGGATGCCCCTTGGCATCCGACCTTCCCCAATAAACCAGATGCCTTTGCATCCGACCTTCCATAAAAAGTGCAAATCAATAAACTTTCGTATTGTCTCGGTAGCCCGATTTGTTTGTGTACCAGTCTGTATACACCTGACCGGCGCTTTCTACCCACTGGTTGAAGCGCAGGTATGCTGTGTTAATGGCGGTTTTCTCTTTCGGGTATTCAAATGCAGCTGGCAGGTGCAAGCTCCAGGGCAGGTTGCCGGTCGTCTGATAGTACTTGCCGAGGGCAAGATTGGTGTCATCGTCGCCGGTGCCAAACAACGTCGGGTCTGCCAGGGCCGTAGGCGGCATGCCGGGCAGGTGCACTTCCACGCCGCGGTTGCGGTTAACCATGATGAAGGGGTTGTAAGGTGCCGACCCAAGTTCTGCCCGCAGTACCGGCTCCGCAAAATTGATGGTGATCGTCACTTCTACCGGCTCAAGCACCGTACCCCCGTCTTCTGTGTTGACAAACCCGCCGTTGGGGGTGCGCATCAGGTCGAAGCCATTGTTGAAGGGAATCACGACGGCTTTGGGCTGGTTGGCTTCACATCCGTTGGAAGCCATGTTGTTGTAGCTTTCCGTCAACTCCGCACCGGTCACCGATCCAATTTTGGAGGATTCGACGCCCAACTCCACGCCAAACCCGTTGCGGTACCCGGCCCCCATGGCGCGCAATTTGTATTTGGCAATGATCTGCACCACTTTATTGGCGGCATTGAGGCGCTCCTCCACGTTGTAGTCCACCACCATGTCATTCATGTCGTAATCGCCTTTTACGGGCCACTGGTCCTCAAAAATAAGGGAAGCGTACTGGTTTTGGGCGGGCGAGAAGGCTTGAAAAGCGTAAGTCGGGTCATTGGGCGCGGCGTCACTCACGTCGGGAATACCATCGTTGTCGGCATCGTTGCCGTTAGAAGTGGTGCGCTCCATGTCGCTGACATCCACCGCCGAGAACGGATTGGCTGTTACGTAAAAAACGGCGTCGTTGAAGTCGTTGTCACCGCCCGGACGGTTGAGATCTTCAAAACCGAGCAACAGAATTTCGCGTGTATCGTCCATCAGTTGCACCACGTGGCTGCGGTAAGGGTCGTATGTGAAGGTGTTATACGCTTTGTCGGAGTAGCGCACGTCGTTGTTCATCGCCACATTGTTGCCATTCCATCCGTTTGGAATGAGAAACCAGCCTATGGTAGTACCGGCCGGAAAAATGCCGAGGTACACTTTATCGCCGGTATGCAAATTACCACCGCTGCCCGGGAATGATACGTTGGGGTAGATGATGGTCAACGCGCCGAGCTCGGCTGCCTGGGCGGGTGCCATGCCGTTGGGGTAGGTGTAATACTCCAAAGTATTGCGGTAGCCGGCACCTTCATGCACAAACGTGACCCATATCTCGCAATCTTCCAGCAATACCGTATTGGTTTCTGTTTCCGATGCAATGTACTCCGGATGGAAGGTGGGTACGGGCTGGCTTTCCGGCAACGAATTGGCCACGACGTTGAGGATGTCCTGATGCACCACATCACCGGGCGAAGTCAGGTAATTGGGCACGCCCTGGCTGTCGAAACTACCCATGAATTCGAGTGTGCTTCTGCTCCGGGCACCGTCGGTGTGCAACACAGGCGCTGCGGGTTGCTCCACGGCATGCGCACTGCGGTCTTTCACCTGGTTGCCAGCACCCAGTACCAGTTCCAATCGGGTGGCATTGGCAGGGTCTACCTCTATGTCGGGCAAGCCGGGATAGGTGGTTCGCACAATCAGGTTGCACGAGGCAGTGGGCACATTTACCCGCATCTCCAGCACGCCACTGGAACCGATCCAACCACTGCCGGTTAATTGCGCAGGAAGGCCTGGATCCAACTGCATGTAGATGGAGATCGGGATGTTTTTCAACGGGACAGACGCGTTGTCTACCGCCCGAATGGTTAAATCAACTTCCTTTTGGGTTTGAAAAGTAAACCCGTCGGGTACCGTAAGTTGATCCATTGTTTTAGAAGCCGTGTCCGAAATATCTTCCGGCGCTTCAAAAGGTTGACAGGCCACCATGGTGAGCAGCAGCAACAGAAAAAGTATGCGAGGCATAAGAAAAAAAATTGTGGTGAAAAAAATTTAAACGTTTTCGCGCTGAAGCAATACCGTAGTGGTTTTAATCATGATCCAGATATCCAGGAAGAACGACCAGCGGCGGGCGTACTCCACGTCCAGGTTTTGTCGACCCTCGGCAGTCACGCCCTTTTTTCCGCGTTCTGTTACTTGCCAGTAACCTGTAAGGCCGGCGGGCGCGTCAAACCGCAACACAGCGCTGTCGGTTGTCATCCGTTCCGCTTCATACAGCGGGAGGGGCCGGTTGCCTACGAGCGACATGTCCCCACGCAACACATTGATCAACTGCGGCAACTCGTCTATGCTGGTGTTGCGGATAAACTTGCCTACCGGGGTGATGCGGGGGTCGTCTTGTACTTTAAAAAAAGGCTGTTCATTTTCCTGCTTTCGTTTTGCGATGAGCGCCTGTTCTGCCATCCATCCCTTATCGCCCATCAGCAAAGGGCCTTTCCGGGTAGTGGTTTTTTCCGCAGTACTGTTGGCCGCAGTGTTTGCGTAAGCGTTTTGTTGTTGCAGGGCACCCACCAGGCGGTCGGCCCCGGGGCGCATTGACCGAAATTTCAGGAATGGAAAGATTCGGTATCCGCGACCAACGCGGGGTGAAACGTACCAGACGGGTGCGCCGGGTGATTCTATTTTTAGCGCAATGGCCACCAGCAGAAACAAGGGGCTGAGCAACAACAACAAGCACAATGCGGCCAGTATGTCGGCAACGCGTTTTACAACAGGGTACATGGAAAGAGTCGGGTGAGGAGGTTACAAAATGGCAGCAGCACGCATCAGGCGCTGGGCAAAAGTCAAGTGGGGCACAAGGGGGGTGGTGTTGCTCGGCTCGGCTTTTTTATGGGTCATTTTGCCGAGGCGCAACGCCAGTTCTGCGGGGTGAAAAGGCTTGCACATGAAATCTTCGGCGCCACGTCCGAGTGCTTCAATGCGCACTTTGCTTTCAGGATGTTCGCTGAGCATCATGGTCGGAATGGCCAATCCACGGCTTTGCACCATTTGCATCAGGGCCAGGCCACTGGTGCCCGGAAGGTCGCGGTCAATCACCATCGCGTCGGGGCGGAAGCCTCCGTCCAGGCGCTGAAGGGCTTCTTCGGCAGACGTGCATACCACTGTTTGGAAGCGATTGGAGAGGAACAGTGCAAGAAAGCGACCCATTTCAGGTGCGTCATCAACGATCAAAAGTGTTTGAATGTGTTCTTTTTCCGGAGCCGATTTTGCGGTCATTTCCAACAATTCAAATTGTTTTTCCAAATCGGGCGCGCCTACCATGCCGAGGGTAGGCTTCACTTTGTGGGCCAAACGGTGCAATGCCTCCCAATCGCTGGCTTCCAGCAGTTCGGGCATCAATTCCAGTTCCTTGAGGCCATACCGCAGAAACATGCCAAACATTTCAAAAGCGTACCCCCAATCATCGGCGTATAATTCGCGAAGCGTGTGCTGATCAAGCAAGGCGTTGAATTCGAAGGTATGCGTAACCCTGGTGCGTACACTCGCCTGATCAAAATCCCGGTGTAAAAAACGATTCAACTTCTCCAGCAACTGCGCCGGCTGAAAAGGTTTGCTCAGGTAATCGTTCATGCCCACCTCAAAAGCTTTGTCTTTTTTGGAGTTCATGGCCGAGGCCGTCAGCGCTATCATGGGCGTGTGCTGGTTGGGGTTATGGGCGTTCCGGATGGCCAAACAGGCTTCGTAGCCGTCCATCTCCGGCATCTGTATGTCCATGAGCACCAAATCAAAACGCTCCTCCTGCGAGCGGGCCACGGCTTCACGGCCATTGTAAGCCATCACAAATTCCATCCCCCATTTTTGCAGCAATGTGCCTACGTAAAGGCGGTTCATGGGGTTGTCTTCCGCCACCAGTATTTTACTGGGCCTGCCCGTGAACTGCTCTTCCGCTTCCGCTTGTGCCTGCATTTTTTTGACCCTGCCACTGTCTTGATACGCCAATACCACTGTAAACACCGTGCCTTTATTGTCCTGACTATGAACGCTTATGGTGCCCCCCTGGGCTTCCACTAATTTTTTGGTGATGGAAAGGCCGAGTCCGGTGCCCCCATAACGCCGCTTGATGTCGCCATCTACCTGCCGGAAATCCTGGAAAATAACCTGTTGCTTGTCTTCGGGTATGCCGATGCCGGTGTCAAACACTTGAAACTGCAATAAAATGGTGTTGTCTGGCGCATCGGGTGGCGTGGCCAGCCGCCTGACTGAAATGCCGATTTCGCCCTTTTCCGTAAACTTTTCTGCGTTGCCCAGCAGGTTAAGGAGGACTTGATTGAGCAACAGGTCATCGCCAATGACCGTATGCACAATGCCAGGATCTATATCCGAAACGACACGAATGGGCCGGTCATGCAGGCGCAGTTCGACGGATTTCAGCAAGGCTTTTACCAGGCCAACAAGGTCAAATTCGTTTTGCTGCAATTCAATTTTTCCAGCGCGCACCTTCGACAGGTCAAGTACATCGTTAATCAGGGTGCGCAGAATGTCGGCTGAACTCTTCAGGATTTCGAGCAGCTCGAGCTGTTCCTGTGTCGGTTTGGTGTCGTACAACAAATAAGACATGCCGATGATGGCATTGAGGGGCGTTCGGATTTCGTGCGACATGTTGGCTAAGAACTGTTTTTCGGCCTCCTGTGCCGCTTCGGCGCGCTGGCGGGCTTCCTCCAGTTCGCGTTGAAGGTTTTTTTGCCGCGTAATGTCGTAGTGTATGCCTATGGAACCGGTCATGTTTCCGTCCATATCTATCACCGGTGCACCCGAGATGAGCGCCCAGATGCGTTCGCCGTTTTTTTTGATCAACGGCATTTCGTATACGCCGGTTTCGCCAGTCTGTCTATTCTGGTTTTGCCGTTCCAGTATTTTCAAGTATTCCGGCGGCAATAAAACCTGGCTGGCATGCCGACCGATGAGTTCCTCCGGCGTGTACCCCACCATTTTACAAAAAAGCGGGTAAGGCCGAACGATGATATCATCCCGAATGACCACACTTTGTATACCCAATAAACGCTCACATGCCGTATGGCAAAATAATGAGAACGCCTCGCCAGAACGTACCCCAGCGCACTGAGCCAACCAGCGCCCTGCCACCAGGCCAGTGCTTGTAGCCCGGGTTGAATACCGGCAGCCCGGTACCACGCCGTGGCTGCCAACAATACGGATCCGTAAAGCACAGTCGTCACCAATGGAATCCGAAAATCCTCGTCAGCCATGCTCGCACTTTCAGCATGCCGCACAAGGGCCCAAAGTGGAGCAGTAAACAAATATACGCCAAATAGCGCAGGCAGGGCAGGCATCTGCCACATACCCGACAACAGCCTGCCCGGCCCAACCAAAAGCAAAACCGCTGCAACACTTAATCCCAAACCCCACAACAGCATGGCTACCCGCGCGCCAGCGGCATCCGCCTGGTTGCCTGCCGTAAAATGCACCATGCTGTTGTGCACCATCCCGTGTCGTGCCATGTCTGCCAGGGCAATCAAGGTGAGGTACATGGCCCACTGGCCGAGGTCTGCCGGAGCCAACAGGCGGGCCGTAAGGACAAACTGCACCAGCGCAATGCCTTGCTGCGCCAAACCGGTTGCCATGGCGAGGCTTCCGTTTCTTTTTAGAATAGACATCATCTGTACACAGAGGGTTTGAAGTTAGCGAGTAACCCAGACATAAGCGGGCTTCACAATGCTGCCTATGCCTGTTTGTCTGGTGATGTTTTTGTGATGTTGTGCCAACACGTTTCCGTAAAAGCGCTCTGTTTCCAGCGCCACTTTTTCCCAGCTGTACAGCGCTTTTACCCGGTTTTGTCCGTTGGCGCCAAGGCGCTGTGCTGCCTCCGGATGCGCGTCGAGATACGCCATAGCCTCCGCCAGCTTTGCCGGGTCGTCTGGTGGAACCAATAGTCCGTTTTCCTGATCCATAACCACCTCCGGAATGCCGCCAACTGCCGTGGCGATCACCGCCTTTGCACAAGCGCCCGCCTCCAACAATACAATGCCTTGTGTTTCGAAGAAAGAGGGGGTCACGAGCGCTTTGGCCCGTTGCAAATAAGAAAACACTACATCCTGCGGTAAAGCACCGGTCAGTTGAATGCGGTGTTGCAACCCGGCGGCTTCAATGGCGCGCTCCAATGCTTGCCGCTCCGGGACATCGCCTATCATCACCAGCCGAATGTGTTCGGGCAGCATCTTCATGGCTTTCACCAGTGGAAAGATGCCTTTAATGGTACACAGGCGACCAATAAAAAGAAAAAATGCCTCCGATGCCTCCGATGCCTGCACCGGCCCCCCTACCCCATTGCTGATGATGCTGGTTTTTGGCAATGCACCGGCACTCAACTGGCCGATGTTTCGGGCAGTCTCGGCGCTTACCGCTACAAGGCCATGCACCCCATTGAGCGCCCGACGTTCCCAGTAGGTCGCCCAGCACTGGTGCAACACATCGGTCCAATGGGTCTGTTTTCCATGGTGGTTCTCCACGCCGATGAGGCCATGTATGGTTTGGATAACAGGTGTTTGGCCAGTATGACCGACAGCCATAAAACCGCTTCTTCCTTGCAGGTGAACGATGTCGTACGCGCTGGCATATTGGCGCAGCCATCGGCGGGCAGCCACATTAAACGCCCACTCTTCGGCCCATTTGCCCAGCAAAGGCAGGCGGCGTCCGGGCAAATAGGGCAGTTCGATGAGGGTGCGTCCTCCACTTTCTGCGATTTGAACGCCTTTTTTGTAGCTGCCGGCGGTGAGGATGCTCACTTCATGTCCCAGCCGGACAAGTGCCTCCGACAGTTTCCACGTATGGGTTTGAATGCCTCCGGATACACCGGGTGGGAGCGACTTGCAAACGAGTAAAATTTTCATGCTTTTGTGGTGTTGTTGCGTTTGATGGCCTCGTTTTTACCCGCGTTGATGCCTATTGCGACACCGAGTACCAGAAATACGAGGATGATGTGCCAGGGCATTCCTTCTCCTAACATGTTGTTTTGTTTAAGCGGTTCTAACAGTGGTGATTTCTTTGGGCGTATGCAAAAAACTGCGCCCGGCTTCTTTCAAGTGCAACAGTGCCGCAAGGGTAGACCACACCAGCGTCGGCACCGACAGCCACAAACTGATGTTCCGGGCCTTAAAATAGGCCACCGGCAAAGCCAGGGCAAAAGACGCCACGCTGGCAGCCAGTGCAACACCCCAATACGGCAGCAGCATCGGACCAACCCACAAGTGGATCAACACCCCGGCAGCCAGCGCAAATGGCAACAAGAGTCGAGGCGGAAGCGTCATTTGCATACACTTGTTGAAAAAGTCTACGCGGCCTTTCGCAATCAGCGCCCAAAACCCAAGGTGCAAAAACTGGCGCGCATAGTGCCACTGGGCAGCAATCCAGCGGCTGCGCTGGCGTGTGAAATTAGCCGGTCGACTCACTTTTTCGTCCAGCACGGTCGCTGCTTCGTCGTACCCGATGCGGACGCCTTGTTGAGTCAACCGCAGTTCCAGTTCTTTGTCGAACCCGCCCATAGCGTCAATTTCAGCCATGGTGCGCGCAAAAAGGTTGTATTCAAAGGCCATGCCCGATCCCGCCAGGCGCGCGGAGAGGCCCAATGCATAGTGTCCCCGACAAAGGATGTGGTTGTTGATGTCTTCACTTGCGGCATCCAGCATAGCGATGCCGTTGTGCTGGTTTTTAGGTGCGCGGCGCCCCTGAATGGCCATCCAGCCCGACTCGAACCGGTCGGCCATGCGATGCAGGAAACCGTCTTCCATAATGTTGTCGGCATCCAGTACCACCGCCATGTCAAACGCCTGGTTCTCTGCCGCTAATTGGCGCAAGGTGGCGTTGAGCGCGCGCGATTTGGTGCTTTTTTCAAAAGACACTTCGATCACGCGCAGAGGCAGTCGGCTGAGTTGTTCAAGGGTAGCTGGCTGCAAGCCATCCGCAATCACCATCACCTCGTAGCGGTCTGCGGGATAATTGTGGTTGCAAGCAGCCTGAGCCGTGCCCAGCACTACGTTGTCTTCCCGGTACGCGGGGATGAAAACGGCCATCCGAGGCCGTACACCACGCGGCCCTGTCGGGTTGGCGGTTTTTTGGTAAAAATGCCCGGTTGTTGCAAAAAAGAGCTGGTAAAATGCTCCCCAGGCCAAATAAGCCAGCAACAAGGCGTCTACGCTGAAAAGAATGTAGGTAATCATGCTTTAGATTTGTGAAGGATCGACAATGATGGCAGGGGCTTGTTCCCCATCCCATTTGGGTGAAATGAAAATGATTGGAATGGCAATGCCCATGATGATGCTGGTGGGCATTTGGCTGAATACCTGGTTGCCATAGCTGGCGAACATGATGCCCAGCATGCCGCAATACAGGGCGGCTATTTTGGTGCGCAACACGGGGTCGCGCAAATGCCATACGATGTGGCCGCCTTTGCCAATGAAAAAACCGAACATGAGCAGGTGCAGGCAAATGCCCACGATGCCGGTTTCAACCCATACCTTGACGTAGTAGCTGTCGGTGGGTGTTCGGGCCAACAGGCTGTTCGGATTGAACCGGGCACCCCAGAAGCCAGCCGCTCCAATGCCGCCGCCAAATGGCCTGTTTTGCAGGTATTTGCCAAAGGTGATCTGGTTGTTGTAGCGCACCAGCATGGAGGGATCCTCCGGGTTGAGTGCTGTGCGCATGCGCCGTATCTGCTCAACGTGCTGGAACGCAAAGGTGTATTTCAAAAAGAAAAAGGCAATGCCCAGCACCATCAGTCCCAACACCAGTTGCCTGAAACCCCAGAGGGTACCCAGCACCGACAGTATGCCAATTGCATTAAGAAAAAAGTCCATTTGACGCGCCTCCCGAAAGGTCATGTACACCAGCCCGAATACAAGCAACTGATAAAATCCGGCGTTGCGCATGGCGTAAAACCAACTGACCACACCCGTAGACTCCGGATTGGCCACTTCCAACACCACAAAAATGTACCACATCAGGGTGATGGCCATTTCTGTGTTGCGCAACGGCGACCAGTCGGGACGCTTGGCCGCCAGCGCTATCCAGGAAACAACCAGAAAAAAATCAAGCAACATCCCCCAGGGCATGTTTACATACCGCGCAAGGCCGGATGCAGCAAATCCGACGAGCAGGGAGGAGGTCAACCCAAAAGAAGGCCGACTCAACAAGGCCCCCATCAGAAACAGCGCCGCAGGCAATGCCGCCAACAGCAACCCCGCCATAAGCCCGCCTTTGGCAATCACAACCCCCGAAATGGCTGCCAGAAGCAACATGAGGGCCGCAAATTGGCTGTTGGCAAATCGTTGTTGTAAGTGATGGATAAGCGGCTCGGCAGTCATTTCCTTTGCATTTTTGCACAAAACTGCCGTCTGGAAAGTGTACTCCGCCTTATTATTAGGTTATTGGTTGATGGGCTTCGGAGAACGGCGGGATTCTTCCGTTTTTTGGAAACGTCTAAAAACCAATGCCCAGCCCGATCCTGAAGCTCCTGCCAGGCATGGGTCTGTATGCAATGACCTGATAAGGTGCGTCCCAACAATTTTCTACCCGCCCGTCAAGGCTGATCCGAAAGGCATGCACCCGAAATCGGTATTGCGCCAATAGCTGTCCGGTGTGATACGAATCCAGTTGTGCGCTTTCATCCGATGCCGTATACCGGGCGCCGCTGAGCTGGTGCAGGTAGGCAAAAGCCCAACTGCGCGTTTCCACCCGAAAGGTCAAACCAGCCAAATGATTGGGCGTGTAAATCAATTGTTTGTTGAGCACTATTTCGCTGCCGCTGTATACGGCGGTGTGGGTTGTAGAAGCGTATTGATAATGCACACGGGCAGCTACACGCAGGCGCTCGAACCGTTGTTGGCAGGAAAACGCGGTTTCCAGGCCCCTCGACCATACCTGCCGCAGGTTGCCCGGCCGGAAAATGCCATCGGGGCCAGGCTGCCACAAAATCCAGTCGTCGAGCAACAAATGAAACCCTGACAACTCGGCTTTTACATTGGTTGTGCGCACCACACGGCTCCATTGCAGCCCCAACTCGGCGCTGTACCCGTCTTCCGGTTTGAGCTCGGCATTTCCAAAAGCCTTCCAAAAGCGGTCGTTAAACGTAGGCAAATTATAATTTCGGGATGCATGCGCGTGCAATTCAACGTGCGCCCCAAGCTGTTGCGTGGCCCCCATAGACCACAACAGCGGTACATCGGCAAAATCGGTCCACTCCTGGCGCAACCCCACCGTTACCCGTCCGGTTTTCCAATGGTATACGCCACTAGAGGCGAGGGAAGCCCGTTTTTGTGCGTACCACTTGCTGCTGTCGGCATACCCGTCGGCCTGTCCCCATTGTGGCATCACTTGCGCCTCCACCAGCAACTGAAACGGTTTGTTTGCAGCTGTTTGATATTGCGACCACCACATGGCCGTTCGGGCCTGGCTGGTATCGGTGTCCCCTTTGAGGAAAAAACGGAGGCGTTCGTCCGACCAGGCGGCGCGGTGCTGCCAGTGGTTGCCTTGTTTCCACGACAGCACCGCCCGCAGGCTCTGGTCTTCCTGCCAGGTGTCTTCGGCAACCGAGGTCATGGAAGGCGGAATTTCGCGGCGCGCATGCTGATACCACACTGCGGTATTGATTTCATGGTGTGGCTTGTACGCCCAACCATTGAACTGTTGAAGGTCTATCCGGCGCTGACCATTGTTGGCCTGTTTTTGTTCAGGCTGGCCTATCCGGGTGGTGTTCACGTACCGAAAATCGTTTTCAGCTTCCTGAAAATACCCCTGTATGGCTGAATGGAACCCGTTTTTACGCCAGGCCACCTTGCCCTGGGCCTCCCAACGCGCAAAGCTGCCAGCCCCGATACCCAGGTTGGCTGAAAAACCGGGACGTACATCTGCGTTTGAAGTGAGTTTCAGCACCCCGCCCATGGCACCCGATCCGGCAGCTGTGCTTTGCCCGCCGGGCGTCAGGCTAAGGTGGTCGCCGGGCCAAAGGGGCACTAAGGATACATCGACCACGCCATTTTGGGGACTTTGCAAATTCAGGCCGTTCCACAGCACCGGGGTACGGTTGGGCCCAGCCCCACGGGCCGAAACGGTGGTGAGTGTACCGGGAGCATTGGCCCTGAGCGCAAGCGGATTTTCCCACAACAAGCGTTCAGACAAGCTGAGTACAGCGCTCACTGGCAGCGAATCTGCCTGCCAAACGGTATAGCCGCTTGGGTGGGCAGTCCGTATGGTTACTTCAGGCAAAGATTGTGCAACAGCCCGGCTAGTACACAAGATGCCTGTGGCAAGCAGCCCTGTTTTGTAGAGGAGAAGCGAAAAGCGGAGATTTACGGGATCAATTTTCCCTTTTGTCATAATTCACAACAGCGCACAATTTCGAGATAATCAGGCCGGTCGTGTGACATCTGGTGGATAAACGCATTTTTGATTTCGCCTTTGTGGAGCACAAATACGCCGGGCATCTGAAAACCGTCGCCGATCTCCTCACTGGGTGCGCTCATGCCATGCCCTTCCAGGATGGTCGATTCAAAGCCCCGAATCCAGCTCATGAGGCCAAACAACTGCGCTGTGGTACCGCGTCCGAGGCCAAAAGCGCGGTAAAATCGTTTTTCGGGATCGGCAATATGATCAATCGGATACAGCTTGTATCGCTTAAAAAACTTGACTGCCGTAGCTGCGTCCGGCGCCATGTGCACCATTACAATGCGCAGGCCGTCCTGTTCAATGGTTGGCCGGATATTTCCTATATCAAAAATGGCCTCCCTACAAAAAGAACAGCCGAAATGGCGCAAAAAGACCAGCATAACCGGTTGATTCTGCGCCATCTCGGCAATGTTTTCACCGCTGTTCACGGTGGTCATCTCGCGCCAAACGGTCGTAAGAGAGTTGACGGGATATTCAGGCATACGCTATATTAGATCAGGTTCATGGCGTCCAAAGCATCATTCACTTCTTTCACCGCAATGGCGGACGCTGCCAGCAGTGCTTTTTCAGCCTCATTGAGTTGCAAGGTAATGATTTCCTCGATGCCGTTGCGTCCAAGTTTTACCGGAGCGCCCACAAAGATATCATTCAAACCGTATTGTCCGGTCAGGCGTACGCAACAGGGCAGGATTCTGTTTTCGTTTTTGAGGATAGACACGGCCATTTGAGCCGCCGCGGCGCCAGGTGCGTACCAGGCAGAAGTACCCATGAGGTTAACCAACTCGCCGCCGCCTTTTTTGGTGCGCTCAATAATGTCGTGCAGCCTGTCGGCGGGTACGAGTTCGGTTACCGGTATGCCGCTGACGGTGGTGTAGCGGGGCAGCGGCACCATGGTGTCGCCGTGGCCGCCCATCAGAATGGCCTGTATGTCTTTGGGGGTGGTGCCAATTTCCTCGGCTAAGAAAGCGCGGTACCGGGCAGTATCCAATACACCGGCCATGCCGAATACGCGTTGTTCGCTCAAGCCTGAAGCCTTCCAGCACGCATAGGTCATCACGTCGAGCGGGTTGGATACCACAATGATGATGGGATTTGGGGTATGGGCCAGGATGTTTTTGGTAACCGACACCACGATGTTGGCATTGGTCGAAATAAGGTCATCGCGGCTCATGCCGGGCTTGCGCGGCACACCGGCAGTGATGATCACAATGTCGGAACCCGCAGAAAGGGCATAGTCGTCGCCGCCTACTACACGGGTAGAGTAGTTGTCGATGGATGCTTGCTGCCAGGTATCAAGGGCTTTGCCTTTGGCCAAATTGCCCTGAATATCGATCAGAACGACCTCGTTGCAGATGTCTTCGTGTGCCAATACGTTGGCACAAGTGGCGCCTACGTTGCCGGCGCCAATGATGGTAATTTTACTCATGTGTCAAGAATAATATTTGGTTGGGTGTTCTAGTGTTTTTGCAAGACGCAAAAGTAAGAAATTATCGAAGTTCTACCACAGTATCTATGGACACTGTGTACCCCGAAAAGTTCCCATATCCGTCCAACACGTTGTTGTACACCGCATCGGGATCGCTCAATGGCAGGTTGTTGCCCTGGCGGGCGAGGGAAAGGTGGTATTTATAAAATTCTTCCGACAGGGTGCGCCATTCTATCAACACGCGCTGCGGTGCTTCGGTCTCCGGTTTGTACGGAATGAGGGCATCTAACCGCAATACCTGATCGTTTGTATTCCAAAATTCAGCATCAATCAGCACCACCGGCTCAGATATATTGTACAGGAGCGAAGACGTCCGTCCGTCAGCCACATAAAGCGAATTGGCCGTGTAACTGTACTCTACTAACGGTTCTGGCCCTTCTACATTCAATACATCAATGACATGCTGTATGTTAAACGCAAAATAACGGTTTTGTGCAGGTAAATCTTTTACCCGCAGTTCAAGGGCCATGCGCCGGGCCACCGTGCCGTCTGTAAGGGTGTCGTAACGCACTTCGTCCTGGCTGACCTTCAGGGGTTGTAGCGCACGATGGGTAGGCACCGTACAATTCGCTTCCACAGTAGGCCGTCCGGGCACCCGTACGGTCAAGGTGTAGGGCACATTGGGTTTTGCGATGAGCTTACTTACCCAGTAGAGTTTGTTGTTGATTGTTCGGGCGCGCAGTTTATCTAAAAATAATCCGTTCGACGACAGCGAAACATCTGCATCGGTAGGTGCCTCCGGGTCTCCGGTGGCACTCAAGGATTGGCTAAGGGTTACCCGAACCTTAAAGGACTGCCCGGGCTCAAAATGGCTGATCGCGACAATCCGGCGCGGCGCATCAGGTAAATCAATCATGACCTCCCTTGCACACCCCGACAACAGGAGGAGCACAATTGGTACGATCGGCGGTATGTAGTGCTGTTTGCGCATTTGGGTGTGGTAATGCAATAATTCGACAATTTTCGTGCCGGATTAAATTTTTATGCTGTATTGTACAACGGGCAACAGGGGCAAAAGTGTATACTGTACGGCCTTCCCTTGTATTCCTGTGTTGGCATCTACGTACAGGTAGAAAGGGTTGGCCCGATTGTATGCATTGTACACGCCCAACTGGATGTGATGCTTTATTTTTTTGCCGTCAAAATTGGCCACCAGGCCCGCATCCAATCGATGGTATGCCGGTAATCTGTAGCCGTTCACCTCTGTGTATACGTACACATCGCGCGAGGGCGAGCCACTCAGCGTTTCCTGCCTGTATTTTACCCCGGTCAGGGTGATGGGGTAACCGGTAGCAAACACCCAATTGACGTCGGCCGTCAACCAGGGCAATATTTGTTGGCGCCCACTGATGCTCAGGCTGTGTCTGCGGTCATATCGAAACGGAAATGAGCGACCTGAGTTGATGTCGTCAAATTGCCGAGTGGTTTTAGACAAGGTGTATGCCACTTGAAATCCGGTTCGTCGGGTTTGATAAGACAGGTTGACCTCCAGCCCGTAACTGCGCCCTACCCCTTCTGTCACCCGGTCTTCCCAGCCGCTTGCATCTTCCGAAACACCGTTAAACAGGGCACCTCCGGTAGACAGGTAGGTCAGTACCCGGTCGAAACGCTTGTCGAAAAACTCCACCGAAACGCTAAAAGGCTTCCTGCTCAGCCCGATGCCTGTGGTCAATTGCCCCACTAATTCAGGACTCACTTTGCTGGTGGAGGGCACCCACAGTTCGTAGGGCAAACTGATGTTGTACGTGCCTAACTGGTGCAGGTTTTGTACGTTTCGGTGATAACCTCCCCACCAGCGCCAGCCCGGCTCATGCGTCCACACGACCCGTACACCCGGCTGAATGGAAGGGTAAAAGGCCGTAGCCTGTCGGAAAGCAACACCCCGCAGGCCGGTCTCCAGGCGCCAGCGTGCTGCAAACTGCCACTCCAGATCGATGTATGTCTCGGCATCCAGGGCGTACAACCGTTGATTGTTGAGCAAACTGAAAGCCAGCGAATCTGCGTTAGACCCCGACTGGCCTGGCTGTAAGTAGTTGATAGACAACGTTCCAGGCCTGAACTCATGATGGGTCAGGGCACCTCCCCAGCGCAAGGTGGTGTTGTTGGCGGGGTACCAGGTGAAGTCGGATTTGACAGACCAGTCGCGGATTACAGTTTGGTACAGTTCGCCATAGTCGTACAACACGCTTTTTTTGCCCGCTGGCGAAATAAACTCAGCCCGAAAATTTTGTTTACTCTGGTAGTTAAAGGTACTGTACCGAAAAATAGTATTGGAAAACAGCTTGGCTCCAAACAAGTGGTTCCAGCGCAATGCCGCAATGGTGTTGCCCCAATTGGTCGAAATGCCATACTGTTCGTCAATCACCCCCTCTGTAGAACTGTTCAGTTGTTCAAGTTCATCGGCATACACGTCTCCACCCCGGTAAAAGCTGAAATAGAGTCGGTCGCGATCTGAAAAGATGTAATTCCATTTGAAATTCAAATCATAAAACCGGTACACCACCTGGTCGCCCGAAAAAGTAATCAGGTTGTCTTTTTCACTTAGCAAATGTACCCATGGCTGGAAATATGTGCCCCGCCCGCTCAGTAAAATGGCACTTTTGTTGCGCACCAATGGCCCTTCAACCGTAGCAGTGGCCGCAAACAGGCCTGCCGTGGCCTGCGCGTGGTAGGCGTGCAGGTCGCCGTCGCGCGTACGCACATCCAGTACCGAGGACACGCGTCCGCCATATCGGGCTGGCGCATCTCCTTTCCATAACCGGGCCTGGCTCACGGTAGCCGGATTAAAAATGGAAAAGAGGCCCAGCGAGTGCCCCGGGTTGTATACGGGCACATCGTCCAGCAGGAAAAGGTTTTGGTCGGCATTGCCCCCCCGCACATGCAGGCCACCGAGTCCGTCTACGCCCGTTTGTACGCCAGTTTCCATGGCTACCAGCCTGATCAGATCAGATTCGCCGCCCGGCATGGGTTGCAGTTGAAGGTTTTCGAGGGGTAAGTCGTGTAGTTTATCCGGGTGTACACCCATTTTATCGGCATCCCCGGGCAAGGCCTTTACCAATACTTCCGGTAAAGGAGCGCTGACCGCCAAGCTGATGTGCATCATTTGGCTGCTGTTGGCATGTACATCTACATAACGCGATTGGTACCCTGTGTAAGAAACCTTGCAGGTATAAAATCCTGCTTCGAGCACCGTGCTGAAAAACCCGAATTCATTGCTCATGGCTCCACTTTTGCTATTCCCTACAAAATACAGCGCCGCACCAATCAGCAATTCACCGGTTTCTGCGTCCCGAACGTATCCGTTTACCGTAACGCGGGTATCCTTGCGGCTGAGGGCCAATGTGTTGCCAATTTCCTTGAGTTCTACAGGAATACAAGCGGCAATTTCCTGTACGGCCTGCCTAAGGGGCACGGAGGAAAAAACATAGCGGTTGCGTTTGCAATCTTGAAACAGGCGGTCGCTATACACAATATTGACCCCACTCATGCGGCTCACCGCCTGAAGGGCTTCACTGGGGGTGCATGATTCGCACTGGTACGTGACGGACACCTCCGCAGGGCGCTGCGCGACAATGCGAACGGCACACGCCAGGATCGATAAAAGCAAACACGGCCGAAGAAATGAGGAACACAAGTACACCGGGTAAAGATAGCCTGTTTTAGGAAAATCGGTGTAGCACCGAGCGCAAAACAGGGATAATTTGTCGGCAAATAACAATGCACTAAAGGCAAGAGCCCTGCTGAAGCTTATAGAACTTATCGTCGCTCTTCTGCAAGCGCATTTTGAATGCATACGCCAACGCCTCCAGCACCTCTTCTATAGGCTGGTTGGTTAGGGGTGCTGTGTAGGTACATTCCAGCAATGAGCTGTTTTCCAATGTGATGTCTACGGCATAGAAAGCTTCCAGATCCTGTAGCACTACAGCGAGCGGCGTTTCTACAAATGCCAACCCACCCGCATGCCAGGCCAATTCGTAATTGCTTCCGGTATGTATTTTGATGATTTGGCCCCGATTTACGGCTAAAACGCCTTTATCGCCCGCCTTCAGCAGTTCCCCTCCATCTGTTGCGTTGGCCCTGAAACGAACCAGGCCCGTTTGCACCAATACTGTGGTGGCCTTTCCGTCTACATCCTGCACCCCAAAAGCAGTACCCAGTACCTCTACCCTGCTGCCATTGGCCATTTCGACCCAAAAAGGCAATTGTGGGTTGTGCTGTACTTCAAAATAAGCCTCACCCTTCAGCCGCACCTTCCGCACCGTATTTTCAAATGCATGCGGATACTCCAGTGTACTTCCCGGACGGAGCCATACGCGGGAACCGTCGGGTAAAGCAGCATCCAGTATGTTTTCTGTGGCTACCAGCATGTGGGTGCTCGCTGCTGGCACCTGGCGGTAATAAAAGGGAACAGCAACCAGCAGCAGCAGCAAGGCCGCAGCAGCCCCAAGCATCCATAGCGGTTGCAGGTGCCTGCGCCTGGGTGTGTGCAGACCGGCCTTCTGCCGAATAGCTGTGTAAGCCGCTTCGGTGTCCACCACTGGCAACGCTGGTTGCCAGGTGCCTGCTGCTTTCCAGATGGCTTCCAACTCTTCGGCGGTTTCGGCATGCTCGGGCGACGACGTCCGCCATTGCTCAGCAGCGGCATGATCTGCAGGAGTTGCCGCTTGTTGCCATTGGCGGAGAAGCAATAAATAATGTTCTTGTTGGGTATTCATATTGATCGCGGCGTTACCCGTTCTTTATCTCACATCAAAGACAAGCCTTTTTTCAAATCCCCTATATCATCCAGGCACTATAAATTGCTAAAATGATAACACACGACAAATCCGGGCGGTTTTGCAAGGCTGCGCGCAGGTTTCGCAAGGCTTTGGTCATTTGGTTTTCCACGGTTTTGGTAGAAATGCCAAGCGACGCCGCAATTTCTTTATGGCTCCAGTTTTCAAACCGGCTGAGGGTAAACACCAAACGGCACTTTTCAGGCAGGGCTTCCACCGCAAGCCTGACGGCCTCTTCAAGGGTCACGGCACCGGGTTCAGGCGGCGTAAAGGGCACGTCCGGGGTATCTGCCCACAAAGCTTCATTCCCAAATGCAAACCGGCTTTGGGCCTTGATGTAGTTCAGTGTTTTATTCACAACCATGCGGCGCAAGTACGCACCGACGTGTGTGTGGATGTCCAGTTCTGCTCGCCTGCGCCAAATATCAGAAAAAGCGTCCTGTACCATGTCCTGACAAGCATCTGCATCGTGCAAAAGCCTTGCAGCATCCTGTAGTAACCGGTTGTAATACGCTTCAAACAGCCAGCGCAACCCCGCTTCATCACCAGTACGCACAAGCGCCCAGGCGCGGGCTTCATCCTGAATTTGCATGGAGCAAACATAATTCTATTCATGAACCAAACAAAATTTTTTTCTTCCTGCAATAGGGGTTGTGCGTATATACAATGTCTTTTATTTAATCAATCTAATCAAGTACTATACACAAAATGACTACGACCAGTGTTCAACCCAATCTTGACGGCATTCCGCTCTTTGCCGTATTGCTTCCCGACGAACGCACCATGCTCTGGCAACATGCCATGATGTATGCCTACAACCGTCATCAAGTCATCTACAAGCCCGGACAGGCTGCTGCCAAAGTGTATTTCCTGTATAAAGGCACCGTAAAAGTGGCCGTGCACGCCGAAAAGAAAGACATCATTAAGTATGTCGTCCGCCAAAACAGCCTGTTTGGCGAAACCTGCCTGACGGGAGATGCCTTACGCCGCGATTTTGCCTATGCCATGGACAACAGTGTCGAAGTACTGGAGCTCGATGCCCAAATCATCCTGCTGCTCATGAAACGCAATTTTGCCTTCGCACAATCAGTCCTGCACTTTTTAGGCGAACGCCTGCGCTACACGGAGAGCCAACTGGAAAATGTAGTGCTCAAAGATTCCAAAAGCCGTATTGTGGAATTTCTGCACCAAATGGGCACCGAACATGGCAAACTGATCGGACTGGAAACCCTCGTGAAGCACAACATGACCCACCAGGATATAGCAGACCTCACCGGAACAAGCCGCCAAATGGTTACAGCTGTCCTCAACCAGTTGAAACGCGCCAACGTCTTGTACTTTAACCGCAAGAAAATCCTGTTTAGAAACCTGGAGGCTTTGCCGGTTTGAGAGGGGTTGAGGAGAGGAGGAGAGGAGGAGTTGAGGAGTTGAGGAGTTGAGGAGTTGAGGAGTGGAGGAGTGGAGGAGTTTTGTGATTAACTTTGTGGGTTATTTGAAAACACATTAAAGAGTTCTTATGCGCTGGACCACAGCTTTCCTGTTTTGCCTGCATAGTATTTTCCTTTGGGGGCAAACCCCGGAAATTGGTTTGCCACGCTATGCAACCGATTGGGAGTTGCAAACGATGTCCAAAGCACCGCTTGTTTCACCGTTGTTCGGGCAAACCGATCCCCCACAGGCTCCCGTCCGGTCTATGGCAGAATGGGAAGAATTGCAGGCACTGGTGATTACCTGGCGCAGCTTCCCGGCTATCCTCACCGAAATAGTGCGTGCCGCACGCAAAGAATGCCGGGTGATCATCAGTTGTGATTCGCCAGGTATTCTCCTCGACGCGCAGACGGTCTTATCGTCCTCCGGCGTCGATACCAGCTCCAATGTTGAATTTGTACTGGCTCCCAACAATTCCATCTGGGTACGCGACTACGGCCCCAACTGTGTGTATGCCAACGATGTTGATTCCCTGTATTTTATCGACTGGCGCTACAACCGCACCACCCGCCGTCGCGACGACAGCATTGCCACTACCCTTGCCCCCTACTTCAACGCTGCCCTTTACACCACTTCCGCCGCACCCAACGATTTAGTGAATACCGGCGGCAACTTTATGTCCGACGGCATGGGCACTGCTTTTGCCTCAGACTTGATCCTCGATGAGAATGCCGCAGGCAACATATATGGTGCCAGCGTGAAAGATGAAGCGCAAATTGATGCCATCATGCTGCAATACATGGGCATCGACCGGTTTATCAAAATGGAAAAACTGCCTTTTGATGGCATACACCACATTGACATGCACATGAAACTGCTCGATGAGCAGCGCTTACTCGTCGGCCAATATCCACAAGACAAAGCCGATGGCCCTCAAATAGAAGCCAACATACAGTACGTCCTTCAGCAATTTCAAAGCAGCCTGGGTGGAGCTTACGATGTGACGCGCATACCCATGCCGCCCGACAACAACAACCGCTATCCGGACCAGGATGGCGACTACCGCACGTATTCCAACGCTGTTTTTGTCAACAAAACCATCCTCGTGCCGTATTACGCGGAACAATACGACACCACGGCCCTGCGCATCTGGCAAAACGCCATGCCTGGATACAACATTGTCGGCATCGACTGCAACTACATCATACCCTTACTCGGCGCCATTCACTGCATTACCAAGGAAATTGGCGTCGCCGACCCGCTGCGTATTGTCCACAAACCCTTAAAGGATGTGCTTCAAAGCCCCAACACGCCCATCGGGTATCCTGTTTCTGCCACCATCCAACACCGCAGTGGCATCGCTTCGGCCAGGGTTTGGTACACGCTGGATACTTCGGCCACATGGCAAGTGGCGGACATGAGTCCTTCGCTTTCGCCCGATACCACCGATGTATGGGAGGCGCTTATTCCCCGTTTGAATGATGCTCAGGGAAAATGGGTGTACTATTACATTGAAGCGACGGCCAACAGCGGTAAAAACGCAGTGCGCCCTATGCCCGCTCCAAAAGGGTGGTGGCGTTTTAAGGTACAAAATGACATTTCGGGTACAGCAATGCTGACAACAGCCAACCTCCTTCCGGCCTTTCCCAACCCGGCAAGTGCCATCACTTGTGTGCCCATACAGTGCAGCCAGCCTACACGCGGGCACCTGGGGCTGTACGATCCTCTGGGCCGCTTGACGCTGTTGTTGCACGAGGGCAACTTTCCAGCTGGCTCAAGCAAGTATTTTTTCGACGCACACCACTTGCCTTCCGGCGTCTATTGGTTGCGCATGCAAGCGGGCGAATCCGTTGTTTCACAGATCATTTTGGTTAAATAAAAAAGCGCATGTTCGGGCATTCACTGCCCGAACATGCGCGCATACAATCTTGCGGTGCTACTGCATGGGTATTTGCAGGCGCGTGCCTGCTGTCAGTACGTCCTCAACGGAAACGCTGTTGATGGTAGCCAGTTCCTGGGGACTTGTATTGTATTGAATGGCAATAGAACGCACCGTATCTCCTTGTTTCACAATGTATTCTTTCAAATAAGAGTATCCGCCAACAGATTGTGGCACAGGCGAGTCGGCCGTTTCGGTATACGGTTGTGTAACGGAACTTTCGGAAAACGACTGGGGCGTCGCGTCTGCTTCTCTTGGAGCCGAGTATGCGCCGGCAGGAGTACTGGCCGGGGTACCGGGCAATACGGCCTCCTGGTAGTAGCTGCCCGTTTTGGTGTAAGGAGAAACAGCCGAACGGGCATTGGCGGGTTCAGGCGGACAATCGACAATCGTCAGCGTTTGTCCTGGATATATGATCACATTCCCTTTTTCCGGCAAGTTGTTGATTTGCCGCAGGTAGGCTTCTGTGTATCCATACTGGCGGGCAATGCTGCTGATGTTGTCGCCTATTTGAACCACATGCACCCTTGCCATATTATTGGGTGCTGTTTGACCCGGTGTCAAACCTTTGTACGTACGCCCATCGGGGGCCGTCCAATATTCCGTTTGTTTGACCACCGTGGGCAGGGGCTGGGACACCGACTTGGATGCATACTGCCTTGTGGTTTCTTTCACGGTGGAGGGTTCCTGCAGGTACAGTTTTTGGCAAACCTCGAGGTGGTTCGGCTTTTTTAATTTGTTCCATCGGATGATGTTATCTGCCGATACACCGTAGGTGCGGGCAATGGCGTTGAGGTGTTCGCCTGGCTGCACCACGTGATATCCGGGGCCAGGAAGCGTAGGACAATTGACCAATCCCGTGGCGTTAGGGGATGTCGATGGCGTCCCGTTTTGCACCCGGTTGTCGGGGTTGTTGGCTGAAAGTCCCCATTTGTTGTACGTCGACCTCGTTTCTTTATCCGGTTCATAGGCAAAACCTTTGCTGCTGCCGCTGCCTTGAAAATACACATCAGGGGTATTCAAGGGTATGGTTGATCTGGCGCTTGAATTCGGACAGGCTTTGCTGATGTAATCCTCTACCAACACTTTATTGATGCTGTTGAGCCGAAGATGATGTTGGTCGGCTTCCGTCGTGGTGTTCCCGGTGCGCTCGGCCATGATGCCTATGGTGGGGATCAGTTCCAGTTCTACCCGTTTGCCGTTGGCGATAGTGGGCTCCAACTGGAATGAGTATTGGCGCAGACAGGCCTCTTGTTTGATGCCGTTGTAAAAAACGTAGTGGGAAGACCCCGCATACGCCAGGTTGGTTTGCAACATCAGGCGGTTGGTATCGAGCGCAAACTGGAAATCTTTCGATTTGATCTCGTATCGGGAGCCTGTGCGTTGTATCCGCAATACTTCCCGAACCGGATACATGGTAAACCCGTAGGCCGTTTGGAAGACAATATAGGTTTGTTGGCGGTTGCCATTGATGGCGTCCACTACCGCATCGTTCCATACCGCGTCTGAACATTTTCGGTAACCCTGGGGAAGTCCTTGCGATTGAATTCCTTCGGCATCGAGGGTAACGATGTATTTGTAATCCGTTCCGGGTTTGATGACATAGGCATACGTCATTTGACCGGTACCTACATTTCGGTATTCCAACTGATCCATACAGCTTCTTTCGTAAAGCAGGTATGAAGGTATTTGAGCCGACAAAAGCGATGTGCTCATCCAGAGCACAATACTTACAAGCAAGTTTTTTTGCATGAATAAAATATTAATGAACAGTACTGTTCAAGGAGATAACGCAAAGTCTGGACATTTCCGTATGACTACTTCCCCATGGGAATATACAACTTTTGACCCGGATACAGTTTTTCGTCCACGGTTTTGCTGTTCAGGTATGCCAGTTCTTTGACGTCTACTTTGTACCGGGTGGCCAAACTTGCCATGGTGTCGCCTTGTTTGACGGTGTATTCGGTGAAACGCACTTCCGTGTAGGGCTCGGGAGCAGGTGGTGCATTTTGATTGGCCACCGTGGGCGCATTGTTGTTGTTACCTGGTGCACCGGAAGCAGGATAATTATACTGAACAGGGGTTTGCGCACCTGATGAAGAGGTTGAGGGCATATTGCGGGCACAAGCGCAATCGGAAGCCACCACTTCTGTGCCGGCAGCCAACTCAATTTTGGCGGGCAAGCCGTTCATTTTACGAAAATACGCCTCGGTGTATCCGAATTGGGCAGCCACATCAACTAATTTTTCGCCTGCTTTGATGGTGTACGTTTTCTGGTTGGCATTGCCCTGTCCACTTCCGCTCCCACCGCCAACCACTCCCGGTTTTGACGGGACGCCTGGCAATACAGGATTGCTGTTGTTGGGGTCACTTACAATGAGTTGCTGGCCTTTTTTAATCATGTTGGGGTTGCTCAATTTGTTCCAGGCCATCAAGGTATTTACCGGCACATTGTACTTGCGCGAGATGCTGCTTAGGCCTTCTCCCGCTTCTACAGTGTGGTATTTCACGCCTGAGGTATTGGTGGGAGGCGGGCCGCCGGGTGTTGGCGGTACCACAGGGCCTCCACACAGCTGCGAGATGTAATCGGCCATTTCGTAACCGTTTACCCTCACCAGATCGATGCGGCTATACTGTAAGGCACTGGGCGAAACGCCTTGGGACATGCTGGCTAAACCAATGCCCGGAGCAAAATCGAAGTATGTTTCCTCTCCTTTTTGCTCCGCCGGTTCACTGCGGAAAGCGTACAGCACCCGGCAGTCGTACACTTTTAGCCCCGTGAGGAACACATTGCCGGCAGACCCTGGCCCGGCCAGGTTCGACTCATACACCAGGCGGGTGGTATCGAGCGCCAACACGTATTCTTTGTCGCGTAAGACGTAGTAAGTTCCCGATTTAATGACCTGCATGGCCGAAGTAACAGGCAGCAACTGGTATGTTTTGTTGTCCAATTGCCGAACTATGGTCATTTGTTGCAAACCGGAGTTCACGGCGTCCACCAGGTTTTGGTCGAGCCGCAAATCGCGGCAGCCCGTAGCGCCTGAAGGTACACTGGCCACATTTACGCCGCTTTCTGTTGTAAAAAAGACGTATTGTTCGTTGGAAAAATTCAGGGAATACGCGCGGCTTTTCAAGCCTGTGGAGGCTTGCAGGTATTCCAGTTCATCGGCACAGCCGGTGCTCAGGGTTAGAAACAGTGTTGTCTGCGCCTGAGACAGCTGCGAAAGAAAAAAGCTCAAAAAGAGCACTAAGGGATTCAAGCATTTTGCCATCATAGTAAAATGGGTTTGTATAAACTCGTTGGTTACAAAGGGTGCCATTTGATCTGCAAGTTTACAGTGTTTTTTTAATAAATTGTTTATTCTTTAAATTTATTGTTTGCTGCCCTAACTTTGCAGCTATGAAAAAGCCCCTTATTTTAGTGACCAATGACGACGGCATCGTGGCACCTGGCATACGTGCCCTGGTGGACGTGGCTTCCCGCCTTGGCGAAGTTGTAGTAGTAGCACCCGACTCTCCGCAAAGCGGCAAAGGGCACGCCATCACCATTCACGATCCCCTTCGACTCAAACAGGTGAACGTATTCGACGGCATTCCGGCATGGGAATGCTCCGGCACGCCCGTTGATTGCGTCAAGTTGGCCAAACACATCGTTTTGAAAGACCGAAAGGTAGACCTCTGTGTCTCCGGGGTTAACCACGGCAGCAATGCCGCCATCAGCATCCTGTATTCCGGCACCATGTCGGCTGCCATGGAGGCTTCGCTGGAGGGCATTCCAAGCATCGGATTTTCCTTGCTCAACTACAGTTTTGACGCCGATTTTGAAGCCGGAAAACCCTGGATAGACAAAATTATCCGCTATTGCCTAGAACATAAAATGCCTTTAGGCAACCTTTTGAGCGTAAACATACCCATGTTACCAGCAGACCAGATTCGCGGCATGCGCGTTTGCAGACAGGCCGATGCCTATTTTGTAGAGGAATTTCTGGAAGGCCGCGATCCGAACAACCAACCCTATTACTGGCTGGCAGGTAAATTGGTGAGCAAAGATTCCGGCGAAGATACCGACCTGCGCGCCCTCGAGGAAGGCTACATTTCGATTGTACCTTCTATGCATGACCTCACCAACTACCCTGCTATACCTGTTTTTCGACCACTCGAAAATTATTAAACGAAACCACTGCAATGCTTAATCGAAATACTGTTTGGGCTGGCCTGATCATCGGCTTGCTGTTGCCTGTTCTGGGGTTCATTTTTTTGTATCAGATTTTCAATTTCCTGGAAATAAAAGGCGCAGCCAGCAGTTCGGGGTTTTCACCCATGTTCAGAGAACGTACCCTCTCTATTGTAGCCATCGCCCTGAACTTATTGCCTTTGAACCTGTTCCGTAACCGTAGATGGGAAGATGCCATGCGCGGTGTCGTCATCGCCAGCGTCATACTCGTAGCCGCCTGGGTATTCTATTTCGGCTCCATCATCCTATAAACAAATCCACAAATAAACAAATAAACAAATAAACAAATAAACCAACAATGATCTACCGCAGACTCGGACAAGCAGGCGTACAAGTCAGTGTGCTCTCCCTGGGCTCCTGGCTCACATTTGGCAAACAAATAGAAGACAGTGTAGCCGAAGAACTCATGGTGCTGGCCTATGAAAATGGCGTAAACTTCTTCGACAACGCCGAAATATATGCCCAGGGCAAGAGCGAAATCGTGATGGGCAATATCCTCAAAAAAATGAACTGGGACCGCAGCACCTGGATGGTATCTTCCAAGGTGTTTTTTGGCACCGGCGGAAAAGCACCCAACCAAACGGGCTTGAGCCGCAAACACATCATGGAAGCTTGCCATGCAGCCCTGAACCGTTTGCAGGTGGATTACATTGACCTGTTTTTCTGCCATCGACCAGATAAACAAACGCCCATGGCCGAAACCGTGTGGGCCATGAACCACCTCATTGCACAGGGAAAAATTCTTTACTGGGGCACTTCTGAATGGAGCGCAGCCGAAATCATGGAAGCCCACATGGTGGCCCGCGACAACCACCTCATCGGCCCAACTATGGAACAACCGCAGTACAGCTTGGTGCACCGCGACAAAGTGGAGGTGGAATACGCCAAATTGTACAACACGGTCGGGCTGGGTACCACCATCTGGTCGCCCCTTGGTTCCGGCGTCCTTACCGAAAAATACCTCAGCCAGTTTCCGGAAAACACCCGCCTGGGCATAGAAGGACTCGAGTGGCTCAAAGAGCGCAGCCTCAAGCCCGAAATCCTTGAGCGCGCGCACAAACTGAACCACATAGCCAAAGAACTGGGCACATCCCTGCCCAAACTTGCCATTGCCTGGTGTGCCCAAAACCCGAATGTAAGCACTGTCATCCTTGGTGCCTCCAAAGTAGAACAACTGCGCGAAACCCTCACGGCACTCGACGTATTGCCCCTGCTGACGCCCGACTTGAATGCCAAAATTGAGGAAGCAGTGCAAAATAAACCCGAGGCGCCAGCTTATTAACACTGGTAGACACCGTGTATCAGTAACTTCCCATTCGACTGGAGTACCTTGACAAAGGCGATATTGGATCCTCGCGTACCCAATGGGTGTTGTTTCACCATGACCAACCCGCATGGAGCTTCGGGCAGAAAGTACCCCTCAACTCCTCAACTCCTCAACCCCTCCACCATCAAATTACACCCCCTCATCTCCGCTGCATCCAACCGCCCCAGCACTTCAAAACGGCCGTCGGCGTGCACCCGCCCCAGGTCTTCCGTACCGATAAACGAGCATGTGTCTATGTTTGCCAGATCAACAATGTTCAACACACCCGTGCGGCCCGGGGCGGTAAATTCAAAAGGATCGTATACATCTGTGGTGTACACACGCATGGTTTCCGCAGGCGTAAACAGGCCATCCCCAGGGCTGTAAGCTTGCGAAAACAGTTCAGTCATGCCGTATTCCGAGTGGATGGCCGACACCTGAAACGCTTGCTGAAGCCGGGCATGCAGGGCGCTTCGCGTCATTTCCTGCCGACGCCCTTTCATACCGCCCGTTTCCATGACCACCACGCCGGGCAGCGGCATCGGATGTTGTTCCGCAAAATCGAGCAGGGCAAAACTGACACCCAGCAACAAAGTCGGGATGCGTTGTGCTACACAAGCTTGCAGTACTTCGGCTAATTCAGCGTGTTCGTGTAAAAAAAATCCGCTTTTCGAGTACCGTGAGCGCTGAATGAACGCATCCGCCATGAGCACCAGCGAGGAACCTTCGCGCTCTAAATAGGCGGGCAGCAAAGCCAGCGTGCAATAGTCGGCAGGGTCACGGTATGCACGGGTAAAACTGCGTACGGTGTGCTGGATGTAGAAATGGACATCGCGTACTGCGTGTTGCGATGGCGTTTGTCCGGATGTGCCGCTGCTTTGAAAAAAAAGATCAGGCGTCCAATCGCCCGTTTGAATGGTGTGGTGCTTAAATGCCGAAATGGGCAAAAAAGGGACATCTTCCAGTGTATGAATGTGTTCCGGGTGCCGGTTTAGCAGTTGCATGTAGCGGGCGTAGGTCGAATTGTGGGCCGCCTGATGCCGAAAAACGGCCAAAGCTGTTTTTTCAAAGCCTGTAGCGGACAAATGTTGCATTTGCCACAATAACATCTCCCGTTCATTTGTTTCCATCGTTGTAAATTCGTCACAAAAATACCGTTATGCGTGTAAATTTCCTTTTGTTGGCTGCTGCTGTTGTGCTGATGTATGCGGCTTGCGTCAAACCGCCCAATTACCCGAATGAACCCGTTATTGAATTCAAAAGTTTGTCGAAAAACACGCTGCTGCAATCCAGCCTCGGCGAAGACAGCGTGGTTATTGCGTTTACGTTTACCGACGGCGACGGCGACCTTGGATTTACCGACGATTCGGAGAGCATTTTTATCGTAGACGGCCGCGACAACTTCATGAAACCCTCTTACCGCATTCCATACATTGAACAACAAGGTGCGGGCAACGGAATATCCGGCGAAATTTTTATTGTATTGCCCACCACGTGTTGCATATACAACAACGGCATTCCGCCTTGCGAAAGCGGCACCATTGCCCCCCAGCCTTTTGACACCGTATTTTACCGGATCAGCATTCAGGACAGGGCCAAAAACCGCAGCAACGAAATACAAACGGCCCCCATTACTTTAAGGTGTAAGCTCTAAAGGAGCAGCTTGAAAAAAGCTGAAGATGGTTTTGCCGTAATGGCGCACATCAAACAAATGGGGGTGCTTTGAAAATTCGTGGTGCGGATTGTGCTCCAGCACCAACCAGCCCTCTTCGGCAAGCAGTTGTTTGTTGAGTATCAGATCGGGTATGGCGTCTATGGTGGGCAAGGCATACGGTGGCCCGGCAAAAATGTATGTGTAAGGGCCTTTTGCTGACTCTATATAGCGAAACACATCCATTTGGTAAATATGGAGTTGAGCTTTGATGTCTAATTGTTCGGCCGTTTTGCGCACAAATTGCACCGCCCCGGGAAACTTATCGACGTACGTTACATCTCCACAGCCCCTTGAAATAAATTCATAACTGTGGCTACCCGTCCCGCCAAACAGGTCAAGCACCCGCATGTCCTCAAAGTCAAAATGGTTGGTCAAAATATTGAACAGGGCCTCTTTGGCGTAGTCGGTCGTAGGGCGGGTGGGCCAGTTGTCGGCCGGTGGATTAAACCGCCGGCCCTTGAATTTACCTCCAATGATGCGCATGGGGCAAAGTTAACGCCCAAAATGCCGTAAACTGATCAATTCGAAAAAGAAGTGCTCCGGTACAGCGGGCGACACTTCCGGAAATTGCAATTTTTCGGGGGCCACTGCAAAGGAGACATGGGCGATGTAAGTGCGCAACTGCCGGAGGGCTTCATCGTCGGAAGCTACATTTCCGGCAATGATTAAGGGCGATTTGAGTGCATTAAGCCTGAACTGGTCGTACAACAACAGGATGTAATATACCAGATCTTCCCCACTTTCAAACTGCACGACATTATAAAACAGCAACATTTGTCGGTCAAACACCGCCACCTGGGCCGTTCGGTTTCGCACGTTCAGGAAAACGGAAGTGGCGTCTCTCGGCGCAGTATACTGGGCGGCGCGCAGCAAGGCGGGGCCGAGGTGGGGCACCGTCGGTCGGCTGCTCAGCTGTTTGCACAGTTCCAGCTCTTCTGTCCTGTTGGCGAAAACCGCCACGCAATCCATTTCCGGAATCGGAACGTGACCATATTCCATGCTGTTTTCAGACAAGAGCAAGTTGAAATACGCATTCAAATGGTCGGCATCAAACAAGCGTTGGGGTACTAAAGTGAGCCTGGGGTGAAAAACGGCACAAAAATGGTTGCGAAAGTGCAGCCGAAAAACATCGTCTGATTGCAAAACGCCGCGCAGGGAAGCGAGGTCATTCGGGTGTGTCGCTTCGAAGGGATAATAAACGGCTGCACGCACCACGCCGGAGTCGTCTACCGCCAACATCGTGAGCGCATCGGCCCCCACAATGGTGTAGGCTTCGCAGCGACTGGCCTGTTGATAGTCCAATCGGGCGTCTTGATATGAAATTTTACTGTCTGCCATATAAAAAGCCATAGGCCGCACCTCCAGTGTCGGCTTGGCCCCGTAAAGAACGGAAAGGCTGTTGGCAGATTCAAGTTTCCAACCCAAAATATTAGCTTTTTGCTGCTTCACCGATGCGGCAGGCCCCATTATAGCGGGCACCTTCCTCTACAATCATGGTTTTTGCCGTGATGTTGCCTTCTATGATGGCCGTGTCGAGCAGGTGTAGTGCTTCCTTCACCTCTATGTCGCCTTTAATCCGTCCTTTGATGGCAGCGTTGCGGGCGCGGATGTTTCCTTGCACCACGCTGGAGTCGCCCATCACAAAACGCTTGTCTACCTGCACCTCGCCGTGGATGGTGCCGTCCAGGCGCACGTTTTCCGTACAGGAAAATTTTCCTTCAATGAGGGTACCTTTGGCAATCACCGTAGTGGCAGTGCCGTCTTTTTCCTGGCCATTGATGCCGCTGCTCACGGCTGCGATGCCTGATTTTTTGTCTTTGGTAGTCGTAGAAAACATACGCAAGGGTGTAAAAGTGAAAAACGGGGGTTTACCTAAAGTGGGTTAAATTGTTTGCTGAAAGAATCATGCCAAACTGTGTATCTTTGTAAATGTCTGTTACGATTTTAGCAATTGAATCATCGTGTGACGATACGGCGGCCGCAGTCATCCGTGACGGCCGGGTGCTGTCCAACATTGTTGCCAACCAGGATGTGCACCGACTCTATGGCGGTGTGGTGCCGGAAGTGGCCTCGCGGGCGCACCAGGCCAATATGGTTCCGGTGGTCGATGCAGCCCTCAAACAGGCCAATGTGCGCCTGGATGACCTGCAAGCCATTGCGTTCACCCGAGGGCCGGGGCTGTTGGGATCGCTCATCGTGGGGGTTTCTTTTGCCAAAGCGCTGGCACTCAGTGCCGACATTCCGCTGGTTGATGTGCACCACATGCAAGCGCACGTGCTGGCCCATTTTGCCGAGGAACCGCACCCGCCTTTCCCGTTTTTGTGCCTAACCGTCAGTGGAGGCCACACCCAGATTGTGCAGGTCAATGGTTTTCACCACATGGAGGTGCTGGGCCAAACCCTCGACGACGCTGCGGGGGAAGCATTTGATAAAGCGGGCAAAATGCTGGGGTTAGGCTACCCCGCCGGACCGCTCATCGATAAACTTGCCCAATCCGGACAAGCCGTCTTTGCGCTGCCGGAAGCCGCTACACCGGGCTTGCAATTCAGCTTTAGCGGCCTGAAAACAGCCATTCGGTATTTTTTACGGGATCATGTGGCCGAACAGGCAGATTTTGTGGCACAACACCTCCCCGACATTTGCGCCTCCGTTCAACAAGCCATCGTAGGTATTTTGCTGAAAAAAATACGCAAAGCCGCCCGCCAAACGGGCATCACACACGTGGCCATCGCCGGTGGCGTGAGTGCCAACTCCGCTTTGCGGACTGGTTTGCAGGCTTTGGGCGAAAAAGAAGGCTGGACAACCTACATTCCGGCTTTTGAATACTGTACCGACAACGCGGCCATGATCGGCATCGCCGGATATTATCGCTTTATAGACGGACTCACGGTGGGGCAGGATGTGTCGCCGTACGCCAGATAGTTGTTTGCACAACTTGTATTTTCCGGTATCTTTGCAAAAAGATTTTGCATGAAAAACAACTTTGTTTTAGGCGGTTTTTTGGTCGCCACCGTTGCGGTTTGTTGCGCCTTTATGTGGCCCGCTGAACCCAAACCCGCTGTAACCGAACTCAAATGGTACACCTGGGACGAGGCGGTTGCGCTGAACAAAAAAGAACCCAGAAAAATTTTTGTGGACGTGTACACCGACTGGTGCGGATGGTGCAAAAAAATGGATAAAAGCACGTTTGCCGACCCGAAAGTGTCTGAATACCTGGCCAAAAACTTTTATCCCGTCAAATTCAACGCCGAGCAAAAAGAGGACATTGTGTTCAACAACAATACGTTTAACTACGTAGACAATGGCGGGCGCGGCTACCACATGCTGGCCTACTCGCTGTTGGAGGGCAAAATGGGCTATCCCTGCTTTGTGTACCTCAACGAAAAATTTGAGCGCATCATGATTTCTCCCGGCTATAAAGAACCAGACGCCATCATGAAGGAACTCTCTTTCGCCGCCGAAGAACAGTACACCAAAACCAGCTGGGAAGTATGGAATAAGTTATGAGTTATGAGTTTTGAGTTTTGAGTTTTGAGTTATGAGTTTTGAGTTTTGAGTTTTGAGTTTTGAGTTTTGAGTTTTGAGTTGGGGGCCCTGCTTTAATTATTCGAATTAACCCCAAAACGCATAACTCAAAACTCAATACTCAAAACTCAAAACTCAATACTCAATACTCAATACTCATTTTTTCCAGGGTAGTTCCAACACCCTTTGGGCGGCTTGTTCGCCGATGCGAATACCCTCTACACAGTCCATGCGGAGGTGCACCCCCAATGGTACCCGGGCAAAAGCCTTCTCGTCACCCAATTGTTTGAAAGAGGAGAATGTTCGAGGGTTTCCGTCGAACTCCACCCGACCAAAATGGCTGTAATCGGTAAAGGAATACGTGCCGGGGTGGTCCGCGTTAAACTCAAAAAACGAAGAAAGGATGCGTGAACCCGCACCCGCAAAACCGGAGTGTCCAGACGGGTACGCCGGAAAGCTTGGATTGATGCCTTTGGCACCGGTGATGGGATTGTCCAGGTAGGTAGTCCAACCCGCTGCTTCCGGATCCTGTTGGCTAATGACCGTGCGGATGTAGTCAATCGGGCGTTCTGTATTATAAAAATATTTGCTGAACCACACCGACACACAGGCGTCGTTGAGGGCCATGCCCATTTTGGCGTACAACTCGGCGCATTCGGCCAAATCTAATTCTTCTTTTTCCACCATCTGGTTGAGGATGGATATATACCGCACAGCAGGCGAAAAGGTAAGCCCGCGGATGTCGTCGCTCCAGAAAATTGCCGTCCACTTGTTTTCCCGTGCGGCGGCATCGTTGCTGCTTTTCATATGGTTTACCGTGTTATACACCTCCAGGTTTTGGGTGTAGTACAGCGAATTGGGCAGCTGGCTGTATGGCAGCGGTGGCCTGCACAGTTTTTCACCATCGGGCAGAGCAAATGTACGGGCCTCCCCCCAATAGGGGAACAAGGCACGGCCAAAGTCAGGCGGTGTTGGCTTCCACAAGCCGGCTCCTTGCGGAGGGGTGTAGTCTACGGGTTGGGGGTTCAAAAAAGCATTGTGGGCAATGATGTCGGTGGCACTCCAATCGTAGACGGCCAAACCCACGCGCTGGGCATAATCCACCGAACGGTCAAATGTTTCCGGCAACACATCATCTTGATATAAAGCGCGATTCTGTTGCCGTGTTGCTTCAATTTTCTGGTACAAATCCGGGTGTGAATTTTCCATGTGGAAATAGTACCGGGTCAAGAGGTATACATATACTTCGTTGACCACGGTTGGCCAATGGTATTCCAGTTCCAGATCGGGCCGAGGCACCTGTAAACCCGGCAGAAAAGGTTGAATGGACTTGTTCTCTGGAATGGCCATGACCACCGCTTCATAGGCAGCAATGCCTGTGTAGGCAGTTGTCCGAGGGGCCGGAGAAGGCCGATAACCGGGCGCATACCGATCCAGTTCGAGGATTAACTTGTTCCAGCTGAGAAAAACAGTGTTGTCGTCGTTATGTGCTGTGATGGCATCTGGTGCAATCACGGTTTCGGAATCGCTACAGCCTTGTGTGAACAACAAGATGACAATGCATAAGGCAAAGAGGGGTGCGTAAAGATGTTTCATGTTCAATGCAGTAAAATTAAATGGTGTACCGAATTATGGGTAATTTTTTCGGACAAAAATCAGGCCAGATTTGTTCTGCCTTGTGATGTTGTGCCGCTTGCATGCAATGCGTACCTTTGGTGGCTAAATAAAAAACAACCCATGGCTTATTCAAAAGCGGTTTTCATCATCGATGGGGTGCGCAGCCCCATTGGCAGTTTTGGCGGTGGCTTATCAAGTGTACGCACCGATGATCTGGCGGCACACGTGCTCGAACAACTGTTGCTTCGGCACGCGCACTTTGACGCTGCAAATATCGACGAAGTAATACTTGGATGTGCCAACCAGGCAGGTGAAGACAACAGAAATGTCGCCCGCATGGCATTGTTATTGGCCGGTTTGCCGGTATCGGTACCCGGCGAAACCGTGAACCGCCTTTGCGCAAGCGGTATGTCGGCCGTCATCCACGCAGCACGTGCCATTGAAGCAGGCGATGGCGACGTGTTTATTGCCGGTGGCGTGGAAAACATGACCCGCGGCCCATACGTGATCAGCAAAAGCGCCAAACCTTTTGGCACCGACGCCCAGTTGTACGATTCCAGCTTTGGCTGGCGCTTTGTAAACCCGCGTATGCAGGCAAGCTACGGCACCGAAGCCATGGGCGAAACCGCCGAAAACCTGGCAGACCTGTACCAGATCAGCCGCGAAGATCAAGACCGTTTTGCACTTTGGAGTCAAACAAAAGCCACCAAAGCCCAAATGGAAGGTCTTCTGGCAGCAGAAGTTGTGCCCGTACCCATACCCCAACGCAAAGGCGACCCGGTACTGATGGCGCACGATGAATTCATCAAACCCGACTCTACCCTCGACATCCTGGCACAGTTGCGGCCCGCTTTCCGCAAAAACGGGAGCGTGACCGCCGGAAATGCTTCAGGATTAAACGACGGTGCAGCCGCCCTGCTCATCGCTTCTGAACAGGCCGCCCAACAGCATGGCTTTTCGCCCCTTGCCCGCATAGTGGCCTCTGCCGTGGTGGGTGTGGAACCCCGCATCATGGGCATCGGTCCGGTAGAAGCCGGGCGAAAAGCCCTCGCCAAAGCCGGACTCCGCATGGAAGACATGGACATCATTGAACTCAACGAAGCTTTTGCCGCCCAGGCCCTGGCCTGTACCCGTCAATGGGGTTTGGCCGACGATGACCCCCGCATCAACCCCAACGGCGGCGCCATCGCGCTCGGCCACCCACTCGGCATGTCGGGCGCGCGCATCACCCTGTCTGCTGCACGCGAATTGCGCCGCCGAAATGCCAAATACGCACTGTGTACCATGTGCATCGGCGTGGGTCAAGGTTACGCTTTAGTTTTGAGTTGTGAGTTGTGAGTTTTGAGTTGTGAGTTGTGAGTTGTGAGTTGTGAGTTGTGAGTTGTGAGTTGTGAGTTGTGAGTTGTGAGTTGTGAGTTGTGAGTTGTGAGTTGTGAGTTGTGAGTTGTGGGTATTGAGTTTTGGGGGTTAATTCCGAAAATTAAAGCAGGGCACCCAACTCAAAACTCAAAACTCAGCACTCAAAACTCAAAACTCAAAACTCAAAACTCAAAACTCAAAACTGACAACTCAAAACTCAAAACTAGTACCGGACGCCCCAGAACCACGGATCCTCGTTTTTCCGTTTATCTTCAATATGTTTTGCATACAGAGTCTGGTATTCGGCTTCTTTGATGCTTTTACCCTTGGGCTTTGTGGGCAGGGCGAGTTGTTCGGCAGTGACGGGCGAAAAAGTGATTTTGTCGGCACTGGCGATCATGGCACCGTTGTTGATGTCTATTTCCAGGATTAGGCCGGGCAAGCCACAGAAACGTTCGGGACCGGCACTGGAGGGTATGTCCATGGCAAACCAGGCAATAATCTCCTGGTCCTTGAGCGTGTCTTCCCAGAAGGCGCTCATGCAGATGTGACCAGCCACTTCTTTCAAGTCATTGAGTACCTTCCAGTTGGGGCATTGTAAAGAATCGCTGATCAGGTAGTTTTTGCCCAGAAATGTGATTAAATCTGTTTCCTGATTCGTAGAAAAATCACGTCGGATGAAAAACGCGTCTTTTTTCCAGGAATATGTATTGACATCTTTATCCGGGTTTTCGTCCGAATCCAAATATTTAGACGCCGCATCGGAGTAATACAACTCCGCATACATGCGCCATTCGGAATCGTTTCCCCACATATACTGCACTTTTTCCCGGCGTTGAGGACTGATATAGTCCAGCGAAGTCATTTTTTTGGTCCAGTTGTGGGTCACTAAATAACGCACATGGCCCTGGCCCATGTCTAAAGCGTTGTGTTGTGCAAACAGGGTGCTGGTCAGCAGCAGAAATACTGCGATGCCCATAAATGCAATGGTGTTTTGTATCATGTGAATGAAGGATGTAGCATGCAAGTTAAGTAACCGGGCAAATCACCAAAATCCGCCCCCTTTTTTCAGGTTGTTTTCAAAGCCGCGCACGTTGTAGCTCACGCTGAGCATAAAATACTGGGCGAGTGTTTCCGTAACGGTGGTGACCACATAGTTTTGGGTGGCGCGCTGGGTCACGTTTACTCGGCGGTTCAGCAGGTCAAATGCGGCAATACGGGCCTCAATTTTATTTTTAGGTCCAAAAAGGCGCCGGACGGAGGTGTTCCACAAGGGCACATTTTGCTCAAAGCCCGTTTGGTCGTTGCGGTTGGCGTTGTAATTGAAGTTGCTTTCTACAAATGTTTTGGGGATAAACTCCCATTTGATGCCTGCGTTGGCGTTGTTGTTGTAAATTTTTTGATTCTGATTCGTCTGAATAGAATAGCGGATATCGTCGAATCCAAGCCGATAGGCGGCATTGAACACCAATTTGCTGCTGGGGGTATAGTTGAACCGAACGCCCATTTCAATGCTGTTGGAGCGGGTTTCATTTTTTACGTCGTTTACAAACGCTGGCGACACGTTGCCATCGACCCCTCCGTTGAGGTTCATGGTCAGTTTTGTTTTTACGATGGGGAAGCTCGACCACATCCATACGTTGTATTGGCTGCCGCCATCGGCGTTACCGGGCGTGGTGGTGGTGCGCAGGCCCACGCTGTCAATCAATTCGATGGTTTGGTTATAAACGATCTGGTTGTCGTAGTCATTATAATTGGTGCTGATGCCAAAATTGGCAAAAGTGGCGGGGTTCCAGTAATACAGGCCGAGACTGATGCTGTTGGCCCGTTCGGGTTCCAGGTTTGGATTACCCTGACGGACATACAGCGGGTTGGTGATGATGGCCACCGGCTGAAGGTCGCGAAAGCCCGGTTCCTGCACGCTGTAGCTATATTCAAAATCGCCGGAAAAGTTATTGGTGAAGTCATAATTAATGCTCAAATGCGGGATCATGTTGAAAAACTGAAGTCGAATCGGGTCAGACAAAGCCGCCTCTCCTTCTCCCCGAGCATAGTCTCCGTCCAAATCCAGTTGTTGTCCGGCAAGACCGACGCCGACGTTGAGTCCTTCATAAGCATAGCGGATCACGGTGCCGAGGCGGTTGTACAGCACATCATTGTCGTAGAAAATGCTGAGGCTGTCTATGCGTGCATCACCGTTGAGCGGATCGCTCACCTGTCGGTCGGTTTGGTTATTGGTTTGGGAAAAATTATAAAACGACTCCCAGAACCACTTTTTGCTTAACGGTTCGGTAAACAGCAGGCTCGATTTAATTTGCCGGGTGTCGTTTTTGGTATCGGCATTTTGTTCAAAAGTGTTCGACTGGTTTTCTGTTTCAAAAAAGAGGTTTTGAAAACGCAGGTTTTCCATCCCGTCTGAAATGCTTTGGTTAAAGCCGGCACTCATGGCAAAACTGCGTCCTTTTTTTTGAAAACGGTGTCGGTAAATGGCGGCGCTGGTGAGGTCGACGACGTCTATCAGCGATTCGTTTACGGAGAGCAGGCGGTTGATTGGATCGTCGAGGTTATCGGTAAAATACTGGCTGAGCTGCTGCTCCCTGTCGTTTTTACGGATGCTGAGGTTTGCTTTGGCGATGATGGTATTGCTGGAATCGATTTCCTGTTCGATGCGGGTGGCGACACTATGGCGGTTACGGAATTCGTCCTGCCGGGTAGTGTCATCGTTGGAAAAGGTGCCTTCCTCCAAAAAGTTCTCCCGTGTGGCATATTCACGGAACGTCAGGTCGGTTTGGTTGTAGAAATAATTGGCGTTGAACTTTGTTTTTTTATTGTCGAAATTGTAGTTAACGCCACCGCCATAGTTTTCGGTAAAGCCCCGGCCGTCAAAGTTGTTGAGCGGCGAGTCGTCGCCGCCAGAGGAGTACCAATAACGGCCTCCATTGTCGAACCCGAAGTCGCCGTTGTCGTAGTTATTGAACGCATTTTGGCCCTTAAACTCGCCATAATCTTCCCAATTGACGCCCGTTTCGTTGATGTTGTTGCCAAAACCGATGAACGAAAGCTGCTGTTTTTCATTGAATCGGTTGTAGTTGCCTCGGGCAGCCCAGCGTTCTTCGGTGCCTACCGCGCCGGTAATTTTACCAAAACTGCCTTTTTTGAACTCGTCTTTGAGTTCCAGGTTCATCACTTTTTCCTCCTTCCCATCGTCCACGCCCGTGAGTTTTGACTGTTCAGAGGCTTCGTCATATACCTGTACCTTGGAAATGGTTTCGGCACCCAGGTTTTTGGTGGCTGCCTTGGGATCGTCGCCAAAAAAAGTTTTGCCATCTACGTACACCCGGTTCACATCGCGCCCCTGTGCTTTGATGTTGCCGTCGGCGTCGAGTTCGATGCCGGGCAGGCGGCGCAGCAAGTCTTCGACGGTAGAGCCGGGAGGCACCTTAAACGAGGAGGCGTCGTATTCCACGGTATCGCCCCGAATGCTGAGGGTTGATTTGGCGGTGCGCACCACGACTTCCATCAACTGTTCATTAAGCATTTTCATGCCCAAATTGCCCAGGTCGACCTCGTCGCTGCCCGATGCAGGCATGTACATCTGGAGTGGTATGTACCCGATGAATGTGGCTTTTAGGAGATATGGTTTGTTGGGTACATTCTTAAAAACGAACGCCCCTTGCTCGTCTCCACGGGTAAAATTGATTAAGGTGGAATCTGCCGGATTGAGCAGCATCACCGTTGGCAGCACAATCTCGGAACCCGTTGTATCCACAAGCTTGCCCTTTATCGTGATTTTATTTGGATTTTGTGCCCAGGCGGCACTTATTGTACATATAATAATGGCAATTGGAAGAAAATTCACACGAATCATAAGTAAAATCAGGTGGTAGTTGAAACACGGATTGAACGCAACAATGACCGAAAAATTGCAAATGGGTTGCTCCCAATGCTCAGGAACACAACATCCTCTGCTCCTGTCTATGATGAGCGGCAACCCCCAAAGGCCCAATTTGTCGTTACCCGCAAAATAAAAACAAAAAATACAGCAAATATTCGCTGAATTTACACGTGTTATTAATTTTAACAAAAAAATATTTTGATAGCTAAGCCAATTAAAGAGTAACTTTGTGAGCCCTCCTGTTTCAAACAAATACACCAGGTAGCCTGTTTCTGGTGTAAATACTTCCAAATAACAATCAATCACCTCTACTCGATTATGGTTCAAACGGCCGAAATTACTGACAATCTTCAACTTATCCGGGAAAGCGCACGCGCATTTGCAGAAACACACATACGTCCGCACGTCATGGATTGGGACGAGTCACAGCATTTTCCTGTTGATTTAATGCATAAACTTGGCGAGCATGGCTTTTTAGGGGTGTTGGTGCCCGAGGAATACGGCGGTGCTGGTTTGGGGTATCAGGAATACATCACGGTGATCGAGGAAATTACCAAAGTGTGCAGTTCCATCGGACTGAGCGTAGCAGCCCATAATTCGCTTTGCACGGGCCACATCATGGCTTTTGGCACAGAGGCACAAAAAAGCAAATATTTGCCGCTGTTGGCTTCCGGCGAGTGGATTGGTGCGTGGGGCCTCACTGAACCCAATACGGGTTCGGATGCTGGCCGCATGCAATGTGTAGCGGTGAAAGACGGCGACGACTACATCATCAACGGCGCTAAATGCTGGATTACCCACGGCATCAGCGGAAATGTGGCGGTGGTGATCGTACGCACCGGCGAACTGCTCGACAGCCACGGCATGTCGGCGTTCATCGTAGAGCGCGGAACCCCGGGCTTCCTGGCAGGCAAAAAAGAAAATAAACTGGGTATGCGCGCCAGCGAAACAGCGGAAATGATCTTTGACAACTGCCGCGTACACAAAAGCCAAATGTTGGGCAACGAAGGCGAAGGCTTTGTGCAGTCTATGAAAATCCTCGATGGCGGCCGCATCTCCATCGCCGCCCTGTCGCTCGGCATTGCCAAAGGCGCCTACGAGGCTTCCGTAAAATACGCCAAAGAGCGCCAGCAATTTGGGCAACCCATCGCCAATTTTCAGGGCATCAGCTTCAAACTAGCTGATATGGCCACCAAAATTGAAGCCGCTGAACTGCTCACCCGCCAGGCAGGTGATCTGAAAAATGCGGGCAAAAAAGTCACCAAAGAGTCGGCCATCGCCAAATACTACGCCTCCGAAATCTGCGTGGAAATCAGTACCGATGCCATTCAAATACACGGCGGTTATGGTTATACCAAAGACTTTCCGGTCGAAAAATTCTTTCGCGATTCCAAACTGTGCACCATCGGCGAAGGCACTTCTGAAATTCAGAAATTAGTCATCGCCCGCGAAATACTGCGTTAGTCTTTTAGTCGGTTAGTCGTTAGTCTCTTAGTCGGCCCTGCTTTGGGTTATCTCAAAAATATAAAACAAGGACAACTAACAGACTAACAGACTAACCGACTAAAAGACTAACCGACTAACCGACTAACCGACTAAAATGGCTATTCTGGATCAGCTTGCGGGCAAGGTAGTGTTGATTGTAGGAGATGTGATGATAGACCGGTACCTTACCGGGCATGTGTCGCGCATTTCGCCGGAGGCACCGGTGCCGGTCGTGTTGCAACAGGGTAAAGAAGATCGGCTTGGGGGTGCGGCCAACGTAGCCCTCAACATCCGGGCATTAGGCAGCACGCCGCTGTTGTGCAGTGTGATAGGGGAAGATGCCGATGGCGCACAGTTAAAGGCGTTGTTTCCGGAGTCCAATTTGCTGAACCTGGGTTTGGTGGCATCCCCGACGCGCCAAACAACAGTCAAGACACGCGTATTGGGCAACAACCAGCAGATGTTGCGCATCGACACGGAAGATACGCACGATTTGGAAGCGCAGGAAGCGTCCTTGTTGCTGGATCGGATTTTTCAGTTAATCGATTCGCATGCGGTAGAAGCCATCATTTTTCAGGATTACAACAAAGGTGTGCTGACGGAGCACGTCATCCGGGAGATCATGGATCTTTGCCGAAAAAAAGGCATTTTGAGCACTGTTGACCCCAAAAAACGCAATTTTTTTGCCTTTGAGGGCGTCGATTTGTTTAAACCGAACCTGAAAGAGATTCGAGACAGCACGCCTTTCCCCGTACAAGCGGACCTGGAGACGCTGAACCGGGCCCATGCATTTTTGCAGGAAAAAATTAAAAACAGGATGAGCATGATCACCTTATCCGAAAAAGGCCTATATTTGAACGCCGAAAACAAAGGGCGTGTATACCCGACCGTACAGCGCAAGGTAGCAGACGTGAGTGGCGCTGGCGATACTGTGATCAGCATAGCCACTTTGGCGATGGTCGCCGGATTAAGCGCGCCCGTTTTGGCCCTGTTGTCCAATTTAGCGGGCGGACAAGTATGTGAGTTTCCGGGGGTGGTGCCCGTAGACAGGGCGTTGTTGGAACAGGAATTAGCAGACAGCCTTGCACAAATGCATGATATATGATCAAAATTTACTTGTCTACTTTTCTATGGATATACAGTTTATCCATATTGGCCGCTCAATCGCTCTGGAGTGGTGCCGATACTTTACTGTTTCAAAATTTTGATGCCCAGGTAGACCCTGCGCTGTCTATGTTGCCTGTGCCGACGGGTTTTGACGGTGCGTGGATCAACTATGATGCCGACCACGCAGAAGGCCAATGTGTTTCTTCGCCGGATGGCCCGCCTATGGGCTGGTTCTGGGATACGGATTTCAGTACCAAAAAAATATCCCCTAATTATGCTTTTACCAGTTGTTCATGGTTGAACCCCGCCAAGCGCACGCGCAACTGGCTGATTGCTCCTCCGGTTTTTATTCCAGACTCAAACCATGTGCTTTCCTGGCGCTCCCTAAGCCTGCAAGGGCCTTTATACCACGATGGCTATCAGGTGTTGATCAGCACAAGTTCCAATATTCCGGAAGACCTTGGCTTTACCGACACCCTTTTTACCCAGGCAGAAATGGTACAAGAGCTTAAACCCGGCTCTTTGAATCCCAAGGACTATGTTTTTTCAGCAGGTTATGTACAGGCCAACGGGTATACCGATACAAACTATTATTTTTTAGACACCTTTTTTACAGACAACGGTCAGCAGTTTCCGTTCCTGCATGGCAAGCTTGAACCCCATCAGGTTTCGCTAAAAAAATACGCCAATAATTGGGTTTATATTGCTTTCCTGCACGATTCAAGAGATGATTACATGCTTCAGGTTGACGACATCGTCGTCAAAAGCCGGCCATTCATATCGGCCCCCTGGCCCGAGTCCATATCCTCATTTGACGTATTTCCCAATCCGGCTACAGACAATGCCTTCGTTTCCTGGACGTTGCAAACACCCCACGCTGTCCGATTTATGCTCCTGGATGCGCGGGGCAGCGTACTGTTGGATGCTTCTTTTGACAAAGACATGGCGACATGGCGCTTACCATTGCCCGCTTTATCAGCAGGCATATACCGTTGTGTGCTGTATTCCACGCACGGACTGGCCGTGCGAAACTTGGTCATTCACCCCTGAAAATGGGGTTAGCGCAAAAAGTCGTAGGCGGTCGTACAAATTTTTATTTGTCAAGTGCTTTTTTTGTTGTTAATTTGCACCCGTAAAACGTTACTTGATCAAAAAAGTCCTTTGAAATACCATGCTTAGCCGCCGCAGTGTCCGCGTGAAAGTCATGCAGTTGTTGTACATGCTCAACCGCGATGAATACCTAACGCTTCCCACGTTGTTAGAAGAGTACAATGGTGGCATTTGGAAGACGTACGAGTTGTATGTTTATCAGCTGTATTTACTCCTAAAAGTAGCAGCCAGTGCCGAGAAAGACGCTGCCAACAGGGCCGCCAAGCTGCTTCCTTCTGAAGAAGACGGGCATTTCAAACCCGTTTTGTATTCCAACCCCTGCGTACAAAGTTTGGCCAACCACGTTCCATTTCTGAACATCGTGAGCAAGTTCCACATGCCGGAAAGCGTGGACGATGATTTGGTCTGGAAGCTGTATCTGGCTTTTGTAGATACAGAAGCATACAAGACCTACCTGGCGCTGGACGAGCGTACGGAGGAACAACACATCAAACTGCTGCTGGAGTTGTATCGCTTTTTGGTGAACCACGATTTGTTTCTGGAAATGACCGAAGACCGGTACAACAATTGGTTCGACGACGAGTCCCTGGTGGTCGGTGCCATGAAAAAAACCATTAAGGCCATGCCCCTGCAGGGCGAGTTTTACAAAGAATTTGAACCTGCAGACGAAACAGTGCGCGAATTTGGAGAAGAATTGCTGCGCAAAACCTGCACCGAAGACCAGGCCCTGTTTGAGCACATTGAACCGGTGCTGAAAAACTGGGATGCCGAGCGGGTAGCCATTTTAGACATGGTGATGATCAAAATGGCTTTGTGCGAACTGATGCATTTCCCTACCATTCCGACCAAGGTGACGCTCAACGAGTTCATCGAAATTTCCAAACTGTATTCTACCGAAAAGTCGAAGGATTTCATCAACGGCGTATTGGACAAGTTGATGAAAAAATTAGAAAAAGACGGAGAAATCTCGAAAGAAGGTCGCGGATTGATCGATTAACTCGATTGAGTGCTTAGCTTTCTAAAGTATCGGCAGGAAGCGCCCCCTCTGGCGTATTCGGTAAGGTATCTTCCGGGATTAGGGGTGCAGCTTGTTTCATTTCAAAACGGAAATGGGTGCCACGCAATTCTGTTTTCAGGATCAGTACAGAGTCGGTCGCAGATTCAATGGTATAGCGAAAAGTTTGTGCCCCTTTTTGCAACAAGTTTTTTCCGTCTACTTCGTAAGGCACAGGCGCATCAAAGCCGAGCGGCAGGTTATTTTCCATGGTGCCGTCGGGGTGAAACACAAAAAAAGTGCCTTTCAAGCGGTCATTGGGTGCATCGTTGATGTACCCCTGAGTCAATTCCCAACGGCCCACCAAAGCATCCGGAGAAACACTTTGTGTCTGTTGACAGGCTAAAATCGACAGCGAAGTTTGTAATAATAAAAGCCCAAAGAATAAACGATGGTTCATGTGTAAATGATTGTTGAGCATGTCTGACTCCGATGAATAACGACAATTTTATTTTACGTCAACGAAACCAAAGCCGAGGTGTGGATATTCGCCAAAACCGGAATAGTAGGCAAACTCCATCATGGGCGTTGGCAGGGACAAACTAAATTCATAGACAAACCCGCGCAGTTGCGTAAGGTTATCCGGATTGGGTTTGAGGTGGATAAGCCTTGACTTGGTGGCACCATTGAGTTTGTAATGCATGGGAAATGAAGGATCCAGCAACTTGAGATTTGCCAGAGACTTGTATTGCATTGCGGCTTTAAAGCGGCGCACCAGGTGGTGAAAAAAACTGATGTCGTACAGCTCGTTGTCGGGCAACAAGTACAAATTGGCCGCTTTGCCTTCTTCCACCGTAGTGATCGAAACGGCAGATATGGCTTTAAAATGCATGGTTTCCTTAAAGTTGGGCCGCGCCTGCACTTGCCAGTGTTTCACTTCAAAATACGCCGCTTTGCCCTCAAGAGTACCCAATTGCAATGGCATTTGCCTGAACAAGTGCACGATCTGCTGTTCGTAGCTGGGGTGCAGGTATACAGATATGCTGAGCTTCACTTGTGTGCCCAGTAACCTGAACTCCTGTTTCACCTGATCCATTTCATAAGGGTAAATGGCTAAGGGGCTAAAGGTGAACAGCTTAAAGTTCCTTGAGGCCAAATCAAAACCAAGTTGTTGTACATGTGTTGACAACTCAGCTCCGGCACTGGCCATTACCGCGAAAATCCAATTGGAGATTTCCGACTGGTAGTTGATAGGGATGATCGTGCCCTTCTGGCAGGAAAGGCTAAACTGTATCCGCATAGTTAAAAATTGAGATTAAACCCAGATTAAATGCTTCATCTTTTAGGCATTCAAGGGCCAAAAGTACACAATGTTGTTAATCGTATGTGCTTTCCCGAAAAATATTGTGTTGATGGCCTCCGCATCCTGACGAAAGTAGTTTAGAAATGGGCAAAAAGCAGCCGTTTAGTCAAAAAAAGCATCATATTGGTTGCCACCGCGTGCTGTCTTGCTGGGTATGTTTGGGGCTGCATTCAGGTCAAGGACATCGTTGCTGCTGTTGGCTTGCGCCACCAGGCGGTCTTTGTCGCTTCCCAAAAGTTTGGATACGCCTTCCTTTTCCCACTGCTCCAGCATGTTGATGCCTTCTTCTTCAAACACACCGTTCTGGAGGTCAATGGAGTCCATGATGTTTTTGGACATGTCCATAAAACGCTCCATTTCACCTACCTTCTGGCCTACATCTTCAGCCATGGCCTCCAGGGCCATGTCGTACATGTATTTCTGATCCGGATTGCCACTGAGTACGCTCATGGCCGAGCGAATGGCGCTGTGGCTGGCCTTGATGGCCTTGTATTCCTGCTCTTTGACCACTACCTGGTCTTGCAAGTCTTCCAACATGATCTCCGAGTTCTCATACATCTTCGTCAGCACCCGGTACAGCACTTCCATGCGCTTGTACAGGTCTTCCAGTTTCATGTTCGACTCCTGCAAACGGCCGGCTTTGCGGGCCTTGAGCACCATGATGGATTCCTTACCCGTCTCTTTGGCCTTGCTGGCCATGCCAAGGCTGTTCTTGATTTCGCGCTGGTTGGTGTTGATGAGCTCCGACAGCTTGTACATCTGGCCCTTCAGGCTGCTGATCTGTTTGTTCATCTTGCCGAGGTTATCGCGCAAGTCGTCGATGTAGCTTTTCAAAATCCCGATCGGGTCAATTTGTACAAACCAGCCCGTGATGCTGCGCATGATGGATTTGTACATATACCAGATCAGGTTGCGCATCTTGGGATCGAGCACCACGTAGATGAGTCCGGCCAATGCCGCCAAAATCAACCCTAAATAAAGCGTATTGGAGGCCAGCGATATCAGTGTGGGCAATGCCTGATACAGCAAATATCCTCCGCCAAGCACTAATGCGCCGGTGAAAATAGCGCCGGTTACACCTTCGGGACGCTGCCAGAAACTTTTGGGTTTTATCGGTTGTAATTCCATGTGTAGAGTTGGGAGTTGAGGAGTTGAGGAGAGGAGGAGTTGAGGCGTTATTTGGTCAGGCTGCGGAAAATGCGGTTGATGCTGTTTTTGAACCGATCGTTGACGAAATACAGCACTATAGCGGCCAATACGAAGACCCAAAACAGGCTGACGGCTATTTTGAGCACAAACCAAATGACGAACAAGGCCACGATAATGACCAGGACGGCAGTGAAAGGGTTTTTCATTAAGTCTTTAAGCATGGCGTTTAGTTTGTATCGGCGACTTTAGTCGCCGTAGCGAGATGTATCGGCGACTTTAGTCGCCGTAGCGAGATGTATCGGCGACTTTAGTCGCCGTAGCGGCGACTGAAGTCGCCGCTACGGGATGTACTGTTGAATTTTAGCCAAATCTTGTTGAATCTGCGCATGCACTTGGGTGAATGTAGCCTCAAAATCCATGCGCGTATTTTCAATTTTTTGGGTGTTGCTTGCTATTTCGGTGCCAATCTGTTCCATGCGGTTTTTGGCTTCCACTATTTCTCGCTGAAGCTGTTCTATTTGTGCTTCGCGCTGGCGTATGCCTGCTTCCAGGTCTTGGAGTTCTTTTTCGCGTTCGCCCACTAATTTACTGCGCTGTTGGGCGTGGGCGTTGTTGAATTTTTCTTGTTCCTGTTCCAGCACGCCGAGGTAAAAGCGGCCCGAGTCCAGCAACTTGGCCTGGGTAAGCCCAAGGGTTTGAGCCATGGCAAAAGCCGATTTGAATCGCGTGGCCTCGTCCATTGCCATGTTTTTCAGGTTGAGGAGTGACTGGCGGTACTCCATGTAGTCAAAACCTTCCTGGTTGCTTTTTTGAAGGGCGTTCATCAGGATGTCCACAAAACGATCATTCACCGTTCCGTTCACAGCAGGAGATGGAGACGCAGGTGCAGGTGCAGGCCTCGACGGCTCCGGGGCGGGTTTGGGCGCGGGGGGCTGTTGCGGCCTGGCTTTCGGTTCGTCTTCGATGACAAATACAGACTTTATTTTTTTCCAGTAATCGCTCATGCGGGTTTTGTCTTGCCAGACAGGGGCAAAATTGCAACCGTACAGGTTGTTTTTTGCAATTGCTCGTCAAGCAGGCTCAAATTTCGGACAAAATACGGAAAAGAAGCCGACAAAATGAATCAAACGGTTATTCCACTTGCCGTATGTTTGCATTTTAGCTGCTACACCCCATGACTTTTGACGTAACCATACCGGTGTTGAACGAGGAAGAGACCCTCGACCGGCAAATCCGAATCCTGCACCGTTTTTTGATGCAACACTACCCTACCCCGGATCAGTGGCGCATTGTGATAGCCGACAACGGCAGCACCGATAATACAGCACACATCGCCCTGGCCTTGGGTGACGACCTGCCGGAAGTCCGCCTCGTCCGGGTGCCCGAAAAAGGCGTTGGCTTAGCCCTCAAAACGTCGTGGACCCAAAGCGCAGCCGACATGGTGGGGTACATGGACCTCGATCTGGCTACCGACCTGTCGCATTTCATTCAGGCCTACAACGCTATTGACACCGAAGGATTCGACCTGGTGTACGCCTCGCGCCTGCACCGCAAATCGAGGGTCGTGGGCCGATCCCTCAAACGCGAGGTCACTTCCCGCGCCTTCAATACCATTTTGCAAAACTACCTCGGCACCCGTTTTTCCGACGGCATGTGCGGCTTTAAATGGCTGAAACGACAGCACGTCAAAGCCCTCATGGACGGCGGGGCGGTGAGCAACGGCTGGTTTTTCAGCACCGAACTGCTCGCCGTAGCCGAATGGAATGGCCTGAATGTGTGCGAGCTGCCCGTCAAATGGACCGACGACCCGAACTCCAAAGTCAACATTCCCAAATTAGCCAAACAGTACCTCAACGCCATGTCGGTGCTGCGCAAAAAGAAACCCGTACGATGAAAGACCTCGTTTTAGGCACAGCTCAATGGGGCTGGACGATTGACCGCCAAACCGCTTTTTCGCTGCTCGATTTTTGGCTCGAGTCTGGCGAACGACATATAGATGCAGCCACCAACTACCCCATAGACAAAAACCCGGCGCACTTCCGCTTGTCCGAGCAAATGCTGTCTGAATACATCGCTGCACATGGCCTGCACGACCTGCGCATCGTCATGAAAATTGGCAGCCTGAACAACCTGCGCACGCCCGACATCAACCTCTCGCCCTCGTTTCTGCGCATGATGACCGAAGAATACCTGCGCTTGTTTGGTGACAACCTCCAGCGCATCATGATCCACTGGGACAACCGCGACAGCGAAAAGGACATTCGCAGCGGCCTGGAAGTACTGGCTGCCATCCGACAGGAATTTGGCATTGAGCCTGGCCTTTCGGGCATCAAACACCCCGAATGGTACGCCGTGGCCAACCAGGATTACAACCTGGAATTTGACATTCAACTCAAACACAACGTCTTTCACACTGATCTGCCGCATTACGAACCCTTGCGCCATGCCAATCATCGTTTTTTCGCCTATGGCATCAATGGCGGCGGTGTGCGTTTGCAAGCCGATTACAAAGAAGACAGCACGTACCTGGCCCGAGGTGGCGACCCCGATAAAGTGGCCAACAGCTTAGCATACTTGCGGTTGAAATTGCCCGAATGGAACACTGCGTTTGTGCGTCCGCCGGTGCAAACCATGAACCACTTAGGCCTTATCCATGCGGTGTTGAACCCGGAGATCGGCGGTTTGGTCGTCGGCGCTTCGTCGGTGGCCCAGTTGCAGCAGACGTTTGAGTTTGTCCGAAATATAGAAACATTTGATTACGGGGATGTGTATGCAGATTTACTGAAATTACCATAAAATTAACCCTGTAATCAACAGCCGACACGGCAACAAGCCATACTTTTGACCAAGCGCGGTTCTGCGTGCGCACATCAAACCTGCTGTTGCCATGTACAAACAAATACTTATCCTGCTAGGCGGACTCCTGCTGGTGTTCCACCTCTCTGCCCAAACTCAAACGGCCTACCCGGGCAAACGCACGCTGCTGCCCAACGGCTGGTCGCTCACGCCCGCCGGCCGTCAGGTGGCCCTCGGCGATTTCCCCATCGCCATGTCGGTGTCGCCCGATGGCAGCCTCGCTGCCGTGGCACATGCCGGTGTGGGTTTGCAGTACCTGCAATTGATTGACACCAAAACGGGTGCTGCAGTGGATTCCATGACGGTCAAAAAACTGTGGTACGGACTGGCGTTCAGCGCCGATGGTCAACGCCTGTATGCCGCAGCCGGTACAGACAACAGCATTGAGGTGTTTCGCATACAAAACCGCAAATTGCTCTCTGATTCCGTTATCCGGCTGGGCAAACCCGCCAAAAACGACGACGTCTTTGCCGCTGGCATAGCCATAGACGCTTTAAACAACCGGTTGTTTGCCTGCACCATGGGCGACTCCATGCTGCACGTGGTCAATTTGAAAACCAAAAAAGTAGAGCAGCACATCGCGCTGCCCAACGAGCCGTACGCCTGCGCCTACAACGCCCGGACGAACGAAGTGTATGCATCGCTCTGGGGCGGCAAGTCGGTAGCCGTTTTTGACGCCAACACCCTGCGGCGCAAAGCTGACCTGCCCGCAGGCCTGCACCCCAATGAAATGCTGGTTAGTCCTGATGGCAGCCGCCTTTTTGTCGCCAATGCCCTGGACAACTCCGTATCGGTCATTGACCTGAAAACCGGCCGCGAGCAGGAGGTGCTCAACGCCGCCCTGTACCCCAACGCGCCCAACGGCTCTACGACCAACAGCCTGGCGTTGTCGGCCGACCACCACACCTTATATATAGCCAACGCAGACAACAACTGTTTGGCCGTGTACGACGTGTCTGTTGCAGGCGAAAGCCGCTCTAAGGGGTTTATCCCCACCGGCTGGTACCCCACTAGCGTACGCGTATCGGGCAATACCATTTTGGTGACCAACGGCAAAGGCATCAGCAGCCTTGCCAATCCGGGCGGGATACAACCCAACATGAGCGAAAGCGAGGCCCGGAGCCACGCATCCCAGTACATCGGCGCAGCCATATTCGGTAGTTTGAGCGTGATCGAAACACCCGACAACACGTTGCTGGCCGATTATTCGCGTCAGGTGTACGCCAACACGCCGTATTCCAAAGCCAAAGAAACCACAGCCGAGGGCGAGGCGGGCAACCCCGTGCCCATGCGCGTGGGCGACCCCTCCCCCATCAAATATGTGTTCTACATCATCAAGGAAAACCGCACGTACGATCAGGTGCTGGGCGACATGCCCGAAGGCAACGGCGACCCCGCGCTGTGCCTGTTCCCGGAAAAAGTAACGCCCAACCACCACGCTTTGGCCCGCGAATTTGTGCTGCTCGACAACTTTTACGTAGACGCGGAGGTGAGCGCCGACGGACACAACTGGAGCATGGGTGCTTACGCCAACGATTATGTCGAGAAAAAATGGCCTACCGAGTACGGCGGTCGCGGCGGCCAGTATGATTATGAGGGCGACAACCCCCTTGCACACCCGAAAGGTGGTTATTTTTGGGACTTGTGCAAGCGCGCGGGCCTCAGCTACCGCACGTATGGCGAGTTTGCCGACAATTATAAACCCAATTATCCCACCATCGACGGGCATTTTTGCCCCACTTATTCGGCGTGGGACATGAACATTTTAGACGTGGAGCGGGAGCGGGTGTGGGAGCGCGATTTCGACTCTCTGCTGGCCATCAACGCTGTGCCGCGCTTCAACTCGCTGCGGCTCACCAACGACCACACGAGCGGCATGGAAAAGGGGGCCTATTCTCCTTTTGCGGCCATGGCCGACAACGACCTGGCATTTGGCAGGCTCGTGGAACATTTATCCAAAAGTTCAATTTGGAAAGAAAGCGTGGTGTTTGTGCTGGAAGATGACGCGCAAGACGGCCCCGACCACATAGACGCCCACCGCAGCATCGCGTTTGTAGCCGGCCCTTACGTAAAACGCGGTTTTATAGACCACACCATGTACTCAACATCTTCCATGTTGCGCACCATGGAGTTGATCCTGGGCCTGCCGCCCATGAGCCAGTTCGATGCTGCTGCCACGCCCATGTGGCGGTGTTTTACGGCTGTACCGGATGTGCGTCCGTACACCGCCCGACCCAACCAGGTGCCGATAGATACCCGTAATGCGTACATCGACAATGAGTTGACCCGTCGTTCGGCTGCGTTTGACCTCTCGCAGGTAGACCGCGTGCCCGAGCGGGCGTTCAACGAAGTGTTGTGGAAAGCGATACGGGGAATGGACAGCGAGATGCCCGCGCCGCGGCGGGCTGCGTGGGTGGTAGAGTGAGGGCATTCAGCATGTAGTTTTGGAAGCGTCATTTGTTCCACTTACCGAAAAAAGAGGATACAAAAACACCGGTACAACAACGTCAAGCTGTCGCACCGGTGTTCGCAAATATTATGGCTTAAACACGCCTCGAAACAAGTCCGAAAGGCCGTTCCGAAACGAAGTCGGTTTTATTTACCGCTGCCCTCTGTCAGGTTTTTCATCACCTGATCCAGGTTAAAGCTGGCCGGTTTCATGCGCGGCGGGTAGTTTTTGAAAGACTGCAACCACTCGCCCACATAGGCCTGTGCGGGTACCAGAAGGAATACGCGCTCGAGGCGCCAGCGCGCATAATCAATGCCCTCTTCGTCGGCCCGCTCAAAGGGGTCGCCGCGCAGGGTGAACAGCTTGGGCGTACGCAAGGTTACGAATGGGTCCTGCCACACGTCGAAGCTCTCGGCCCGTTGTTCCATGAAGTGCAGTTTCCATTGGTCGTAACGCAGGCAGGCCAGTTCGCCGCCGTCGGTCCAGTATAGAAACTCCTTGCGGGGCCATGCGCCCACGCTGGCGGAGTCGCCTTTGAGGTAGGGCATCAGGTTATAGCCGTCGAGGTGTACGTTGTAGGTTTTGGCACCCGCTTTGAAACCTTTGAGCAGGTTGGCCTTCACGTCGCCGCCACCCGCTGCGGCCACCAGCGTGGGCAGCATGTCTTCGTGTGCGCACACTTCATTGATGATGGTGCCTGGCTTGATCACCCCGGGCCAGCGGATCACGCAGGGTACGCGGTATGCGCCTTCGTATTGGGTATTTTTTTCACCGCGGAAGGGGGTAGTGCCGCCGTCGGGCCAGCTCATAACTTCGGCCCCGTTGTCGGTGGCATACATCACGATGGTGTTGTTGGCGATGCCCAGCTCGTCGATCGCTTTCAGGATTTGGCCCACGTGCATGTCGTGCTCCACCATGCCATCGGGGTAAACTCCGAGTCCTGTTTTATTCTTGGCTTCCTCGCGCAGGTGGGTAAATATGTGCATGCGCGTGGTGTTGTACCACAGGAACACGGGTTTGCCGTCGCGCACGTTTTTCTTCATGAATTCGATGGCGCGCTCGGTAACGTCGTAGTCCACCGTTTCCATGCGTTTTTTGTTCAGCGGGCCGGTGTCTTCCACCTTTTGGCCGCCCTTACCGTCGGCATAGCTGTGGATCACGCCGCGCGGCCCGAATTTTTTCTTGAACTCCGGGTCTTGGGGGTAGTCCGGATTTTCCGGTTCTTCCTCCGCGTTGAGGTGGTAGAGGTTGCCGTAGAATTCGTCGAATCCGTGGGCAGTAGGCAGGTGCTCGTCGAGGTCGCCCAGGTGGTTTTTGCCGAATTGGCCGCACATGTAGCCCATGGGCTTGAGCATTTCTGCGATGGTGGGGTCTTCCTTGGAGAGGCCTTCTTTGGCACCGGGCAGGCCCACTTTGAGCAGGCCGGTGCGTATGGGCGACTGGCCGGTGAGGAAGGCGGCGCGTCCGGCCGTGCAACTGTTCTGGCCGTACCAGTCGGTGAACAAGGCACCTTCCCGGGCGATGCGGTCAATGTTTGGGGTTTTGTACCCCATGGTGCCCAGGTTGTACGCGCTGACGTTGTACCAGCCGACGTCGTCGCCCCAGATGATGATGATGTTGGGTTTCTGTTGCCCCATGAGGGCACTGGCGATCAGCCAAAAGGCACATACCGCGATCAAAGATTTGAATTGGTTTGGCATTCAAGTTTGTTTTGAAAGGTGAACGAAAAGCTGAGGTAAAAATAGTATTTTATTGTAAATGGTCAGGGCAAACATATATCTGCGTTTACCCCCAAACCCGAGCAGTGACGAGCAATAGCAATGAAGACAGGATGTTCAATGTGCTTTTCATGGTGAAACAAGCTCATGTGTTGAAGTATCTTAAATTTAATCTCAATCCAGACGCGCGTACAAATACAACTTCAAATTCGAATAGTCCGTTTGCAATGAATCCACCAGTACCCCCGGCCGAACCCGGGTTTCTGCCGGATTCACGAGGTACACCGCGCCTTGCAGCGTGGTGTCAGTAGTGCGCGGTATGATGCGGCCCAGGCGCTGGGTGAGGTAAAACGACGCCGGTTCGCGGATGTAGGCATCGCCGTACACGTACCAGTTTCTGTCGGCATATTTGTCGGCCAGTGCGCGGACGTCGGCGCGGGCGCGGGTGGTAATGCTCTCGTCGTGCCGGGCCTGCAGCACCACCAGATTGAACACGATGCGTACCACAAGTAACGCCCCGATGAACCACCATAAAAAACCGTCTCGGTCAGCGCAATACAGCGCTGCCAACACGCCCAGCGCCAGCGCAGCCAGAGGCCCCACGTACCAAACATAACCCAAATACTGCACCGCAGGCACAAAAGGCAGCGCCAAACAGGCCAGCGGACACGCCACCATCAGCAGTCCCCACAGCCCGTACAACAACCGGAAATGCCCACTCCGCTCTTTTTGGTGCTGGGCCAGCAGGTACAAACCCACCGTGTTGAACAGCGGCACAAACATGAGTAAATACCGAGGCTCCACATGCACACTGGTCCAGTACAGCGGCAGGTTGGCCAACAGCACCCAGGCACAGTATCGCACAAAAGGCAATTGCAGGCGGTTGAGCGCAAATCGGTCGAACACCAACACCAGCAACAATGACCAGGGCAAAAAATGATAAAATTCCTTGTATGGGAACTCATACAAATGCTTGAAAAAACGCGACCAGGAGTACGCAACCACGGTGCGTTTGGCCGACTCGTGCAGCAGGTTGGGCAGCAGCACGTCCAACGGACGGTATTGCGCGTACCACCACATCCATGATCCGATGATGGCTGCCGCCAATGCGATGCCCGCCGCGTGCCTGAGCGAAAACAACCAGCGCAACCGATCGAAAAACCAACAGGCCACCAACAGCGTAATGGCCTGGAACACCACCGCTGGCAGTCCTTTGAGCATAAAACCAACGGCCATGAGCGCGTACGACACTGCAAAAAAAGCCCAGGGCTTGTCCCGCTTGCCATACAAATACAAGCTCATCATACCCAAATACACCACAGCCGAAAAAGTGGTATCAATGAGGCCGAGCATGGCGTCGTAAAACAAAAAACGACCGGAAGTCACCACCGAAAAAGCAGTCAGCACACCCATATCGAAACCCAGTTCGCGCCGAACCACCCTGTATACCCCGTACCCGAACACGCACAGGAAAAACAGGGTCACCAGGCGGGAAGGCACTTCGCTGACCGCGCCGTACAGCTTAAACGCGCACCAAACCAGCCAGTTGAACAATGGCGGTTTGTTGATGTACGGAGCACCGTGCATGGTGGTGGCTACATAGTTGTCGGACAACTCCATTTCATAGGCCACCAAGGCGCGTATGGCTTCGTCGCCTGTAAAGGCGGCTAAGTGCAAGTTGATCAGGTAGGCCGGCACACAAAGGAGCAGCAACAGCTTAATCCGGCTTCGGGTGCTACACGAACGCAATAGTTTCAACATGGCGCAAAGAAAAGGTTAAGAATTGTAAACTTTTCATGACTTTTTGGGTATACTGTTGCTGTGCATGGCTGTAAGTAAGTACCTTCACATTAGGTTATTGAACCTTATCCTGTAAAATGCCCAAATTCAAGTTGTGGCCTTGTCTGTTGTTTGCATTGTTGGTGTTTGTGGGCAACGCACAAGCACAGGTTAACGCTACCGACAGCATCATGCGCGCCGTGTCCAATATAAAGGACGATACACTGAAGGCCCGCCGCTTGATGGCATTGGCTATGGAGACCATTTACAACCACCCGGACCAGGCCGCGCTCTATTGCCAGCAGGCATTAGACTTGTTTAAGGCAACCAGCCACGCGGAAGGCACCTCGCACGCACTCAACCTGCGTGGGCTGCTTCGGTTCCGACAAGCCCAGATCAATGAGGCGCTGCAAGACCACATGGACAGCTACTATATAGCCAAACAACACGGCTTGACTACCCGCATGGCGAAAGCCTTGAATAACATGGGTATCGTATTCCTGCATGTGAAAGATTACGACCGGGCCTTTGCAACCTATCAGGAAGCCCTGACACTCAATAGACAACTGAACAACGTAGAGGAAACAGGCAGCAACTTAGCCAACTGTGGACTCGTACTGGTCAACCAAAACAAACTGGATTCCGCCCTGGTTTTTTACCATCAGGCGCTTTCGCATTTCCTGGACGTCAAGATGAACCGCGGAATAGCCACCATGTACAACAACATTGGCAACATCTATTTGCGCAAGAAACAATACGAAGAAGCCCTGTTTTACTACCGCAAGGCGCTGGACCATTACCATAAAGACAACAATGTGTTGTACGCGTCCAATGTGTACGGCAACATCGGAAAGACCTATTTTCAGCAAGGATCTATGGACTCGGTGGAGCCCTATCTGTTGCGCGGGCTGGAGTTGGCCACACAACAAAACGCCCTGGAAGAATTGCAGGACTTACATGAAAACCTGTCTTTGTATTATGAAAAAAAAGGCGATGTCGCAAAAAGCCTTTACCACTTGAAATGTTACAGTACCTGGCACGATTCCTTGTACAACAGCGAAAAAATTACAGCGCTCAAACAAGTCGCCCAGCGGTACGAGGTACAGCGGCAACTTGATTTGGTAAACAAAGAAAACGAACTCCAGTCGGCCCGCCTACTGGCCTGGATTGTGTCGCTGGCCGCCCTGCTCATCATCGTCACCCTTATCGGCTTTATCTACAACATCAGCCTTACCCGCAACACCGTGCGCAAAGTCCTCTACGAAGAAGAAAAAGCGCGTTTCTTAGCCGAAAAAGAAGCCCAGGAGTTGCGCGAAAATCAGTACGCCCAGGAAATTGATATCAAGAACCGGGAGCTGGCCTCCACGGCCATCAACATCATCCAGAAAAACGACCTCCTCCAACAAATTACCGACAACCTCGAAAACCTCCGCAAAAGCAGCATTGACGACAATACCCGGCGCGAAATTACACGCCTCACCCGCCTCATCGAAAACGGCCTCAACCAGGAACAGGAATGGGAGTCGTTTCGAATCCACTTCGATGGTGTACATCCCGGGTTCTTTGACCGCCTCCTGGCCATTCAACCCAAACTGACCCCGAAAGACCTCCGCATTTGTGCCTATTTGCGCATGAACCTCTCTACAAAAGAAATCGCATCCCTCCTTAATTTCTCCATCCGGGGCGTCGAAACCATCCGTTACCGCCTCCGAAAAAAACTCGACCTGCCTCCTGAATCAGACCTCAACCAGTGGATGATGATGGCCTGAATGTCTCATTACTACAACAATGTACTACGTCAGTTCACAAACCGCCTCCGGATCACTGCCTGGGCGGTTTTTTATTTTTAATTTTATTAATATTTATAAACAACACAATATCAATATTTAAAGAAAATTATTACTACTTCACGATAGCTTTTTTAGGTGACGTAATTCTGTGTAGTCTTCGACGTAGTCGTGAAGTGCCTGCATTTTTGGCAGCAACGTTCCCATGCCCCCAACTTTGCCCCATCTCACCCACACCCCACCCCACACACCTCACCCCACACACCCCCCCCGGCAACATGGAAAACAATACCCGTCTACACACCTTACAAGAAAACGCACTGCCCGTCATTGAACGGCGCATCAAGGATCTGCTGGATACCAACCATGCCGTTCCGGTGCTTCTGGACTGGCCCAGCCTGTCGCAGGCCCGTGAAAAAGAGATTCGTGCGCTGCTGTTATACCTGGAACGGGTGTTGGACAACCTCGAATGGCTGGGATACGATGAGGTCAGCCGAAAACTCCTGACCAATCGGTTGACGGCCATACGCCTCCGCCACGTGAGCAACTCGCTGGAAAACTCGGTCAACCTCATCAACGGAAACCTGATTACCATCGCCAATTTCAGCGAACCGGAAGAATTGCCTTCCGCCATTGAAATCAGGCGCATCCTCTCTAAAGGCTTGTCTTTTCCGATAGATGGATAGCATAACGTTTAAAAAAAAAATTTGGCGAATGTAGTCGCCCCACTCAAAACTCACCCCTCAAAACTCACCACTCACCACTCACCACTCACAACTCACAACTCACAACTCACAACTCACAACTCACAACTCACAACTATTCAATGAAAGCATTAAAGTTTGAGTACATTTGGCTCGACGGCTACAAGCCGGAACCAAACCTCCGCAGCAAAACCAAAGTGCTGTGGCTCGATGAATTTGATGGCCAACCCGACAGCCTGCCCATCTGGTCATTCGACGGAAGCTCCACCATGCAAGCCGAAGGCAAAAAGTCTGATTGCCTGCTTCAGCCAGTGCGCGTAGTAACCGATCCGGGCCGCAAAAACTCCTTTTTGGTGCTTTGTGAGGTACTGAACCCCGATGGTACCCCACACGAAAGCAACATGCGCAGCCGATTTGAAGACGACGAAGACTTCTGGATCGGTTACGAACAGGAGTACGTAATCCTCAAAAATGGCAAGCCACTTGGTTTCCCACAGGATGGTTTCCCCGAACCGCAGGGCAAATACTACTGCTCAGTGGGCCACAACTACAACGTGGGCCGCGACCTGGTGGAAGAACACTTCGACCTTTGCCTCGACGCAGGCCTGAAGGTTACCGGCATCAACGCCGAAGTCATGATGGGCCAGTGGGAGTATCAGTTGTTTGCAAAAGGTGCCAAGCGCGCCAGCGACGACCTGTGGATCAGCCGTTACCTCCTGGAGCGCACCGCCGAGAAATACGGCGTGAACATCGAACTGTTCCCAAAACCTGTAAAAGGCGACTGGAACGGCTCCGGCATGCACACCAACTTCTCCACCCATGCCATGCGCGAAGAAGGCGGCGAGGAACTCATGATCGCCATCTGCGAATCGTTCCGTCCGGTACACAACGAGCACATCGCTGAATATGGCTCCAACAACGAGCAGCGCCTCACCGGCCACCACGAAACCCAGCACATCGGCAACTTCAGCTACGGCGTCAGCGACCGCGGCTCTTCCATCCGCATCCCCATTTCGGTGCCTTCCAACGGCTGGCGTGGTTACCTCGAAGACCGTCGCCCTGCTTCCAATGCAGATCCCTACCGCGTGGCTGCCCGTATCCTCAAAACCATCGCCACTGTGCAGGTGAGAGAAATGGCCTAAGCCAACCCTTCATTTGCATTTTCTGAGGCTTTCTTACCGGTTATCCTCGTTATTTTTTGCCTCTTGCGTGGCAAAGGGTCGCCCCGGGTAACCAAACCCGGGGCACTCCCATTTCAAATAACAAACAAACCGAAACCCTAAACGCACAACAACACTACCAATGGAAGTGAAAACAATAGAGCCACAAAGACCGAACAACCAGGTAGAGCAGGATATCCTTAGCTTGCTCAACGTGATCTCCGACGCCCAAAAAGGCTACGCCACGTCTACCGATTTTGTGAATGCCTTAGAGCGGGAAGGCATCCTCATGGACGATCCGCGCATCCAAAAGCTCATGGCCGACCTCAACGCTACGAGGTTGCTCAATGTGGCCGAACGCAGCATCCAGCCCGAAGAGTTTGAGGAATATGTGCGCCAAAACGCCATTGTAAAAAATGCGTTTACCAAAAATTTGGTCATACCCGACTTTGCCGATTTCCAGAAAGACTTCGAGGAAATGTTTCACGAAACGGCCAAAAACACCGACGGCCATGTGGCTACTTACATCCCGCAACTGGCACGGGTAAACCCCGATCAATTCGCCGTATCGGTGTGCACCATAGACGGACAGCGGTTTTCTTTTGGCGACTCCAACACCAATTTTGGCCTGCAATCCACTTGCAAACCCATCAATTACTGCCTTGCCCTGCGCGAACACGGCGAAGAAACCGTTCACAAACACGTAGGACGCGAACCCAGCGGCCGCTCGTTCAACGAGCTTTCCCTCAACAGACAGGGGCTCCCACACAACCCGCTCATCAATTCCGGGGCCATCATGACCAGCTCCCTCCTGAAACCGGACTTGCCCATGGCCGACCGGTTTGATTATGTGTTCAAAACGTGGCAGCGCTTGTGTGCAGGCAAAACCATGGAATTCAACAACGCCGTGTATCTATCGGAGCGCGAAACAGCCGACCGCAACTTCGCCCTCGCCTACTTCATGCGCGAAAACAAGGCTTTTCCGGAAAACACCAAGCTTCACGACACCCTGGAACTGTACTTCCAGTGCTGTTCCATCGAATCGTCTACCCACAACCTCGCCATTGCCGCATCCACCCTGGCCAACGCGGGCGTGAACCCCTTGAGTGGAGAACAGATTTTTGACGAAAAAACGGTGCAAAACTGCATGTCGCTCATGTTGAGCTGCGGCATGTACGACTTCTCCGGCGAGTTTGCCTTCAAAATTGGCCTGCCCGCCAAATCGGGTGTGTCCGGTGCCCTCATGATTGTTATCCCCAACGTCATGGGCATCAGCATTTGGTCGCCTCGTTTGGACAAGCACGGCAACACCGTGCGCGGTGTAGAGTTCTGCGAACGCCTGGTGGAAAAATACAATTTCCACAACTTCGACTCGCTCACCC
>Ga0247834_1000591_pt1 | contig 69876 bp, 49 predicted proteins | sample LaCruzMarch2015__8_FD_187118 | JGI IMG/M metagenome (GOLD analysis project Ga0247834, IMG submission 187118) | Freshwater microbial communities from meromictic Lake La Cruz, Castile-La Mancha, Spain - LaCruzMarch2015_12m | ecosystem: Environmental > Aquatic > Freshwater > Lake | place: Spain...
GACAAGGCCCGCCAGAAAGTGCGCGAAGAGGTGCGGGCCGACGCCGACGGCGACGGCATCCCCGATGGCGAAGACCGCTGTCCCTCCCAGCCCGAGACCAAAAACGGCCACCTCGACACCGACGGCTGCCCCGACGTGCTCCCGCCCGCCGACAGCGACGGCGACACCCTGACCGACGACGTCGACCGCTGCCCCGCCGAGGCCGAGACCCCAAACGGCTTCCAGGACGAGGACGGTTGCCCCGACGTGGCGCCGCCGCCGCCCCCCAAAGGTCCAAACACCCTGCTTATCGGGGGTGGGGCCACCGTTGGCCTCGGCGTCGTGTCCCTCGCGGCCGCGGGTGCCCTTGGCTTTGTGGCCCAGAGCACCAACGCCAACGCCGAGCAGGCGGCCTTCCAGGTCGAGCGGCGGGACCTCGCCGACAGCGCCAACACCCTGGCCCTGGGCTCCAACATTGCGGCCGTCGCCGGTGGCGCCCTCGTCGTCGTTGGCGGCACCCTGATGATTCTGTCGATGGTCGGAGGTGACTCATGAACCCCAAGCGCCAGCCAATGGCTCTCGCCGCCATGGTCATCTCCACGCTGCTGACCCTCGGGGCGTCATCGTGCGTGCTCCCCGAGGTCTCCCTGGTCGACGCCGCCTGCGACGCCGACCATGCCTGCGTCGTCGACGGCGACGTCTGCGTCTTCGGCCGCTGCGTCCTGCCCTGCCAGCCAGGCATCGCGGAGTGCGAAGACCGCCGGGCCTGCCTCTTCGACGTCGACAGCGGCGAATTCGGCTGTGCCGTTCCCGGCACGGGCGAAGGCGAGGGTGAAGGAGAAGGCGAGGGAGAAGGAGAAGGCGAGGGTGAAGGCGAGGGTGAAGGTGAAGGTGAAGGTGAAGGTGAAGGTGAAGGCGAAGGTGAAGGTGAAGGTGAAGGTGAAGGCGAAGGTGAAGGTGAAGGCGAGCCCTGCAACGGCAGCGATCCCCTCGGCGCCGACGTCAACGGCGACTGCATCCCCGACGTCGTCATCGGCGCGCCGTCCCAGGCCGAGCCCGCCGCCCAGGACCCCCACACCGCCCCCCAACCGCGCCTCGTCGTCGCCCACGGCACCAGCACGGGCTTGTACCCACCGGGTGACCAGTTCGTGTTGGCGGGCAACGGCGCGGAACTGGCGGCGGTTCGTGGCCGCTTCGGCACCGCCATCGCCATCGACCCCGCGCCCTACCCGGGCGTCTCGGGCCGGGCCATCTTTGTCGGCGAGCCAAACCCCACCCAGCGTCGCGTCAGCGGCGCCGTCGCCGCCGCCAACAATGGCCTGCTGTGGTGGCTGACGCCGTTTCGCGAGGGCGATTGCCTCCTCGGTGAACGCTGCATCGCGTCGTTCGCTGGCCAGGGGCTGACGGGCGAAGCCGTCGCCGCCATCCCGGCCTTGCGCGCCGCCGTCGAGCGCACCGCGATCTTCATCGGCATGCCCGGCAAGTTGGCGGCGACGCCGCCGCTCAACGCCATCGACGGCCTCGTGTTGAGCCTCATCCCCGACTACGCATCTGCTGGCCTCATCCGTGAGGTCGATCAGGTGGAGCCCCTCGACGTCTCAGCCACCGCGGGGGATGCCTTTGGCGGCGGCGCCATGGCCCGCATCCCCGACCTCGACGGCGACAGCCTCGAAGACCTCGCCATCACCGTAACGGCCACCGGCAGCGACACGCTGGTCCGGGGCGTGTTTGTGTTCTCGGGCACCACCGTCGCCGACGACACGACGCCCGCCCCCATCCTGCGCTGGGAGGTCCCGGCGGGCACGGCCGACTTCGGCACGGCCATCGTCAATGCCGGCGACCTCGATGGCGATGGCCTCGACGACGTCGCCATCGGCGCCACCGATCGGGTCTTCATCGCCTTTGGCAGCAACTACACAGTCCTTGTGCCTGTGGAGAGCCCGGTGCCCGCCGGCTCGGGCTTTGGCGCATCCCTCGGCCGCTACGTGGGCGGCGGCGTCGGCGCGACCGGGCGCGAAGAGGGCCTCATCATCGGCGCCCCCGCCTTCTCGGTGGGGACCGACAGCGGTGAAGGCGCCGTCATCTGGCTGCGCGCGTCGCCGACATTGAACGGCGCGCCGCCGCCGATCCAGACGTCGTGCCTGACGCCAGGCACCACCGCGGGCGCGGCCTTCGGCGCGTCTCTGCGGGGGCTCGGGCCCAAGCCCGGCACGCCAACCCTGGCCCGCGTGGCCGTCGGCGCCCCCGGCACCAGCAACGACACCGGAGCCGTCGTCGTCGTCGACTTCACCATCGGTGGCGGTGCCTGCACGACCCAGGTGGGAGCGACCATCGCCGGCCTGACCACGGGTGAGCGCTTCGGGGCAGCCCTCGGCCAGTAGCGCTGCAGCGCCGGTGCGCCTGCCCGACGTCAGGGGCCAGGCCGAGCCCGCTCATGCCGGGGCCTGATGGCCAGCAGCCGGTCAGCCACCGTCGTCGGCAGCCCATCGTTGAAGGCCACGTCGACGTCGTCAGCGTCTGTCAGGGCCGGCACCGGGTCTGCCCGCAGGGCCCGGTTGCCCACCACCCGCAGGCCCCCGCCGAGGCACCGCAGGGACGACAGCGTCATGGTGCCGAGGTGGACGGTGTCGGCGACGACGAGGTCCCCTTCAACGCTCTTGAGGGACGGCAGCGTCAGCTGCAGCAGCGTGACACCGGTGACGGTCAGCGAGCCCATCACGGCGCGCACGCCTGCCAGGCGTTCGACGTCGGCGAGGGTGGCCACGCGCACATCGCCAGGCACGGTGGTGTCGGCTCCCTGATGGGCACCAGGGGGGGCATCGCCTTGGGCCGGGTCCCTGGCCGGGGGCTCATGCTGCAGGGCTTCGGCGCTGGTGCCGTCGACGCAGTCGAGGTGCCACACACCGCCGGGGGCCTGCTGGATGCGGCACGGCGGCGCCGCCTGTTGTGGTGGCGGCGGGATCTCGTCGGGGGCCACCGCCGGGGTGATGTCGCCAACGTGGTCGCCGTCGTCGCTGTCGCCATCGCAGACGGCGCTGGTGGCGGCACCGCAGGCCGCCTCGCAGCAGACCTGGCCCACGGTCTGGATGGCCAGGGCCAGGCAGACCCCGCCGGCGGCCTCGCCAAAACCCGCACAGCCCGATGTCAGGCCACCACCGACGGTGGTCGCCACGCCGATGGTGAGGGCCACTGCCCAGCGCTGCACGGGGTCCATCCCCCAACACTGCGCGATGGCGCGGGGGCCGTCGAGGGCGGCGACCCGCACGGCGACGCACGGCGACCCGCGGCGACCCACGGCGACGCACGGCGACGCCATGTATGATGTATGCAGAAAACACACAGTGAGGCGTTCCAAAGATCGTCGCTGTGTGGAGTTCCCACGGGAGGGCGAACCGTCGTAGATCGACGCGGTGGACGCACTCTGGGACATCCTGACGACGTTTCCGACGGTGCTGTTCGCAGCGCTCTCGACGGTGTCGCTGTTGTATTGGGGCCTCGTCATCGTCGGGGCCGCCGACATCGACGCCCTCGACGGCCTGACGGGCAAGGCCCACGGGGCCATGGACGGCGCCATCGACGCCGTCGCCGGGGCAGCCAAGGGGGGCACCTCCGCCCTCGCCGAAGCCCTCTCGGCCCTGGGGCTGTCCAAGGTGCCGGTCACCATCTCGGCCACCGTCTTTGGGTTGCTGGGCTTCTTCCTCTCGGTGTCGACCCACCACCTCCTCGGTGATCTGCTGCCCACGGTGCTGACGTCGCTCGTGGCCACGGTGGTCAGCGTCGTCGGTGCGGGGGCTGCCACCGTCGTGGCCGTGCGTCCCTTGCGGGGCCTGTTCAGCGACGGCGTGACCAAGGGCGGGGGCAAGGCCCTGTTGGGGCGGACGGTGACCATCACCATCGAGGCCGATCAGACAAGCGGCCAGGCCCGCACCAACGACGAGGTCATTGTCTCGGTGCGCTGCGTGACCCACGCCCTGCAGCGGGGCGAAGAGGCCGTGATCATGGACCTCGCCGACGACGGCGTCTTCATCGTCGAGCCCATGCGCTCCATCATGCCGTCCACCGCCGACGCCTTCGCTGGCCTCGAGGCCGCCGACCGCGCCGACCGCGCTGACCGTGCCGAACAGGCCAAGCGGGACACCGACGACGACGCTGCTGCCACTGCGGCCGCTGCATCTCTTTCTGCTTCCAAGACCAAGAAGACATAAGGACCGATCATGAACCCGATCTTCATTTCAGCCCTGTCCGTGATTGGCGGCTTCTTCATCCTCGTCACCGGCTTCGCCGTGATGGTGAAGAAGTTCTACATCAAGGTCTCGCCGGGCCAGGCCCTCATCAACAACAAGACCGGCGACCTCATCACGGTGAGCTTCACCGGCGGGCTGGTGCTGCCCATCATCCACCGCGCCGAGATCATGGACCTGTCGGTCAAGATGATCGAAATCGAGCGCCGGGGCCGTGAGGGCCTGACCTGCATGGACAACGTCCGCGCCGACATCAAGGTCGCCTTCTTCGTCCAGGTCAGCCACGACGTCGAGAAAGTGAAGCAGGTCGCCGCCCGCATCGGCACCAACCGCGCCTCCCACGTCGAGACCCTGCACACGCTGTTTTCGGCGAAGTTCTCCGAAGCCCTGAAGACCGTGGGCTACCAGATGAACTTCCTGCAGCTCTACACAGACCGGGCGAATTTCCGGAAGAAGATCTACGACCAGATTGGCCCCGACCTCGACGGCTACGAGCTCACCGACGTCGTCATCGACTACCTGGAGCAGACGCCGCTGGAGGCCCTCGATCCCGAGAACATGCTCGACGCCGAGGGCATCCGCGCCATCACCAAGATCACCAAGGAAAAAGAGGTCGAGACCAACCGCCTGCGCAACGAAGCCGAGATGCAGATCAAGCAGCAGGACACCACGGCCCAGGAAGTCATCACCAAGCAGGATGCCATCCAGAAGGGCACCATCGCTGCCCGCGAGCGCGAGGCCATCGTCGCCCAGGCCCGCGAGCGCGCCGAAGCCGACAAGGAAGTCCAAAAGGCGGTGCTGGAGTCCGAGTCCGCCCGCATCCGCACCGAGGAAGAGCTCGCCATCGCCGAGCAGAACAAGATGCGCCAGATCGAAGTGGCCCAGAAGAACCGCGAGCGCGTCGTCGGCGTCGAGGCCGAGCGGGTCACCAAGGATCGCAACCTCGAGGCCATCATTCGCGAGCGCGAGGTCGACCTCTCCCGCATCGAGAAGGAAAAGCTCGTCGAAATCCAGAAGAAGGAAATCGCCGACACCGTCCGCGGCCGCATCGCCGTCGACCGCACCGTCGCCGAGGAAGAAGAGCGCATCAAGACCGTCCGCGTCGTCGAGGAGGCCAAGCGCAACCGCGACGCCGCCCTCATTGTCGCAGAGACCGAGGCCCAGCAGCGCCTGGTGAAGGACATCAAGGGTGCCGAGGCCCAGGAGAAGGCCGCCGGCCACCTCGCCAAGGAACGCTTGATCATGGCCGAGGCCGACCTCGAGTCCGCCGACCGTGAGTCGCGGGCCAAGGTCCGCCGCGCCGAAGGTACCCAGGCCGAGGCCGCAGCCCCGGGCCTCGCCGCCGTCAAGGTGAAGGAAGCCGACGCCCTCGCCTTCGAGAAGCGTGGCCTCATCGAAGCCCGCATCGACAAAGAGCGCCTGATGGCCAACGCCGAAGGCGAGAAGAGCCGGGGCCTGGCCCAGGTCGAAGTCCAGGAGGCCCAGTCCCAGGCCATCTTGAAGAAGGGCGAAGCCGAAGCCACCGTCACCGAGCGCAAGCTCGTCGCCGAGGCCAAGGGCAAGGAAGCCGACTCCAAGGCCTACGAGATGCAGGGGCTCGCCCAGGCCCGGGTCCAGGAAGCCGAGGCCCAGGCCATCGAGAAGCGCGGTCTCGCCGAGGCCGTGGCCATCCGCGAGAAGGGGCACGCCGAAGCCGACGCCCTGCAGAACAAGATGTCCGCTGAAGCCAAGGGCATTTCCGAGAAGATGGTCGCCATGAAGTCCATGGAGGGCACCGCTCGCGAGCACGAGGAATTCCGCCTCACCCTCGACAACGAGCGCGCCATCCGCATGCACGGCATGGACATCCAGGCGCAGATTGCCGCCGAGCAATCCAAGGTGTTGGGCGAAGCCTTCAAGACGGCGAAGATCGACATCGTCGGCGGCGACGGCGCCTTCTTCGACCGCTTCGTCAACGCCGTGTCCCTCGGCAAGTCCATCGACGCCGTCGTCGATCGCAGCAGCACCGTGCAGGTCGTCGCCGACGAATACCTGCGCCAGGGCCGCAGCCTCCCCGAGGACGTCCGTTCGATCCTGTCGAACCCGGCCATCGACGCCGGCGACATCAAGGACCTCTCCATTGCGGCCTTGCTCAACAAGCTGGCCCAACGCAGCGAGGGCGACGACAAGACCAAGCTGCTGGGCTTGATGGAAGCCGCCCAGAAGCTCGGCATCAAGTAGTCCCGACCAGGCCCCGGTGCCATCGCTGAAGGGCTCCGCAGGGAGCCCTTCTCGCGTTCAGTGGCCCCATCCCCCAACCCCTTCCCCATGAGCGCGGTCGTCTTGTTTCGGTGTCGGCGCAGGTATCCGCCGCTATGGCGAAGGGGAGCCGGATTCATCCCTGACGGCCTGAGCCTCCTTGGAGCGTTTCCGGGACGAAGCCCGGCGAGGCTGGTAGCCTGCCCACATGTCCGACGATTCCCCACAGGGCCTGACGAAGTCCGTTTCAACGGCGCTGGCGGCGTCGCCGGCCGCGACGAAGCGACCCTATGGACCGTCGGCGGCGGGGCCGTCGGCGGTGCTGTCGTCCTTCGCCTATGCCGCCAAGACCTCGGGGCTGCGGCGCGGCCTTCATGTGTTCTTGAACGTGAACCAGCAGGAGGGCTTCGACTGCCCCGGCTGCGCCTGGCCCGATCCCGCCGGACATCGCGCGGCCTTCGAGTTCTGCGAAAACGGCGCCCGCGCCGTCGCCCACGAAGCGGACCGTCGCCGTGCCGACGCCGCCTTCTTCGCCCGCCACAGCATCGCCGCGTTGCGGGCCGAGACCGACCACCAGCTCGAGCACCACGGCCGTTTGACGGAGCCCATGGTCAAGCGACCGGGGGGCACCCACTACGAGCCCATCAGCTGGGCTGACGCCTTCGCCCTCGTCGGCAGCACCCTCAAGGGGGTGTCGTCGCCGGATGAGGCGGTGTTTTACACCTCGGGGCGCACGTCGAACGAAGCGGCGTTTGTCTACCAGCTCTTCGTGCGGGCCTTTGGCACCAACAACCTGCCCGATTGCTCCAACATGTGTCACGAGTCGAGCGGCCGGGGGCTGTCGACGACGATCGGCGTCGGCAAGGGCACGGTGCAGCTCGACGACTTCGAGCTGGCGGACTGCATCCTGGTCATCGGCCAGAACCCGGGCACCAACCACCCCCGCATGTTGTCGTCGTTGGCGGCGGCGCGGAAACGCGGCTGTGCCGTCGTCGTCGTCAACCCGATCCGCGAGCGGGCCCTCGAGTCCTTCGCCCACCCGCAGAAGGTCCTCGGCATGGCGGGCATCGGCGAAGACATCGCCAGCCATTGGGCCCAGGTGAAGATCAACGGCGACGTGGCCTTCTTGAAAGGGCTGATGAAGGTCGTCCTCGACGAGGACCGCCAGCGGGGGGGCGTCATCGACCGGGCCTTCATCGCCGAGCACACCACGGGGTACGACGACTTCGCCGCCGACCTCGACGCTGTTGGCTGGGACGACATCGTTGGCGGCAGCGGCGTTGACCGCGCCACCATCGAGACCATTGGCAGGCTCTATGCGCGCAGTGAGCGCAGCATCGCCTGCTGGGCCATGGGCATCACCCAGCACGAAAACGGCGTCGACAACGTGCGGGAGATCGTGAACCTGCTCTTGATGCGCGGCAACCTGGGGCGCCCGGGGGCCGGCGTGTGCCCCGTGCGCGGCCACAGCAACGTGCAGGGGGACCGCACCATGGGCATCGTCGAGACGCCCGCCGAGCCGTTCTTGCAGGCCCTCGACGCGGCCACCGGCATCAGCAGCCCGCGAGGCCATGGTCTCGACGTCGTCCACGCCATCGAGGCCCTGGAGGCCGGCCGGGCCCGGGTCTTCTTCGGCATGGGCGGCAACCTGGTGGCGGCAGCGCCCGACACCCCCCGCGTCGACGCTGCCCTCGGCAAGGCGCTGTTGACGGTGCAGGTGGCCACCAAGCTCAACCGCACCCATCTGGCGGCGGGGGAGCACGCTTTGATCCTGCCCTGCCTTGGTCGCAGCGAGGTGGATCAGCAGCAGAGCGGTCCCCAGACCGTCACCGTCGAAAACTCCATGAGCGTGGTCCATCGGACCCAGGGCCAGCTGCCGCCGGCGTCACACACATTGCGCTCGGAGGTGGCCATCGTCGCCGGTGTGGCGCAGGCCACCATGGGAGACCTGCCCCGGGTCCAGTGGCAGCCCCTCGTCGACGACTACGCCCGCATTCGCGACCTCATCGAGGCGGTGGTGCCCGGCTTTCAGGACTTCAACGCCCGGGTGCAACACAAAGACGGCTTCGTGTTGCCAAACACCGCCCGCGAGCGCCAATGGGTGACAGCGACGTCGAAGGCGACGTTCACGCGGGTGTCGTTGCCCAAGCTTCACATCGAGGCGGGGCAACTCATCTTGATGACCATCCGCTCCCACGACCAGTTCAACACCACGGTCTACGAAGAGAGCGACCGCTACCGGGGCATCCATCGACGTCGTGACATCGTGCTGGTGTCGCCGGCGGACCTGCAGGCCCGGGGCTTGAAAGACGGCGACCGCGTCGACATCACCAGCCACTTCCGGGGCCAGACCCGCACGGTGCGTGACTTCGCCGTCGTCGCCTACGACCTGCCTGGCGGCAGCGTCGCCGGCTACTTCCCCGAGCTCAATGTGCTCGTGCCCCTGGAGAGTCGGGCCCGGGAAAGCCACACGCCGACGTCCAAGGCCGTGGTGGTGACCATCTCGCCATCGTCGCCGTCGTCGTCGTCGTCGCCCTCGCGAAAAACCGGCTGACGGCTATTCGGTGGCCCGCAGCTCGGCGAGAAACTCTTCTTTGGTGACGAGGCCCCGGCGGGCCAACACCCGCATGAGGGCCCAGAACTTCCGCTCCAGGGCTTCGATCTGTTCGAGGTCGGCGGTGCGCGACAACGACAAGATGTCGGCGTCGCCGAGGACCACGTCGCCGGGATGGGGCGTGCCGGCAGGGGCGTGCAGGTCCGCCGGGTTCAGGACCGGCATGGCGAACACGCCCGTGCGCTGGCCCGTGTAGTCGTGGGGCAGGGGCGGTGCCTCAAACGGGCTCAAAGCTTCGGGGGGAATCGAGGCTTCGTCCTTGAGCTCCAACACGATGGGGGTGTCGATGTGCTGGCGCCCCACGACGACGCGCTCGTTCATTCCCCCCGAGGCGGTGATGGTCATGGGCTCGTCCTGGGCGAGAAACGCGCCACCGGGGCGGTGCTGGGACTCGTAGTTCAGGGGCGCGATGTCGACGCGCTGGCCGAGGTAGTAGCGGCGCACGGCGTGTTCCAGCGACGAAATCTGGGCGATGGCGGGCTTCACCACGCAGTCGTTGGTGAAGGCGATCTCGTCGATGACGGTGGCATTCAAGGGGTCGGCCATCGCCAACAACAGGATGCGGCGACCGTTTGGCTGCTCCTTCACGCCCAGGGGCAGCACGTCGTGGGTTTCGCAGGTGCGGCGGGAGACCAGGGCGAGGGCCTTGGGATCGACGACGACGCGGCTGAGGTCCACCATCGGGATGCCGAGGGACTCCGACAGCACCCGGGTCAGCATGCCCTCGGCCACAAACCCCTTGGCGACCAGGGCCGTGCCCAGACGCATGCCCCACTGGCGTTGGTGGGCCAGGGCGGAGTTGAGCTGGTCGGCGTCGATGAGGCCACGCTCCATGAGGATTTCGCCGAGTCGCTTCTTCATGGTCCTGCTCCAGCCCTTCGGTGGTCCGTGTGGTCCGTGTGGTCCGTGTTGACCGTGGTGCTGACATGGGGGGCATGTGTCCAAAGGGACCACCTGTACCCACAGTCCTGCGACGGCTTTTCTGAAACGAAACGCGACCTTGCGCAACCGGTGGGCCCGTCGGGCCCATTGTGGGGCAGCCACGCGGCGCGGCAGCTCCCTGCCGGGTCAGCGGCGGTCGGTCAGACCCGGCACCACGTCGTCGGGGGCGGCCTTGGTGATGAGGGCCCGCAGCCGGCTGGCCAGCACGTCGAAGAAGCCCTGCATCAAGCTGGTGCGGTCGGCCATGAGGTCGAAGAAGGCCTCGCGCTCGACGACGAGGAAGCGGGCGCTCTTGCCGTCGGCCACCCGGGCGGTGACCGGACGGGGGCCCTTGTCGACGAAGCTCACCTGACCGGCGCTCTCACCGGCGTTGAGGGTCATGACGGGCTTGCCCTGGCGGGTGAGCTCGACGATGCCCTCGACGATGACGTAGAGGTTGTCGTTGCCGAGGTCGCCCTCGCGATACAGGACCTGACCCGCTTCGACGACGAGCTCGGTGGCCTGGCTGGCGATGGCCAGCAGGTCGTCGGCGGCGAGGCCGCGAAACAGGTCGACGTCTTCCAACAGGAAGAGTCGTTCCACGAGTGGGTCGGCCATATCGTCACCTCCAAGCTCGAAACTGCCCGGCAGGCCGACGCCTTCGCCGCCACCAGTAGCGTCGTCACCGACGACGCCGACCCGTTGCATGGTCAGCCGGGCGATGCCGCCGAGCAAGGGGTCTTTGGAATGGGTCAGGCGCCGGACCCGGGCCACGGCGTTTTCGGCGGCCCGCTCCGATTCGCGCACGTCGAGGAGCGACAAGAAGTCCGTGCGCAGGGGATCGGCGGTCAGGGCGGCATCGAGCAATTCGATGGCATCGATGCGGGCTTGACGACGACGATCCGTCAGGCCCCGCGCCACCACCCGCATCCGGTCGATGCCGCGGTGGATGCCCAGCAGCTCGAGGGCAATCTCCAGGTTCTGCCGCCGTCGGTCGTCGACGACGTGGCGCAGCAGCCGGAGCTTGGCGTTCTGGCTGTCGGCATTCAGGTCGGCGAGGGCGTCGGCGTAGGCGGCGTAGGCCACCAGGCGGCGACCGATGGCTTCGTCGGTGCGGCGGCGGTCGACGACGACGCGGGCATCGTGCTCGACGATGCGCACCAGGCTCTTGGCGATGCGGGTCTGCAGGGACGCATCATCGCGGGGGTTCGAATAGAGCAGGGCATGGGCGGCCGCTTCGGTGCCGATGCGCTCCAGCAAACGGGGCACGCGCACCCGCACAGCGACGGGCAGGGCGGTGTCGTCGAGGGCCCGTGACAGGGCGGGCACGGCGGCGTCGCGGAAGCGCACCAGGGCCTGCAACACGGCCACCCGGGTGGCGGCTTCGCCAAGGCGCTCGATGAGGGCGTCGACGTGGGTGGGGTCGCCACGGCGGGCGGCGGCTTCGATGGCCAGCACCCGGACGGTCCGGTCGGCGTCGCCCATCAACGTCGTCACCGCCGGCGCATAGCGGGCATCGCGCAACACCCCGAGGAGCCGCGCCAGGTCCCGCCGCCAGGCGATGCCGAGCTCGGGCAGCGCCTGCAGGAGTTCTCGCAGCCGGGCCTTGGCGCGGGCATCGTTTCTGGTGCGCAGGGTCACCTCGAGGGCCGCGCAGACCACGCCGGGCTCTTCGTCGTCGAGGAAGTCGAGGACCACGTCGGCAGCCTTGCCCGGCTGCACGCGGGCCAGGGCCCGCACGGCCTCGGCCCGGGGACGACGGGCCCCCGGCGTGCGGGCAATCGTCAACAGGCGCTCGGCGAGGCGGTCGTCGGGGCGGGCGGGCACCCTTGCCAGGGCGGTGGCCCGCACGCGCTCTTCAGTGTGCTCAAGCAACAGCAACAGGGTTTCGTCGTCGAGTTCGTAGGCGGGGCCGAGGGCGTCGAGGGCGGCGACCACGTCGTCGCTGTCGTTGGAGCGCAGGCCTTGTTCGAGGGCCCGGCGGGTGTCTTTGTCGGTGGTGTCGATGGACCAGGCCCGACCCCGATGGGCGACGGGGGCCTGGACCCGGGCCTCGAGGGCCTGCACATACAAGCGCCGCAACGTCGGCAGCAGCAGCAACGACAACGCCGCCGTCACCAGCACGGTCCAGACGCTGACGAGGGCCGCCTGGGTCGCGAGGGCGCCGAGCACGAGGCCGGCGGCCGCCGCCCCCATCTTCTTGATGGCACCGTCGATGAGGGCCCGGGATTGGGCCCGCAATTCGGGGGCGATGGGGTTGTAGAGCAGGGCGACGACGACGGGGTGCAAGGAATAGGCACCCGCCATCTCGACGCCCTTCAGGCAGATGAGCACCCGAAAGCCCCAGGGGCTGGCAGTGTCGACGGCGTCGATGACGGCGTAGACGACGGAGAGGGTCACAAGGATCAGGGGCACGATGGCGGCAAAGAGGAACACCCCCAGCCGCGACAGCAGCCGCCCCGTCAGGCCAATCTGCAGGAACACAACGACGATGCCGACCACCGCGTTGAGCAGGCCAAAGAGGCCGGCCATTTCCTTCTCGCTGCCCGCCGTGGCCGCCGCCGCCCGAAACACGAAGTCCGACGCGGCCCCCGTCGCCGCCAGCAGGACCACCAGACCGGCCACGGCGCGCGCGTAGTTGGAGTCCACCAGGGCCCGCAGGGCGGCGCCGGTGGCCGCTGGTGCCTGGGCTTCCGGGCGGCGGGTGTCTTTGGGGGCGGGTCCGGGGACCGTGCTGGCGTCGACGTCGGCGGAGCGCGTCCGCAACACGCGCAGCAGGGGCAGGGCCAACACCCACAGCACGGCGGCGGCGATCACGGGTGCCGCCACGCCGGTGACGTCGACAAGCAAGCGCACCAACACCCCGCCGACCGCGGCGCCAATCATGCCGCCGGCGCCGACGACGCCGACGACGCGTTTTTGGTCCCGGCTCGTGAAGCCGTCCATCAGGCGGGACCAGAACAGCACCGACCCCGTCGTCGCCGTGGCCTCGCCGACGACGTACAACACGGCCGGCGCGTGGGGCAGCTCGAGGAGCACGGCGATGGTGGCCAGCACCAACAGCACCGCGTTCAGCACCAGCACCTCGCCAAAGAGTTGGCGCAGGGGACGTCGACCGAGCATGCGCGCCAACACCGCGGTGGCAATGGTGACGACGATGGCGACGACGGCATAGAGCAGGGGCAGCAGGCTTGGCTCGGCCCGCGACAGGAACAAGGCGTTGGTGCCGCTCTTGATGACGGTGACGCCGCCGACAAACACCGCATGGAACAACGCCGCCAACAAGGCCGCGCGCCCCACAAAGCGCGGGAGCCCGAGCACCCGAGTCACGACGGCGGCAAAGAGCCCGTTCACGCCGCGAGCGATGCCTCAGGGCGACGACGATGGCAAAGCCATGTCGACACGCCGGCGGAGCAGAGAAAGTGCCGCCGCGAGATGCCCAGCCGCCGCCGCCGTCGGCAAGACCAGGCAACGAAGCGGAGCGGACCCGGTTCATCGCGAGCGAAGCGGATCGGAAAAAGTGCCGCCCGCGAAGTGGCCAGATGATCAGCCGCCGCTGTCGGCAAGGTCAGGGAGACGAGGCGGAGTGGACGCGCTTCTGTCGCCAGCCAAGCGGAGCGGAAAGGTGCCGGCCGCGAAGTGGCCAGATGATCAGCCGCCGGGTTCAGTTGCGAGCAAAGCGGAGCGGAAAAAGTGCCGCCCGCGAGGGCAAAAACACGTCAGCCGCCGCCGCCGGTGATGATGTGCACCCGGTCGTAGAGGCTGCGGGCGCTCATCCACTGAAACACGCAGCGGCCAAAGACCACCGTGTCGCCGTCGAGGATCTGGACCTTGGCCCGAGGGGGCAGCTTCAGACCGTTGTGGCGGGTGCCGTTGGAGGAGCCGATGTCGACGACGGACCACTTCAGGGCCGGCGAGGTGTCCCGCTGGAAGTAGGCGTGCAACTTGGACACGGTTTTGTGGGGCACACAGATGTCGTTGGTCTCGCTGCGCCCCAGAAAGACCCGATCCTGGGCGGGGGCCTCGGGGGCCTTCTTCACAGCGATGACCCAATGGCGGATGCGAAAGACGTCGGTACCGCTCTCGCGGGGCATCTCGCTGAGGCCGCGCTCGTCGGTGACGAGGGTCGAGAACTGGAATTCCTCTTCGAGGACCTCGCGGCCGAAGAGGAACGGATGGGGATAGCGCGCCGAGAAGGCCTCCGGCGTCATCGACCGGACCATCGTGCCGAAGTCGTGGACTGTTTTGTGGCCGCTGCTCATCGCAGCCCGACTCTACACGGACCGCAGCCAGAGTCGACTGCGGCCCGGCCAGCTGACTTGCGGTGCGTCACGGCGTCAGGATTTGAGGCCAAGGTGGGTCTCGATGAAGGCCGTGTCGGTGTGGCCAGCGACGAAGGCTTCGGCCACCAGGATGCGCTGGTGCAGGCTGATGTTGTGCTTCACCCCGACGATGACGGTGTCTTCGAGGGCCGCGAGCAGCCGGGTGATGGCCTCGCCGCGGTCCTTGCCATGGCCGATGAGCTTGGCGAGCAGGGAGTCGTAAAACGGCGGGACTTCGGAGCCGCTCTCGACGCCGGCGTCGATGCGGATGCCTTCGCCCGCAGGCCAGCGCACCTCGCTGATGGTGCCGGGGGATGGGAAGAAGCGCTTGTCGGGGTCTTCGGCGCACAGGCGCAGCTCGATGGCGTGGCCGCTGCGCGAGAGCTTCAGGTCGGGCAGGGGGGTGCCGCAGGCCGCCAACAACTGGAGTTCCACGAGGTCGACGCCCGTGATGGCCTCGGTGATGGGATGCTCCACCTGCAGGCGGGTGTTCATCTCCAGGAAGTAGAAGTTGCCGCTGTCGTCGGCGACGAATTCGACGGTGCCGGCGTTGTCGTAGCCGACGGCACGAGCGGCCTTGATCGCCGCCTCGCACAGGGCTTCGCGCATGCCGGGGTGGCGATCCACCAGGGGTGACGGGGTCTCTTCAAGGACCTTCTGGTTGCGGCGCTGGATGGAGCACTCACGCTCAAACAGCGCGTGCACGTTGCCGTGCTGGTCGGCGAGGATCTGGACCTCGACGTGGTGGGGCTGCTCGATGCACTTCTCGATGAAGACCCGCGACGAGCCGAAGAACTGCTCGCCCTTCTTCTTGGCGTCTTCAAAGGCGTTGCGGAGCTGCTTCTCGTTTTTGCACTTGGCCATGCCGATGCCGCCGCCGCCGGCGCTGGTCTTCAACATGACGGGCCAGCCGACGGTCTCGGCCACGTGGACGGCGTCGTCTTCGTGTTCGATGGCGTGGATGGGACCGGGGACCACCGGCACGCCGGCCTCGACCATCGTCAGCTTGCTCTCGATCTTGCTGCCCATGGCCCGGATGGCGTGCAGGTTCGGGCCGACGAAGACGACCCCTGCGTCCTTGCAGGCCGCCACCAGGTTCTCGTTCTCCGACAGAAAGCCGTAGCCCGGGTGCAGGGCGTCGGCGCCGGTGGCCTTGAGGGCCGCCACGATGGCGTCGACGCTGCCGTAGCTTTCCTTCGGCGGCGGGGGCCCGATGCGGACCGCCTCATCAGCCTCCTTGACGAAGGGGGCGTTGACGTCGGCGTCGCTGTAGACGGCCACCGTGGCCACGCCGAGGCGCCGGGCGGTGCGGATGATACGGCGGGCGATCTCGCCGCGGTTGGCGACCAGGAGCTTCTTGGGGAGTGCCATGGCCGTGAGGTATCCACCCACATCGCCGTCGGTCAACCGCAGAGGTGTGCAGGCCCCCTACATGGCTTCGCCAAGGCTTCGCCAAGGGCTTGTCCCGGGCCTTTTTCGGGGCCGCGCTGGTGATTGTGGTGGGCAAGTTGCCGATCGGCGTCGGTTTGGGTCATTTTCGACCACCTGCAGCCGCCTGCAGTCGTCCGCGTGCCCGTTCAACACGGCCATGTGGTCGAGACTGTTCCGAGAGGGCGCACGCGATGGTGGCGGTGGAAGCGACAGACAAAGACGAGATGGCGACGGGCACCCAGGTGCTCCGGCGCTATTCCATTGTCGGCAAACTCGCCCAGGGCGGCATGGCCGAAGTGTATCTGGCCCGCCAGGTTGGCCCCGCCGGCTACCAGAAGCTCGTCGTCATCAAGCGGGTGCGCCCGCACCTCGCCAACGACGCCGACTTCGTGGGCATGTTCGTCAACGAGGCCCGCCTCGCCGCCAAGATCAACCACCCCAACGTGGTGCAGATCTTCGACCTCGGCGACGAGCCCCGTCCCGCGTCCCAGGGCGGAGGCCAGGACTGGTTCCTGGCCATGGAGTACCTCGACGGCCGCGACATGCTGCAGGTGGGGCGTGCCTGCCGCGCCCACAACAAGGCCGTCCCGTTCGACGTCACCGCCCGCATCATCGCCGACGCCTGCGCCGGCCTCGACCACGCCCACGGCCTCAAGGGCCCCGACGGCAAGAGCCTCGACCTCGTCCATCGGGACATGTCCCCCGAAAACATCCTCATCACCTTCGAAGGGCAGGTGAAGGTCGTCGACTTCGGCATCGCCAAGGCGTCGGACAACCTCATCAAGACCCAGGCCGGGCAGATCAAGGGCAAGCTCGGATACGTCGCCCCCGAGGCGATCCTCGGCAAGCAGGTCGACGCCCGCGCCGACGTCTTCGCCATCGGGGCCACCCTGTACCTGTTCTTGTCGGGGCGGCCGGCCTTCACGGGCAGCAACCCGATGGAGATCTTCGAGCGGTCCCTCAAGCCGCCGACGCCGCCCCGCGAGGTCAACTCACGGGTCCCCGAGGCCCTCGACGCCATCTGCATGAAGGCGTTGGCCCAGGATCGGGACAAGCGCTACAAGAGCGCTGGCGAGGTCCGCGCGGCCCTGGAGGCCTACCTCCAGTCGACGGGTCGTCCCCTCGGTCCCGTGCAGCTCAGCCAGTTCATGCGGATCCTGTTTCCGCCCGACAAAGACCCCGTGCGCCAGCGGATCGACAAGTTGCTGGCCGACGCCCCGGTGGTGGAGCCCCGCCGCAACACGCTGCCCCCCGGTGGCGTGCCAGCCCCGGTGCCGGCGCCGGCCCCCCTGTACATCGACGACGACAAAACCAACGTCGCCGCGCCCCGTCCCGAGGCCTCCATCCCCGATCCCGTCACGCTGCAGACGGTCAAGCCCGACCTCAAGCAGCCCCCGCGGGCCCAGGGACCCGCCCACCTGCGGTCGATGGGTGTTGCCGGCGTGGCGTCGAACCCCTCGGGGCGGCCCGTCGCCATGGGGGACATGACCCACGAAGAGATCGACATGCGCGGCGCCGCCATGGACGCGCCCACGATGCAGACCCAGGTGCCGGCGCTGCCCACCATCGACATCGACGATCTCGGCGACATCGACATGGCCGACATGGCCGACATGGCCGACATGGCCGCTGCTGTTGCCGACGAAGACGACGATGACGACCTCATCACGGTGAAGGCGGCGTCGCCGCCGCCGTCGCCGCCGCCGTCCCGTCAGGCAACCCTGCGCAACGCCATCGACGACATCGCTTCGGCGTTGCCGCCGGGCTTTTCCAGTCAGGACGATGTGGGCCCGCCGCCACCGCTGGAGCCCTCGCGGCCCGTGGCCCGCCCTCCGCCGGCCTTTGCCGTGCCGGGGCCGCCGCCAGCCTTCGAGGTCGAGGCTCCGCCACAGGCACCGCCCTTCCAGCCGCCGCAGCCGCCGCCACAGCGCTTCGAGCCGGTTCTCCCCATGGCGATGCCCCAGCCCTTTGCCGAGCCTCTGGAGGCCCCTGCAGAGCCCTACCGGGACATCCAGGGGCCTGCCCTCGGCCTGCGCCTGGCGATGCTTGGATTTGGTGCATTGACGGGCATTGTCCTGTTGATTCTATTTCTGTTTGCCAGTGGCTTGATCGGGCGAATTGTCCCCTGAAAATCGCCATGGTAGCCGCCGAACCAGTATTGCTTTCGCGCTTGGTTGCGCGCTTGGCCGGGTCTCCCGGCCGGTGGGCCCGCGCCCAGGCCAGGTCGTCCAGACCGACCGGTTGCGTTGGACAAACGGCGGCGCTGGCGCCGACGGCAGCGCGGGTGTGATCGCCCCATGATCCCTCGAACGGGGCCGGACACCTGACCGGAAGGGGGGATGCATCGGCGCGCCCCCCGGGTTGGGCTCTCTTCGAGGTGATCTCGATTTCCTGCAATGTTCCGGGCTTGTGGGCCAACGCAACTGCCAATGTTGGCGGTGACGGCCCTTCGGCCGGGTCACAAAAATCGCCAAGATTCGATGGGTTGGACGGTGATGCCGCGCCGCGCCACCCCGATCGACACACCCCGCAGCTGGCGAACATTTGTTCGGGGGCCACCCTCTAGATCCGGTGGTCCAAGTCCCGAAATCCACAAGCACTTGTGGAAAAGCTGGCAAAAACGCCCCGCCGCCACCGGTCCAAGCGGGTTGACGGGTCCGATGTTCGCGTGCTTCAGTGCGGGTCCGCCGACGGAATGTGTTCCACCGTGAACTCGTCCGCCGTCGGAGCGCACCATCACTGCATCGATGATGCAGGCCCATCCGGCGAATCAGTTCATACTGGACTGAGGCGTTGCTGTGCCTCGCAACGATACAGCGGGGGCGTTGGCACCGCCTGGGGGAGGCGGTCCGTGGGGGGGATAGGCCCACGTCGCCCTGGCGACGTGACGATCTGCTGGTTGCTGCCGAGGAGGAACGATGTTGGAGTCGACCGAGAGGAAGAGCGCGCCCATGAGCAAGTCCGACGCGACCGTTGAGAGGCCAATGGCGTCCGAAACGGGCACCGGGACGACCGGTTCCTCGCGCCGTGCCCGCTCCAGCATCCTTTCGGCAGGCCCATCGGGCGTGCAGATGCCCCGCAAGAACACCGTCGACGGTGTTGACCCCCTGAGCGAAGCCGCCGGCATCCAGTGGGAAAAGCGCTCGGCCTCCATCAGCGACGCCTCCGGCCAGGCGGTGTTCAAGCAGGACGGCATCGACGTCCCGGCTGCGTGGTCCCAGACCGCCACCAACATCGTGGCCAACAAGTACTTCCGCGGCACCGTCGGCACCCCCGAGCGCGAGACCAGCGTCCGCCAGCTCATCCTGCGGGTCACAGACACGATCACCGGTTGGGGCCGTCGCCGTCGCTACTTCGCCTCCGAAGCCGACGCCGCCATCTTTCACGCCGAGCTGTCCCACCTGCTCGTGACCCAGAAGGTCGCGTTCAACTCCCCGGTGTGGTTCAACGTCGGCGTCGAGGCCCACCCCCAGTGCTCGGCCTGCTTCATCAACTCCGTCGACGACACCATGGAGTCCATCCTCGGTCTGGCCAAGACCGAGGGCATGCTCTTCAAGTTCGGCTCCGGCGCCGGCTCCAACCTGTCGACCATCCGCTCGTCCAAAGAGCTGCTGGCCGGCGGCGGCACCGCCTCGGGCCCCGTCAGCTTCATGCGTGGCTTTGACGCCTTCGCCGGCGTCATCAAGTCCGGTGGCAAGACCCGTCGCGCCGCCAAGATGGTGATCCTCAACGTCGATCACCCAGACGTGCTCGACTTCGTCGACAGCAAGATGCTCGAGGAGAAGAAGGCCTGGGCCCTCATCGAGCAGGGCTACGACGGCGGCTTCAACGTCCCCGGCGGCGCCTACGACTCCGTCTACTTCCAAAACGCCAACCACTCGGTGCGCGTCAACGACACCTTCATGCAGGCCGTCGTCGAGGGCCGCACGTACTTCACCCGCGCCATCCGCGACGGCAAGCCCGTCGAGGAGCTGCAGGCCAAGACCGTGTGGAACAAGATGGCCCAGGCCGCCTGGCTCTGCGGCGACCCCGGCGTCCAGTACGACACGACGATCAACGACTGGCACACCTGCAAGGCCACGGCGCCCATCAACGCGTCGAACCCCTGCTCCGAGTACATGTTCCTCGACGACTCGGCCTGCAATCTGGCGAGCTTCAACCTCATGAAGTTCCGCGCCAAGGACGGCTCCTTCGACGTCGAGGGCTTCCGCCACGGCGTGGCCACGCTGATCCTCGCGATGGAAATCATCATCGACGACGCCAGCTACCCGTCGGAGAAGATCGAGAAGAACTCCCACGACTACCGGCCCCTCGGTCTGGGCTACGCCAACCTCGGCGCCCTGCTGATGGCCTCGGGCCTGCCCTACGACGACGACAACGGCCGCGCCGCCGCCGCCGCCATCACCGCCCTGCTGGGTGGCGAGAGCTACGCCGCGTCCGCCGAGATCGCCAAGGCCAAGGGTCCCTTCGCCGGCTACGCCAAGAACCGCGAGAGCATGATGGGCGTCATGCGCAAGCATGAGCGCGCCTCCTTCGACGTCGACGCCGCCGACGTCCCCGATGCCTACAAGCCCGTCCTCGACGCTGCCCGCGATGCGTGGAGCACGGCGGTGGAGATCGGCGACAAGCACGGCTTCCGCAACGCGCAGACGACGGTGCTTGCCCCCACGGGCACCATCGGCTTCATGATGGACTGCGACACCACGGGCATCGAGCCCGATATCGCGCTCATCAAGTACAAGAAGCTCGTCGGCGGCGGTCTGATGAAGATCGTCAACCACACCGTCCCCCAGGCCCTCGACGGCCTTGGCTACTCCAGCGACGAGAAGGCCGCGATTCTCAAGCACCTCGAGGAGCAAGAGACCATCGAGGGCGCGCCCTTCCTCAAGGCCGAGCACCTGCCGGTGTTCGACTGTGCCTTCAAGCCCTTGAACGGCGAGCGCAGCATTGCCCCCATGGGCCACGTGAAGATGATGGCGGCGGCCCAGCCCTTCCTGTCGGGGGCCATCTCCAAGACGGTCAACATGCCCGAGTCCTCCACCGTGGAGGAGATCGAGCAGATCTACCTCGACGGCTGGAAGCTCGGCTTGAAGGCCATCGCCATCTACCGCGACAACTGCAAGCGCAGCCAACCGCTGGCGTCGTCGAAGTCCCAGTCGGACAACGATGGCAAGCGCCTCGAGGCCAAGGGCGACAAGGGCGATCACCAGACGGGCCCCCAGCTGCCGTCGGCGACCCTCATCGACGCCGACAGCCTCCTGCAGATGCTCAAGGACCAGCCCCAGAAGCTGTTTGAGATCAAGCAGTCCCTCGGTGGCCTGCGCAAGAAGCTGCCCGACGAGCGCGCCGCCATCACCCACAAGTTTTCCATCGGTGGCCATGAAGGCTACGTGACGGTGGGGCTTTTTGAAGATGGCCAGCCTGGCGAGGTGTTTTGCACCATGTCCAAGGAAGGCAGCACCATCTCGGGGCTGATGGACGCGTTCGCGACGGCGACGTCGTTGGCCTTGCAGTACGGCGTGCCCCTCAAGGTGCTCGTCGACAAGTTCAGCCACATGCGCTTCGAACCATCGGGATTCACGGGCAACCCCCACATCCCGATCGCCAAGAGCCTGCCCGACTACATCTTCCGCTGGCTGGGGATGAAGTTCCTGCCCGAGGCCGACAAGCCCTTCGATGTGTCGGCGACCCAGACGGACCTGTTCGCCACCAAGAAGAGCGACTCGCCCCCGCCCACGCCGGTCATCGAGCCCAAGGCCCTGGCGGCGGCGGTGACGGCGTCGACAATGGCGGTGACGTCGGTGCGGCCCATGGAGCGCGCCGAGAAGCGCATCTTCCAGAGCCAGGCCGACGCCCCTTCGTGCAGCAACTGCGGCAGCATCATGATCAGGGCCGGTGCCTGCTACAAATGCGACAACTGCGGCAACACCTCCGGGTGCGGCTGACGTCGTCGTCATTGTGAGCAAGGGGCCAACACGGCCCCTTGCTCGCCAGGCTTTGGCTGGAAGGCTCCTGACGGCGGTCCTGCCCGGTCCCCCCGTCGCTTGCGCGACGACGAGGCTTTGGGCAGGATCAGGTGACTGGTCTCGCCTCTGTCGTCGGTGCCTGCCGGCGACGTCTCAGAACCTCTGTGGAGCGCGCTTGACGAACAGCAAGTGGTCGACGCCGACCCTCAAGGCCCGCTGGTATGACGACGAATCCATTGCCGCCGTCGGCGTGGCTGTCGACAGCGACGTCCAGGCGGCCCAGCCCAACACCATGAAGGCCGGGCCGGCCGACGTTCCGCTGTTGGCGGTGTCGACGCAGGTGCGGCTGGACCGGGCCGTGTCGACGGGTGAGCCACCCACGGGCTGAACCACGTCGGACGGCCCGTCGGCGAGACGACGTCAGCGACGGTTCTTTCCGGGATTCGCGGGCGGCGCCTTGCGGGCTGGCGTTGCCGGCGGTGCTGGGGTCGTCGTCGTCGCGGGCGCAGCGGTCGGTGCCGCCGGCGTCGTGGGCGCCACCGGTTGGCGTCGACGATCGATGCGGGTGATGACTTCTGTCACGTAGGCGGCGTCGCCGACGCGACCCCCGGCAGGCAGCGCTGCCAGGGCTGCTTTTCTGCCCGGGGGAGCCGGGTGCTGCACCAGCCAGGCGACGCGGCCCCCGGCGCTGGCGAAACGGTCCACCACGACCCGGCGGAGGGCCTGGCGGTCGAAGCCGGCGGCCTCGAGGGCTTCGTCGGCGAGGTGGTCGGCGGCGGCTTCGGCGTCGTAGCCGTTGACGCCAGTGGCGGCGGCCTCGGCGATGGCGGCCAGTACCGCGTCCTGGCTGCCTGCAGGGGCTCCCAGGGCCGTGTGCACCTCTTCGGCGACGTCTGGGGCGGCGAAGGCGTCGAGGGCCCGCTGGGGGTGTCCCAGGAGCTGGTGGGCCACCATATGGGCCAGCACCGCCGCCAGTTCGGCGTCGCTCTTGAGCCACCACAGCAAACCGGCGCTGACGACAACAGTGTCGCCAGGGAGCCCGAAGGCGTGGATGGCGTGGGCGTCGCGCACCACCAGGAACGTCAGGGGGCGCTTTCGGGCGTCGTCGCCGAAGCCGGCAACGACGGCGCTGCCCACAGCGTTCACGTGGCGGGTGACCACGTCGTCGTTGAGGGCACCACCCCAACTGCCGATGCCCATGCTGCGCCACGCGGCCCCGAGGCGGGCTTGCTCCTCGACGGAGAATTGCTCGCTGACGTAGACGGTGGTGTCTCCCTGATCAGCACCACCAACCCCGACAGCCACCACGACACCGACGAGGAGGGCCACGGCGCCGATGGCCGCGATGCCTTGTGGGGTCCGCAGCAGCGGGAGCAGCCGAGCCCGGACCAGCGTCCCGGCCCGGGCAAGAACCGTGGACGGCACCACCGGCGGGGCGTCGGCGTCGGCACCTGGCAGCAGGACTTCGGGCTCGTGGCCGGCCTGGACCCTTGGCTGCTGGACGTCGCTGGCTTTTGGTGGCAGCCACTCGGCGGGCAGGGTGGGAGGCGGGGGGACCGGGACGTCGCCAGGCCGCATGACGGTCAGGCCTCGGCTGGCAGGGGGCTGGACCTTCTCGGGCACGGGTGCGTCGCCCCCACGGGGCGGAGCGGGAGGACGGCGGGACTCGGGGCGCGCCATCGCGGGCGCCACCCCACGGGCATCGGCCCGACGCTTCCCCAGGGGATTCTCGTCGGTGAAGCGCTGGGGGCCATCCCCGTCATCCCCTCGATTGGTCATCGACCTTCATCCTACCACCAGCCGGGGCCCGGGGTTCAGTAGACGTTGTACTTGAGCCGCAAGGCCTCGTGCTCTTCGGCGTTGCGCGACGGGTGCAGGATGCGCTGGCTGTCGTGGAGGTAGTAGAGGAAGTCGCTCTTCACCGGGCGCATGGCGGCGACGAGGCTGTCGACGGTGGGGGCGCCAATGGGCGTGGGCGGCAGACCCGGCGTGTGGCGGGTGTTGTAGGGGTCGCCCTTGTCACGCAGGTGCTTCAGGAACTCGGCGCGATCGTTCCACTCGGCGAGCTCATAGCGGCTGGTGGCGTCGACGCCGAGGGCGAAGCCGCGATCCACGCGCTTCCACATGATGCCGGCCACGGTGGGCCGCTGGCTGGGCATGGGCTCTTCGCGCTCGAGCATCGAGGCCACGGTGACGATGTCGTGGAGGCTGCGGCCGCTGGCGGCAATCTCTGCCTGGTAGGGCTCGTAGAAGCGCTCGACGAAGGTGTCGAGCTGGCGCTGGATCAAGCGCTCGACGCTGAAGTCCTCGACGACGATCCGGTAGGTCTCCGGGTAGAGGTAGCCCTCAAGCCCCTTGGCGGGCAGGGGAAATGGCGCCTTGAACCGGCTGCTGTCTGTGGCGGCCGCAATGTAGGCACCGGGCTTGATGAGGCCTTTGTCGACGAGGGCGGCGTCGGTGTCGCGCAGGCGCCAGCCCTCGATCATGCCGAAGGGCACGTCGTCGGCGGGGGGCGCTGTTTCCAGGGCCGCGCCGATCTCGGGAATGGTCATGCGCGCCGACACCGTGTGCTTGCCGGCCTTGGCCTTCAGGCCGCCGTGCTGGCGCAGATAGAACCGCCAGAAGAAGGCGTCCTTGATGAGGCCCGCCTCGACGAGCTTTGGACCAAGGCCCTGGCCGGTGGCGCCCTTGTCGACCACAAAGACCACGTCGGGGGCGTCGGCGGGGCCTTTGGCGCTCCCGGCCCCACCCGAGATCCAGGCCCAGGCACCGCCAAGGGTGGCCACAGCCAGCACGGCGAAGACGGCAGCGGCGATGAGGAGCTTCTTGAGCATGGGCCTCGGTATCCTGCAGCGGTTCCGGCAACCAGTGGTCACCTGCGATGCCGGTGTCGGCAGCGCGCCGCAGATGCCCCGTTGACAGGTCGACGTGGGGGCCGCTAAAAATGACGGACATACTCGTTGGGGAATCGTCTAACGGCAGGACAACGGATTCTGATTCCGTTTATCTAGGTTCGAATCCTTGTTCCCCAACCACATGTTGAAAGCACCCGGCTGACGCCGGGTGTTTTTTTTTCCCCCGCCCACCGCCGGCGGTGCCGCATTGCGGTGCGTCATGACGGCGACGCCCCCATGGGGCACAGAGTCCCCATGGACCTTGTGCTGCCCATGACCCAGGCCACGACGCTGCTGGTCCTCGCATCGCTGCTGGCGTCGTCATGCCAGACCGCCCGGGGCCTCGCCGCCGACGGCAAACTCCAGGAGGCCTGTCTGGCGGTGGAGCGGGCGCCGTCGCCCCTCATCGACGACGACAGTGAGGCCCTGGCGGCCCGCATCCGCCGGCGTCTGCCGGGGACCATCCGGGCAGCCCCCGTGCCCCACGAGGTGCTGGTGCAGGCTGCGGGCGGCAACGCCGTAGGGCAGCACCCGTCGTTCGTCGAGGTCATCGTCGAGGGGGACGGGGTCCTCGACCTGCGGGGCCTGACCCTGTTTGACGCCGCCGGCACCCGCCTGGAGCCCCGTCCCGTGAGCGAGGCCCTGGCCCTGGCCATGACGGGGGCGCCGTCGCCGCCGCCGGCCGTGTTCCACTCGTCGACCCATACGCCCGGCCCCCTGGAATCCCTCATCAAGATCGTTGGGATCGCCGCCATCGGCATTCCCCTGGCCATTGGAACCCTGGGCATCATCTCGCCAGACCTGGGGGGTGCCCTCGATCCGTCGGCGACGACGACGTCGACGTGGACGACGGATCATCCCGAGCTGGCGGCCTGGCAACAGCGGGCCGACGTGCAGGGGGCCGCGGGCCTGGGCCAATTCCTCGGGGTGGGCCGCCCGGTGTGCGCTGCCGGCCGCTGCCGGGTCCTCGTGCCCGTGACCCGCGCCGACGTGTGGCGCCAGGTGCAGGTGCGGCTGGTGCTCTCGGCGGGGACCTGCGGGCTCGACGACACCATCACCGTCGCCATCGGGCCCGGTCCCGGGGTGTCGTTTGCCGATACGCCCCCCGACGACGGCCAATGGGGCCGCTTCTGGGACGAGGGCCTGGGGCTGCGCCCCGTGGTCGAAGACGTCGGCGACGCCGTCGAGGACTGCGTCGACGGCCTCGGCTTCTGCTGCGGCGGCGGCTGCTGACCTCGCCTGATCTCCGTGCCCCTGAAAAAGACCCACAGATCCAGCCCTTTGGCAGGAACCTCTTCGCACCTTGACACATATATGTCTTATGCATATATGTAAGATGTCGATAACGAATGAAGGACCGCCCCCATGATCCGCCGCCCCACCCCCACCGAGTCAGCTCCCCCGCCACCAAGCGGCCGCGGCAGTGAAGCCGAGCGCCTGTTCCTGGAGACGTACCGGCTGGACGCCTTCGAGCGTCCGTCGGTGGCCGTCGACATCGTCATCTTCACCGTCATCGATGGGCAATTGGAGGTGGGCCTCTACGAGCGCACGGAGCACCCGGACCTCGGGCGCCTGGCCCTGCCAGGGGGCTTCATGCGCATGGACGAGTCCCTCGACGAGGCTGCCCGCCGGCTGTTGGCGGACAAGGCAGGCCTGAAGGACGTGTTCCTCGAGCAGCTCTACACCTTTGGTGAGCCCCATCGGGATCCCCGGGGGCGCATCGTCACCGTGGCCTACGTGGCCCTCGTCGACGCCGCCCGCTTCCGCGCGGCCCCCATGTTGCGCCGGCAGGTGCGGGTGCCCTGGCCCGGCGAAACCGGTGGCGAAGTCGACGTGGTCGCCACCGACGTCGGCGACAACGCCGGTGACGATGACGTCTGCGCCCTCGCCTTCGACCATTCGTCGATCATCGGCATGGCCGTGAAGCGCTTGCGGGGCAAGCTCGACTACACCCCCGTGGGCTTTCAGTTGTTGCCCGCCGAGTTCACGTTGCGCCAGCTGCAGGACATCCACGAGGCCGTCCGCGGCGACGTCGTCAACAAGGACTCGTTTCGCCGCCGCATGTTGGCGTCGGGCCACCTGGAGGCCACGGGCAACCACGAGCGCCACGTGACCTGGCGGCCCGCCGAACTCTATCGCTTTGTCCGCCGCTCGGCGGTGTGAGGAGGTTTGTGTGTCCAAGCGCAAAGGGACGACCGAGGGGCAGCAACGCGTCGCCACGGCGACGACCACCCGCACCGACCTCCGGGCGCCGCCGCCATCGTCGTCGTCGTCGGCGCTGACCGCCATCGACGCCAGTCCGTCGTCGTCACACTCAACGTCGACCGAGCCAGTGGCTCGATCGATTCCCCGCGCCCCGCAGACCGGGTCGCATCGTCCGAAGGAGCCCGCCATGGTCATCGACGTCAGCCGCCTCCTCTTCGTTCGGCATATGCGCGCCGAGCCCACCGCCCACGTGCTGTTCTTCAAGGACGGCGCATTGCGCAAAAGCGGCCCCGGCCTCGCGTTCTGGTTTCTGCCCCTGGGGGCCTCGGTGAGCGTCATCCCCCTCGACGATCGGGAGCTGCCCGTGTTGTTCAAGGGCCGCAGCGCCGACTTCCAGGACGTCGCCGTCAACGGCTCGGTCATCTGGCGGGTCCAGAACCCCGAGGACGTCGCCCGCCGGGTGGACTTCTCGGTGGACACCCAAAGCGGCGCCTACAGCAAGGAGCCCCTCGATCGCATCGCGGCCACCATCACCCAGCTCGCGGGGCAGTTGGCGTCGACGTTCCTGACCCAGACCCCCCTGCGGGTCATCTTGAAGGACGGCATCGAGGTCATCCGCTCCGTCATCCACGACGGGCTGATGGCTGACGCGGGCCTCGCGGGCATGGGGGTCGAGATCGTGGCCACCCGGGTGGCGTCGGTGCTGCCGACGTCGGAGATGGAGAAGGCCCTGCAGATGCCCACCCGCGAAAAGATCCAGCAGGAGGCCGACGAAGCCACCTTTGGTCGTCGGGCCCTCGCCGTCGACAAGGAGCGGGCCATCCAGGAAAACGAACTCAGCAACCAGATCGAGCTCGCCAAGCGCGAAGAGCAGCTCATCGCCCAGCGAGGTCAAAACGAACGTCGTCGGGCGACGGAGACGGCGGAGTCCAAGCGCATCGAAGCCGAAGCCGCGGCAAAGACCGTCAAGCTCAACGCCGCCGCCCAGGCCGAGAGCATCCGGCTCCTCGAGGAAGCCAAGGTCAACGCCGAGAAGGAGCGCATGGACATCTACCGCGACCTCCCGTCGTCGGCGATGATGGGCCTCGCGGCCCGAGAGCTGGCGGGCAAGCTCCAGAGCATCGACCACCTGACCCTGAGCCCCGACGTGCTGGGCTCGTTGCTGCAGCGGGTCCTCGGTGGCCAGGCCCGCCGCCTGGAAGGCGACGCTGGCTAAGGTTCCGACGACGACGCCAGCGGCCCCGGTGGTGGCTGGCGCCGTCGCCTTCTTCGCCCTCTTCGTCTTCTTCGCCTTCTTCGTCTTCTTCGTCGTCATCGTTGTCGCGCGCAGGAGCCCCATGAGCACCCCCACCCGTCGCACCATGCCGCCGCGCGCCGTCGTCGTGACCCGCCCCACGGACCTCGACCAGCTGCTCCTGCGCCACGGCACCCGGGCCCAGGCCCGCTTCTTCCTCGAGAGCCGGGGCCAGAAGCTCGAAGACGCCGTCGCCCGCCACGATGTGCAGGAGGACGCCGTCCACACGGTGTCGTCGATGATTCCCCTCTCGTGGCGACGGGCCTCGGTGTCGCGGGTGGACCTCGACCGCTTCTTGTTTGAAGCCGACGACGTCATCATCGCCGTCGGCCAGGACGGCCTCGTCGCCAACGTCGCCAAATACCTGTCGGGCCAGCCCGTCGTTGGCGTCAACCCGTCAAAGACCTTGTTTGACGGGGTCCTCGTGCGGCATGCACCGGCGTCCCTCAAGACCCTGCTCACGGAGGTCGTCGACGGCCGCCCTGCCGAGGCCCGCACCATGGCGGAAGCGGTGTCGTCGGATGGGCAGCGGTTGGTGGCGTTGAACGAGCTCTTTGTGGGCCATCGCGCCACCAGAGCGCCCGCTATCGATTGGCGTTTGCCGAGCGCGAAGAGCGGCACAGCTCGTCGGGGCTCATCGTCTGCACGGGCACCGGCAGCAGCGGGTGGGCCCGGAGCGTGTCCCTCCGTCGGCAGGCCTGCGCGACGCTGCCGGAGCCCCTGTCGGCGGACCTGACGTTTCTGGTGCGCGAGCCGTGGCCCAGCGTCCGCACGGGCACCGACCTCGCCGACGGTCGCTTTCCGCCGGGGCGCTCCCTGCGGGTGACGTCGGAGATGAACGATGGCGGTGTCGTCTTTGGCGACGGCATCGAGCAAGACAGCCTCGAGCTGCCCTTTGGTCAGGTCATCACCATCCAGGCCGCCCGGGTGCCCTTGATGTTGGTGTGACTCAGGGCTTCTTGGTGCCGAGCCGAATGTCGAGGAGGGAACGACCGCCTTTGGTGGGGGTCGTCGTCGTCGGTGTCGTCGGCGTCTGCCCGAAGGCCTTCCACTGGGCGGCACCCTTGCGGGACGCTTCGCTGGCCTGCTCGGCGGCGCCCTTGGAGGCCGCCGAGGCAGCGTCTTCGGCCAGCTCTTCATCACACGACGCCAGCAGCTCCTGGAGGACTTGCTCCAGGGCGGCGGGGTCGACGACCGGCTTGAAGGGCTTGAAGGCGCTGCTCATCGGGGGCGCCTCAGCGCATCAACAGGTCTTGCTTGAGGTCGTCGGTGATGACCGCGTTGCTGTTGAGCACAGCCTTGGCGTTCATGACCAGGTTCGACAGGGCGTTCTTCTGGGCGGCGCCGGCGCTGGGGATGGAACCCGCCTCGGCGAAGGTCAGGCGGCCCTGCTTCTGGAGGTCGTCGAGGTAGACGAGGAGGCCGAAGGCGGTGGCCGGCTGGTTCTTGGCCAGGGTCACGAGGCGCTTTTCAAGCTTCTCAGCAACGTCACCCGTGAGGGCAACCTTCACGCCAGCGACGTTGGCGGTGGTGTTGATGGCCTTGATGGCCTCGGCGGTGGTCTTCGGGCGATTGATGATGGTCGTCATGTCGGCATCCCTTCAGAGCGAAGCATTTGGGTACTGTAGTCGCCGATGGCGTTTTTTGGCGATGGATCGAGCGGAGCACCCCCATGTGCGGCGTAGCGGCGGTGTGGCGACCAGCCCCCGATGACGCCGACGATGGCCGCGTTCGCCGCATGCTGCGCCAGCTGCGCCATCGTGGCCCCGACGGCGACGCCGTGTGGCAGAGCCCGTGGTCCGTCGATTCGACCGGCGGGTCCATCACCCTGGGCCTGTGTCGCCTGGCCATCGTCGACACCACGGCGACAACGGCTGTCGCCGTCGATGGTGTGGTTCCAGACGTCGTGGCCGCCGCCACCAATGGTGAGCTCTACAACCACGACGCGTTGCGTCGACGACTGGGCGCCGCAGCCGTCCCCGGGGTCGATACCAACGTGGTGCCCGCGCTCTTTCGGCAGGAGGGGCCGGCCTTCGCCGCCCGACTCCGGGGCATGTTCGCCAGCGTCGTGGCCCACCACGGGCAGCTGCATCTCTTTCGCGATCCCCTCGGAAAGAAGCCCCTCTTCTATCGACGACAGGGGGACGCCTGGCTGGTGGCCTCCGAGATGAAGGGCCTGTTCCCCGACGACACCGCCATCGCCGACGTCGGCCGTGGGGCCCGGGCCTTCGTCCGGGGGTTTCTCGACGACGACGAACCGTTTCTCGCCGGCGTGATGAGCGTCCCCCCCGGCGGTCATGTGACCATTGATGGCCGCGGTCCCCGAACGGAGCGGGTGGTGCCCTTCGACGACGTCGTCGACGACCATCGTCGTGGCACCGACGCCATGGCGGTGCTCGATGCCCTGCTGAGCAAGGCCGTCCGTCGGCGGGCGCGCTTGCAGGTGCCGGCGCGGGTGTTGTTGTCGGGTGGCATGGATTCGGCGGTGGTGCTGGGCCACGCCCGGTTGCCGGCGACGACGTTGGCGATGCCCGGTCCCCGCAACGAAACGATTCCTGCAGCCCGGGTGGCCCGGCGGCTGGGGTGTGCCCATGACGTCGTCACCGCCCGGGCGGCGGAGCGGGCATCGGCGCGGCGGGTCCTGTGGCACACCGAGAGCCCCGACGTGGGCGGGGCCTGGCAGACGAGCACGGCGCTCCTCGATCACGCCGCCGCCCTCGAGAGCGCCGGGGTGCGGGTGGTGTTGTCGGGGGAGGGCGCCGACGAACTCTTTCTGGGCTACCCGTGGATGCGCCTCGACGCTGGCGTCGTCGGTGGGGCCAGGCAGGCGCCCCTCGTCATCGGCTATGGCCAGGCCCGCCTTCGCCATCCCGGGGCCCGCAGCGGCGAAGTCTGGCGGCGCATGCTGGAGAGGCCCATCGAAGGCGCCGTCGTCGCCGCCATGACGACGCTGTTTCCCCACCAAGATGTGTTGACCGCCGCCGCCGTCGGACCGCGGGCCGCCGCCGTCGACCAGGCCCCCCACCGGGCCCGGGCCCTCCAACTTGACGCCCTCGCCAAAGACATGCTGACGGTGCCCGTGCTGCATGCGGATCGATTGTGGATGGCCCACGGCATCGAGGCCCGGTTGCCATTTCTCGACGTGGACCTCGTCCGCGCGGCCCTGCGCCTGCCCCGGGAATTGTTGCTGGATCGTCGGGTGGCCAAGCCCGTGGTGCGGGGCTTCTACCAGGCGCTGTTTGGTCGACCGCCCCCACCCAAGCGGGGCTTTGCCGGTGAGCGTCGTCCCGACGACGACACCGTGTTGGCCTGGGCCGCTTCCCGGGAAAAGGTCGGCGTCCGCGTCGTCGACGGCGATGGCCTGCGGCTGTTGCGCCGTCGTGCCGCCAGCACCGCCAGCACCGCCAGCACCGCCGACGTCGAAGTGTTGTGGCGGGCCCTGGTCGTCGAGGAGTGCGCTGAAGTCTGCGCCGGGGGACCCGCATGAAGCGCCTGTGTCGTCGCTGCTTGTTTGAAGAGGCCATGGACCTGTGGTTGGTCCCCGAGCATCTGCCCGCCGCGCTGTTGCCGATCACCATCAACGACGACGGCCTCTGCAACGTCTGCGAGGGCTACCTCCGCGACCTCGACGAGGCCCTGTTGGCCGACGAGGCGGACCAGCTCGCCTTCGATGTCGCCGCCAGCGGTCGTCCGGCGCTGCTGGCGTTGTCGGGCGGCAAAGACAGCCTGGCGACCCTCGCCCTGTGCCGGGCCCGGGACATCGACGTCGTCGCCGTCCTCTACGACAACGGCTTCGTGCCGGCCCCCGTCATCGCCCGGGCCCGCGCGGTCTGCGACGCCGTCTCAGTGCCGTTTTCGGTCATCGTCGCCGACGCAGCCGAAGCCCGCGCCATCGCCGCAGCCGTCGCCAGCCCGTCGCCCTCGTCGCCGGCGCCTTGCATGGCGTGCGCCCGCCAGATGGGTCGGCACTTCGCTGCGTTGTGCGACCGACTCGAGGCGTCGTGGATGGTGTCGGGGACCAACTACCCCGCCCACTGGCAGCCAGTCGATCAGGAGGGTGACGACGAGAGACATCGGTGGCGCATCCAGGCGAGCCACGGGCTGCTGTCGCCAACGGGGCGGGCGCTGCGGCTCATTCATCTGCCTTTCGCCTTGCGCTTGACCCACGACGGCGTGCGCGAGGCCCTGGGCGGCCTCGGCGTTGACCTCGACGACGTCACCCGGGCCGTCGGCGGCATCAGCTCGAACTGCCGGGTGCCGGGGCTTGTGCAGGGGCCCATCGCCCGGGCCCTCGGGCATGTGCCGGAGCAGGAAGACCTCGCCCTCGAGGTCCTCAGCGGCCATCGTCGACGAGAGGACGCCATTGCCGAGCTGCGCCAGAAGGCCCCGGGTCTGGTGCGGATCGGCTGAGCGTGGTGCCGTCGACGATGAAGCGACGCCACCACAACGCCAGCACCAGGGCCGCATACAGCGCGTGGCCATGATCGCTGCGACCGGCCCGGTGGACCCGCAGCATGTCCTCGACGACCGTGATGTCGATGGGACCGTCGGTGCGAAAGCTGTCGTGCCGGAGGGCGGCGAGCAGCACGTCGCCAAGGCTGCCCTTGAAGGCTGCGCCGACCGGCACCGAGAAGCCCCGCTTCTTGCCCCGGGCGATGCGTTTGGAGACCCGCTGCTCGACGTGGCGACGCAGCACCACCTTGGTCTCGCCCAGGGGACCCAGCAGCAGGTGCGACGGCAGCGACAAGGCGAAGTCGATGAACGACGGATCGAGGAAGGGCACCCGCACCTCGAGGCCGTGGCGCATGGAGGCCCGGTCGACCTTTACCAGCATGTCGCCGGGCAGGTAGTGGGTGAGGTCGGCAATCAGCAGACGCTTGAGCAGGGTCTCGCCCCGAGCGTCGTCGATGGCGCTGGCGTAGCGCTCGAAGGGACGACCGTCACACGGGTTCTTGCGCAGCAAGGCTCGACGGGTGTCGTCGTCGAAGTACATGCGGAAGGCGGCGAAGTCCCGGCCACCACCGCGGTCGGCGGCGGACAAGAAGCGCAACGCGAAGTCGCGCACGGTGTAGCGGGCGGTGGTGGCCGGCAGGGCCGCTGCTGCCTTGTGGGCGAGGGAGCGCACCGGGCCCGGCACATGGCGCCAGGCGCGGGCCAGATGGGCTGCGGCATAGGTGGGGTAGCCGGCGAGGATTTCGTCGGCGCCGTCCCCCGACAAGGCCACGGTGACGTGCTTCCGGGTGAGGGCGCAGAGGCGGTCGACGGCGACCATCGACGCATCGGCCAGCAGGTCGTCGTTGGTCTCGGCGATGGCGAGGATGGTGGCGGTCAGGTCGAGGTCGACCCGTTCGCTGTGGTGGATGGCCCCCAGGATGCGGGCGCTGTGGGCGGCGTCGTCGCTCTCGTCGAAGCTGGCCTCGGTGAAGCCCATCGAGAAGCTGCGGACTTCGCCACCGTCGTGGCGCATGGCGGCGACCACACTGGAGGAATCAAGGCCACCCGACAGAAACGCGCCCAGGGGCACGTCGCTGACCATCTGGGCCTGCACCGCCTGACGGAGTCGCTCGTCGAGTTCGACGACAGCATCGTTGAGCCGGATCGGCCGTTCGCTGGCGATGGGGCGCCAATAGCGCTGTGGTGTCGCCGTCGCTGTCGGCGTCGGCGTCAAAGCCATCGTCAGCGTCAGCGTCGTCGCTGGTGGCAGTTGGACGATCCCCTCGAAGGGGGTGAGGGGAGACGGCACCCACCCCTGGGCGAGGAAGCAGTCGATGGCCTCGAGGTTGGCGAAGCGGGGCACCCGCTGGTCGGCGAGGATGCTCTTCAGCTCGCTGCCGAACCACAGCAGGCCGTCGTCGAGCCGGTAGAACAACGGCTTGATGCCGGTGTGGTCGCGGGCCGCAAAGACCGTGTCGCCGTCGACAACGACGAAGGCAAAGATGCCGTTGAGGCGCTTGACGCAGGCTGGACCCCACTGCCGCCAGCAGGCCAGCAGGACCTCGGTATCTCCCGTGGTGGCGAAGGCGTGGCCCAGGCCCTCAAGCTCGGTGCGTAATTCGCGAAAGTTGTAGATCTCGCCGTTGAAGACCATCGCCTGGTTGCCGTCGACGAAGGGCTGGTCCGACGCCGCCGACGTGTCGATGATGGCCAGGCGACGATGCCCGAGGGCCACATCCGAGGTGCGGTGGACGCCGCGGCCATCGGGGCCGCGACGGGCGAGGCTGTCGACCATGCGGTCAAAGCCTGCTGCATCTGGCAGGCGCCGCCGACGATGCAGATCAATGACGCCGACGATGCCACACATGCTTCAGTCCCTCTCTCGGGACTCGGTGGTGTCGTCACCTGGTGGCGTTGCTTCGACGTCGTCGTCGACCTCGCTCACATCAGCCCTGGCCTTGTCGGCGGCCACGGGGTTCAGGAGCTTCGCGCGGTCGATGCGGGGCCGCACCAGGCCGGGTTTCACTGGCATCGGTGGTGCGGTGCGGGGGGCGCCGGCCTTGAGGGCGGCGTCGAGCTTTGCCAGATCGACGACGCTGACGTCGCCGGTGCGGTAGACGACGGCGGATGGCGGCAGGTTGCGGAGGGCAAAGCCCTGCTTGCGGCCGGCGGTGTAGACGGGGGACAACTGCTTGCGCAGGGGCTGGAACAATCGCTGGTCGAAGCTCGCGAAGCTGGCCTCGCGCACCACCAGGAAATCCACGTGCTCGCGAGCGCCGAAGGCGACGACGTCCTGCAGGTCTGTTGCGTACAGTGCGGTGTACATTTCACGAAGACGACGCTCGGCTTCATTGTAGTACCCGATGCGAAATGGGTGGGCCATATTCTTGGTCATGTAGGCGCGGTGATGGCCAAAGAGCGGGATATTGTCGATGAACGCGATTTCGCCGCCAAACACAGCGTCGAGGGGTTGGGAGCGAATCCAGAGGTAGAGGGGGCGGTTTGCGGTATGGGCGGCGTAGGTGCGGGGTCCATGCTCGAGACCGTCGCCGAACACGAGCATCATCGGCACCACTGAGACTGCGAAGGTCGTGGCGATGGCGATGGCGCGGGTGCGGATGAGGGTCGAGGCGAGACTCCAGATCAGCAACGGAAGACCGGCATATACCATATAGGGCCATACGTGCTGGAGTGGCCGATAGGGGACATAGAGTTTGAAGGCCAACTGGCGTGCCAAGACATATGAGCAGAACGCGGCCAGGAACAGGGCCGGAATTTGCCAGGGAAAGGCGTCAACAAACCTGCCGCCCCGCCGCCGTCGTCGCCAGGTGATGGCGCTGGAGGCCGCGATGGTGATGGCGGCAGCGCCAGCCATCAGGCCCGGGTGGCCGAGAACAGCCCCGGCGACGTCGAGGGATGGCGCATGGCCGTTGGGGTGGAACGCCCGCTTGAAGTGGCGCTCGAGGTCGCCGACGAAGGGCCGCAAGGGCACCTCGGAGACGCGGCCCCCGGGTCCCCAGGCGGGCATCGCCTTGGCTTGTTCGAGGGTGACGACGGTGCCCCACCACGACGGCGACGCGAGGTCCTGGAATTTGCCGAAGGCGATGATGAGCAGGCCGGCGGCGAACATGCCCGCCATCCGCCGAAGGCGCGGCCCCATGGGCCCGGCGATGACGGTGTAGGCGCCGTAGGCGATGCCACACGGGATGACCACCGACGGGTACAGCGCAGCCTGCAGCACGAGGAGACCAAGGGCGATGCGGTGGCGACCAGCAGTGAACGCAGTGAGAAACAGGATGGTCAGCAACGGGCCAAAGGACCGCGCGTAGCCACCGGCGATGATGTACGAGAAGTCCCAATTGCGGACGAGCAACACCACCGCGGCCAGGCCAACGACGGCGTGGGACCGACGGGCCACGCAGAACCACATGGCGATGCAGGTCAGCGCAAAGGCGACCAGGTTCAAGATCTTGGCGGCGAGCAAGGGCTGAATCAACGTCGACAGCGTCGACATCATGGCCCACCACAAGGGTGGCGCGTGCATGACGAACGCGTAGTCGGTGACGAGGTCGCCGGGCTTGAAGGCTCCCGCGATGTGGTAGCGCCAGTACTGAAAGACGGCTTGAGGTTGGTCGCCGTCGGCGGCAAATTCGTTGAACATGCCCGCGTAGCGCTGCACCTGGACGCCGATGATGTAGGCCACGACGGCGACAGCGAGGGCGACGATGGCTCGTCGCTCGCCGGGAGATTGGGGCCACAGGCGCTCCCGCAGGGATGGGGAGGGCTCAGACACCGCCGGCGGTGCCGGCAAGAACCCCTCGTGGCCGGACTCTGCGGGGACGACTTCGGCGCCGCCGTCAGGTGCGGGGGAGGCCACCTCTGACGGATGGGTGGACGGTGGTTCGACGGTGACGCTGCCGGCGGTGTCGGCGGTGTCGGCGGTGTCGGCGGTGTCGGCGTTCGGGCCGGAGGCTGCGCCAGCGGGTGCCGTCGGTGTCAGGGGAATTTCCGCCGGTGCAGAACTGTCCGACGTCGACGGGGAGCCATCATCAGACGAGTCGACCATCGCGCCCGGCTACCAACGGCTCCCCTCGGCGTCAATGCACAGCGGGTCTTGTGGCGGGACGGCGCTGGGCTACAAGCAGGGGAGTTCAGCGGCGAGGCGATATGGGCACAGCGACGACGACGGAAATCACGGTGCGCGCATCAACGCTGCCAACGGCCGCCCTGCGGGTCGCTGTGGTCATCCCATGCTTTCGCACCCGCAAGCACATCCTCGGGGTCATCGACAGCATCGGACCCGAGGTTCATCAGATTTTCGTCGTCGACGACTGCTGTCCCGAGCAGACCGGCGAACTCGTCAAGACCACCTGTACCGACCCGCGGGTGGTGGTCGTGCGCCTCGAGCAGAACCGGGGCGTCGGTGGTGCGGTGATGACCGGCTACCAGGCCGCCCTGGCGGCAGGCGCTGACATTGTGGTCAAGGTCGACGGCGACGGCCAGATGGACCCGGCCCTGCTGCCGCGCTTCATTCGCCCCATTGTTGAAGGCCGCGCCGACTACGCCAAGGGCAATCGGTTCTTTGCCCCCGAAGCCCTCGCCAGCATGCCTGCCATTCGGCTGTTCGGGAACTCGGTGTTGTCCTTCGTCAGCAAGGTGGCGTCGGGATATTGGGACGTCATGGACCCCACCAACGGCTACACGGCCATTCACCGTGCGGCCCTTGAACTCCTGCCCTTTGCGAAGATCGACAATCGCTATTTCTTCGAATCCGACATGCTGTTTCGCCTGTCGACCATCCGGGCCGTCGTCGTCGACATCCCCATGGTGGCCCGCTACGCCGACGAAGAAAGCAACCTGCGCATTGGCCGGGTGGCCGTGGAATTCCCCAGGAAGTACCTGCTGCGGTTCTGGAAGCGCCTCGTCTATTCCTACGTCGTTCGCGAAATAAACGCGGGCTCCATCCAGCTCCTGTTCGGACTGCTGTTGTCGCTGTTCGGCGTCGGCTACGGCGGCTGGCAGTGGTACGTGGCCTTTCACGGCAAGCCGGCTGCGGCCGGCATCATCATGCTGGCGGCCTTGCCCGTCATCCTTGGCTTTCAGTCGTTGTTGGCCGGGCTGACGTTTGACGTCGCCAACACGCCGCGCACGCCCCTGCAGTGGACGACCATCTCGCCAGCACCCACGCCCGTCCCGGGCCGTACGCCAGAGAAGAAGCATGACTGACGACGTTGTTGCTCCCGCCGCCGATGAAGACCCCTCGTGGACCGACTACCGGTCCCGCTTCAGCGATGTCTACGACGAGTCCAACTACCACGGTGGCCTCCAGGGGCGCGTCATGCGCGCCGGACACGAACTCACCGAGGCCGCCTTTGGCCCCGACCGGACCTTCGCCCGGGTCCTTGAGGTCGGTGCCGGCACCGGCGCCCATTTCCCCTTCGTGCGGCACCGCTTCGACGAGTACCGCATCACCGATCTCGATCCGAAGGCCATCGAGGTGGCCCGCCAGGTCATCGACAAGGCCGGGCGAAGCGCGTCGGTCTCCTTCGCCGCCCACGGCGCGGCGGACCTGCCCTACGAGGACAAGTCCTTCGACCGGCTCATCGCCACCCATGTCCTTGAGCACCTCTATGAGCCCCATCGGGTCTTGCGGGAATGGCGACGGGTGGTGCGCCCCGGTGGCGTCGTCACCGTGCTGCTGCCGACGGACCCGGGCATCGCCTGGCGTGTGGGCCGGATGCTTGGCCCCCGCCGCAACGCCGAAAAGATGGGCGTGGCCTACGACTACGTGATGGCCCGTGAGCACGTGAATCCGCTCAACAATCTCATCTCGTTTTTGCGCCACGATTTCCGTGACCGTCAGGAGCGCTGGTGGCCGACGCGGGTTCCATCGATGGACCTCAACCTCTTCTTCGTCTGTCACGCCGTCGTGCCGTGAGCGGTGACGTGACCGATCCCGTGTCCACCCCAGCGGCCGGCGCTGGCGACGACGTTGAAGCGTCATCGCCATCGCCCTCGTCGTCGCCCTCGTCATCGCCCTCGTCATCGCCCTCGTCATCGCCCTCGTCATCGTCATCGTCGGCGACGGCGACCTCGGCGCCTGGCGGGTGGCCGCAACGGGCCTGGTGGGTGGCGCGCGCCGTGGCCGGCCTGGCGTTGCTGGCGTATTTCGTCGAGGTCCTGCAGGTCAGGATGGCCGGGGCGCTCAAGCCATATGCCATCGACGGCGACCAGGCCCAGGCGGTGTTTCAGTACTGGCGCTACCACCACGACGGGGCCATGGCCCCCGGCCACCTGCTCACGGACTATGCGTTCGTTATGCATGCGCCACCGGGGTGGTGGGCGTTGATGGCGTCGTTGTCGACGGTGGTGGAACCCCTGGTTGCGGCCAAACTGCTGCAGGTGGTGGCCTGGGCGGGCTTGGTGCTTGCCGTCGTGTGGGCCGTTGGACGACGGACGGAATGGATCGTGGGGATGGCGGCGGCGGCCCTCGTGCTGCGCAGCCCCGACCTCATGCAGGTCTCCGCCGGCGGCTATGCCCGCTCCTTCGGCCCGGTGTTGGTGGCGTTGTTTTTCGGCGCCTTCCTGGCCCAGCGCCATGGCCTCGTGCTGGCCGTGCTGGTGGTGCAAGCGGCCCTCTATCCGTCGGTGGTGGTCCCCTGCGGCCTCACCTACGGCGTGTATTGCCTCGTCAAGGGGCCCATGAAGGCGCGCCTGCGCCGTTGTGGGACCCTCGCCATCGCGGGCCTGGTGATCATCGGCTTTGGCAAGTCCCAGGACCTCGCTGCGCCGGCGTGGTGGGGCAAGATGGTGACGTACGAGCAGGCAGCGACGATGCCAGCCTGGGGGCCATCAGGGCGCGTGCCCGAGGTGCCCCTCAAACCCGCTGCCATGCAGCTCAGCCAGAGCCTTGATCGCGCCTTTCGCGACGAGGGTTTCATCGGCGCACCAGCGTCGGTGCGGGCCCTGTTGCTGCCCGACAGTCGCTTCCTGGTGGTGCCGGCGCTCATGGCCATGGTGGCGATTGCCGTCGACCGACTGCTGCGTCGACGTCGTCGTGGGCCGCTGCCTGACGCCGACGAACGCTTCCCCTGGCAGGGCTTTGCCCTCGGTATCGGCATCGTCGTCGCCTATTTTCTGGTGCGGGCGGTGGCGTTTCGGGCCTATCTGCCGGTGCGGCAGTTGGCGCACACGGTGCCTTTCGTGCTGCCGATGACGTTTGTCCTCGTCGTCTGGTGCGGTGCGCGGGCAGCGGTGGGTCGTCGTCGGGCCCTGGCGACCATGTTGACGCTGGCGTTCGCCGTGGCGCCGACGTTTGTCGTGCGCGGCACCGGCCTCGGCACCAAGAGCTCGTACAAGGACTTCGGTCGAGATGGGCCCCTCTTTGAGGCCGTTCGCAAGCTGCCCCTCGACGCCGAGATCGCCTGCGACACCTACGTGTGCGACATGGTGGGTATCTTCAGCTACCACCACCCCTACGCCAATCGGTTGCTGACCCATCCCTTTCGTCTCGGCTACTACGCCGAGTCCGAGCGCCGCCTCATCACCATGATGAAGGCCCTCTACGCGACAAGCTGGGCCCCGCTGGTGGACTTCGCGCGCCAGGAGCACGTTGGCTACTTCGTCTACACGAAGGAAAAGCTGAGCAAGCGGGAACCACGCATCTACGAACCCGCCCGACGAGACATCGACGCCGCGTTTCGCGCCGCCCGGGGCAAGCAGATGGTGTTGATGAACCCGCCCAAACAGGCCGTCGTGTTTGCCTGGCGCACATTTGTCATCGTGGACCTGGCCAAGCTGACGGCGTTGTTCGATGCGGGCAAGCTGACGGACCCGCCGCCTCCGGCCCCAGCGACGACGGCGACAGCGCCCGCGGTCAATGACACCGACGACACTGCCGACGTGCCTGATGTGGGGACGGCGACGTCGCCCGATTGACCGACGCCCTCAGGGGACGGGGACCGCCTCAAAGACCTGGCGAACGATGTCGTCGGCCTTGACCTCTTCGGCTTCGGCTTCAAACGTCAGCGGCACCCGGTGCCGCAGCACGTCGAGGCCGATGGCCTTGACGTCGTCGGGGGTCACGAAGGCCCGGTGCTGCAAGAAGGCGTGGGCCCGCGCGGCCAGGTTGAGGGCGATGGTGGCGCGCGGCGACGCACCCGAGCGAATCAGGGGCTTGAGGGCCGCGAGCTTCTTGCCAAGGGGCCCCTGCACCATGTCTGGTTCACGGGTCGCGAACACCAGGTCGACGATGTATTTTTTGACCTTCTCGTCGACGTACAGCTGCCGCACGCAGGCCGAGGCGGCCTTGAGGTCTTCGGGGCCGATGATGCCGGCAGTGACCGCCGACAATGGGTCAAGCGGGCCCTCGGTGATGCGGTCCATGATCAAGCGCTCTTCGGCGCGGGTCGGGAAACCGACGACGATCTTCAGCAGGAACCGATCGACCTGGGCCTCGGGCAGGGGGTAGGTCCCCTCCTGCTCGACGGGGTTCTGGGTCGCCATCACGAAGAAGGGGCGGGGCAGGTCGAAGGTCTCGCGACCGATGGTGACCCGACGTTCCTGCATCGCTTCGAGCAACGCCGACTGCACCTTGGCCGGGGCCCGGTTGATTTCGTCAGCGAGCAACAGGTTGGTGAAGATTGGGCCACGACGGGGCACGAACTCCCGACGCTCGGGGTCCCACACCGAGGTGCCCGTGAGGTCGCCGGGCAGCAGGTCGGGGGTGAACTGGACCCGCTTGTCGTCGAGGGCCAGCACCTTGGCCAACGTCGTCAGCGTCAACGTCTTCGCCAGGCCCGGCACACCTTCGAGCAACACATGGCCGCCCGTCAGCAGGCCAATGAGCACCCGGTCGACCATCAGCTTCTGGCCGACGACGACCTTTTGCACCTCGAAGATGACGCGGTCGGCAAAGGCCGAACGGATCTTCACCTCGGCGGTGAGGGCTTCGATGTCGGCGGCGGCCCGGGGCCCCTCGGTTGGAGGCGCCACCGTCGGCAGCCCGTTGGCGGTGTCGTTGCTCGTGTCGTTGGCGGTGCCGCTGGCGGTGCTGCTGGAACCTGTCGTGTCGCTCATCGCTTCACCTCAACGAGCCGACACGAGGACGCCGTCGCGCACCACGAAGTCTTCGGTCACGGCGGATGGCAGGGGCTTGGTGGCGTCGATCGGGAGCTTCAGGCGGCTGAGCACCCCACCCACGTGCCGCAGCACCCGGGCCGAGCGGCCGTCGTCGGCCACGATGTCCCGGGCCCGGGCCTGCACGGCGGCCTTGGCGTCGTCGGTGGCGGCGGGATAGTGGTGCTCGCAGCACTCCCAGGCCGAGAGTTGCACGTCGTCGGCGTGGTCGTCGACGTAGGGCAGCACATTGAGGACGACGGTTTCGTCGGCGCTGTCGCGCAACTGGTTGATGAGCTCGGTCTTGCCGAGGGTGGTCCGGTGGTCCTCAGGGGGGCGCGCTTCGAGGGCCTTGACGAGGTCCTTGATCCACTCGGCCTTTGACGGCGACAGCTTCAACAGCGTCTTGGCGGCAAAGGCGACGTGGTCGGCGCGGGCCAGAAAGGCGCGCACGGCCTCGCGGGCCGGTTCACCGCGGGTGGACAGCTCGTCACACAACCAGCGCTTCTCCTCTTCGTCCCAGTGGGGGCTTTGGACGACGACGGTGAAGCGGGTCAGCACCGCCGTGTAGGCCTCGGGGGTGCCCCAGGCGAGGAGCTTGTCCATGGCCTCCCGTCGGTACTCCGGCTGGGCGTAGGGCTCCTTGACCCGTCCAACGAGCTTTTCGATGGACTTGGCATTTGGCTTGTCGCCGCCGAAAATCGAGTCGAGAAATCCCATGGCAGTGCCTCCAGTCGGCGCCTTGCCTTAGGGAACGCCGCCGCGACTCGCAACAGACCTCGTCGGGCGGGCCGTCGCTGGCGTCGTGCCGCCCTGAACCGCGTCGTGCCGCGCCGTCCGGCCCGGTGCTGGGCCGGTGCTGGCCCGTGCTGCCCCGTCCAGGGTGTTGGCCCCCGGGGTGTCCTGCTACGCTGACCCTTCTTGTCCCGGAGCAGCCCCCCCGATGACGTGGCTTCCAAACAGGCTCGGCAGCTACGAGGTGCTCCGTCGGATCGGCGAGGGCGGCATGGCCACGGCGTTTCTCGGGCGCTCCCCGGAAGGGCGAGAGGTGGTGCTCAAGGTGCCCCTGGAGCCCACCGCCGACATGACCATCAAGCTGCGCGACGAAGCCCAGGCCGGGTTTCGCATTCGCCATCCCCACGTCGTCGAAACCATCGACTTCCTGCTCGACCAGGGCCGCCCGATTCTGGTCATCGACTACATCAACGGCTGCGCCTTGCGGGACCTCCGTCAGTTGGGCGGACAGCCGAATCCGCTGCCAGCAGCGGCGGTGGCCTGGCTTGGTCGCGCCCTCGCCGAGGGCCTCGCCGCCATCCACGAAGCCACCGACGAGGAGGGGCGTCCCCTGCGGATGCTCCACCGCGACGTGACGCCGTCGAACATCTTGATCGGCACCGACGGCGTGCCCAAGCTCATCGACCTTGGCATTGCCCGCTCCGCCGAGAACCAGCAGGAACAGACCCAGGTCGGCATGCTCAAGGGCACCCTGCGCTACGTGGCCCCCGAGTTGTTGGCGGGGGACAACTACTCGGCGGCGACGGACCTGTGGAGCCTCGGGGTCTGTCTGTTTGAAGCGGCCCTCGGCCGTCAGATGGTGACCGGTGACCCCGTCGCCATCTTTCGAGCGCTGACGGCGGGCAGCTATCGCACCTTGCGGGAGGGCGAGGTCCTCCACCCGGACCTCGCGGCGGCCATCTTTGCCCTCGTCACCGACAAGAACACCCGCCTGCGCAACGCCCGCGCGGCGGCGGCGGTCTTTGGCCGCCTCGAGCAGCGACTCGTGTCCGAAGACCCCCAGCGCTACAGCGGCCAGGCCTGGCTGCAGTCGTGGGTCCCCTATGCCAGCGACAACGAGGCCGACGAGGACGGCCAGGTCGTCGCCGCTGCCGGGGCAGCAGTCCCCACCGCGGGTCCGACCGCCGCCCCCGTGGCCAAGGTGACCGGCGACGTGCTCATCACCGACGACCTCGATGTGGCGGTTGATGATGACGTCGACGTGTTCGCCGCCAGCACCGACGTCGCCCGGGTGGCGCGGGCCCCGGCGTCGGTGTCCGACGAGATCCCCCATCCCGGCATGGCGCCGGCTTCGCCGGCTTCGTCGTCGTCGTCGTCGTCGTCGTCGTTCAGGGCTGCGCCATCGGCCATGCCGCAGCCGATTGTTCGGACCGTCGTTGGCGATGAGCGCTTCGGCACCACGCCCACGCTGGCGATGCCAGCGGCGCAGATCGCACCGCCCGCCGCCGAACCCGCCGCCACGTTGGTGTTGCCCCGCGTCGACGTCAAACCTGCCGGGCCTGCGGACCCCGCGTCGACGCTGGTACTGCCGCGCGTGGACCTGCAGCCCGCCGGGGCAGCGACGCTCGTCCTTCCCCAGATGGACGCCCTGCCGCCGGGGGGCCCGGGGCCAACCCTCGTGCTGCCCGCCGTCAACGTCGAGCTCCAGGTCCCCTCGCCAGCGGCCCTGGCGACACCGGGGCGCCCCGCGCCGGTCATCGGGCCCACCCTCGTGCTCCCGCGCGTAGACCTTCGTCCGACCAATGCTCCCGGGCCGACCCTGCAGATGCCGGCGGCCCATATGCCGGCGCCGATGCCGTCACCGATGCCGGCTGCGCCCACCGTCGACGTCGTCGGCGCGGGACCGACCCTGCAGATGCCGGCAGCCTGGGTGCCGGCGGCCGTGCGTCCCCGCCTCGTCGACGAGGAGCAGGCAATGCCCCCGGCCACCGGCGACGTCCTGCCCGATGGCGCCTCGACCATCCAGATGGCGACGTGGACGCCGCCCGGGCCCGCCCAGCCCGAGCCCGAGTCGTGGGACGACGAGACCTTCGACAAGGCCGTGCCTCGCTACGTGTCCGTCGTGTCGGGCGCGCCGGTGGTGTCCCCCGAGACAGCCCCGCTGTCCGATGTCGCCAAGCCCACCATGGTGATGCCGGTGTCGGCGATTCCAGCGCGGCCGACGACGGCGGAAGCGGCGGCCACCATCGTGATGGGGGCTGTGGACATCCCGCTTGCGGTCCAGCCAGCCGCGCCGCCGCGGCCGACGACGACGGAAGCCGCCGCCACCATCGTGATGGGGGCTGTCGACATTCCGCTGCCCGAACCCAACCGGGGGTGAGCTGCGCGGTCAGGCGCGCGCGGCGCGCACGGGGATCTGCAGCTCGCCCTCACTCCTGGCGATGACGGCGGCGCCGATGAGGTCGCCGTAGACGTTGACGGTGGTGCGGCTCATGTCGAGGAGGCGGTCGACACCCAGCACGATGGCGATGCCCTCGGCGGGGACGCCAAACATCACCAGGATGCCCACCAACAACGGGATCGACCCGCCGGGGACGCCGGCAGCCCCCACCGCCGTCACCACACACAAGAACAGCGCGCCAAGGGTCTGGGCCACGGTCAGCTCGATGCCAAAGACCTGACACAAAAAAAGCACGGTGATGCCCTCAAAGATGGCGGTGCCATTCATGCACATGGTGGAGCCCAGGGGCAGCACGAAGCCCGCGATGGACGGCGGCACCCCGAGTTCCTGGTGGGCGACCTTGAGGTTCGTGGGCAACGTCGCCGCCGATGACGACGTCGAAAACGCCGTCAGCAGCGAGGTGCGGCTGCGCAACAAGAAGTCCAGCGGGCTGTGCTTGACGAAGACGGCGATGACGCCGGACATGGTCACCAGGGCGTGGAACGCCAACGTGCCGAGCACCACGAGGACGTAGGCGATGAGGGGCGGAAGCAACGCCAGACCAAAGCGTGAGGTGACGCCGAACACGAGGCAGAAGACCCCGATGGGCGCGAGCTTCAATGCCAGTTCCACCAGGCGGGTGCAGACGTCGTTGACAGCGTCGAGGACCTTGACGACGTGCTCGCGCTTCTGGCTGTCGATGAGGGTCAGGGCGACCCCGAAGGCGATGGCGAACACCAACCAGCCAAGCAGGTCGCCGTCGACGGCGGCCTTCAACGGGTTCTTTGGGACCATCTCGACGACGGTGTTGATGCCGAAGCCCCCTTCGGTGCCAATGCCCTTGTTCTGGGCCGCCTTCTGGGCCGCACTGGCGCCGTAGGTTTCCATGAGCTGGGCTTTGACGGTGGGCTCGATGGCGTCGCCCGGGCGGATGGTCGTGGCCGACACCGCCGCTGTCAGCACGGCAATCACCGTGGTGGCCATGAAGAAAAAGGCCGTGCGGCCCCCGATGCGCCCCAGCACCCGGACGTCGCCGATGCCCGCGATGCCGACCACCACCGAGCAGAACACCAGGGGCATCACCACCATGAACAAGGCGCGCAGAAACACCTGTCCCACGGGGCCGCACACCCAGGTGTTGATGGCGACCACGACGTCGGCGTCCTTGCCGAAGACCGTGTTCATGACGAGGCCAACGGCGGCGCCGGCCAACAGGCCGAGCAGAATGCGGGTGTGGGACATCAATCGTGTATGGGCAAAAAAAGAAGGCCCCGCGAGGGGCCTTCTTGATAGGGGGCTGGAGCGGAATCCCCTGAATTTAAAAGGGGTTACGGCCAGTCAGGGCCGTTTCAGGGCAGGGCGCCGTCGCAGTGGATCTCGATGAACTCGTTGATGAAGGCACCATTGCCGACCGCATCGGAGATCTCCGAGATGTAACAGCCGCTGGCCGAAGGCGCGCCGACCTCCTGGCCAGAGCCTGGCGTGGCCTCGTCGGCACCGACGGTGCTCCACGAACCGGTCTGGTCGGCGGCCGCCACGGGCTGCAAGCGCTGGAAGCTGCTGGGGGCCGTCACACCGATGGTGGGACCATCGATGACCGTCTGCGCGTTGCGGCGCAGGGTGTACCCGCCGGCGGTGGCGTTGATGACGAGCAGCGAGTCCGCCGCGTTCAGGTAGGTGACGTTGGCGCCGAGGGCCACGGTCCAGAACGTCTCGAAGCCGGCCTTGGCGACGTTGCGGCCAATGACGACGTAGCCCCCGATGGGGACGATGGTGTTGGCGGGCATGGTGAACGTGTTGCCGTTGCTGACACGGACCACCTGGAAGCCCGAGATGTCGACTTCGGCGGGGACGTCTTGCACGGTGACGTCGATGTCGACGGCCTCACCGAGGGTCGCCGTCACGGTGGTGTCGCCGATGGCGGCGGCGGTGAGGGTCACCTCCACCGACAGGGCATCGCCGGGGACGGCGACGGTGGTGGGCACCGTGACGTTGCCGTTGGTCGTCGTCATGGCGATGGTGGCGCCGGCGACGGGCGCCGGGATGTCGAGGGTCAGGGTGACCGTCAAGGCCTGTCCCACGCGCAGCGCCACCGTGTTGGGTGTGGCGAGAACGACGGCCGCGGGGGCGTCGACAGCGAGGACGGTGACCGTTGCGGTGGGCGTGTCGCCGTTCAAGGTCGCCTGCAGCTGGGCGGCGCCGACGGTGACACCCGTGACAGCGACGTCCGCCGTGAAGGCCCCCGTGGGCACAATCACCGAGGCCGGCACCGTGAAGACCGCGGGGTCGAGGGACGTGAGGGTCACGGTGGTGTCGGCGTCAGCGGCCCGGTTGAGACGCACGCGGATGGTGGTGCCCACGCCGTTGCTGGTGGAGTCGACGCGCACGAAGCCGCCTTCAACCGCCGCCAGGGCCACGGGACCTTCGACAACGTCAGCGGCGCTGGCGGGCAGCAGCTTCATCAAGCCGTTGCGCCAGGAGATGGGGCCGCGGATGGCGTTGTAGGTCTGGCCGACAGCGTCGGGCTGGGGCGTGATGAGGAAGATGCCGTCGTCGACGCGCAGGCCGCCGGCGATTTCGAACTCGTTGGTGCCGAGGTCGGCGGCGCCGGGAGGCGGCGTCAGGTTGGTGACCGTCGCGTTGTTCACCTGCACCAGGCAGCCTTCGAGGGGGGCGCGGGGACCAGCGGTGAGGGCCGCAGTGATGGCTCCGGCGTCGGCGAGGACCGTCGGCGTGATGGTGCCGGCGCCAGTGACCGTGAAGGTCGCGCTCGACAGCTGAATCTGGTCGAAGCGGTTCTGGGCGCTGCCGTCGACGCGGACCACGTTGCCCACGGCGGGCTTGGCGGCGTTGCCGAGGAAGGTGAAGACGCAGCTGTTGTTCACGCCAGCAAAGGCCGTGGGCGTCGTCGCCGTGGGGTCAAGCTGGGCGAAGAAGCCGTTGGCGGCGACGGCGGTGACCACGAGGTTGCTGACGCTGACCGTCTGCGGTGGCGTCGAGAGGGCCAGGTTGGTCTTCAGGTCGTAGATGCTGGTGGGGCAGCCCTGGCCGTTGGGATTGGCAATGTCTGGGCAGGCGTCGCAGGCGTTGCCCACGCCGTCGCCGTCGGGGGTGTCTTCCTGGCCGGGGTTGGCGATGTCGGGGCAGTTGTCGCCGGGGGAGTCCACACCGTCGCCGTCGCGGTCGTTGGGGTTGAACACCGAGCAGGTGGCGGTGTTGGCGTCGAGGGGGCAGGGGTCGCAGACGTCGCCCTGGGCATCGCCGTCTTCATCGGCCTGGGCGCCGCCGTCGACGGGGCGGATCGGGTTGAAGACATTGGGGCAGTTGTCGGTGGCGTCGGCGATGCCGTCGCCGTCGCTGTCGCCAGCGGCGGGGACACCCGTGTAGAGGCTGCTGCCACCGATGACGTCGACGGCCTGGGTGCGGGCCGGCACGCAGGTGGGCTCGTCGACGAGGGGGTCACCCGCGCAGTTGAACAGGGCGTAGCGGGCGCCGTTTTGGGCGGCCTGCAGGGCCGCGAGGTCCTTGCCGGCTTCGCGGGAGGCGCAGACGCGCTTGGCGGTGCCGCAGACGTCGAGGGTGTCGCAGGTGGTGTCGAGGGAGGCGACCACGGCGGCGTCGCCGTTGAGGGCGCGGCCGTCCTTGAGCACCAGCACGACGTCTTCGGGGTTGCCGGTGACGACGGAGCTGAAGGGGCCACCGCGGCGTTCGAAGATGGCGATGTCGGCGCGGCGACCGACCTGCAGGCTGCCGATGGCGTTGTCGGCGTGGAGGGCCTGGGCGGCGTTGATGGTGACCATGCGCCAGAGGTCCTGACGGGTGAAGGTGCCGCCGTAGTTCTGGTCGTTGAGCTCGATGGCGCACTGCAGTTCGCGGGACATGTTGATGGAGCCCGAGGGCACCCAGTCGGTGCCGAGGGCGATGTTGACCCCGAGGCGCTTCATCAGGGCGACGGGCGCCGTCTCGCCGTAGAGCGAGATGTTCGAGCGGGGGGACCAGATGAGGCTGGCGCCGCGCTCGGCCATGATGGCGACGTCGATGGGCGTCAGGCCGACGCCGTGGATGATGGCCGCGTTGTTGTCGATGACGTCTTTGCCACCACCCGCCGTGGAGCTCAGGCAGAGAAACTCATTGCGGGATTCAGCGTCGATGCCCTCGGCGATGTGGGGGGCATTGGGGCCCGAGGGCCGGTCGGCGATGTCGGGGTAGCCGCAGCCGGTGGCCAGCTGGGTGGCGTTGCTGTCGCCGAGGGGGAAGGTCACGTAGCGGACCGAGCGGATGCCGAGGGCGGTGGCATCGGCAGCGGCGTCGAGGTTGCGGATGACCCCGCCCGACGCGAGGGAGAAGCCGCCCGAGGCCAGGGTGGCGGTGGCGCCCGAGAGGGCAAAGCGGAACTCACCGAGGGCCTTGGCGTCGGCGTTGGCGTTGCCGGGGGCATCGATGGAGGGGTGGGTGCGCTTGCCGCGGCGCCAGTCGTGGCGCTGCTCCCAGCGGAGGTCGTCGGCGATGGCGCTGTTGTCGGGGTTGTTGCTCTGGCCGGGGACGGCGACGGTGCCGTCGTAGCTGTACCAGGGCTGCTCGTTCATCCAGCCCGCGTGGTCGTGGGCGTTGATGAGGCCGGGGGAGACGACGGCGTCGCCGCAGGCGATCTGGGTGAAGCCGACGGCGGCGGCGGCGCACTCGCAGCCCACACAGGTGATGGCGCCGGTGTCGTCGAAGGCGACGGCGCCGCCCTCAAACACGGTGCCGATGCCGAGCACGGTGCCGAAAACGATGGTGCCAGCGCGCTCGCCGGCGGTGACGCTGCAGGCCTCGGCCCCGACGGGGACCGGTGCGCCGGCGCAGGTCTCGATGGTGAAGTCGCCTTCGGCACCGGGTTCGCCTTCGCCCTCGCCTTCACCTTCGCCCTCCCCTTCGCCTTCACCCTCACCTTCGCCTTCACCCTCGCCTTCACCCTCCCCGTCGGGAGCGGAAGGGCAGCCAACAACGGCCAATGCAGTCACAGCGAGGAGCGGGAAGAGAACGCGCTTCATGGGCGGGGTGTACCAGACGATCGTCGGGGCGGAAGTGGGCGGCGCGGATCGCCACCGGATTGCCACGCGATTGGCACTTCAGCTCAACACACCCGGGAGAAGACCAGGTCGGGAAGCCCGAAATTGAAGGCCAATCCCACCCGGATCCCCGACGCCGCCAAACCACGCAGTGCGTCAAATTGATCCGTCCGCTGCAGGGCGGGCTCCGATCGCACCAGCACCAACACCCGATTCTCCACCAGCAGATCAGCCTCCAGGCTGCCCACCACCCGCCCCCGGTAGACCACGCTCATGGAGGCGGCCCGGTGGGCGTGCAGCCCACGGAACTGCAGCTCCACCGCGAGGGCTTCGAGGTAGGTGCTCGCCAGGTGCCAGGCCCCCAGGGCCTCATGGACCCGGTAGGCGGCATCCAGGGTCTCGGCGCAGGCCCGGTCCTCGAGGAGTTCTCGGGAAAGCCCCGCACGGGACGGGACCAGCAAGGGGCGGCTGGCGGGAGACACGGACCCATCGTAGTGCCGTCGACTGGCGGTTCGAAAGGGGCGATCCCCCGTTCGGCCGCTGCGCCGAACCACATGTGTGGTCGACTCGTACCTGCCCTGTCTCAGGCTCGGCAAACGCCATGGCGCGCGCCAAATCGCAGTAGTGAGGAGTCATGCGCATCATCTACGGCGTCGTCGGCGAGGGCATGGGTCATGCGACCCGCAGCCGCGTCATTCTCGAACATCTCCTGGCTGCCGGTCACGACATCGTCGTCGTCGTCAGCGGCCGGGCCCATGGCTTTCTCACGAGCAAGCTCGCCGGACGCGAGCGGATCCGCGTCGAGGAGATCCACGGGCTGCACCTGAAGTTCGAGGGCAACGACCTCGACGTGTCCGAGAGCATCCTCTCGAACATGAAGGGGGCACCTGTTGGCCTGGTGAAGAACCTCGGCGTGTTCGCCGACCTCGTCAAAGGCTTCGACGCCGACGCCGTGGTGTCGGACTTCGAGTCGTTTGCCTGGATCTTTGCCCGGCTGAACCAGATCCCCCTCATCAGCATCGACAACATGCAGGTGCTGAACCGCTGCCGGCACGACGACTTCGCCAGCGACGACAAAAGCTTCGCGTTTCGGCTGGCCAAGTTCGCTGTCAAGGCCAAGCTGCCGGGTGCCTACCACTACCTGGTGAGTTCGTTCTTCTTCCCGCCGGTCAAGAAGGCCCGCACCACCCTCGTGCGCCCCATCTTGCGCCCGGAAATCCTCGCCGCTCGACGGGAACCGGGCGACCACGTCCTCGTCTACCAGACGGCGGCCGCCAACGCCGACCACCTCATTGCCACCCTCAAGAAGCTGCCCTGGCGCTTCAAGGCCTACGGCACCGGTCGCACCATGACCGACGCCAACGTCGAGTGCTGCCCCTTCAGCGAGACCCAGTTTGTCGACGACCTCCGCACGGCCCGCTGCGTGGTGGCCGGCGGCGGCTACTCGTTGATGGGTGAGGCCGTGCACCTGCATGTGCCCTTGCTGTCGATTCCCATCCAGGGGCAGTACGAGCAGGAACTCAACGCCCGCTACCTGCAACGACTTGGCTACGGCCGCTGGGCCGACGCCGTCGAGGCCGACGTCATCGAGGCCTTCGTCAACGACGCGCCGTCGATGCAGGCCGCCCTCGAAAGCTACGTGCCCCGCGACAACACGATGCTGTTTGCCTGTCTCGACGAGCTGATCCGGGACATTTCCCTCCACGAGCCGCCGAAGGAAGTCTTGCAGACCCGGGCGATGGGGGCCTACGAGGCGCCGGTCAGCGGCCTGTCGGCCAAATTGCGCAACGTCCTCGACGACGCCAACGACGACAGCGACGACGTGACCAACCCAGCCAGCATTGGCCGGGGCAAGGCGTGACCGATCTGGCTGGTGCCGTGCCCGGCCGTTTGCGGGGCATTGGCGCCGGAGCCGATGGCGTCGCCCTGGTGGGCGTCGACGGCGGGGACAGCCCCGTGCTCGTGCATCGCCTGCGGTCCGAGGTGGGCACCGATCCTGTTCGACGTCGTCGGCTGGATCGGCGTCTGGCCTTTGAGCAAGCGGCGGCAGCCTCGCAGACCCCGGGCTTCGAGCGCCTGCGGGCCGTCGACCTGGCGCGGATCCCCGCCATCATCGTCGTCGACAACAGCCCCCAGGCGACGTTGGCGGCGCTGCTGCCTGCCTTGCGGGCGGCACCCGACCGAGGGCTGCTGATCCTCAACAGGCTCGCCAGCGCCCTCGCCCTCTGCCACGCCGAAGGCATCGCCCATGGTGCCCTGTCCCCCTGGTCCGTCGGTGTCCTGGCCGACGACACCGTCCGGCTGTCGGTCCTTGGACTCCAGACCGGGGCGATGCCCCCGGCGGATCCCCGCTGGCTCCACCAATTCGGCGGCGGCGAGCCGTCCATTGCCGATGACGCCCGGGCCTTTGGTGGCCTGTGCGCCCTGGTGGCCTGCGACGACGACGACGCGTATGCCTGGATGGGCGGTGCGCAGGTGTCGAGCACCAGCCGGGCACCCACGGGCCTGGCCCTGGTCCTCGACGTGGCTCGCGACCTCCTTGACCTGGAGCCGGCCTGGCGTCCGGCCATGGCCGACGTCGCCGAACGCCTGCGCGGCTTGCACGCCCTGCTGGTCGCGGTCCCCGGCGGCGGCGCCGACCAGGTCCCGGCCACGTCGAAGCCCCCTCGTGACGATGCCGCTGGGACCTCGCCGACGGTGGCGATGCCCGCCCGGCCGCCGCTGGTGGAGAGCGCCTCCACCCAAATCATGGAAGGCGACGCCGACGTGCCCTCCGACGTCGACACCCTGCCGGTTCGTCGCCGGCGCATCGGGCGCTTTCTGTTGCTGGAGCCCATTGGCGCCGGGGCCATGGGCCAGGTGTGGCGGGCCACCGACGACGACACCGGTGACACCGTCGCCGTCAAGTTGATCGGCAAGGGCGTCGCCCCCACCCAGAAGGCCCGGCAGCGCTTCCAGAAAGAGGCGCGCTTGTTGTCGGAGCTGCGTCATCCGGGCATCGCCCGCTTCCTCGCCGCCGGCGAGCTCTCCGACACGCTCTACCTCGTCACCGAGTTGGTTGAGGGCACATCCCTGAAAGACGTCGTGCGCGACCGGGGGCCGTATACCGAGCCTGAAGCCATCGCCGTCATCGCCGACCTGACCCGCGCCCTCATCGATGTCCACGACAACGGCATCGTCCACCGGGACATCAAGCCCGACAACGTCATGGTGGTCGAAGGGGCCGCCCGCACCGGCAGCCGCGTGAAGCTCATCGACTTCGGGGTGGCCCGCCACCTCGACGAGGCGGGCTCGTTGGCCATGACCCGCGAAGGCGCCGTCCTCGGCACGCCCCTGTACATGTCCCCCGAGCAGGCCCGCGGCGACGCCGTCGATGCCCGCAGCGACGTCTACGCCGTCGGTGTCACCCTCTTTGAGATGTTGGTTGGTGAAGCACCCTTCGCCGGGCGGGGCCTTGCCCAGGTGCTCGCCATGCAGATTGAGCAGGTGCCACCGAGGGTGAACGACCTTCGCCCCGATGCTTCGGCGGAGGTCGCCGCCGTCGTCGCCCGTTGCCTCGAGAAGAAGCCCGGCGACCGCTATCCGGATGCCCGGGCGTTGCTGGCGGACCTGCTGCCCCTGATCGGGCAGGGGCCGACCACGACGGGAGCACCACCACCGAACCCCGCCGTGCGCCGCTACGTCTTCACGTTCTCGCTGTCGTCGTCGCCGGCGGCCCTGTGGCCCTTTGTCTCCAACACTGAACGGGTCAACAAGGTCATCGGCGTGGCCGTCGTCGAAGAATCCGTCGCCGTCGTCGACGAGGACGTCACCCGCCTCGGTCGCAGCAAGCAGGTGGGCTTTGCCATGGCCTGGCGCGAGCACCCCTATGAGTGGGTGTTTGAGCGTCGCCTTGGGGTCTTGCGCGAGTACGACGAGGGCCCCCTGCGGTGGCTGCGGTCCACCATCGAACTCATCCCCGACGGCACCGGGACCCGCCTCGTCCAGACCATCGAGGTGGAGCCCCGGGGCTTCATTGGCAAGGCCGCCGCCGCCATCGAAATCGGGCTGCGCACCCGTCGTGGCCTCGAGAAGGCCTATGAACGCATCGACGCCCTGCTGGGGGGCCGCCTGGGGGCCGCTGTGGGCGTCGACGCCTTCGAGGCCAGCGCGACCCTGGCTCCCGACGTCGACGCCCGCCTGAGCCGCCTGGAGCAGCAGGCCGTCAAGCAGGGGGCGTCGGCCCGGGCCATCGACGCCATCGGATCGTTTGTCCGCCTGGCGTCGGCGCAGGAACTCGCGCGCCTGCGGCCCATCGCCATGGCCCGCCGCTTTTCCCTGCCCGAAGCCGTCTTCGTCGACGCCTGCTACCACGCCGCCAGCGTCGGCATGCTGCGGCCCTTGTGGGACCTGCTGTGCCCGAGCTGCCGGGTGCCGTCGTCCATCGAGGAGACCCTCAAGGCCCTGCGGACCCACGGGCGCTGCGAGGTCTGCAACCTGGAGTTCAGCCTCGACCTGGCGAGCTCCATCGAGCTGGTCTTTCAGGTGCACCCGGGCCTGCGCGCCGCCGACGCCGCCACCTACTGCATCTCGTCACCCGCCCACACGCCCCATGTGCTGGCCCAGCTGCGGGTGCCCGTCGGCGAGCGCGCCATCCTCGACGTGGGCCTGCCCGAGGGCCACTACCAGCTCGCCAGCCGCACCGCCCGCTGGACCATGCCGTTTCGGGTGCGGGCCGGTGCCCCCCTGAGCCGCTGGGACGTTGCCCTCGGCGACGACCATCTGCCGCCGCTGGCGGCTGGCAGGAGCCCGCAGAACCGTGAGCTGCCGTCGGGGCGACAGGAACTCGTGGTCCACAATGACCTCGACCGCGCCCACCTGGTGCGGGTCGAGCGGGTCACGCCAAGAGACGATGTGTTGACGGCGTCGCGGGCGCTGTCGTCGTCACTCTTCAAGCGGCTCTTTCCCGGTGAGGTCCTGGCCGAGGGAGCCCTCGTGCGGGTGGCCGCCGTGACCATGCTCATCGTCGAGCCCGGCCATCGCGGCGGGCGCCTGGCCATCGAAGACCTCTACGGCCTGTACCGGGCCATCGACGAGATCGTCGCCGGGCACGCCGGCAGCGTCGTCAGGCTCCACGGTGACGGCGTGCTGGCGGTCTTTGACAATCCCGCGGCGGCGGTGCGGGCGGCCCTGGCCATTGGCCTGTCCCCCATGGGGGCTGGACTGCGGGCCGCGGTCCATCGGGCGAGTGCCGGCGCCGTCACCCTCAACGAGCGCCTCGACTACTTCGGCGCCTGTGTCTCGGAGGTCATTGAGCTGGTGGCGCGGGCCCGCCCCGGGGAACTGTTGGTGTCCGACGCCATCGTGAGCGATCCCGACGTGCAGGAGGCCCTCGGCAGCAGCGACGGCGTCGAAGCCACCCTCGACGACGTCGGCCTGCGGCGTCGGCTGGGCAGGACCTCCCCCACCTTCAGGCTGCCGCCGGAAACGTCGGCGCTGACCTGACCTGCCCTGAGCTGCAGGGTCAGCGGGGCGGCAGCGACAGCTGGGCCCGGGCCTCGTCGATGTTCGCCACCTGGCGGCCCGTGAGCTGCACCAGGCGGGCGGCGTGCTCGACGAGTTCGCCGTTGGACGACGCCATGGTGCCACCAGGCAGGTAGAAGTTGTCCTCAAGGCCCACGCGGATGTTGCCGCCGAGCACCAGCGCCGACGCCACGAAGCGCCACTGCTCACGGCCAATGCCGATGACCTCCCACGTCGAGCCCGGCGGGATGGTCTGCTTCTGCAGCTGCAGGGCCTCAATGCTCGTGGGCAGACCACCGAGGACGCCCATGATGAAGCTGTACTGGGTGGGCTTCTTGAGCTTGCCCATGTCGTACAGGGGCCACACGGAATTGGTGTGGCCGGCGTCGAAGCACTCGAGCTCTGGTTTGACGCCGGCTTCGTTCATGACGTCGAGGAACTGCTCGATCTTGCCGAAGGTATTGGGGAAGACCATGTCGAACACGAACTGCTTCCGCTTCGCCGAGTACTTGGCGTAGTTCATGGTCCCCATGTTCAGGGCGGCAATCTCGGGCTTGAGCTCCCGGATGATGGCGGCCTGCATGGAGATGTCGTCGTCCATCGTCCCCGTCGAGAAATTCAGGATGATGGGGCACCGCTGGCGGATCTCGTCTTTGATCTGGCGGAAGGTCTCCAGCTCCCACGAGGGGCCGCCGTCGTCGGTGCGGCCGTGGATGTGCACGACGGTGGCGCCGGCGTCCCAGGCCCGCTTGGCCTCGTCGGCGATCTCCACCGGCGTGTAGGGGATGTGGGGACACTGGTCCCGGTTGGCGAGGACGCCGCTGAGGGCGCAGGTGATGATGACCTTGTCTTCGAGAGCCATGGATTCACTCCAATCAGAGGGGATCGTTTGGAAACACCGAAAGGCGGCCCGTCAGACGGGCATGATCGCGTGTTTGCGCGACGACAGCGGCGCCTTCTTGCGCACGGCGGTGTCGAGGGCCTCGATGAGCACCCGACGGGTGTCCCTCGGGTCGATGACGTCGTCGATGTAGGTGCGGGCGGCGGGGATGTAGGGCGTGATCTGCTCGCGGAAGGCCTCGACCAATCCGGCGCGGACCTCGTCGGGGTTCTCGCTGGCCTCAATCTGCTTGCGAAACGCGATGTTCACCGCCCCTTCGGGGCCCATCACTGAAATCTCGGCGTTGGGCCAGGCCACGATGAGGTCGGGGTTGTAGCCCTTGCCGCACATCACGTAGTAGCCGGCGCCGTAGCCCTTTCTGACGACGACCGTGAGCTTCGGCACCGTGGCCCGCGACACCGCGAACAGCATCTTGGCGCCGTGGCGGATGATGCCTTCCTTCTCGGTCTTCACGCCGACCATGAAGCCCGGCACGTCCTGCAAGAACAGCAGGGGAATGCCGAAGGCGTCGCAGGTCTCGATGAACTTGGCGGCCTTGTCGGCGGGGTCGTTGGTGAGCACGCCGCCCATATGCTTGCTGTTGCTGGCGACGACGCCGACGGGGCGTCCGTCGAGGCGAATCAGCGAACAGATGATGGCCTGGCCCCATTTGGGCTTGAGTTCCAGCATCGGGCCATCCTGATCGCGCAGGCGATCGATGAGGCCGTGCATGTCCATGGGGCTGCGGGTGTTGTCGGGGATGAGCGTGCCGACGTCGTCGAGGCGGCGCTTGCGGGAGTCGGTGGTCGCATAGCGCGGCGGTGGGTCGTCACAGCTGGTGGGATGAAACGACAGCCAGGTCTTGATCATCGCGATCATGGCGGCGTCGTCTTTGACCTCGAGGTCGCCGACACCCGACTCGCGGGTGTGGACCTTGCTGCCGCCGAGTTCTTCGGCGGTGACGTCGGCGCCGGTGGCGGCTTTCACCAGCGGCGGCCCCGCCAGGGCCATCGACGACGTGCCCTTCACCATCGGCACGAAGTCGGCGAGGCCAGGTACATAGGCGGTGCCGGCGGCGCAGGGGCCCATCATGGCGGCCACCTGGGGGATGAGCCCCGACATCGTCACCTGGTCGAAGAACATCTGGCCCGAGCCGGCAAACATCGCCGTCGCAGCTTCCTGCACGCGGGCGCCGGCGGAGTCGAGGAGCCAGATCATGGGGATGCGCCGCTCGATGGCGATGGTCCGCAGCCGCTGGCATTTGCGTTCGGTGTTTTCGCCGATGGTGCCGGCCATGACGGTGAAGTCGAAGGCGATGACGGCGACGGGGCGGCCGTCGACCTGGCCCGTGCCGCAGATGACGCCGTCAGCCGGGGTCTTTCGGCCCTGCATCATGGCGGACTCTGACTGGTGGTGGGCGTGCAGCATGATCTCGCTGAAGGTGCTCTCGCCGTCTTTGACGTCGATGAGCAGGTCCAGGCGCTCGCGGCAGGTGAGCTTGCCCGCCGCGTGCTGCTTGGCGATGGCGGCTTCACCTCCGAGGAGCTTGATGTCGGCGATGCGGGCTTCAAGGTCCGTGATCTTGTCGGTAAACGATGACGTCATGGTCAGCGACCTTTCCAGTGGGGAGCGCGCTTCTCGATGAAGGCCGACACACCTTCGGCGGCGTCTTCGAGTTGCAGATTGAGGGTGAGCTGGTCGCGCAGGAACATGAGCTTCTGCTCAAAGGGCATGTCCCGCTGCAGGGTCACTGCCCGCTTGCCCAGGGCCAGCACCGCCGGCGACATGGCGGCGACGCTGCGGGCCATGGTGACGGCGTCGTCGACGACGGCGGCGCGGGCCACCACGCGGTTGACGATGCCGAGCTCGACGGCGCGGGCGCCGGAGACTTCGCCCCCCGTCAGCATCAGCTCCATGGCGGCCTTGCGGGGCAGCACCTCGTCGATGAGGGCGGAGATCATCATCGGGAACAGCCCCCGCTTCACCTCGGGAGTCCCCAGGCGGGCGTCGTCGGCGGCGACGGCGAGGTCGCAGGCGAGGACGAGGCCGAAGCCGCCGCCGAGGGCGTGGCCATTGACGGCGGCGATGGTGGGCGTGCGCAGGCGGCGCATGGTCAAGAGCAGCTCGGCGAAGGCGCCGCGGGCGAGGTGCTGCTCGAAGAAGCCGTCCCCCGTCATGCCGCCAGCGAGGTCGCCACCAGCGCAGAACGCGGCCTTGTCAGCGTCGCCAGCCCCCGTCAGCACGATGCAGCGAACGGCGCTGTCGGCGTCGGCCGCCTTCAAGGCAGCCTCGAGGGTCTGCACCAGCTCGGGGGACAGGGCGTTTTTCCGCTCGGGCCGGTTGAGGGTCAGGGTCCGGACGCCCGCGCTGTCGTCGACGAGAAGTACGCTCATGGGCTCAGGGTGCAGCAAGATTGACTTGGATGTCAACCGGACCTGTCGCACTCTCTGGCCATGGACCTGGTGCCGATCGTCGTTGGGCTTCCCATCAGTCTCGCCGTCGTGGTGTTTGCGTGGGCGTTGTCGAAGTCCGGGCCCCGCATCAGGGGCCTCACCACGGCCATCCTGCACGACCCCCGCTTCGTCATCGATCGGGACAACGCGTTGCGCCGGCGCAACGCCGACCCCTTCGACGTCCGTTTGCGTGGTGGTACGTTCGGTCGCCGGGGGACGGTGTCGGAGTCGGCCTTCATCCTCGTCGTCGACCAATGCCCGCTGGGCGGCATCATCCGCCTGACGGTGGTGCCCGGTGCGCCGCCGGCGTATGCCCGCTTCTACAAGCCGGGGGTGACGGGGTGGAGCGGCCTGACGGTGCTGGAGCGCCTGCAGTACCCGTTGCCGCCGGGTGAAACGGTCATCACCGGCCGCTACCCGGGGCTGTACATCGCGGGGGTCGCTGGCGACGTCGAAACCGCCGTCCTCGCCCGCGAAGACGTCGAGGTCGCCTTGCTGGCCATCATGAACAGCGACAACTGCCTCGGCGTGGTGTTCGAGGCCTCCCGGATGCGGGTGGCATTTCGCAGCTCCACCAAACCCCCCGCCACCGCCGACGACATCGTCCGCATGATGGAACAGGTGGAGCAGCTGGCGGCCGTCGTCATCCCCGCCTGCCAGGAAGCCGGCCTGGCCGTGCGATCCACACCCTGGGTTGCCGGCACCATCGGCGCCGACGGTGGTTCACCGGTGTCGAGCGGCCTGCGTCGCTGACGGTTCAGCCATCGAGCAGTTCGCGGGCGACGAGCTCCCGCTGGATCTCGCTGCTGCCTTCGCCGATGGGCCCCAGGCGGGCGTCGCGGTAGAGGCGCTCGACGGGGTGGTCGTCGGTGTAGCCCCAGCCACCGAACACCTGCACCGCCATGTCGGTGACCCGCACGGCCATCTCGGTGGCGTAGACCTTGGCGACGCTGGCCAATGGTCCCAGGTGTTCGCCTTCGACTTCTTTGCGCCAGGCACATTGACGGGCCATCAGGCGGGCGCCGTCGAGCTCGACCTTCATGTCGGCGATCTTGAAATGGATGGCCTGCAGGCGGGCGATGGGCTTGCCAAACGCCTTGCGCTCCATCGCGTAGCGACGAGCAGCGTCGTAGGCGGCGTCGGCGATGCCGATGGCGAAGTGGCACATCCCGATGCGCCCGAGCTCCAGGGTCTGCATGGCCTGGATGAAGCCCTGACCGATCTCGCCAACAACGTCGCTGTCGTCGAGGGCGACGTCTTCAAACACCAGCCCGCCGGTCTCTGAACCGCGCAGCCCCATCTTCTTGTAGGGCTTGGAGCGGGTGACGCCGGCTTTGCTGAGGTCGACGGCAAACATCGTCACGCCGCCGACGCCTGCGTCTTTGTCGGTGACGGCCATGACGATGGCGACGTCGGCGATGGGGGCGTTGGTGATGAGGGCCTTCTCACCGTTCAGCAGCCAGCCCGTGGGCGTCTTCTTCGCCGACGTGCGGATGGCGGCGGCGTCGGTGCCGGCGTCGGGCTCCGTCAGGGCGAAGCACCCGATCTTGTCGACGTTGATGATGGGCACCAACCAGCGGGCCTTCTGGGCGTCGCTGCCGAAGTGATGCAGCGGCGCGCCACAGAGGCCCACCGACGCTCCCGTCGACAGAAACGTCGCCGCGCAGGCCTTGGCCAGGGACTCCTGGGCCATGGACTTCACCACCCAGGAGACGTCGAGGCCGCCGGCGCTCTCGGGGTAGTGCATCTTGAAGAAGCCCATGTCGGCGAGCTCCCGCCAGTTCTCCTGGGGGATGTGGCCGCTCTCGTCGGTCAGCTTGGCCCGCGGCGCAATCTTGTCCTGACAGAAGCGGTCAAAGGCTTCCGCAGCGGCGAGGTCGTCTTTGGCGATGTTCAAGTCCATGGCGGTACTCCAGACGACGGGTCATCCCGGGGAGAACAGTGATGTCGTGACCGCGAAGCGGCCGCGAGTGGAGCGAGGCGAAAGCAGGCCGCCCGCAGGGCACGGCACTAGATATCGAGGACGCTGCGGGCGATGATGCCCCGCTGGATTTCGCTGCTGCCGGCACCAATGGTGGTGAGGATGGCGTCACGCAACGAACGTTCAACATGATATTCTTTGGTGTAGCCAACGCCGCCCAGAATCTGGATGGCGTCGCGCGCCGTCTTCTGGGCAGCCTCGGAGACCTGCACCTTGGCAATGGCGGCATCAATGAGGGGCGGGTCGTCGCCGCTGTCGAGCTGCCAGGCGACCCGGTAGATGAGATTTCGCCCGATGTCGTAGCGAATTTTCATATCCGCGATCATGTGGCGCACGGCCTGGAACTTGGCGATGGGCCGGTTGAACTGCACGCGCTCGTTGGCGTAGCGGCACACCACGTCGATGTTGGCGCGCTGGCCGCCGAGGGCCCCCGCCAACATGGTGCTGCGTTCCCAACCAAGGATCAGCTTGGCGGTGACGACGAAGCCGGAGTTGACGTCGCCCAGCATGTTTTCTTCGGGGACTTCGCAATCCTCAAACAGGATCTCCGAGGTGCGCGAGGTGTTCATGCCCATCTTGTCGATGTGCTGGCCCACCTTGAAGCCGGGGAAGTCGCGGTCGACGATGAACGTCGAAATGCCAAAGGCCTTGGCCTCGGGGTCGGTCACTGCGGTGACGATGAAGTGGTTGGCGATGGGACCGTTGGTGATCCACATCTTGCTGCCATTCAAGATCCAGCGGTTGCCGTCCTTGACGGCCTTGGTCTTCATCGACGCGGCGTCAGAGCCCGAGCCGGCCTCGGACAGACAGAAGGCGCCGACCCATTCGCCGCTGCACATCTTGGGCAGGTACTTCTGCTTCTGGGCCTCGGTGCCGAGCTTCCAGATGGGCACGCCACACAAGATCGTCGACGCCCCCCAGGCCATCGACAGGCCGCCGTCGTGGCCGCCGTGGGTGAAGCCCTCCTGCACCAGGCAGGTCTCCATCGCCGTCAGGCCGGTGCCGCCGTATTCTTCGGGGAAGGGGGCGCCAATCAGGCCGGCGGCCGCCATCTTCTTCCACAGGGCATCGTCCCAGCGCTCATGCTTGTCGCGCTCGAGGACGGTGGTGAAGACCTCCCGCTCGGCGAAGGCCTTGGCGCCGTTGTAGAGGCTCTGCTGCTGCTCGCTGATGCGGAAGTCCATCATCGTCCCCGCTGACACAGTCGCCCTCGGGCGCCGGTCGTTCTCAAGGCTTCAAGGCTTCAAGGCTTCAAGGCTTCTTGGCGGCGTGGCCCAACAGGCCGCGCTTGGTCATGGCCAGCAACGTCGACTTCATCTTGTCGAGGGTGATGTTCGACTGGAGCTTGGAACGGGCCCCGCCGTTGGTGAGCACAAACGAGACAAACGCCGTCTCGAGGGTGCCCATGAAGATGACGCTCATGGCGTAGGGGTCGATGCCCTCAAACAGCTCACCCGAGCGGCGGCCCTCTTCGAAGATGCGGGCAATGGAGCCCAGCACCTCGGCGACGGCGGGGCTTTCAAGGGTCTCGCCCAGCCGCGCATTGCGGCCGAACTCGAGGACCAGCACCTTGACGACGAGGGGGAACAGCTCAAACGCCTGAAACGCCAGTTCGACAATCTGCGACAGCTTCTCGAACATCGAGAGGCCGGCGGTGTCGGCGACGTCGTTGACGGCCTTGGCGAACACGGCCCAGTTGGTGTCAAAGACGCTGGCCAGCAGGCCGTCTTTGTTGCCGTAGTAGTGGTAGACGAGGCCGTAGGCGACGCCAGCTTCTTCGGCGACATCGGAAATGCGGCAGCCGTGGTAGCCCTTTTCGGCGAAGACCTTCACGGCGGCTTTGAGGATCTGCTTGCGCTTGTCGTCCTTCTGGGGCGTCGTCGGCGTCCGTTCCGCCCGGGGCACCACGCCAGGGGGCTGGGCGCTGCGGCTTTCGGTGCGGCTGTCGCTTCGGGGCGCCTGCGGACCCTCAACGGCCTCGGCCGACGCGCTGCTGCGGCCGGTGCCAGGCGGCGCCGCCGGTGGTCGATCGCGGGCAGGTTTGGCGGGCATGGTGGACACTCCGAAGGGCACAATGACAGCATGTGCGTCCGTCGCCGGCAGCGGTGCCGACGACGGAGGAGACAGCTTGATTCTCATGTCAATCTTGGGGCGTGAAGTCAAGGCGCGCCCATCCTGGCGTGCCTTTGGGGCTGTGCTGTGTGCGTTCCTGCTGCTGGGCTCCCAGGCGTCGCTGGCGGCCATTCCCCAGCGCTTGAAGGACGGTCTGACCTCGCCCAGCGTCAAGGTGCGGGTCATCGCCGTGGCCGCTCTCGCCAAGACCAAAGACGCCGAGGCCGCCGCCCTCATCCGCCCCATGCTCAACGACAGCGAAGGCGTCGTCCGCGCCGCCGCCGTCGACGGCCTGGTGTTCCTGAAGGACGTCTCGGCCCTCGCCGCCGTCACCGCCCTCGCCAAAGACCCCTCCGACGCCGTGCGCGCCGTCGTCGCCCGCTCGGTGCCGTTGTTGGAGGCCATGTCGATCCAGGTCGATGTCGGCGACGTCGGTGACCTGTCGGGCAAGGCGTCACCGGCCCTGGTGTCGCGGCTGCAGTCGACGTTCGAGGCCGAGCTGCGCAAGCTCGTCAAAGGCGTCACCCTCAAGCGCGGTGGCGTCAGCAAGGGCTACGGCGCCATCTTGAAGGTCCGCAGCATCACCAGGGGCAAAGACGGCGCCAACGAGTTTCTCGAGATCAAATGCGACATGACCCTGGTGGAATTCCCCGGCAAGGTGTTGCGGGTGTCGTCGTCGGCGGCGGCCGCGGCGGGCGTCGAGGGCAGCTTGCCCGTTTCCATGGAGGCCGACCTCGCCAACGACGCCATCGACGCCTGCGCACCATCGCTGGCCAAGGACTTCGCCGACTATCTCGAAGGCCGCCGCGGCCGCTGACGTACTGCCTCCCGGTCATCCGTTGCTGGGTGTTTCCAAGCGCTTGACGCATCGCCAAGTGCCTGAAGAATCATGACAATTTAAATACTTGGCGCCTCGCCAAGTATTTAAACAGTAATGATTATTCGGGCCCGAAGGGCCCGAATTCCGAACATAAGTGCCAAGCCCCGGTCGGCACCGTGGTCGCCAGCAAGGCGCCGGGGAAGAGTGCCACCTGCGAAGGCACGGAATCAGGTGTCGGGGGCGCCGAGGAACAGACCACAATCGCTGCACTCGCCCTTGTTGAGGGGGCCCTTGTGGCCGCAGGCGGGGCATTCCACCAGGTCGGCGGCGACGTCGATGGCTTCGGTGTTGAAGCTGCCGACGCCCTCTTTGGCGATGAGGGCCGCGAAGCGCTGCTTCATGACCTCGGACACCCGGGGCACGTCTTCTTCGGCGACGATGACGCCGATCTTCATGGCCCCCGCCGCCAGGGCCTCGCCCTCTTCGTTCTCCGTCGCCAGCGTGCAGGGGATGCCCGCTTGCAGGAGGAAGCGCTCGATCTCCCGACAGGCCTGCAGGGACGCATGGATGACGGCGACGGTCTTCTTGCCCGCCAACGCCTGGCGGGGGGCGTCGACGGCGGCGGCCCGGGCGTCGTAGTCCGCCGCGCTGACGAGATCGACCTTGCAGCTCGCGCAGCGGGTGAAGCCCGCCCGAAACGAGCCACCACAGCGAGGACACACCAGACCAGCAGCCGACGTCGTCATGGGATCTCGATTTGGACGGTGTCGCCCAGGAGGCAGTTGCAGCAGTCCTGGCCAGCACGGCCGGCAAAGCGGGCGGTGAAGGATTTTTCTGCCGTCGGCGTGCGCAGCACCATCTGGTAGGTGCCAGTCTCGAAGCCGATGCCGCAGGTGTTGGCGCCGACGCGGGCCGCCGGGTCGCAGGCGCTGGCGTCGACGGCTTCGCCATTGAGCGAGGCCTCGATGGTCCAGTCACCGCCGAAGGCTGCCCCGTCGGCGTCGACGACGAAGACCGAGATCGCCGCCCCGCAGGGGAAGCACTCGCAGGTGAAGCCATCGCCGCAAGATCCGCCGCCGAGCAGGGTGGCGGCAGCCATCAGTGTCAACGTCGTCCACACGCGCATGGCCAGACCATGCCAGAAGCTGTCGGCGTCGACCACCACTGCCTGTCGGGGGGGCGCGCGCACACCTGGGTCCCTCGTCGGGTTCGCTGTCGATTCCGTCGGTGGGCCCATCCTCGGGGCGACTGGTCCCGACGTGGTCCCGACGTGGTCCCCACGTGGGTCCGAGGTGGGTCCGACGTTGGGCCCGTCGTGACCACTGGACCTCCACGCCGATGTTGCTAACCACGGGCCATGGCTGTTTCTGCACCGACCGTCCTGGGTGTCGCCCCCGCTGCCGGGCCCCGCACCCTGCTGGACCTCTTTCGGCCCGAGGCGCCGGCCATGATGCAGGGCTTTGGTTGGTTGCTCGCCACCAACCTGTGCGCCCTCGGTGTGCCCCGCCTCGTCAACATCGCCGTCGACCTCGTCGAGGGACGGGCCGTCCTATGGCCCCTGCCAATGGCCCCGTCGGTGACCGCCGTCGTCGTCATCATTGTGCTGCTGAGCATTGTTGGTGGCCTGGTGCGCACCGCCTCGCGGGTGGTGCTGTTCAGCGCCGGCCGCGACGTCGAGCAGGCCCTGCGCCGCCAACTCTTTGCCCACCTCGGCACCCTCTCCCAGACCTACTACGGGCGGGCGTCCGTCGGCGACATCATGAGTCGCCTGACCAACGACCTGACCAACATCCGGCTGTTGTCGGGGTTCGCGCTGTTGAACGCCGTCAACGCCGCCATCATCCTCGTCATCACCATCCCGGTCTTGTTGCTGATTGACGTGAAGGTGACCTTGCTCGCCCTCATCCCGTTTCCCCTCGTCATCATCCTGTCCCAGGTGGTCTCGAAGCGGATGTTCCAGCGGACCCGCGACGCCCAGGAGGCCATCGGCGGCCTGTCGTCCGTCGTGCAGGAAACCCTGGCCGGTCAGATGGTGGTGCGCGCCTTGTCGCAGGAAGACGCCATGGCGGCGCGCTTCGCCACCCGCAACGACCGCGTCTTCGATACCTCCATGCGCCTCGCCCGCATCCGCATCGTCATGGGCCCCCTGATGGGCCTGATGGGCAGCGTCTCTGTCGGCATCGCCTTGTACACGGGGGGCGCCGCCGTCATTGATGGCCGCATGTCCATCGGCGACATCGTCGAGGTCAACACCCGCATCCTCCAACTGACCTGGCCGATGATTGCCCTCGGCTTCACCATGTCGGTCTGGCAGCGGGGGCAGGCCAGCCTGAGCCGCATCAACGAACTCCTGAGCACCCGGCCCGACGTCGTCGACGGCGACAACCGCCGCGCGGGGCCACGGCACCGGGGCGACATCACCGTCACCGGCCTGAGTCTTGAACTCGGCACCCCACCCCGTCGCGTCCTCGACGGCGTCGACCTCACCATTGGCGCCGGCCGCTTCGTCGGCGTCGTCGGCAAGAACGGCTCGGGCAAATCCCTGCTGTTGAAGGCCATCACCCACCAGTTGCCCGTGGCCCGCGGCGCCGTCGCCGTGGACGGCGTCGACGTCGTTGATTGGCATTTGCGGGCCCTGCGAGAATCGCCAGGGGGCATCGGCGTGGTTCCTGAAGACGGTTTCCTGTTTTCGGCCACCGTCCAGGAGAACCTGACCTTTGGCGCCGTCGACGCCACCGACGCCGACGTCGAAGCCGTCGTTGACCTGGTGGACCTGCGGCGGGACATCGAGCGGATGCCCGATGGCCTGCGCACCGTCGTCGGTGAGCGGGGCGTGACCTTGTCCGGCGGTCAGCGACAGCGGGTGGCCCTGGGGCGGGCGCTGTTGGCGCGGCCGTCCATCCTGTTGCTCGACGACAGCCTCTCCGCCGTCGACGTCGAGACCGAACAAAACATCATCGCCTCCCTGCGGAGCGTCTCCGCCGGCGTCGAGCGGCCCACCATCGTGATGGTCTCCCACCGCCTGAGCGTGCTGCGCGGGGCCGACGACATCGTGGGCATGGCCGACGGCCGCGTCGTCGAGCGCGGCACCCACGACGTCCTCCTCAAGTCCGGTGGCCTGTACGCCACCTTGTGGGGCGAACAAGAGCGCACCGCGGCCCTGCAGGCCCGCGTCGAAGCCGAGGTGACGACGTGAGCGCTCCTGAACCATCTGCCCCCAAGCTGACCGATGCCCGTTTGCTGGCCCTGTTGTGGCGGGAACTCACGCCCTATCGGGCCCTGCTGATCCTCGGCGTCGTCCTCTACGTCCCCCTGACCATCGTCTCGGTGGTGCAACCCCTCGTCATCGGCTTCGCCATCGACGACGGCTACCGCGGCAACAACATGGGCGCCGTCCTGCAATGGGCGGGCGTCTTCATGGGGCTCGTGGTACTGCGATCCCTCGTCGAGGGTGGTCAGGGCCTGTTGATGCAGCTCCTCGGCCAGCGGGCCGTGCGCACCCTGCGGACCCGGCTCTTTGCCAAGCTCCAGCGCCTGCCCCTGGCGTTCTTCGACACCCAGCCCCTCGGCCGCCTCATGACCCGGGTGACCAACGACACCGAGAGCGTCGCCGAGCTGTTCTCCTCGGGAGCCGTCTCCCTCGTGGGCGACATCCTGTTTCTCATCGGCACCGTCGTCATGCTCTTCATCGTCGACGTGAAGCTGTCCCTGGCCGCCCTGGTGGTGTTGCCGGCACTGGTGGTGGGCCTGCAGTGGTTCCGTCGTCGGGCCCGGGAGGCGTTTTCGCGGGTCCGCACGGCGGTGTCGGCGTTGAACGCCACCCTGCAGGAGCAGCTCTCGGGCATGAGCATCGTGCAGCTCTTTGCCCGCTTGAGCACCGCCGAGCAGCGGCTGGAGCGCGAGAACATCGCCTACACCAGCGCCAACAAGGAGGCGATCTTCCTCGACGCCGGCATCTACGCCTTCGTCGACGCCGCCAGCACCATCGCCGTCGCCATCACCCTGACGGCCGCCAGCGTCCTCGGCGTCGCCGGCGTCACCGTCGACGGTGCCTTGTCCATCGGCGTGCTGGTGGCCTTCATCGATGCCCTGGGCCGCTTCTTCATGCCCATCCGCGAACTCTCCAACAAAACCACCATGATCCAGTCGGCCCTCGTCGCCGCCGACCGCATCGTGTCCCTCGACACCGAGCCCGAAACCATCCTGGCGCCAGCCTCACCAAAGCCCGCCGTCTTCGCCCACGCCCTGCGCTTCAACGACGTCAGCTTCCGCTACGGCGAAGGCCCACCGGTCCTCAAGGGGCTGACGTTGACGGTCAAGAAGGGCGAGCGCGTCGCCCTCGTCGGCCACACGGGCACCGGCAAGTCCACCGTCGTCAAGCTCGTGCCCCGGCTCTACGACGTGACCGGTGGGCAGATCACCATCGACGACGTCGACATTCGGGACATGGACCCCCGGGCCCTCCGTCGCCTCACCACCGCCGTGCCCCAGGAGACCTTCCTCTTCCAGGGCACCATCCAGGAAAACCTGTGCTTCGGCGCCCCCGACGCCAGCGTCGACCGCCTCATGCAAGCCGCCAAAGCCTGCTGCGCCGACGACGTCATAGCCCGCCACGGCGGCCTCGAAGGCCGCGTCAACGAGCGGGGCCAGAACCTGTCCCTCGGCGAACGTCAGCTGTTGGCCCTGACCCGCGCCCTCGTGGCCGACCCTCCCATCGTCATCCTCGACGAGGCCACCGCCTCCGTCGACCGAGAGACTGAACGTCGCCTGCAAAAGGCCCAGGAAGAGCTGCTGGCAGGCCGGACCGCCGTCATCGTCGCCCACCGCCTGAGCACCATCGAGCGCTGCGACCGCATCGTCCTGATGCACGACGGCCGGGTCCTCGAAGAGGGCACCCACGCCGAGCTCATGAGCCACAACGGCCGCTACGCGGCCCTGGTCGAGCTCCAGCGCAGCTCGAGCTGACGTCGCCGGCTCCGGCTCGGCTCAGGGTCTCGACTCGACAATTCCCCGGCATGCGCGTGCTCGCCGGGGGATTACCTTATGATTGGTGCAGGGAGATGGGCCGTTCGCGGACCGAATAGCCGCAACCTCCAAGGCAATCTGGATACGGCCAATGGCTGGGAGGGTGCTACTCTGCCCGCAGCTATCCTCCTGAAATCACGTGAGTTTGGTGGACATTTGCCAACTGGCAACATGCTCCTATCCACCATGAAGGGCGTTCCTCCCTTCACAAGGGTGGCGGCGCCACCAAGTCCGTCGTTTTCAGCGACGGCTGCCTGGGTCATCCAATCGGGAAAAGGCCAGGCCGTCAACGCTGAGGATCCCGAGCGGCGTACGGGTGCCGCGTTCGGAATCGACCACTGCGCCACCAACGACGCGTATGGTCACCGTCGGTGAAAGTTCTGGGACACGCTCACGCTCGGGCGGACCACACAGCGCAAGGTCCGGGGGCGGCAATGGCGAGAACGAAGAGTCTACAAGCTTGAAGGCGAGCTCAAGTGTGAGCTTGCGGTCTTTGCGGCGGCCAGACAGCGACGTTGCCGCCTGACGATCAACGAGGGCCGCGACCGTCTGGGCATCCTCGATGAGGAAAGCGTCCTGGGTCGCCATGGTGCGTCCGTGGCACGCAGGAAACTGGCCAGGGAAAAGGGCACGCCTTGCGAGCGGGAGGACACGACGCATTCGATCGAACTCCCCGAGGTCGAAATGTGTCGAGTCGAAATGCGCGACATAGACCCGGTCGATCGGGCGAAGCCGCCGCTCCCTGGCCCGGAAGAGTCGGGTTGCCCCCCATACGCAATCGTTCCGATTCTTCAGGAGTGTTGCTCCGGCCAACACATCGATACCGACAGTGGGTTCGCGGAGCGAGAGCGCGAGATCATCGGCGAGTGCGGGGACCCGGGTTCGGAGTGCCGCCATTGAAGGCGCTCTCTCCTCAGTGCGCTTCAGCGTGACGCCTTTGTCGACATTCAAATGTACGAGCTGCATCTGCCAGCCGTCGCTAGTGTGCCTGACGCCCCCATAGATCACATGCCGCGCTTCAAGAACCGCGGCGATGAGGGGTGCGCACGACTCGTCGAGACATCCCAGCAACTGCTTTTCACCTGCGACTTGGAGGTGGTTCCTCGCCCTGTCCGTCCTGACAGTCGCCAGCTGGGCGCCATGCTACGGCCCGGAGGTTGCCAATGGCGGAATACGAGGCGTTACGGCGGGCGGTGGAGCGACTGGGTAGAAAGCCACAGG
>Ga0247834_1000593_pt1 | contig 69796 bp, 53 predicted proteins | sample LaCruzMarch2015__8_FD_187118 | JGI IMG/M metagenome (GOLD analysis project Ga0247834, IMG submission 187118) | Freshwater microbial communities from meromictic Lake La Cruz, Castile-La Mancha, Spain - LaCruzMarch2015_12m | ecosystem: Environmental > Aquatic > Freshwater > Lake | place: Spain...
TCTTTGTAGTCTTGCCGACGAATGCTATCCAGCAGGGCAAACGTTACCGCCGCCTGGTTGTAATTCACTGTAATAATTGAAACCATTGCATGTTTTGATTAGGCGTCGTCTTTTTGCACAAACGCGCCGAATGTTTTGATTATGATCGAAAAATCCGTCCAGATAGACGCATTTTTTGCGTACTTAATATCGAGCGCGATCCGCTCTTCCATGCTCATCGACGCCTGGCTACGTTTAGAAACCTGCCACAACCCCGTAAGTCCGGCAGGCGCCAGAAAGCGTTCGCACCAGGCTTCATTCACCAGCATTTCGGCTTCATACAGCGGTAGTGGACGGTTGCCGACCAGCGACATATCGCCGCGCAGCACATTGATAAACTGCGGCAACTCGTCGAGGCTGTATTTTCGGATAAAACGCCCAACCCTGGTAACCCGAGGGTCTTTACTTAACTTTACAAATACCGGTCCAGAACCGTTGTTATTGTGCCGGTATTGATTCAAATGTTGTAATTCATGCAATCGTTGGTCGGCATCCAGGTACATCGACCGAAATTTGAAAAAATCAAAAATATGGTAACCCGAGCCTACCCTTTTGGAACGGTAGATAACGGGACCTTTCGACTCTAAGCGGATGGCAAGGGCAATGGGCAACCACACGGGGATCGACAATAAAATACCCAAGCTGGCGGCAATAATGTCAAAGATGCGTTTGCCCAACGGCAATTTATATTGATAATTTTTGGGTAAGCGCGCAATTAAAGCGGCATCCAGGATTTTGGGTTTGTATTGATTCAGAAAAATCAGGCGTTCTTCCAGCATATTCCACTCAACGGGCACGGTATAGCAGTCGTCGATGCCATTTTTGGCCAAAACAGGGGTCGAAATCATTTCACCCTGCTCCGTCAAGGCAATCAGTGGAATATAACGTAAAAAAGGATGTGCCATCAACTGGGCGCAAAGTCCAAATTGATGCGCTTGCAGCCATTGCAGTTTACACAAAATGGCATAAGGCATTTGAAATGTTTCCAAACGGTCAACCCGTTGTTCCAACCACGCAAAAGCCTCGGCAGCGTCGTTTTTCACCGCATACCGATAAGCTGTACCCATATAAGGGAAGTTCCGAATGTTTGCATCAAAGTCGCCTTCAAAACCAATAAACAGCAGTTCCCTGGTCGCAAGCGAAGGCTCAGATTGTAACAAAGGACGATTCATGTCGATTAAAGTGTTTGTTGTCGATTTGGGAATATAGGGTTTCATGCCAATTGATCAGCGCGACCAAATTTGCTTAATTGCTCCTGTAAAACAGTGGGATTGAATGGTTTGCGTAAATAGCCCGATGCGCCCAGGTTTCTGAAGTACACTTCTTCTTCCTCGCGCCCGTGTTCGCTCATTACCCAAACAGGTATATTGCCGTACATGCCGCTGCAACGCAGGTTGTACAACAACTGCTCCCCATTAATTTCAGGCATGCGGGTATCGGTTACAATGATATCCGGGATCAAACCTTTGTTGAGCACGGTCATTGCATCCAATCCGTTTTTGGCACTAATCACCTCAAATTTTTTCGACAGGAAATTACCTATCAAGTTCCGGAAACCATCGTGGTCATCCACGACTAAAACCCTTCTTTTCATGATACTGTTCTGTTAGCGTGTTTTCGCCTGTTGCGAATTATTTAGTGTTTGTTTGTGCAATTCAGACTATCATATTGCTTGAAGGCGGATTAAAAATGCGGATTAAACCTTTTTTGGGCAAAAGGACATAGCATGCCCTGTGCGCAAAAGAACTTTCAAAAATGGCAAGATGTTACTTGGTGAACCTTTCTATGGAAACCCGGCAGAGAAAGGACGCGTTGGAAGAATTGCCTGTTTCCACCTTTGAAAACAAGTCAATACTTTAAAAAAATACATACGCGTATCGCAAGGATAGCGCGGGGAGTAGCAGGGATTACCAAATTGTACATACCGGGGTGTTCGTGCAGACCGAACAAAGAAAAAAACGCTTAAGAGAATGCTACTCCTCGACACAAAGATATGGGTATTCCTTCAAAGCGCAATACTTCCACCATGCAGTTTATCATTGTGTCGGCAAACCGCCATTTTTAATCCAGGTACATGGGCATTACGGCATAGTTTTCCATGTGTTCAAATACTGGTATATCTTTGCATATCAATTTATGATTATTCTTGCTCATGAACGCGCTTCTATTCTGGATTGGCTTATCAATTGTTTTTTATGCTTACGTTGGGTACGGCATTGTGTTGTATGCATTGGTTTGGTGGAAGCGCCGCTTGCAAAAAACGCCCGCCGCACCTGCGCCTAACTGGGAAGCGGTAACATTTGTGGTGTGTGCTTATAATGAAGAAGACTGGATTGAGGAAAAAATTGCCAACTCCATCGCGCTTGATTATCCGAGCGACCGTATCCAATTCTTTTTTGTGACCGACGGTTCGAATGACAAAACAGCGGAACTCGTTCAAAACTTCCCTTATCCACCGGGTATTCAATGGCAATTGCTGCATCAACCCGAACGTCGGGGTAAAATTGCGGCCTTTCAACGTGCCATGACTTTCGTGCAAACGCCCATCGTCATCAGCACGGATGCAAATACCCTCGTGAATACGGAGGCCGTAAAAAGTATCGTGGCGCATTATAGCGACCCCGCAGTAGGGGCCGTAGCGGGTGAAAAACGCATTTCAATGGGCAATAAAGATGCTGCCAACAGTGCCGGAGAAGGTATTTACTGGAAATACGAAAGTGCCCTGAAAAAATGGGATGCCGAATTATGGTCGGTAGTAGGCGCGGCAGGCGAGTTGTTTTCCTTCCGCACGAGCGTGTATGAACATGTACCCACCGATACCATTGTGGAAGATTTTTACCTCACCATGCGCATCGCCCAAAAAGGCTACCGCGTGGCGTATGCACCCGATGCGTATGCCGTTGAATCTTCCTCAGCCTCTGTGGCAGAAGAGCGCAAGCGCAAAATTCGCATCGCCGCGGGCGGTATTCAGGCCGTGGTGCGTTTGGCGCCCTTGCTCAATATTTTCAAGTACGGTGTATTGAGCTTTCAATATGTGTCGCACCGGGTATTGCGTTGGACGCTGGCGCCTTTGTTTTTACCTATTCTATTGGTATTGAACATTTTATTAGCGCAAAACAGCCTGTTTTACCAAATAATTTTGGTGGCGCAAGTGTTGTTTTACCTTGCGGCTTTAGCAGGCTACCTCTTCGAACAGCGTAAAATGAAGGTAAAAATATTCTTCGTGCCTTACTATTTCTGCATGATGAACTACTCTATGTATGCCGGTTTTTTGCGGTTTATGCGCGGTCGACAATCGGTGCTGTGGGAAAAAGCCAAACGGGCCTAGCCTATTATTTAAACCGTTCCGCGTAATACAAGATATAGGCGTAACAGGGTAGCATGACAATTTGAAACGCAGCCTGATACCCCATGGATCCTTCCAATAGTCCATAAATTTGGGGCATAATGGCTCCACCTGCAATACCCATAATCAGAAAGGCCGAGCCGGTCTGGGTAAAACGGCCCAATCCCCGTATAGCCAATGGAAAAATGGCGGGCCACATTACCGCATTGGCAAATCCCAGCGCGGCGATACAACCAACGGCCGCTGTGCCAGAAAAGAAATACACCGATATGGTGATAACAATGGCCAGGATTGCTGAAAATTTCAAGTAAGCCTGTTGTGAAATATACTTGGGAATCAGAATGATGCTCATAATATAGCCCGACAACATACCCACCAAGGTAAATGCGGTAAAGTATTTGGTTTGATCGAGGGCAAACCCGAGCGATTTTCCATAAATCCCAATGCCATCGCCTGCCATCACCTCAGCACCTACATAAAAGAAAATACCCAGGGCGCCCAATAACAAATTCGGGAATTGCCAAATACTTGTTTTGGCACTACTTGCTTCATCGCCATCGGCATCAATACCCGCTTCCAGATTAATTTCCGGCAGGGCAGATTTGCGAATCATCACCGCGAGCAAGGCCAGTACAATGCTCATAACCACGTAAGGCGCAATGACACGCAAGGCCAAGGCATCCAACAAACGCGCTTTTTCCAACGGATCCTCCATCGTGAGCACTTGTTGTTCAAGGGCAGTAGCGCCTTTTAACACAATGCTGCTCAAAATGATCGGACTCAAGATACCCGCCACCTTATTGCAAATACCCATGATACTGATCCGTTGTGCGGCGCTTTCGATCGGGCCGAGGATACTTATATATGGATTGGAGGCGGTTTGCAACAAAGCCAAACCCATGCCCTGCACGAATAGACCCATTAAAAAGAGCGGAAAACTACGCATTTGAGCCGCCGGAATGAAAACCAGGCATCCCAGCGCCATCACCACCAACCCGAGCGCCATGCCATTTTTAAAGCCAACCCTTTTTAAAATTTCCGAACTGGGCAACGCCAAAAAGAAATAACTGATGTAAAAGGCAAACGTAACAAACAACGCCTGCATGGTATTGAGTTGACAGGCCAGTTTCAAAAAGGGGATGAGTGAACCATTCAACCAGGTGACAAACCCGAAAATAAAAAACAACAAACCAATAATAATGATCTGATAAAGGTACTTAGGGTTGGTCGTGGTAGATGTGTTCATCTTTTCTTAGCATTGGATATTTTACAAAATTGCTTGGGTTTCACGCAGGCTTTCCGATTTTTGCACCGAGCGCGCTGGCAAATGTATAAACTCCTGCCAATGAAGCGGCTTTTTCATCCAAATTCTACATAAAAATCCAGTTCTCTAACAATCATCACACATGCAACCCACTCTTTTAATTTTAGCAGCAGGCATTGGCTCCCGGTACGGCGGCCTCAAACAGGTAGACGGTATGGGTCCGGGCGGTGCAGCCATTTTGGAATATTCCGTATATGATGCCATCCGTGCAGGTTTTGGCAAAGTCGTTTTTGTAATACGCAAGGACATCGAGGAGGCTTTCCGCGAAAAAGTGGGCAGCAAAGTGGAAGGTAAAATTGAAGTAGCTTATGCTTTTCAAGAAGCGGATACCGCCCTCGAATGGCTGGAAACAAAACCGCATCGGGAAAAACCCTGGGGTACCGGCCATGCTATTTTATCGGCAAAAGACGTGGTAACCGAACCTTTTGTAGCCATCAATGCCGATGATTTTTACGGTCACGCTGCCTTCCAATTGATGGGCGATTTCTTGCGTACCGATTGTGCGCCCGATCGCTATGGCATGGTGGCTTATCAATTGGGCAATACGCTTTCCGAAAATGGCGCTGTTTCGCGCGGAGTATGTGAAGTAAATGCCGCAGGTTTGCTGACCGATGTGACGGAGCGCACTAAAATTGAACGTTTTGAAGATGGTATTTTTTACATCGATGAAACAAGCGCGCGCAACCCATTGGCTGATAACACCCCGGTTTCGATGAATTTTTGGGGTTTTCATCCGACCGTCTTTCAGGAATTGGAGGAACAATTTCGTGCGTTTGTACTGGAAAACATGGATAAACCCAAAGCAGAATTTTACATTCCCAAAGTAGTGAACACGCTGATCGAAAACGGCAAAGTGGCTTGTTCGGTAATGACCAGCGACAGCCAGTGGTACGGCGTGACGTATCCGGAAGATAAAGAAACAGTGCAGGGCGCTTTAGCTGCGATGGGTACTACGGGCGTTTATCCGGAAAGTTTGTAACCTGCGTTGCCCCGGTAGACGTCGGAAGGGTCCCCCACGTCGGAAGCGTCCTAGACGCTTCCGACGTGGGGGACCCTTCCGACGTCTACCGGGACGCTTCCGACGTATCCTATCGGGATAAAGCAGGATAATCAATATATCCCCTCGCACCACCTGTATAAAAAGTAGCGGTATCCAGCTCGGCCAAGTCCTTCCCTTGCGCAATACGTGCGGGCAAATCCGGATTTGAAATAAAATACCGGCCAAAGGCGATCGCATCCGCTGTTTGTGCTTCGATTGCTGCTTCACCAGTGGAAATCGAATACCCGCCATTAATAATCAAGGTGTTGCGAAACTTGGCGCGCATGGCCGGAAAAAAATCAACCGGAACCTCCGCCGTTCCAAAGGCACCCTGGTTGAATAAGTGCAAATAAGTAATATCCAATTCCTGGAGCGTCTCAGCCAGATAATAATAGGTGTCGCGCACCAATGCTTCTGAATAGGCCACTTGATCATGCAGTTTACCAAAAGGTGAAAAACGTACGCCCACTTTGCCTTTTCCATGTTTTTCTGCAATCGCTTGGGTGATTTCCAACAGGAGCCGACTACGGTTTTGAATGCTGCCGCCATAGGCATCTTCCCGCAAATTGAGGTGCGGATTCAGGAATTGCTCCAGCAAATAACCGTTCGCGCCATGCACCTCCACGCCATCAAAACCCGCCAGAAAAGCGTGGTCGGCTGCGCGTAAAAATTCGGCTTTTACCTGTTCAATGTCTTCCGAAAGCATTGCTTTGGGGGTTCCGGCGGGCACTTGAATCAGGTTTTCATGATAATCCAGAATACCCACCGTCCAATTTGCCGCTACTGCAGAAGGCGCAAAAGGCGCTGCACCTTGGAGGAAGTAGGGGTGTGACATCCGGCCTGCATGAAATATTTGCATAAAAATCCGCCCACCCTGCGCGTGTACACCTGCAGTTACCTTTTTCCAGGCCTCCACTTGGTCGGTATTCCAAATGCCGGGCACCCCTATATAGCCTACGCCCGAGGGTGAAACATGCGTTGCTTCTGTGATAATCAGTCCTGCACTGGCGCGTTGCTGATAATATGTAGCGATGGTATCATTGGGCAAATCGCCTGGCCGCGTGGCGCGGTTGCGGGTCATGGGAGCCATGAATACCCGGTTTTTAAGGGTGTAGTTGCCTAGTTTAAGGGGCTGAAGTAATTTGTTTTCCATGTTAATTGTTGTGTAAAAGTTTGGGTTTTGTCCCGATAGACGTCGGAAGCGTCCCCCCACGTCGGAAGCGTCCCAGACGCTTCCGACGTGGGGGGACGCTTCCGACGTCTATCGGGACGCTTCCGACGAAGGGCTTTACGCAATAAACCGTTCGCGGATAATTTTTCCATCCTGCCAATCCTGGATGGCTACCTGGGTTACTTGCACCGGGCCATTGTCGGCATGGTCAAAATCGAGCGACCAAACCAAAAAACTGCGTTGGTCTTTGATCAGATAGCCCACGGCGGTAAAATCGCGGATGGCCTGTACTTTCGAGAGCAGGTCTAAACCAATCTGGTAATTCACTGCTTTCCCTTGATGCGGCACACCGTCGAGATCGGTTTTTTCCAAATCGTCGTGGTAAAATTTTTCAAATGCCTCCATGGGCTTTCCTGCGCCTACCAGGGCGATCAATTCGTTGAGTGCGGTTGAAATTTGTTGTTCTGTCATAAATTTTGTTTTTAAATTTTATGCAAAGTTCCGACCTTACCCTCCATTTCGAAAGTACTTACCCAATTGTAAGGTAACCCGCAAAATAGACGGTATGGCATCTGCACGTAAAAACAACTCAACCTACACGGCCAACGAACAGGCAATTACCGAGCATTGCCCGGTACTCAGCAGCCTATATTTTATTGGTGGGCGCTGGAAAATCAATATTTTATGGAAACTGCACCACGGTGTCAACCGATTTGGGATGCTGAAAAATACCATTCAGGGCATTTCTGAGAAAATGCTCACCACCCAACTCCGGGAGCTGGAATCGGATGGATTTATTACCAGAAAAGTATTTGCGGAAGTGCCTTTGCGGGTAGAGTACACCCTGACATCGCTGGGAGAAACCCTCATCCCGATTTTACTAAAACTATATGATTGGGGCACTGAAAACAATATGCCTGGCCGTTTTGCAGAAAAACGGTTGGAAGACACCACGTCGGAAGCGTCCCGATAGACGTCGGAAGCATTCGAAACGCTTCCGACGTCTACCGGGATGTGGGTTACAACCCCATCCGTTCCCGAAATACCACCGCCTGCCGAACCGACACCTCCACCAGCCGCCCGCTTTTGAGGGTAATCCGCAAGGCGCCATTAAAAAACGGATCTATTTTTTGAATAAATTCCATATTGATCAATTCCTGCCGATTGGCGCGGAAAAACACCGTTGGGTCAAGTTTTTCTTCCAATTGATTCAGCGAACGGTGCAACATCGCACGTTGGTCTTCGAAATATAAGCGCGCATAGTTGCCCACGGATTCGATGAGCCAAACATCTCCCATGCGTACAAAATAGCATTTTTCACCATCTTTCAGAAAAACCTGCCGGTCGGCCTCAACAATTTTATCGCTGGTGGGGGTTGGGCGTTCATTACGCTTGATTTCCGCCCGGATTTTCTCGAGCGCGCGCGCAAGACGCTCAGGGTCTACTGGTTTTACAAGATAATCCAGCGCATTTACTTCAAACGCTTTGAGTGCATATTGATCAAAGGCGGTTACAAACACCACACGCGGCGTTTCCGGCAATGCTACTAAAAATTCAAACCCCGTTTTGCCGGGCATGGAAATATCCAGAAAAATCAAATCGAAACGCTGCGCTTCTAATTGTTGCGTCGCCTCGCTGGCATTGGCCGCCTCTCCGAGTATCTCAACATCCGGATGTTCGGCCAGAAGTCGGCGCATTTCTTGCCGAGCCAAACGTTCATCGTCGACCAACAAAACTTTCATAAGCCCTTATCCTTTGTGTAATAATTCGACCAGGGTTTCAGCCAAACCAAAATTGGTGCTGGCAGATTGGCGCGCGCGGCGCATCACGCCATCGATCAAACAGGCCGCATAAGCATGGTAATTGGCTTGCTCATCGCGCATACAATGCACACCCAGTGGCAATTGGCAACCGCCATCCATGAGTTGCAGCACCCGGCGCTCTACATTGGTCACCGCCGATATTTCAGGATGGTGCAATTTTTTCAACACGGTGCGCACTTCCACGTCATCCCGGTTCGTTTGCCAGGCCAATACGCCTTGCGCGGGCGCGGGCACAAACTCGCGCGGATTGAGTTCAATTACCTCTAGGTCTTGCGTGTCCAATCCAAGGCGTTGCACGCCCGCTGCGGCCAAAAAGATCGCATCAAAATCGCCCGTACGGAGTTTTTCCAAACGGGTAGGCACATTGCCGCGAATATCCTTGAGTTGTACATCGGGCCGAAAATCAAGCAGTTGCGCTTTCCGACGCGCTGCAGAAGTACCCACGATGGCGCCTGCTTTTATTTTAAAAATCTTGGATTTATCCAGGGCTTCCGGCCGTATCAATAACAAATCGGCCGGATTATCGCGGTAAGAAACGGCGGTGATCGCCAAACCTTCTGGTGCCTGGGTAGGCAAATCTTTCATCGAATGTACCGCCAGGTCTATATCGCCCCGCAGCAAGGCCTCTTCAATTTCTTTCGTAAAAAAGCCTTTCCCTTCCATTTTATCAAACCCAAGGTGCTGAATCATATCGCCCTGGGTTTTGATGATAATCAATTCACTTTCAACGCCAATCCGAGTAAGTTCGGCCTGGGTGAAATGTGCCTGCCAAAGGGCAAGTTTGCTGCCACGGGTACCAATACGTATTTTCATGTGCCGAATTGCGCTTGCTTATTTAAGCGCACAAAGGTATTACTCTATCTTGATAATGCTCTTTTCAAGTACTTCTTGGTAAAAATCTTCATAATCGGGCAAAATATTGTCCAAATCAAACCGTTTGGCCTGCGCCAGGGCATTAATTCGGAACTGTTGCAACATGGCATCATCGCTCAACAATTGGATGGCATATTGTGCCATTTCGTCCACATCGCCTACTTCGCTCAAAAAACCGGTTACCCCATGGATGTTTACTTCCGGCAAACCACCCCCGTTGGACGAAACGACGGGTACTTCGCATGCCATCGCCTCTAATGCTGCCAAGCCAAAACTCTCACTCTCGGAAGGCATGATAAACAAATCACATATGGCCAACAACTCTTCAATCGCATCTTGTTTACCCAGAAAACGCACCTCATTGCCCAAGCCCAGTTCGCGACAAAGGCGTTCTGCATTTTGACGTTCCGGACCGTCGCCAATCATCAACAATTTCGATGGAATTTTTTCCTGAACCTGTTTAAAAATCAGGATAACATCTTCCACGCGCTTCACCCGCCGGAAATTGGAGGTATGTACCAGGATCCGTTCTCCTTCCGGGGCAATAATTTTTTTAAAGTGGTCTTTATTTACCTTTTTGAAACGATCAAAATCAATAAAGTTATAGATCACTTTTACCTCGCGCTGAATATCGAACAGCCGCAACGTATCTTCTTTCAAATTTTGAGAAACCGCCGTTACACCATCACTTTTGTTGATACTGAACTCAACCACCGGGGCAAACGCACTATTGTTGCCCACCAGGGTAATATCGGTCCCGTGCAAGGTGGTGACCACCGGTAGATAGCGCCCTTGGGTAAGCAAAATTTTCTTGGCCATGTAAGCCACCGCTGCGTGTGGAATAGCATAATGCACATGCAACAAATCCAGGTTTTGATATTTTACGACATCGACAATTTTTGAGGCCAGCGCCGTGTCGTAGGGCGGATATTCAAACAACGGATAGTCCTCCGTATCTACTTCATGGTAAAAAACATTTTCATGAAAATGCGACAATCGGACCGGACGGCGGTAGGTGATGAAGTGCACCTCATGGCCTCTACGGGCCAAGCCAAGCCCCAGTTCGGTAGCAATGACGCCAGAACCGCCATAGGTTGGGTAACAAACAATACCGATTTTCATACCAGAAGGGTTGACAAGCAGTGGATGGTTTTAAAATTACATTTGTAACAGCGCAGCAATAAAAAGGACTTTCATTTGCCTAGATTTTTTGGAGATTTTGCTTTTATAACACAGAGTTTTCCACAAAAGGCAACAAATCGGGATAATCTGTGGTGAAATGTAAGCCCCGACTTTCGCGCCGATGGGCGGCACAACGCGCAATGAGGTAGGCAATGGTAATCAAGTTGCGTAACTCCATCAATTGGGGCGATATTTTGGTGGTTTTATACAAATCTTCGGTTTCCTCATACAGCAGGAACAAGCGGTCAAGTGCGCGTTTGGAACGAATGTTGGAGCGCACAATACCCACATAATACGACATAATGTCCTTTAATTCCTTCATGCCTTGGGTAATCAATACCATTTCAGGTGGATCCATGGTGCCTTCCGCATTCCAATCAGGTACATCTTCCTGATAATCAAGGTGTTCTAACTTGTCTTGTATGTCAAGGTAAATGCGGTGCGCAAATACCATCGCTTCCAATAAGGAGTTGGATGCCAATCGATTTGCTCCATGTAAACCTGTACTGCTGCACTCGCCCGCAGCATACAAACGCTGGATACTGCTGCGTCCAAAATCATCTACCAGAATGCCGCCACACATATAATGGCAGGCAGGCACGACCGGGATCATGTGTTGCATCGGATCGATGCCCAGGCTCATACATTTATCATAAATTGTAGGAAAATGGGCTAAAAACGCTTCTTTTTCCAAATGGCGGCAATCGAGGTACATGCATTCGGTACCGCGCTTTTTCATTTCAGAGTCGATGGCGCGGGCAACAATATCGCGTGGGGCCAGGGAAAGCCTTTCGTCGTACAAATGCATAAATTCTTCTCCTTCTGCACTTTTCAGGATGGCGCCAAAACCACGCACCGCCTCCGAAACCAAAAATGAAGGGTTTTCGCCCACCGGATTGTACAAAGAAGTGGGATGAAACTGCATAAACTCCATGTTTTCTACCCTTCCTTTGGCCCGATAGGTCATCGCTACGCCATCGCCGGTTGCAATTACCGGATTGGTGGTCGATTTGTACACCTGTCCTGCGCCACCGGTACACAACACGGTAATGCGCGACAATATGGTATCGATTTCGCTATTTTGCTTGTTGAGCGCATAGCAACCATAACACTCAATATTGGGGGTTACCCGAATCACCATGCGGCCCAAATGGTGTTGCGTAATCAAATCCAAGGCAAAATAATGCTCCCAAACCTGAATATTAGGGTATTGCGCCGCTTCTTCCATGAGGGTGCGTTGCATTTCCCAACCGGTCAAATCTTTATAGTGTAAAATGCGGTGTTCGGAATGGCCGCCTTCTCGGGCCAGATCGTATTCATTGGAATTTTTTTCCTTATCAAACCGCGCCCCCCACTCAATGAGTTCTCGCACGCGCTCAGGTCCCTCTTCCACCACAATGCGTACAATATCTTCCTTACACAGGCCCGCGCCTGCATCGAGGGTATCGGCTACATGTTTATCAGCGTTGTCTTTTTCAGGATCCCAAACGGCCGCCACCCCTCCTTGGGCATAGCGGGTATTGCTTTCGCCTTCCGTTGTTTTGGTCAATACCAGAATGCTGCGCTCCGGGTATTTTTTGGCAGTTTTAATGGCAAAGGTGAGTCCGGCAATACCGGAACCGAGGACAAGTATGTCGGTTTTAATCCGTTTCATGGATAATAAAGTTGAAGCAACCACTGGCGCAAAACGCGGCTTTACCTACAAACAGCAAAAACCCGCCGATGTTCGGGGGGCAAAAATAACCGAAAGCCATATTGCTTGTTGGTTTCGCCATGATTTTATCGATCAATCCGGGGTATTAAGCCGGATCGGTTGCATCGTCTTTGGGCTGAGGCGCTTTCGGTGCACGCCCCGCTTCCTTGAGCGCCCGTTGAATCATCCATTCCAATTGCCCGTTGACACTCCGAAATTCATCGGCGGCCCATTTTTCCAACGCCTCATAGGTGGCAACATCCATCCGAAGCACAAATGATTTTTTCTCAGCCATAAAATAGTCTATTAAATAAGGTGAATCCACCACCCCGATACCTCCTTGATAGCGGTAAGGTGTGGTGGATTTCACTTGTTTTAGTCTTTTAATTGTGCAAAGTGCCCGCATTTACTACCGGCGAAACATTCCGATCGCCACACAATACCACCAGCAAATTACTTACCATGGCCGCCTTTTTATCTTCATCCAATTCAATGATTTTTTTGTGCGACAGCATTTCAAGGGCCATTTCTACCATACCCACGGCGCCTTCCACAATTTTGCTCCGGGCCGAAACGATGGCGGTTGCTTGTTGACGTTGCAACATGGCCTGCGCAATCTCTGTAGCGTACGACAAGTTATTGATCCGCGCTTCGATGATTTCAATGCCCGCAATTTGCAAGCGATCGGCGATTTCAAGCGCCAACTGGTGGTTTACTTCTTCAAAGGACGAGCGCAAGGTGATGGCAGCGGCTTCGTCTTCCAGGTTATCGTAACTGTACATGCCTGCTAGTTTTCGCACCGCTGTTTCACTCTGTATTTTTACAAAATCTGGATAGTTTTCTACGGCAAAGGCGGCTTTAAAGGTGTCTTTTACACGGTACATCACCACCGCGCCGATCATAATCGGGTTGCCTTGTTTGTCATTGACCTTAATTTGCGGCACATCAAGCGTTACTGCACGCAACGAAACATTTTTTTTGGTGTAAAATGGGTTGACAAAAAAGAAACCACTCACGTTGACGGTTCCATGATATGCGCCAAACAAGGTCATTACACGTGCGCTGTTTGGTTCGATGGCAATAAATCCGGGCGCAATGAAACCATACGCTGCCACAAGGAGTATCGCACCAGGAACAAACTGTTTCAGAATTAACAGGGCGATACCCGCGATGGTCAGAATACCAACGAGCAACAGCATGTTCCAGCCAGAGGTGGGTTTTACGATTTTTTCCATTTTTTTTAATTTTTAGTTGACTTTATAATGATATTGATTTGATATTACAAAGGTAGCATAATTTAAAAATGTTTGTCAAGTGCGCTTTTAAATAAAACGAGTAATCGGTCTTAATTAACGACGGATTTCATGCTTTCAACGATCAGTTACGAACAGTAGGGGCAAAAAAAAAGCCGCTCGCTGCGGAAAACTGCAACGAACGGCTGTATAAGCTTAGTAAATAGGTACGCTTTATCGATTCATCGACTCCAAAAACTCGGTGTTGTTGGAGCTATGCATCATCTGCTTTTTGATGAATTCCATGGCTTCCTCCGGCTTCATATCGGCCAGGTGGTTGCGCAGGATGAACATACGTTGCAGGGTATCCTTATCAAGCAGCAATTCCTCGCGGCGTGTGCTCGATTTGGTCAAATCGACCGATGGGTACATACGGCGGTTGGCCAGGCTGCGGTCGAGTTGCAATTCCATGTTACCGGTACCTTTAAATTCCTCGAAGATTACCTGGTCCATTTTCGAACCGGTATCAATGAGCGCGGTAGCCAGGATGGTCAGGGAGCCGCCGCTTTCAATTGCGCGGGCTGCACCGAAGAATTTTTTCGGTTTTTGCAGGGCTGTTGCTTCCACACCACCCGAAAGCACTTTACCAGAAGCAGGTGCCACGGTGTTGTAGGCGCGCGCCATCCGCGTGATCGAATCGAGCAGAATCACCACATGGTGACCGCATTCTACCATACGTTTGGCTTTTTCGAGTACAATATTGGCCAGACGCACGTGGTTTTCGGCCGCTTCATCAAACGTAGAAGCTACCACTTCGGCGCGTACACTGCGGCGCATATCGGTAACCTCCTCGGGACGTTCGTCGATCAGCAACACGATCACATAACATTCCGGGTGGTTTTTGGTGATTGCATTGGCGATGTCCTTCAACAAGAAGGTTTTACCGGTTTTGGGTTGTGCCACGATCAGGCCGCGTTGTCCTTTACCGATGGGCGTAAACAATTCGATGATCCGGTTGCCAAAATCGCGGCCGGTAGGACTGGTAAGCAGGTTGAATTTTTGCGTTGGGAACAACGGCGTCAGATAATCGAACGGCACACGGTCGCGCACGTCTTTTGGATCCAGGCCATTGATTTTGCTCACTTTGAGCAGTGCAAAGTATTTTTCCCCTTCTTTTGGTGGACGAATGGCACCTTTTACGGTATCTCCTGTGCGCAAACCGAATAATTTGATTTGCGAAGGCGACACGTATATATCGTCGGGACTGGTTTGGTAATTGTAATCGGGGGAGCGCAGGAAGCCGTAACCATCGGGCATCATTTCGAGCGTTCCGAGGCCTTCGATGATGCCATCAATTTCCACGTCAAATTTTTCGCGGGGCATCACGGGCATTACTTCCGATTCGGGCTGAATGGGGGTAGGACGTGGCTCTTGCGGCTCTTGCTGTGGTTGTTGCTGGCGGCGCACCACCATATCCTCCTCTTCTTCTTCCCCGGGTGTAATTGGGTTGTTGAACTCTTCCTCTTCCAGGTTTATCAATTTATTCGCCTCCGGATCAACAAGGTTCGGATTCCCTGGCCGTGGCGGATTGGGTTGGTTAGGGCGGTTGCGCCGATCATCCCAGCGGTTGCGGCGCGGATCCCGGCGATCGTCCCAGCGCTCACGGCGTTGTTGCGGATCAGGATTGGGCGTGCGTTCGCGGTTGGGCGGCAGGTTGGGCGTTTCCCGATTGGGGTTTTCGCGGTTAGGCGGCACATCGCGACGGCGATCTTGTACAAATTCGCGGCGTGGGTCTCGTGGCTGATCGCGGCGCGGTTGCGGCGGATTAGGTGGTTGCGGCAGATTGGGTGAAGCCGGTGTTGGCGGTGTTTCGGGTGTAATAGGTGGTGTAACCGGCTCGTTTACAATCGAAGGCTGCTCTGCGACAGGTGCAGGCGTTCGAACGACGCGCGGTTCATCATCAACAGTGCTTGGCTTGCGCGGACGGCGGCCAGTTGACGGATTGGGTTCATCGACTACGGGTACAACTTTATCAGTAGAATTTTTTTCAGCAAGCGCCTGTTCATCGAGGATCTTGTAAATAAGTTCTTGTTTAGTTAATTTGTTGTACCCTTTGATACCAAGTTTCTGAGCGATCTCTTTAAGTTCGGGTACCAGCTTGTCGTTCAGCTGAAGAATGTCGTACATGACAAAAAATGCGTGGGTTAAAATTGGATCGGCGCGCTACTTGGCAGGACAAGGCGTTCGGGCAGATGCGCACCGGGTGGGAGAATAGCAAAAATGAATTCTAAAAATGCTGCTTGTATAGGAAGTGTAACAACAAAAGCAGCGGTAAAGTTGGGTAGCAGGGTTGGTATTTAAAGTATTGAACATTGCAAAGATAAGTGTATTTTGAAATTCGCCCTATCTTGCAGCACTTTTTTGATAAAATTTGATAAAATGCTCCAACTTAAAGTTATCCGGGAAGAGAAAAAACGGATTCTCGACGGTCTGCGCAAGCGCAACTGGAATGCCCAACAGCTCAAAGTCATTGATCAAATCCTTCAAGTGGATGATCAGCGACGCAACAATCAGAATGAACTCGACAATACCCTTGCCGAGAACAACAAACTGAGCAAACTGATCGGACAAATGATGGGTCAGGGCAAAAAAGAGGAAGCTGAAGCCCTCAAATTGCAGGTGGCCAACCACAAGGAAAAGGTGAAAGTACTTGAAGATCAACAACGTACCATCGAAACCGATTTGGAAAACCTGCTGTACTCGGTACCAAACATCCCCCACAAATCGGTGCCACGCGGCAAAACACCCGAAGAAAACAAGGTGGCCAAAGACTGGACCAAACCTTTTCCAGTGCTTCCCGAGGATGCCGCTGCACACTGGGACTTGGGTAAAAAATACAACCTGTTCGATTTTGAACTGGGTGTGAAACTCACTGGTGCAGGATTTCCGGTGTACCGTGGCAAGGGCGCCCGCCTGCAACGCGCTTTGGTGCAATTTTTCCTCGACGAAGCCGTAAAAGCCGGTTTTGAAGAAATCAATCCGCCGTTGCTCGTCAATGAAGCCACCGCCCGCGGAACCGGCCAACTGCCCGATAAAGAAGCGCAGATGTACGCTTGTGATCTCGACAAATTGTACCTGATCCCAACCGCAGAAGTGCCCGTTACCAATATTTACCGCGATGAAATTGTATCGATCAAGGATTTGCCGATCAAAATGACCGCGTTTACGCCCTGTTTTCGGCGTGAAGCGGGCGCTTGGGGTGCGCACGTACGCGGACTAAACCGGGTGCATCAGTTTGAAAAAATTGAAATTGTGCAAATTGTACATCCCGATGAGTCGTATAAAACCTTGCAAGCGATGATCCGCCACGTGGCAGGATTGTTGAATAAACTCGAATTGCCCTACCGCATCCTGAAACTTTGTGGCGGTGATATGGGTTTTTCGTCAGCACTTACTTACGACTTTGAAGTGTGGTCGGCGGCACAAAAACGCTGGTTGGAAGTGAGTTCGGTTTCCAATTTTGAAACGTTTCAAACCAACCGCATGAAATTGCGCTTCCGGGATGAAAATGGCAAAATTGAACTCGCACATACCCTCAACGGTTCGGCTTTGGCCCTCGCCCGCATCGTTGCGGCGCTGTTGGAAAACAACCAAACCCCCGAAGGCATCAAAATTCCGAAAGCACTGCAAAAATACACCGGCTTCAAAACGATCGAATAATCAGGCTATTTCAGACTTTTGTCGGCCGGTAACAAAAGAATAACTACCGTTCCATATTTTTTATCGAAAATGTGGTGACTTTTTTCTTGCTTTGCTGTTATAATGGTCGATCCAACGATCAAATACCTCTTTTTAAAACCGGAGCCTCCAAGGTTCTATCATTTTTATCAAAAAAACAGTTAAAACATGGGAATGTTGATTATCAGCGTCTTGTTCATGATTATTGGTTTTATCCTGAGCAGCGTTTTGAAAAGCAAATTCAAAAAATACGCTGAGGTGCCAATGACCAATGGCGCAAGCGGTGCGGAAGTTGCTGCTGCCATGCTGAAGTACTACCAAATTTACGATGTGCAAATCACACAAGTGGATGGCCACCTGACCGACCACTACAATCCGGCCGACAAAACGGTGAACCTAAGCCATGATGTATACTATGGTCGCCACGTATCGGCTGCGGCAGTTGCTGCACACGAATGTGGCCACGCAGTACAACATGCAACTGCATACAGCATGTTGCAAATGCGTTCGGCCTTGGTTCCAGTGGTGAACATCGCCGCAGGCTTACAACAATACTTGTTTATGTTTGGTATCATGGGCTTGAGCATGATGCACAACTCCATTGTATTGATCATTGCATTGGTTGCATTCGGCATCACAACCTTATTTAGCCTGGTTACCTTGCCCGTCGAATTTGACGCCAGCCGCCGTGCATTGGCTTGGTTGGATGGCTCCGGGTATGCCCGTGGCGAACAATACAACGGTGCAAAAGATGCCCTTACTTGGGCTGCAATGACTTATGTAGCAGCTGCTTTGGCGGCACTGGTACAATTGCTGTACCTGTTGTGGCGCGTTTTTGGCAGCAGAGACTAAAAATTATACAGATTAAAGTAGCATAGGCCGCGCAGCTTGGTTTTCGTTTTAAAATGAAAAATCAAGTTGCGCGGCTTTTTTATGGCCCATCCACCACCTGAAATTTTTTTTGCTTCACCTTAGCCTTGTATCGCCGGGTATTTAACAGGTAATCAGTTCAATAGACTTGTATTTAAATTGCTGTTTGGACAACGCTGTACAAACTTTGCAATATTAATCTGTAGATAACCTGCTTATTCAGATAGCTGGTGTATTTTTGCGGTTTAAGCCAAAAACGATTCATGCGCTATCTGCAACACGATAAATTAGACCGCTACTTAACCACCTATGCCAGCGCAGTTGTTATAAATAAAGCGAAAAATGTTGTTCGCTGGGGGAAATTCAATTTTTCCGAGATGCAACTGGAGGAGGGAGGTAAAGCAAAGTTCAGGGTTAGGAGCGAACAGTACAGCAATATTCACTACGAGGTAATTATCCAGAATTTTCTCGGACCAGGTGCAATTGATTGCTCCTGTAGCTGCCCGTATAGTAAACGGTACAGCGGGGCCTGCGAGCACATTGTGGCTATGATGATGATACTCGATCAGCACGAAGCCCTGGCCCAACCCGCGGTGCAATACCAAATGTTGGATTGTACCGTGCATTTGCCCGACTTAAGCGACAGTAGCCTGCGGCAAAAAACATCCGACCTGTTCTGGAATGGACGGGGTGGGCAGCGCAGTGTGGAAATTCTGAGTGCTTTTAACGGAGTAGCCGCTTGTCGGGTATTTATGCACGATAAATCGGACTTCACGGTGCGTTTTACCCGCATTAGTCCAGGCGAAATACATACTTCCTGTTCGTGCGCAGAAACACAATTTGACCCGATTTGCGCCCATAAACTGGCTGCCTTGCTCAGTTTGCGGGATCAATACGGCATCCTCGCGTTTGAAGTGATGCGCGATTGGTCGATTGAAAAAAACCGCTTGCTGGCTGAATTTGGATTTACGACGGAAGACAATCTGACCGGCAAATTCGAGTTCAAAATCAACAACCAGGGCCAAATGGAAATGACGGTTCTGGACGCTTCTATCCAATCGCCCGACCAATTGGGCAACTGGTGGAAATCGCAGGAAAAACGCTTTGCGGTAAAACACCAGGTGTTGTCTGTGCCCAAGCCGCCCGAAGAAGCGGAAACGAACCGCATCCTATTATATGCTTTTACCCTGCTCGATAGTCAGTCGCTTCCCGATGTGGTTTTGACGCCTCTTTCGGGTAAATACCTGACCGACAAAGAAAAACTGTCGCACATCAGCAAAATGGATGCACCGCTCGCATCCAACCCAAGCGCCCAGGTAGAAATTCCGCCGATTACAGAGCTGGACAGCAAAGCAATGGCGCTTGCCCGCAGCGGATTTGGTATTAATGCGCTCCTAGCGTCCTTGCGTGAAGCGGGTTTTCCCATGACCCGCTGGTATTATCAAAACATGCCCCTCCACGAACTGAGTGAGGAAATGCGGCAAAGCGCCCTGATGCACCTTGGAAGAATTTGGGATCAATTAATTCCGCTTTTGCACGATCGTATTACGGTGGTTAGTCCCGACCAAAACTTTCACCTCAACAGTTTAAGTCGGGTATTCCTCCAGTCCCAAACAGCAAAACCTTTCTTCCAACTGTATGAAGAAAACGATTTCGCCATCCTGCAGGCCTATATCCATGTCGGAGAAGAAATTGTGGCCCTCCAAAAATGCCAATTTGTAGGCTTCTGGTTTTTGCGCTATAAAGACAAACTGATCAAAATTGCCCGTTATAACGATGGCGCGGTGATACAACAAATGGGCCCAACCGGCCAATTCAAGGTAAAAAGCAACTACCTCCCCGACCTGCTGAAGGATTTTGTGCTGCCCCTTACCGCATATTATTCCGTCGATTTTAACATCGAAATGGATGTGGAACTGCGCAACCTGGTGTACCTCGATAACCGCATTTACCTGAAGGAAGATGAGCGTAATTTGCTGTTTATTCCAACGTACGCCTATCGTTCGCCGGAAGTGGAAGTGGCGGAACAGGAAATTGAGTTTTTGCACGACGGCAAACACGACCGCATTGCCTACAATGAAGGTAAAATGGTGGTGTGGAACCGCGATCAGGATGCCGAACAAGCGTTTAACCAGTTTATGGAAAACCTGCACCCCGATTTTAAATACCAAAACGGGCAGGAATTCTATTATTTACCCTTCGATCAGGCACTAAAAGATCAATGGCTGTTTCGATTTTTTGAAGCTGCCCAGGCACAGAATATTCCAATTTTTGGATTTAGCCAGCTCAAAAAATTCCGTTATAACCCCAACCGACCCTCTTTTAAAATCAGGGCATCGTCGGGCATCGACTGGTTCGATATGCGGATGGAAGTGGTGTTCGGCGAGCAAACGGTTACGCTGGCCGATATTAAAAAAGCCGTGCTCAACAAGCAACATTATATTCAGTTGAACGACGGCAGCCTGGGTATGTTGCCGGAAGAATGGCTGGAAAAATACGCGGGCTTGTTTAAATTCGGGCAGATAAAAGGCGATGAAATCAAGGTTTCGAAACTGCATTTCTCGATCATCGATGATTTGTTTGACCAAATTGACGACGAAGCCTTGCAACAGGAAATTTGGGAAAAGAAGCAAAAATTGCTGCATTTCAAAACCATTGAAGATGTTCCGCAACCGGCAAATGTAAAAGCCAACCTGCGCGATTACCAAAAAGAAGGCTTCAAATGGCTCAATTTCCTGGATGAGTTCAAATGGGGCGGTTGCCTCGCCGATGATATGGGTTTGGGTAAAACAGTGCAGATTTTGTGCTTTTTACAACACCGAAAAAACATCAACCCCAAAGCCGTCAATCTGATTGTCGTACCAACAACCCTGATCTTTAACTGGCAGGCCGAGGTGGAGAAATTTACGCCGGAGTTGAAAATTTACATCCACCGTGGCGTTGCACGGGAGCGCGACCTGAGCGTGCTGCGTGCCTACGACCTGGTTTTGACCACGTATGGCACCCTGCGCAGTGATATTGAAATATTTCGAACCATTCAGTTCGATTATGTGGTGCTCGATGAGTCGCAAGCCATCAAAAACCCCGACTCGAAAATTGCCAAGGCAGTCAAATTATTGTCTACCAAAAACCGGCTCGTAATGACCGGTACGCCCGTGGAAAACAACACCTTTGACCTATACTCGCAAATGGAGTTTCTAAATCCGGGTTTGCTGGGCAGTCAGGAGTTTTTCCGCAGCGAATTTGCTACCCCTATTGATAAATACCGCGACGAAGAAAAGGCCCGGCAATTGCGCAAACTGATCTATCCGTTTATGCTCAAGCGCACCAAGGAGGAAGTGGCCAAGGATTTGCCGGATAAAATGGAAATGATCCTGTTTTGTGAAATGGGCGCGCAACAACGCAAGGTGTACGACGATTTCCGCGAGCTTTATCGGGCGCGCATTGTGGAAAAAATGGCCGAAGAGGGCAAGGATAAAGCTGCGTTCCTGATTCTGGAAGGCTTGCTGAAATTGCGGCAAATCTGTGATTCACCCGCATTGCTTTCTGGAAATGAAGATTTTGGCAATGACTCGGCCAAATTGGAGGAAATTATCCGGGAAATTGAGGAAAATGCGGGCAACCATAAAATCCTGATCTTCTCGCAATTTCTTAAAATGCTGGACCTCATTCGCCAGCACCTCGAAAAATCGGGCATTCCTTACGAATACCTCGATGGTTCTACGCAAGACCGCGCTGCACGGGTGCGCAATTTCCAGGAATCGGTCAATTGCAGGGTATTCCTGATGAGCCTTAAAGCAGGCGGTGTGGGCATTAACCTGACCGAAGCCGATTATGTGTACCTCGTAGACCCGTGGTGGAACCCGGCGGTGGAGCAACAAGCCATCGACCGGACGCACCGGATTGGACAAACGAAAAAGGTGTTTGCTTACAAAATGATTTGCAAAGACACCGTGGAGGAGAAAATCCTGCAACTCCAGGAAAAGAAAAAGGACATCGCGAAAGACCTGATCAGTACCGAACAAGGCCTGATCAAGAAACTTACGCAAGACGATATTGTTGGGCTGTTTAGCTAATTTTAGCCTGTTTAAACTTGTTTAAACAAAAAATTAGCCCATTAACCCTGCTTTGGCCGAAACCTCCAGCATGCGATCAATCGACGCACGCCCCTGCTCAATGACCCATTCGGGCAGGATAATTTCGGGCAACTCGTACTCCATGCACAGGTACAGTTTTTCGAGGGTATTGCGTTTCATGTGCGGACAATCATTGCAGGCGCAATGGTTGTCGGGTGGGGCGGGAATAAACGTTTTTTCCGGACTGCTTTTTTGCATTTGGTGCAAAATGCCCGATTCGGTCGCAACGATAAACTCGGTCGCCGGGTCGTTGATGGTGTATTTCAACAAACCTGTGGTACTGCCAATGTAATCGGCCATGTCGAGAATATGCGCCTCGCACTCCGGGTGGGCGATAAACTTGGCGTTTGGATGCCGCAATCTGAGTTTCACAATGCGCTCGTGGCTGAAAATTTCGTGCACCATGCAGGCGCCATTCCAAATCACCATGTCGCGGCCGGTTTTTTTCACCAAATAAGCACCCAGGTTTTTATCGGGCGCAAAAATGATCGGCTGGTCTTTCGGAATGCTTTCAATGATCTGCACTGCATTGGTGGAAGTGCAGCAAATATCCGTCAGGGTTTTGAGTTCAGCCGTGCAGTTGATATAGGACACCACGACGTGATCGGGGTATTTTTCCTTAAATTTTTTGAACAAATGAGGCGGACAGGAATCGGCCAAGGAGCAGCCCGCTTTTAAATCAGGAAGCAGCACTTTTTTTTGGGGCGAAAGTATTTTGGCGGTTTCGGCCATAAAATGCACCCCGGCAAAAACAATCATATCGGCATCGGTATTGGCCGCTTTTTGCGACAGCCCAAGCGAATCGCCGATATAATCTGCAATGTCTTGTATCTCCGATTCCTGGTAGTAATGCGCCAAAATGACCGCGTTTTTTTCCTTTTTAAGGCGCTTAATTTCGGCAATTAAATCGAGTTCGGGATCTACTTCGATATCGAGAAATCCGTTGTGTTCAAGATTTTGTGCAGCGAGTGCGGGAGCAGCAGTCATGGTATGTTTAATCTGGGTGAAAAATTAAATTTAAAATGCGCGGTATCGGTTCAAGCAGAAAATTGAAACAAAAATAGCCGCTTTTTGATTGTCGAAAGGTTTTCTTTTGTTGTCCATCCTCAAATTACCTCGGCCACCACAAAAATACTGCCGATCACCAAAATCATATCTTCGGGGGCAGCCTTGGCTTTTGCCGCATTTAAGGCATTTTTGACCGTGCGATAAGGCTTACCGTGCAGTCCATACACCTGTGCTTGTTCGCTCAAAATTTCTGCCTCCAGTCCCCTCGGAATATTGGCTTTGGCAAAATAATAGCTTGCCTGTTTGGGAAACAAGGGAAGCGCCTTGCTCAAATCCTTGTCGTTGGCAAATCCCGTTACGATGTGCAAATGTTGATAATGCATGCTTTGCACTTTGGCAAACGCCGTCTTTAACCCGGCTTCATTGTGGGCGCTGTCGCATAGAATCAACGGGTTTTGGCCAATCGGTTGCCAGCGACCTTGAAAACTGACCAGCGCACGCAATTGCCCAAGTCCATCCTTCACCACATCGGGTAGGGAAAGCGGGCGCGGGGTATCTTCCAACAAATTGAGTTGCTGTATTTTCGGTAAAAAAGCAGGTGTACCTATTTTAAGCACTTCAACGGTTTCTAGTACAGTCGCCAGGTTTTTTGCTTGAAAGGGGCCGGATGCATCCACCCGCAAATCATCTACCAGCAATTGCGTGCCTTTTAATATCCGATACCGCGTTTGTCCGCTGAGCAGGTTTTCCTCCAGCACTTCCACATCATATTGCTGGTCGGCAAAATAAATAGGTGCGCCCACCGTCTGCGCTTTTTCACGGAAAACAGGCGCGGATTCCGGGTGGGTTTCGCCAATAATCACCGGAATACCCGGTTTGATGATGCCCGCTTTTTCAAAGGCAATTTTGGGCAAAGTATCGCCCAGCAGGTTCATGTGATCATAACTGATGTTGGTGATCACACTGGCCAAGGGGGTAATAATATTGGTGCTATCGAGCCGGCCTCCCAGCCCAACTTCCACGATTGCGATATCCACTTTTTCACGGGCAAAATAATCGAAGGCCATGCCCACACACATTTCAAAAAAGGAGGGTTCAATTTGCTCGATGGCCGCTCGGTTTTTTTCCACAAAATCAACCACCGCTTTTTGCGGAATATTGCGGCCATTGATGCGGATGCGTTCTCTGAAATCTTTGTAGTGCGGACTAATATAAAGGCCCGTTTTTAGTCCGGCGGCTTGGCAAATTGCTGCCAGCATATGGCTCACCGAGCCTTTGCCATTGGTGCCTCCGATGTGAACACTTTGGAAATGGTGGTGCGGATTGCCCAAATGGGTACACAGGGCAATGGTATTATCAAGGTCCTTCTTATACGCTGCTGCACCGATGCGATGAAACATCGGCAAACCCGCAAAGAGGTATTCCACGGTCTCTTTGTATGTCATGCCAAGTTGTCTTCAAAATACTGCTGCAAAGGTGATAAAATCATGGAGTTTATCTTGGGCAAAATAGGTAGAAGTTGCACATTTGCAACGCCTGCCTGTTGACTTACTTCAAAGGCGTCCTAACCGATGAATATATTACTGGTTTACAATGCCCGTTTGCCTGTTCAAACTTACGATGATGCAGCGCGTGTGGTGTGGTGGTTGGGTAAAACCCTGGCTCAAATGGGCCACAATGTGCATATTTTGGCAAAAAAAGGGACCGTTTGCCCTTTTGCCACGGTGCTTACCTTGGATGACAAGAAACCCGTTGAAGATCAAATTCCGGCGCATATTGAGCTGGTGCATTTTCATTACAAGCCGGCACAACCGGTTTCGAAACCCTATTTGATTACTTGCCACGAGAATTGTTTTGCGCAGTGTGTGTTCGACCGCAATACGGTGTTTGTTTCGGCGCAGCACGCCCTGCGGCATGGCGGGTCGGTGTATGTACACAATGGCATCGATTTTTCGGAATATGGTACCCCTATTTTGGAGGCCCGGCGTATGTATTACCATTTTTTGGGCAACGCTGAATGGCGCGGAAAAAATGTGCGTGGAGCCATCGACCTCGCGGCACGTTTGGGCGCACGCCTGCATGTGATTGGTGGCACACGGGTCAATTTCAGGAAAGAACTGCGCATCACCCTCACGCCCAATGTGCGTTTTCACGGTATTCTGAACCCCGAAGGCAGAAATGTGCTGCTCAACAGCTCGAAAGGTTTGTTGTTTCCGGCGATTTGGCATGAACCCTTTGGATTAGCGGTTCCTGAAAGTTTGTATTTCGGATGTCCTGTTTTTGGCACCCCTTATGGCGCACTGCCCGAATTGTTGGGCAAAAAAGATACGGCCAAAAAACGCAAAGACCCAGGCGGGGGCGTGATGGATGCGTTTTACAGTGCATTTGGCTGTTTGACCGTAAAAAAATCGGAATTGGTAGAAGCCATCAAAAATGCCGATGGTTTTGATCCGCAGCATTGCCATGATTATGCCGTGGCACACTTTTCCAGTGTACGTATGGCCGAAGCCTATTTGAAATTATACGCCGAGGTGCTAAATGGTCATGCGATCCACGAAATTGCTCCTGCGGTAAACGAAGTGATCGAAGACAAATTTTTGCCTTTTGGCGATTAAGGCTCAAAATGTTAAACAAATGGGCATGAAATGTGTTATTTGCATGCATATAGTTGTTTTTAAAACTCAATCTCCGTGTTAGATATGCCAAGTTGGTTGCTTTATACTTTGGTTACCCTCCTTGCTTATGTTGGGATGGAATTTATGGCCTGGTTTTCTCATAAATACATCATGCATGGCTTTTTATGGAAATGGCATGAGGATCATCACCTTCCAAAACACCAAAAACATGGTTTTTTTGAAAAAAATGACCGCTTTTTCCTGGTGTTTGCCATCCCTTCTGCTTTTTCCTATATGTTTGGCTCTATGACGCCCCATTTTTGGGTGTTTTTCATTGGTGTAGGGATCTCCTTGTATGGCCTGACCTACTTTTTGATACACGATGTATACATCCATCAGCGCTTCTCCTGGTTTCGGCAGCTGGATGGTTGGTACTCCAGGGGCATTTTACGGGCCCACGGTGCCCACCATGCCAATACCGGAAAAGACAGCGGCGAATCGTTCGGATTGTTGGTTGTGCGTTCCAAATATTTTAAAAAACGGAAATCACAAAAAGAACAATCCAATACAAACGATTGATTATCAAATACCTGATTATTAAGATAAATACTTTTTCCTTCCATACGAAACAAATTCGGGCACTGTTTTATACATTTGTAAAAAACGAAAAACAACCGCAACGGAACCAAATGCCCGTATGCTGAAAAACATAAAATTTTTCCTATTGGTTAGTGCCCTGCCCTTGCCTTGGGCGGGCTGCCAGAATAATCAGGAAGTATTTGCCGCAAAAGCAAGTGCATCCATTGATTCTATGTCTACCAAAGCAGTGCAAAAAGTAGGAAGTTCTGCAACCGCTTTGACCAGCATTCCGGCCTATCCCGAAAAAGTAGGGAGTAAAAGTAAACGCAAACTCAGCTCCAGTGTGCTGATTCCTGCACAGCCAGATACCCTTCCTTATATTGCGTTTGATCCGCTTATGTTGCAGGCGTTGTATCAACAGGCCAATTACCTGATTCGTTCGGATGTGAAAGATCGGGGCGCTTCGGGCATTACCCGCCAGGAAATGCACCGTTGTATCGAATTGCTGGAAGGCGTGCAACTGCTGGATCCAAAGGTTTTGTTGAGTACCTTCGATTTTTACCGCATCAATACCGACCTGAATCGGGATAAAGTACGCATCACCGGCTATTACACCCCGTTGATTTATGCCAGTCATAGTCGTACGGATCAGTTTAAATTTCCTTTGTTGCGCAAACCTCAATCGGGTGTTCCTTCCCCTGCTGCCATTAAAAACGGCGCCTTAAATGGCCGAAACCTGGAATTAGCCTGGGTAAAAACCAAAAAAGAAGTAGAAAATGCCCAGTTGCAAGGCTCCTGCCTGGTGGAATTCCCGGATGGCAATCGCGCTTATTTTGGCTTTGGCGGCTCGGTAAAAGGGGCCGGCGGTACGTATGTGTTTTTTACCAAAGTAGATGAAACCGTTTTGGGTGCGGGCTTTTTCCCACTCACAGCCGGATATTCAGTGGCCGTCGATCCGCGGTTTATTCCCATTGGCAGCACCATTTTTGCCGAATTGCCCGATTTGGATGTTACCGGAAAATTGATCGGCTATACCTACCGCATTTTGTTTGCCCAGGACCGTGGCGGTGCGATCAAAACGACCAAGCGCATCGACTTGTATTGTGGCATAGGCCAAAAAGGCTTGCAAGAGGCCCGGCGCATCAATAGTTATGGCCGTTTGTGGGTTATGCTGCCGAAGCAGTAACTTTGCCCGCTTATGCAGAGATTTGGCTACTATTCGCTTTTATTGCTGATTCAATTGTTTCGTTTTGTGCCGTTTGGGGCCTTGTATGTGCTTTCTGACGGATTGGCCTTTGTGCTTTACCGCGTCATTGGCTACCGTAAAAAGGTGGTAAACGACAACCTGCGTCGGGTTTTTCCGGAAAAATCGCCTTCGGAAATCGAACAAATTGCCCGCAAATCCTACCGCAACCTTACCGATATTACCCTGGAGTCGATCAAAGCATTTACGCTGTCCAAAACAGCCATAGCACAACGCTGCCCCTGCCTGAACCCGGAAGTCGTCAATCATTTTCTCGATCAAGGCCAATCGGTCATTGTGAGCGGCAGCCATTACAACAATTGGGAACTGGCCTGCCTCACCATTCCGGGCGGTTTTCATGCCCCGGCGATTACGGTGTACAAGCCGCTTTCAAACAAAATCATGGATGCCTATTTCAACCGAAACCGGGCACGCGGCGGTATGGAAATGGTGGATATGGAAACGGTTTTTAGCGCCATGCGCAAACGTCGGGACGAAACAGCCGCCTGGTTTTTAGTGTCCGATCAATCCCCGTCCAGTCGAAAAAACGCCCATTGGGTGTCATTTTTGGGGCAGGATTCGGCTTCTTTGCCCGGTGTGGATCTTTTAGCACGAAAATTTAATTACCCCGTTTTATACTTTCACATTGCCCGCATCAAACGGGGCTACTACGAACTGCGCTACGAAACCCTGTGGCCGGAACCTGCCGCCGCAGCACCCGAAGACATTACGCGTGCGTATGCGCAAAAGGCCGAAGCCTATATTTATGACCAGCCAGAAAATTGGCTTTGGAGCCACAAACGCTGGAAAATTGCGCGAAATGCCTGATTACCAGCGCATTAATAAGAATAAATTGCCCGTGCTGCCCAACAAGGTGCGTTCAAAAGAACCCACGGCATACCGCTCCTCGTTGTTTTCATCGTAGCTTTTTTCTACAAAAAACGAGCGACTTTGCACATTGAGGCGGTTGTAAAAGTTGAAAATGGACAAGCCCAGGGAGGCTTTCATTTTTCCAATACTAAAACGGTACTGTGCGCTTACATCCATGCGGTGGTAATCGGGCAGGCGCGCTGTGTTGCGCGGACCGTATGAAACTTCCTGCTTCACCGATCCATCGGGCAATAGCGAGATTTTTACCCCGGTTGCGGGCGTAAAGGGCCGGCCGCTGTGAAAATTCCAGGAAAAAGACAGCGACCATTTTTTCCAGTCAAAGCTATGCATCCAGTTGAAGGTATGCCGCTGGTCGTTATCGGTCGGAAAACCCACCCCTGTGTTTAAAGAATCGTACCGGGCGATGCCGCCGCTGTAGGTGTAACTCAGCCAATGGGTGTGAATGCCGCGCCGCCGCCGCAATAAAAACTCCAAACCCGCCGCATTTTCAGTGCCTCGAATGTCCGAAATGGTTTGCGGATCGCCGTTAAAACGCAAGTTAACCCCCGTAAGCGGGCTGAGTAATTTGTTGTAAAACTCCACATCGAACATCCAGCCGCCCTGGGTGTAAGAAGCACCGACGGCATACTGACGGTTTTCCAAAACGGGCAGTTTTAGATTTTCATCGGCCGTGAACCATACTTCGTTGTTGAGTCCGAGGTTATTCCAAATAAAAGCCTGGCGCATAAACTGCCGATAAATACCCGCGTTGGCCTTCAAACGAAAACCCGGCAACACCAATAACTGGGCAGAAAAACGCGGCTCCCAAAATGATTTGGAGGTATAATTGAAGGTAACCTGCCGCAAACCGGCCTCAAAACTCCAGTCTTCGCCATCCGCTACTCGGTACACTCCATAAAAGGCCGAAAGGTTGGCAGGCAAGTTGACCGACCAGCTGTATGTTCCGTTGGTATCTACCTGACTAACCGCGCGTTCCAAAAAACGATTGGCAGTTTTGATGGCCTGAAACCCAAAGCGTAAGGTTTGTTTTTCGGTCAATTTCCAGCTGTTGTCAAACCGAAATACATTTTCCTGCAAGGCATTTTCCTGATAACGGGTGAATTGCGGAAACTGCAAAGTGTCAAAGGAGCCCGCATAATTGTACTTGCTCAACAGCGCACTGGAAGCAAATTGCCATTCGGTGCTATAATTGGGCGTCCAGTGTTTGGAAAGGCGAATGCTCGCGCCCACATTGGCCAATTGCACGGTATCGCCGCCCGTGTAGGTGAATTGCCAACTCGGCACATTATAATCCACCCGGTAGCGCAGTACATCAGCGCCCGAATAAACACTCATTTCCAGGCGCGTTTTTTCGTTGGGCTGGTAGTACAATTTCAGGTTGGCATCGTTGAATTCCGATACCGGTTGAATGCGGATGGCATGTTTTAAAAAAGTATCGCGCTGCTGGTTGTTTACATCATTTTGGATACTGGAATTTTGTGTGGCGTATCCAAACAACTGCTGATAGGCTTTATTTTTAATCAAATCGGAAAATGCGCCGCGTGCAGCAATCAAAATACCGCCTTTTTTCTTAAACATGGGTGCTTGAAAGGAAAAATAAGCACTCAACAAATTGAGCCCAACCGACAAAGTAGGTTTGGTCAGGGCAGTAGGTTCGCTGCGCATATCAATCATACATGAGGCGCGGCCGCCTTGCTCGGCCCCAAAATTGCCTTTCCACACGTTTACCTTATTCACCACATAAGGGTTCAGCGCGGATACTACGCCAAATAAATGTCCGGTATGGTATATGGGAATGCCCTCCCACAAAACTAAATTTTGATCACTGCCACCTCCCCGCACAATTAAATCGCCCGCTTTATCGCCATTGGAGGCCACACCAGGTAAAAACTGCACCATACGAAACGGATCGGGTTCGCCCAAGGCTGGTACAAAACCCGCCCGGTCGGTACGTAAACCCGTTTGCGCCTGACCATCTTTGGGCAGTTCTACCGGATCAAGCGCGCGATCGGTTACTACAATTTCCATCAAGGTATTGCTGACGGGGGGCAATACAATCGCCTTACATGGTTTGCGCTGTAAATCGGAAACCGGAACGGCCAGGGACTGATAACCCAGGTATCGAAAAATCAATTGATCTTCTTTCCCGATCGGGCCTGGAAATTTTAAAGTAAAATTGCCCTGACCATCGGTTTGGGTGTTGTAGCCGGGCGCATTGCTGCCTACCGTAACAAAAGGCAGGGCTTCGCGGGTAAGGGCATCGAGCACTTGTCCACACAAGGACACCAAAGGCGGCGGCGGCGGACTTTCGCCGCGTTTGCGGATAACAACATATCGATTGCTGATAAAATCGGCCGTAAGCGCTGTTTCCCGCAACAGTAATTCAAAGGCTTCTTCGGGGCTTTTATTGCGAAAAACAACCTGCACCTGCACATCGCGCACCAAAGCAGGATCGAATGAGATGCTAAACCCACTCGATTGCTCGATACTTTTTAAGGCATCGGCCAAAGGTATCTTTTGAAAATTTCCGTTCAAAAGGGCTTGTGCATGCAGCGGTTGATTGACCGTGCACAGCACCAAAGCGAGCCAAAAACCGAGGCTAAACCGGTATGCGTAAGATGGGTGGGTTGGTCCGGTTCGTTTCATAAGATTTTCAATGCAAGGGTAACAATGAAATGCTTGGGCGCTGCGCCGGATCACTTATTTGGGTAAAATCGTTACGGTTTTTCCTTTTATCTCATACTGAAGTTCTAATGCTCCGCAGATAATCTTCAGGGCTACATCCAGGTTGTTGTGTGGGTATGCGCCGGTAAATTGCCGATCATTCAGGCCGTTTGCTTGAATCGTCACGCCATATTGTATTTTTAAATCGGCTAAAACCGTGGCAAGTCGGGCATTTTCATAGCGGCTATTGCCACTGGTCCAGGGCGGCAGGGTATCTTTTGTGGGTTCCACGGGCGACCAGCCTTGTCCGTTTTGCAAGGCCGTGCTTTGTTGTCCGGCGTTTAATATAATGGATTGGGCGGCAGCGGCTTCGGCTTTTACCCGGCCTGAAAAACAATGGACCGCGTATTCGTCGGCACGGGTTTTTACAGAAAATACGGTACCCAACACGGTAACAGTTCCTTGCGGACTCTCCACTAAAAACGGAGCATTCGGATTTTTTACTACTTCAAAAAGCGCTTCCCCATCCAATTGAATGCGGCGCTGATGGTCCCATTGGTCTTTATAAATCGAAATAGACGATACGGCATTCAGGCGCACACTCGATCCATCGGGTAAGCGCACCGTTTTGCGTTCGCCTACACCTGTTGAAACTAGCATGGGTTGCTCCTTCCCGGGTTGTAAAAACGGCCAGGCAAACACCAACAACACGACGGCAGCCGCAGCCGCACTGATCCAATACAGCAACTTGCGGCGACTTTGTGGTTTAGGTGCCGCCTGCAGGAACGCTATTTTTTGCGACAACCGGTTCCACATACCGGGCACTTCCGGGTCGGGCGTACGCAGGCGGTCGGCCGCGCGCACGAGGCGTTCGAAATCCGGAAAATCGGGATGCTGTTCCAACTGGCGTTTTTCCTGCTCCGTCAGTTCGCCGCTCAACCAGCGCGCAAGTAAGGTGTCGTCGTCAAAAATCTGATTCATGTGCTGTAATTTCCTATTCAGGTATAAAACGGTTTGGGCTGCCTTTACCCTACGCGAGCGACCCTTGTATTTAAATTTTGGCTGTTAATTTGCGCAATTCGAGCAAGGCGCCGTGCATGCGTTTTTCTACGGCTTTTACACTGAGTTCCAATTGTTCGGCAATTTCGGCGTACGTCATTTTTTCGATGCGGTTCATTAAAAACACCACCCGTTGGTTTTCGGGCAAGGCAGCCAGTGCTTGTTCGAGTTTTTGCTGAAATTCTTTGGTTTCCAATTCAAAATCGGGGGCTGGCGCATTGGGACTGGGCGCCGCAGCGCTTGCTTCCTGAAATTTGAACTTCACTTGATTGTGGCGCATTTCATCCAAAAAGAGATTGTTGGCCACCGTGTACAGGTAACTTTTCGCTTTTTCGGGCGTAACTTCACTGCAATTTTTCCAAAGGCGCAAGTAGGCTTCCTGCACATAATCTTCGGCAGCCTCCCAATTGCCCGATTTGAAATAAACAAAGCGGCGCAAGCCACCGGCCAGCTGCATGAAAAGATCCTGAAATGTTTCGGGTTGACAAGTATTCCGTTGCATGATTGTGCGAATGTAGGCAAGTTTATACGATTATATTGGCGGTAAAGTGTGTTTAGTTGTATTTTAACCCCATAAAAAAAAGAAAATGTCTTGCCGGTAGGGTGTTTTTACGCTCATCCGTTCATACAACATACCAAAATCTTTTAGCCTATGAGTCACAAAGATCGCCGCTCATTTTTGATGCCGCACCGCCGCCCCAAGCAAGACCAAATTCGGCTGACCGGCCAATTGGCTGCCGAACAACCTGCCATGCTGCAACGAGTAGCCGCTCTGGAAGCTGCCCGCGCTGCTGCGCCCCCCAACTCAGGCCTCACACCTTACAGTGGTCCGTGGACGCGCACCGAAACCATCCACTTGCTGCGCCGTTGCCTTTTTGGCGCAACCGCATCGGATGTACATTACTTTTCGGCCCTTACCCTGGACCAGGCGGTAGATCAATTGCTCGACACAACCTATACTGCGCCTGCGCCACCCGTCAACGATTACAACAGCGCCGATGTGAATGATCCCGATATCCCTTTTGGCGATACCTGGGTGGATGCGTTTTATAATATAGACGTAGAAGGGTACCGCATTGAAAGTTTGCGGGGTTGGTGGTTGCGCCGTATGATGACCAGTGAGCGGAATATTCGGGAAAAAATGGTGCTTTTTTGGCACAACCACATCCCGGTTTTGTTTGCAGAAGTATTTTCCGGGGTGCTGTTGTACCGCTACCAGAATACCTTGCGCGAAAATGCTTTGGGCAATTTTAAAGAACTCGCACGCGCCATTACGATTGATCCCGCGATGCTCTTCTTTTTGAACGGCAATGCCAATTCGGTGTTTGCGCCCGACGAAAACTATGCCCGCGAAATCCAGGAATTGTTTGTAATCGGGAAAGATTTGCCCCAGCATTACACCGAAGATGACGTAAAAGCAGCCGCACGGTTGCTGACTGGCTGGCGCATTGGTACCGATTTTAATACCTATTTTGATCCGAATCAGCACGATAAACAAGACAAGCAGTTTTCAAGTTTTTACGGCAATCGCCTCATTAAAGGCAAAGCAGGGGTAGCCGGTGGCGCGACGGAACTGGATGAATTCCTCGATATGTTGTTCGATCATCCGGAAGCCGCGCGTTTTGTTTGTCGCAAATTGTACCGCTTTTTTGTGTACCACAACATCGACGCACAAACCGAACAAAATGTCATTGAACCGCTGGCGCAAATTTTCCGCGATAACAATTACGACATCGTACCTGTATTGGGCGCCTTGCTCAAAAGCGAGCACTTTTTTGATCAACTCAACCGCGGCGCAGTCATTAAAAGCCCGATTGATGAAGTAGTTGGATTTTACCGCCAAATGGGCGTTACGTTTCCCGGTTCGGCCGATTTGACCGATACATTTTACTTGAGTTATGTGTCCAATTTTGTGCTGGCAGAAATGCTGCAAACTCCCGGCGACCCACCAAACGTGGCTGGCTGGCAGGCTTATTACCAGCAACCCGTGTACGACAAATTGTGGATCAACAGTTCTACCCTGCCACGCCGGGGCCAAATCAATGAATATTTATTGTTTGTAGGCCTGTTTGGCGCCAACAATGTAGCAAAGCCCGATGTATTGGCCTTTACCGAAAGCCTCAACAATCCGGGCGATCCTGATTTGCTTTTAGCCGAAGTACATGAACTGTTGCTGGGCTTGCCGGTAGCCGATAGTGTGATTAACTACCACAAGGCGGTGCTACTTTCAAACCTGCCCTCGGCCTATTACTGGACGCTTGCCTGGGAGGCCTATTTAGCCAATCCGACCGACCCGATCATCCGGGGTGAAGTAGAAAACCGTTTGAAAATCCTGTACCATGTCATCATTCAAACGGAAGAATACCAATTGGCCTAACCACAAAACGAAAGGATCATGAAACGCAGAAATTTTCTCAAAAATATAACAGCCGGGGTGGCAGTGCCTTCCTTGCTCGGCGGATTTGGCGTAAAAGCGTACGCAAACAGCCCTTATTCGCCCTTCCTTAATTCCCTCACAACCGATACCGACCATGTATTGGTGATGATTCAACTTTCGGGCGGCAATGACGGCCTTAATACCGTGGTGCCCATCGATCAATATGCCAAACTGGCGATAGGTCGTCCGGAGGTAATTTTGCCCGAAGCATCTATTTTGCCCCTGACCGGCACCAATACCGTTGGTTTGCACCCGGCCCTGGGCGGCTTGCGGGAATTGTACGATGAAGGCCAATTGCGCATTGTGCAAAATGTAGGGTATCCCAATCCCAACCTCAGCCACTTCCGCGCCACCGATATCTGGATGTCGGGTGCCGATTCCGACGAGTACCTGCCTTCGGGTTGGGCAGGACGTTACCTGTCGTACGAATACCCCAATTTCCCCAATGGCTATCCCAACAACGATATGCCGCACCCTTTGGCGATTGAAATCGGAAGTGCCATGTCGATGAGCCTCATGGGCACCCAAACCGGGATGGGCTTTGTGATTTCCAATCCCGATGAGTTTTATAACCTGCTCGCCGGCGTGCAAAGTCCGGCGCCCAACACCCCTGCGGGCGAACAATTGGCCTATGTCCGCCAAATCGCCCAACAGTCGCGTACCTATGCCCAGACGATTGTGAGTGCTTCCGGCACCGTAACCCAACAACAAACATACCCGGAAACGGAATTGGCGGCCAAACTGAAAATTGTGGCCCGCCTGATTGCCGGTGGACTCAAAACCCGGATGTATGTGGTAAATATCGACGGTTTTGATACCCACGACAGCCAGGTTGACCCGGATAACCACACCATCGGCGAACACGCCAACCTGTTGCAGGAATTGGGCGATGCCATTCGGGCATTCACCAAAGACCTGAAGTTTTTGGGCATCGACGATCGCGTGAGCGGTATGACCTTCTCCGAATTTGGTCGGCGCATCGTGAGCAATTACAGCGGCGGTACCGACCACGGCGAGGCTGCCCCCATGTTTTTATTCGGCAAACCGATTGCGGGTGGTATTTCGGGCAAAAACCCATTGATTCCAAGCAATCCGACCGAATACGACAACCTCGATATGGAATTCGATTTCCGTTCGGTGTACGGAACCATCCTGCGCGATTGGTTCTGTGTGCCTGAAACAGACGTGCCGGATATTTTGCTGCACGACCATGCTTACCTCGATTTATACCAATCGAATATCAGCTGCATTTCGACGGCCACGCACCAGGCCAACCAGACAGCGGGCCGTTCGTTGCTCGATTGTTCACCGAACCCGTTTACCTCCAATTTACAAATCGTGTACCGCACCGATGGCGGCCCTACTACCGTGCAAATATTGGATGCAAGCGGCAAAGTAATTGCCACCCCCGCACACGGAATCATGGGCCGCGGCGAATATGTGGTATCGTTTTCGGGCAGTAGTTTGCCAGCCGGTACCTATTTCTGCCGGGTGCTCAATGGCATGCAACACCAAACCAAAACCGTGGTGAAAGTGGGCAACAACTAATTGGTAATTAATTAGAATTTTGATAGAACGACCTTGGCGCATGTTGCCTTGGTCGTTTTTTTATAATAATTTCACCTTACCTTTATCCCGTTAATTATACATTTTAAACAAACAGATATGTCAGATTCCGCCATTCCTAAGTTATTTATTTCCTATTCCAAGTCCGACAAAAGTTATCTTTCGGAGTTGAAAACCCAATTAGCATCGCTCAAACGCCAAAATTTGCTCGAAACCTGGGACGATACCGACCTCATTCCCGGCGAAGAATGGGATGCCGCTATTCGCAAACATTTCCAGGCTTCAGATATTATTATCCTGTTGGTCAGCGCTGATTTTATGGCCACCGATTATATCTGGGATGTAGAAATAAAGGCGGCCATTGAGCGCCACGAACGCGGGGAAGCCACCGTAATTCCGATCATTATCCGCCCTTGCGTGTGGAGCGATACGCCTTTTGCGCGTTTGACAGCCCTGCCCGAAAAAGCGAAACCCGTTTCCACTTGGGAAAACAAAGATGAGGCGTGGACGCAAGTAGTGCAAAAAATTAAAACAGTATTGCAGGCCAAGGCTACCCAAACACCCGAAACAACGCCTAAAACAGAAAAAGACCAGGACGGGCAGGGAGGCAAAACCATCGTTCAGCAGGCCGATAAAATTTACAACATCGGCAATATTGATACGGCTCATTTTTCCTAAACTCCGATTTTTATGTTTGATGGATTGTCAACCGAGCTGATGGGCGCCAGCCTGTACGACCTTGGCAGGGAAATATGGAACCGTGCCTCCAAAAAAGAATGGGTGCAGGCCACCCTAAAAAAATTAGACCTCGCCGGCGACCAGCATGATTTTGCTACCCGCTACTTGGAGGCTTTGGTTGCGTTGCGTTTACAGGATAAAGCACCCGTTATTTTGAACTTTTTCCGGGAAAAAGACATCCAGCGCGCCTTTTACCATTTTTATTATGGCCCGCAGGAATTGCGCAACAATTTAAACGCACACCAGGAAGCCCTCACGCTCAGCATACAGGCTTTGCAGGTGGGTGATGCGGTGAAAGCTGCAAACGTAGACGTAAGCGCCGAAGTGCAACATTTTTGGGAAATTTTTCGCCAAATGGTGCATGAAAGCAAAACCATGAAGGAAGTAGAACTGGACCAAAAAATCCAGGATTTGCGCGCAAAAACGGACGATATACACCAACGGTTAAGCCTGTTTTTGGAATGGATGCGGCAACAGGGGAAGACGGAAGTACAGGTTGCCAATACGATTTATAATATTGATCATATTGATACGGCCATTTTTGATAAGTTTTTGAACAAAAAGCCCCGTAACCTAACCCCACCTCCATTTAACCCACCTATTTTTGAAGGCCGAGATGAAGCCTTATTAGCGGTGCGCGAACAATTGTTTGCCGGTTCAAACCTCTTAATGCTGGTAAACGGCCAGGGCGGCATTGGCAAAACCACTTTTGCAGCCAAATACTGGGACCGCTTTCAGGAGCAATACAGCCACCTCGCTTATTTATATGTTGGGAATGGCATAGAAAACGCCTTGCTTTCGATTGCACCAGCCGTAGGAATCTCTTTCCCGGAAACCATGCCTTCCAAAGAAAGGCTCGAAGGCCTGTTGTTGCATATTACCAATTTGGACAAACCTTGTCTGCTCATTTTAGACAATGCCAATGGGGCCGACGATCTAACGAAGCATTATCCGCTCTTGCGCCGCTGCAACAATTTTCACATCCTCATTACGTCGCGCCTGCCCCGGTTTGAGGATGCGCACTGTTACCCCATTGATGCCATCGATGAAAATACAGCATTGTCCCTGTTTAAAAGGCATTATCCCAAGCACCGCAGCGAGGAAGACGACTTGTTTCGAAGCGTTTACAGAGCAGTAGGAGGCAATACCCTGGTATTGGAAGTTTTGGCCAAAAACCTGTTTGAAATCAATCAAAACGAAGTGTTTTACCCACTTTCCGGCCTGCTAAAGGATTTGCAGGAACGTGGATTGTTGAAATTGAGCGAACAGGCGCCTGTAAAAGTGCATTGGCAAGCATTTGAAACAACCGAACCCCAAAAGATCCTGCGCGCCATGTACGACTTGCGCCCTTTACAGCCCGAAGAAATAACCCTGCTTTCTAACTTATCTGTATTACCCCCTGAAAACATTAGCTACGAAACCTTAAAACAACTTTTAGACCCGGAAAACCTCAGGAGTTTTTCCCAATTACTCACCAGTTTGTACCGCAGGGGCTGGATTGAAAAAAGTGAAAACGAGGCCATGGTGCAATATAAAATAAGCCCGGTGGTGCAGGATTTGGTAAAATCGGAAAACCCGAATTTGCTGGAAGCGTGCAGGCCGATGATATTGGTGTTGATCGCGGCTTTGGAAGATGAAGCCATTCACCTGGATTACCAGCGCGCTACTTTATTTACCCGCTTTTCCGAAACGGTGGTGTTACAATTCCCTGAGCCCGACTATGATTTGGGAAGGCTTTGTCAAAATATCGGCAATTTTCATGTTGTTACGGGTGATTTGGAGAAAGCCATGTGGGCTTATCTTAAAATGGAAGAGTGTTATAAGGCGCTGGTTAAAGCAGAACCAGAGCATGAAAATTTCAAATATGGATTGGTCAGCTCTTACGAAAGACTCGGGGATACGCACAAATCGCTCGGAAATTTGGACGAGGCTTTGAAATTTTTTAAAGACGAAACCCTTTTATTTGAACAATTGCACGAAACCTATCCTCAAAATGTGTGGTTCAAAAACGGATTGGCTAACTCTTACCAAAAGCTCGGCTCGACGCTCCGTGCGTTAGGAAATTTGGACGAGGCTTTGAAATTTTTTGAAGACTATTTTAAACTTACAAAATCCTTATACGAAGCCTATCCTCAAAATGTATCGTTCAAAAACGGATTGGCCATCGCGTACTGCCAACGCGGCGACACATACAGTGCGCTCGGAAAATTGAAGCAGGCTTTGAAATTTTTTGAAGACCAAACCCATTTATTTGAACAATTGTACGAAGCCTATCCTCAAAATGTATCGTTCAAAAACGGATTGGCCGTCTCTTACTTCAAACTCGGCGATACACACAGTTCACTCGGAAATTTGGAGCAGGCTTTGAAATTTTTTAAAGACGATCTTACACTTACAAAATCCTTGTACGAAGCCTATCCTCAAAATGTGTCGTTCAAAAACGGATTGGCCGTCACTTATGTAAAATTGGGTGTTTTTACCATTGACCATCAGAAAGATAGCGAAAGCGCAAAGTCGTATTTTAAACAGGCTGAAATCTTGTGGATAGAATTAGTGCGCGATGCGCCACAATATGTTGATTTTCAAAAGTCGTTATCTCGGGTTCAGAATGCTTTAGATGCGTTAATATAAATTCATGCTAACAATCGCCTGTGAAAATAATATCCTGTCAAATGGGTCTCTGTGATGAAATTACATACAGTCTTTAAAGTCCTCTAACGGCTCATCAAAATCTTCTGAAATTTCTACTTTAAACTTTCCAAAACCAAATTTTGGTTTTTTCGGAGTTTGATGGATTGGAAACACAAAAGGACTTTGCAGAAAGCGGATGTAGTTCATCACCTGAACTTTAAGATGCTCGGGCAAAATGTTTAATTCCGCTATAATTACTTCGTTCGACATAAGCCAAAAATTTATTCAAAGGTAATGGCTTTAAATCTATTTGTCAAGATATGTTCAACTTTAGACGCGTATAAGTACTGTTTTGTACAAACTACGCACCTTTTTTGTGGGTTTGGTGAATGGGTTATGCTGGGTAGAGTTGGAGTTAAAATGGATTGAATGGGTATAACTTAGCGCAATCGGTATTTAGCACGAGTCGGAATCTATTTTAGCAGCGTCAAAAACTTTGCATGCGCAGCATTCACCTTTTTTTGTACATATAGTAAACGGGTTATCCTTTTTGGGTTTGGCCTTACCAACAATTGAATGGGCACAACCGAGCACGAGTGAGTAATTGGCGTATCCAGCAACTTCTGTTGATGATTTCATCTTTCTATTGCTCAACATTTTTTAGTTAAACTGCACATATTGTTCGAATTATATTTGTCGGAAAACTAAAAAATACGAATATTAATTGCAAAATCATTTGCTGATTTTTCTAATATCTTCAATTGAACGACTTTCGTCTACAAGAATCAACTTTGCAATGCCACCAGATATTTTTACTAATTTGTCTATATCAAAATTCGCAACCAAAAGGATCTGTTTTTTTACAGATTTTCTATACTTAACATCATTTATTAGACATGGTAGTCTGATAAAAAGCGATTCATATTGAGTGTAGAGTGCCAGACAGTAAATAAAAGGCAAATACATGATGGTTAATAGCAAAGGAAGGAGAAAACTTTTCAGGTTTGCAATCGTAAGCAGAGCTTCTGATTGGTTAAATGTTTTATAAGTTATGTAAGACAATATGGAAAGCCCGATGAAGACATTTATTGTTTTGAAAAATGACTTAACCTTTTTACTTTCGGATGATAACTCAGAATGTGCTTGAATTAGCCCTGTGAAAACTAAAACTGGTAAAAGTATAATTTCACTTAAAAAACTAAAAGTGTAAAAATTGGCAATAAATTCCAATATAATGGACCACTTTGCCACGTCAAGAAGTACCTTCTTGAAGTGACTTAAGCTCCTCGTATTTATTGAATTGAATATTAAAACAAATCCAGTACCCAATGTCCAAAATACAGTATCTTTAATTAGGGACTCATCCCAAAATTGGGTTCTTTGCAATAAATAAATAACAAACAAGGTATAATCCAGGGCTAAAAGGTTAACGATCAAGAGAACAGGTGTAGTAAAAAACAACTTTATTAAAGCATAGAGCGAATTTCTAACCTGTTTGTTGAAGGTGCACAAAGCCAGAACCAAAACTATCCAAATAATTAGGGCGATTTCACGATTAGAAAACACCTCAAAAATCTTGTCCATAATCCAGTGTTGAATTTTGCTTTCAAAAGTACATAAAACTTTCTGTATTTCAAAATTTTAAAAAATTAACATTTTTTGTGTGTTAAAATTCTCAATATTAAGCAAACCTATACATATAGAAATTCGTGAATAAAAAGGATGCCTTTTTATTCCGCCGCGCTCTGTCTTCGCGTGCTCCGCACTCGATGCTTCATCGCAAAGCGTGATCTTCGTTCTCCCCAAGCTCAATCCCCCCGACGCGATTTGGTAGTATAAAAACAAAGATTGAGCGCTGCCTAATATTAAACGTTTCGGAAGAAAGGATTATACGCGGCGGTAAAGTGATACGACTTTATTGCAAACACCCCGAAAGTAGAGATGACATCATAAGACATAATGATCCGTGCATTTACGCTCAATTTTTATGTTGCTAGAGATTTTACCAAGGATTTGTAGCAGCGTGTAAATTCCATTGACGGGTGACTGAAAAAGTCGCCCCGTCAATGGAATTTACGCATTTACGTGGGATCAAAGAAAGGTTTAGAGGTTGTTTTTACACCTTCATCTCAACCAACCCTACTGCCCCGCAACCCCCAACGCCAATCCTTTCACCCGAAAAATATAAAACGGGGCGCTGCTTTTAATATGGCTTTTCGATTGCATCATCACATCCGGGATATCCGAGTCGGCGATGTAGAGCCAGCCGCCAGGGCCGAAACTCAGGCCGTCGGGCCAGCGCATGAGCGGGTGCTTCGCGTAGGTGCGCATCGTGCGTGTGCTGTCGATCACATTAATGCTGCCGTCTTCGATGCCGGTCAGGTAAATATTGCCCGCCACATCCATGGACAGGCCGTCGCATTGGCTGCGTTTGGCATAAAATTCCACTTTGGCGGCCAATTCGGCGGCCGAAAGGGCTTCGTTGTTCAAATCGCTGGTGCGAATACGGTACAATTTATCGCCCGACATAGGGCCGAGGTACAGCCATTCGTTGCGTTTATCCAGCGCAATCGGGTCGAAGGCAGGGTGCATCCAGTAAAAACCCAGGGGGTACATTTTTTTACCTTTTGCATTAATTTCGTACGCTTCTTCTTTGATGGCCGGATGCTGATCGAGCACGCGGCGCACTTTTCCGGTTTTGGTATCCACGATCAACAAACCCGGGCGCATGGCCATCACGCCAATATCGGCCACATAAATTTTTGCGCCCAGACTGTCAATTTGCATGTCCTGCATGTACGAACCGATGCCGCATAAGGCTTTGGGAATGTCAATTTGCTGCACCAATGTGTTGGTTTTCAAATCAAAAGCGAGCAGGCGCGGTTGTTTCAGACCGTGAAAGCCGTGGTCGCAGGTCCACAAGCGGTTTTGAGCGTCAATGCGGATGTTAAAAATTTGATCTAAAAACGGCTGGTCTTTGCCGCGTGGTTGCTGCCAAGCCATGGAAGGATAAGGCTGCGGCTGACCATTGATCAGTTCCCACACTTTTACCTCCGGCCGACTTTCGGCATGGTAGGTGCAAAAAATCCGTCCGTCGGCGCTGACGGCTAAGTTACCCGGCGGTTCGGGCAAAGTGGCCACCACTTCAATTGCCGAATCGGGCAACATGGGCGCAGTGCTCATATCGGGAAAGGGCTTCCCGGTGCCGCCATATCGGTTGTAGAACCAAGCAAAAAACACCAAAAGCAGGAGCAGGATGACCAGCACGCTGCGGCCAATGATACGCAGTAGTTTTTTCATTTTAGTGGGTGCGGTCTTGAGCGTTACGAACCATGCCGGCAACGATTTTGCGGGGCAACAGGCGCGGAATATTGGCCAAAATGCGGTTCATAAACCCGTGAATGGCAACGGTTTTTCCTTGCAACATCGCTTTCACACCGTATTCGGCGACCACGAGGGCAGAAGGTAATTTGGCGCCTTTCACCAATTTGGAATCGCCCATTTCGGCTTTCGACTGAAAATTAGAGGCGGTCGGGCCAGGGCAAAGCGCGGTTACGGTTACGCCGGTGCCCTTCAGTTCGTTGGCAATGGCTTCCGAAAAGGAAAGCACGTACGCTTTGGTGGCGTAATAAACACTCATCAAAGGGCCGGGCATAAAGGCTGCCGTGCTGGCAACATTCAGGACGCGACCGCTTTTGCGCGCCACCATGCCGGGTAAAAACAAATGCGTCAGGTGGGTAAGCGTTTTGATGTTGAGGTCGATCATTTCGGCGTTTTTATCCCAGTTGGCCAACCAAAACTCGCCGAAATCGGCAAAACCGGCGTTGTTGACCAGCACTTCCACTTCAATGCCTTCCTGTTGGGTGTATTGGAACACTTGTGCGGGTGCATCCGGTTTGGAAAGATCGCTGGAAAGGGTTTTGGCGGTAATATTGTGCGCTGCAGCGAGTTCGTTGGCAAGCGCGGTCAGTTTGTCGCCACTGCGGGCCACCAACAATAAATTGTATCCTTTTGTGGCCAAAACGCGGGCGATTTCGGTTCCAATACCCGAAGATGCGCCGGTAATTAATGCGTATTGCATGTTGTTGTTGTTTTTATTTGAAAAGACAAGGTGTTAGCGAAGTATTAAGTTTACCCAAAATTCCATTTCCACGATGGCAGGCGCAAAATCCATAGAACCGGCTGTAGCAAACGTACCCTTTTGCTGCACGACCGCCTGTTTGAGGGCGTCCGACAAATAAAAAAGGTGTTCGGCCAGGTGGGCAGGCGTTTCTTCCAATAAAAGCACTTTTTGAGCGGCGGCTTTTTGAAGCAGTTCGGTCAGAAAATGCAATTCCTGGGTTTTCGTTTCTTTGTACAGCACATCAAATTGGGGTTCCAGTTTGCGCAGGTTCTCCACCGAGAGTTGGGTCAGGAGCAGCACTTCACCGTAGCGTCGGATGCGTTCGGTCAGGTAAAACACAATTTGCTGGCGCACGTCCGTCAAAGCCTCGGTTTTGCTTTGCAGGTCCTGAGCAAAGGCTTCCGTTTCTTGAAAAATAACGGCAACAAAAATTTCTTCTTTGTTTTTGAAGTAATAATAAAGACTGGCCTTATTCAAGCCCGCTTGTTTGCCAATATCATCCAGGTTGGTTTTGTCGTACCCAAAGCGGGTAAAACATGCGCTGCCTGCTTTCAAAATGGCGGCGCGTTTTGTATTTTCTTTCATGGCGCGTTTTTTACCAAAATGCCTCAATGCGCTGAAGCACGCCACAAAGGTAATTCAATTTTTAATATTTTCAAACAAAATACTAAAATATTTGAAAAGTAAAAAACGCGTGGTAGTTAAAATCATAATTTGTCAAGGAAATGCTAACGTGTATACTTCCAGAAACTAAAACCCTTTTCGGCACGTTTTTTTCTGTAGGTAGGCTTGCAACATAACTACACCGGCTTAAAAACCGTTTTAACCATTGAACCCAATCATTCACCCACTAAAGTTTAATCCTATGATTATTCTCACTTTTCTGCTCTTAGTCGTACTTATTTTCGGCAATAAAATGTTGAAAGAAGCATAATTACGACCCAAAACCTCGGGTAATTCCGTACAAACGAAAGAAAACAACTTTTTTACACTCCGCACAACCTATAAAGCAAAGCGCGCTTCGAAGACCTCGAGGCGCGCTTTTTTTATAATGCTTGCAGGGGGGGAATTAACCGCCGTAGGTAGACACCAGTACTTTCAAATTTTCCAGGTACCGTTGTTTTACGGGTTCGCGGAGGGATTTGTTGGTTTGTGTATGAAATTTGTGGGCAGAGAGAAAACTCACCTGAAGTCGATTCCAGGCTTTTTCGTCGTGCATGATATTGTATGCTTTCAGTTCTTCAAACAAGGCGTTGCCGATTTTTACAAAATCCGTGCGGCCGAGGTAGTCCAAATCGGCGTCGCAAAGAATTTGTTCCAATAAGTTTGTGGGCGATTGCGGAATTTTGGTGGCCATAATCATGGCGCAGATCTGTTCAATATCGCGTGGGGAATATCCAAAATCGGGCAAATACGTCTGGGCCAGCAAACAACCTTCGGCTTCATGGCCAGCGTGTTTGTCTTTTACAAAACCGGCATCGTGAAACAGGGCGGCCGTTTTCACCAATTTGAGTTCGCGCCCACGGATACCCTCACTGATACAAATTGCCGTAGCCATTTTCAGTACGTCCATGGTATGGCGCATCCCGTGATAGGTCAGCTTCGGCGAGAGTTCTCCGCGAAGTTTGGCAAGCAAAAATTGTTTGGCGGCACTATAATTCATATCAATTTGGCAGTCGGTATGCAGGACAACGCATCAAGTAACAAGTTTGTTGGACAACGGGCAGCGTAAAAATGGGGATTTTCTCAAATATAGCGGCTGCTAAAAATATAATTTTAAGAATACTACCAATTTTGTGCCGCTTTTAGTCAAATAAAATAAAATTTCGCTGCTACTTTTGAGCAGAATTTCGTCTGAACCGCGGCAACGGCCGATTTTTAACACCGTTGATGCGAAGTCGTTGTCCTTTTTCCTCATTTTCACTTTCACTTTTCAATTCCGTTACAATGAACTTTTTAGAAATCCTCCAAGGCCAACTTTCTGATGATGTATTAGGTCACATCAGCAATGAAATTGGTGCAGAAAAGGAACAAACGGCATCTGCTGCCAACAGTATTTTTACTACGTTGGTAGGTGGACTTGCCGGTCACACTTCCGATGAAAATGGTATTTCAAGCCTTACATCTATGCTTGATGCAGACCATGATGGTAGTGTACTGGACGATCTGATGGGTATGGTAACCGGGGTGGTACAAGGTGGTGGCGATCAGCAACAGGCGATGCCGAATGCGTTGAACGGTGCGAGCATTTTGAACACCATTTTGGGCGATCGCCAGGAGGCAGCGGCACAACACATCAGCCAGTCTTCTGGTTTGAGCATTGGCCAGATTATGAAATTGATGCCGATTTTGGCACCCATCGTAATGGGGGTTATTGGCCGCGCACGCAACCAGGGCGGTATTGGCATGGGTGATATTGCCAGCATTTTGATGGGTACTACCCAAAATGCACAGCAAGGCGGTATGGGCGATTTGATTGGTTCGGTATTGGGCGGTGTTTTTGGCGGCGGTCAGCAACAACAGCAACAACAGCCAGCACAACAACAGCCACAAACAGGCAGTGATATGATTGGAAATATCCTGGGTAATATTTTTGGCGGCAAATAATTGCCCGATTTTATTGTAAAAAAAGAATTTTGAAGCAAGGCGTTCCGTATTTCGGGACGCCTTGCGCTTTTTTTGTCCGCCCGCGACCATTTTCCCGCAATAAAAAGAAGGGAACATTTCGCCGAAAACTACCTTTGCGATACAGTCTTTCGAATCTACACCTTTTATGAAGCAACGATTTTTACTTTTTTCCTTTTTGCTGACGCTCGGCGGGTTACAGGCGCAAAACCGGATTACCGGCAATTTGCAGTCAAATGGCAATTTTTTTATCGCAGACGAAAAGATCGGCGCGACCGGAACACCACAATATGACTACCAAAAATTTGGCGCTGAGAGTTGGGTCAACCTCAATTATTCCAACTGGGGTTTTGACCTGGGCCTGCGTTTCGACATGTTCAATAACTCCAACCTGCTCAATCCGCAAGGCTCGTTTTCTGGCGAAGGCATTGGCCGCTGGTTTATCAAAAAGAAGATCGACAAGTTTGAAGCATCTGCTGGTTACTTGTACGACCAAATTGGCGCGGGGATCATTTTTCGGGCTTATGAAGAACGCGCACTGCTGATCGACAATGCCTTGGTTGGCTTAAAAGTGGGTTACAATTTTAATGAAAACTGGCGCATTAAGGCTTTTACCGGCCATACCAAACGCCAATTCAAAACCTACGATTCCACCGTGCGCGGGGCAGTATTGGAAGGCTTTATCAAACCCGACTCTACCAAAGCCTTTACGCTGGCACCCGGTATTGGCGTGGTAGCCCGCACTTTTGGCGACGAAACCGTGAATGATATTGTCAATACGATTGCTACCTACGCGCCCCAGGACAGCACGGGCGCACAATACAACACGTATGCGGCCACGTTTTTCAACACCATGACGGCTGGAAACGTGACCTGGTACCTGGAAACGGCATTTAAATCAAAAGATGTCATCAATGATATTTTTGCTCCCAATGCCCGTGGGGGCGTTGGCAAATTGGTAAACCGTCCGGGTTACACCGTTTATACCAGTGTTTCGTATGCCGCACACGGCCTCGGCATTACGGTGGAAATGAAAAGAACCAAGGATTTTGCCTTCCGAACGGTTCCGTTTCCGCAAACACCGCCCATTCAGGGACCGCTTAACTTCCTGCCGCCCATGGCCAAGCAAAATACCTACCGCCTGACCGCGCGCTTCTCGCCGCAAACCCAGGAGCTGGGCGAACAAGCCATCCAAATTGACCTGAAATACAAAATCAATAAAAAGTTGGCGGTGGGCCTCAATATTTCCGACATTCAAAACCTCGATGGCAAAGAATTGTACCGCGAAATAACCCCTGAATTTACCCTGAAGCAAAGTAAAAAATGGCAACTGATCGGTGGGGTACAATTATTGCACTATAATATGCCGGTGTATCAGGGCAAAGCCGATGCAAAAGACGAATCCGACCCGATCGAATTTTTGGGCGGCGGTCAAGCCGATTATGTGGACGGACTGACGCCTTACGCCGAGTTTTTATACAAATTTTCGCCCCGCAAATCCATGCGCCTCGAGGCACAGTATTTGCTCACGGACGATGAATTTGGCTCCTGGGTAAATGCAGTTGCCGAGTTTGGCTGGGCACCGCACTGGCTTTGTTACGTGTCGGATATGTACAAAATTCCGCACCACAATGCCGCTGAATATCCAGCGTCCAAAACAAAATACGATGGCCTGCATTATCCTTCGGTGGGCCTGGTGTACACCCAGAAAGCCAACCGTTTTTCCATTGCATACGTCAAGCAGGTGGAAGGTATCAACTGCGCGGGCGGTATTTGTCGCTTCGAACCAACTTTTCACGGCGTCCGACTGAACATCAGTTCGTCCTTTTAATTTTACTACAATCACCATTCAACAATGCTCGATATGAAAAACATTTTTTATGTATTGATTGCCGCAAGTATGCTTTTTTCTGCCTGTGCCGAGAAGACATTGGTCATTCCAGAACTTTCTGCGGGTAAAAAACGCATTTTGATTGAAGAAATCACGGGTGTAAACTGTCCGAACTGTCCGGATGGTGCGCGTGAATTGAAGGCTTTGCAGAACCAATTTGGCAAAGAAAACCTGATCATTGTGGGTATTCATTCTGGCGGAAACCTTTCTTCGCCCATTTCCGGGAGCAAATACGATTTCCAGATTCAGGAAGGTTACGACATGACCAATTATATCGGCACGTTGTTTGGTTTGCCTTCTGCATCCATCAACCGGATCGAAAACCTTGCGGACGAAACGCCGTTTCTGATTGGTGGTTGGGCCGCACAAGTCAGCGCCGAATTGGCCAAAGACTATGGTCTCGATATTTTTGTAAACAACACCTACAACGCAGAAACACGCAGCTTGGATATCAACGTAAACCTCGCACCAGAGAATCCGATTAATGAAGAGGTGCGTTTGACGGTGGTGATTACCCAAGACAGTATTGTTGACGCCCAATACGAGGGAACGATTATTCTTCCGAACTATATGCACCAGCATGTGTTAAGGGATGTCGTCTCTAAAACGGATGGCGATATTATTACCGAAGATCTGGGTGCCAATGCTTTGGTGAAAAAGACGTACACCGTAAAACTTTCAGAAGCCTGGGACGCAAAACATTGTAACGTAGTGGCATTTTTGCAACGTGGATCGGGTAAAAATAAAGAAATTTTGCAGGTTGCAGAGGCGCATGTGATAGAATAGCGTATTTTCGCCGTCTCTAACCATCACCATAATATAACCATTTTCAGACTATGTTCAACCTGACCGAAGAGCACTTTGCAGTAAAAGAGGCGGCGCGCAGTTTTGCCCAAAATGAATTAAAACCAGGCGTAATTGAGCGCGACTCTAAAATGTTGTACCCTACCGAACAGGTGCGCAAAATGGGCGAACTTGGCTTTTTGGGTATGATGGTTTCGCCCGAATACGGCGGCGGCGGCATGGATACGCTTTCCTACGTGCTGGCCATGGAAGAAATCAGCAAAATTGACAATTCCTGTTCCGTTATTGTATCGGTGAATAATTCTTTGGTTTGCTGGGGTATTGAAACCTTTGGAACAGAAGAACAAAAACGCAAATACTTGCCAAAATTGGCGACCGGTGAATGGATTGGTTCTTTCTGTTTGTCGGAACCCGAAGCAGGCAGCGATGCAACCAGTCAGCGCACCACGGCAGTTGATATGGGCGACCATTACCTGTTGAACGGTACCAAAAACTGGATTACCAACGGCGGTACCTCCAAAGTACACCTGGTAATCGCACAAACCCATGCAGAAAAAGGCCACCGCGGCATCAATTGCCTGATTGTGGAAAGCGATTGGCAAGGGGTAACCATTGGGGCAAAAGAAGATAAATTGGGCATTCGTTCTTCCGACACCCATACCATTATGTATTCGGATGTGAAAGTACCCAAGGAAAACCGCATTGGCGAGGACGGGTTCGGCTTCAAGTTTGCCATGAAAACCTTGTCGGGCGGCCGAATTGGCATTGCTGCGCAAGCCCTTGGCATCGCGGCGGGCGCTTACGAACTCGCGGTTGCGTACGCGCAGGAGCGTGAAGCGTTTGGTAAACCGATTTCCCAGCATCAGGCAATTGCGTTCAAAATTGCCGATATGGCCACCGACATTGAGGCCGCACGGATGTTGGTGTACCGGGCTGCCTGGTTGAAAGACCAGCACCTCGACTTCGACCAGGCTGCTGCCATGGCCAAGTTATTCGCCTCCGATGTGGCCATGCGCCATACCGTGGAAGCCGTTCAGATTCACGGTGGTTATGGTTTTGTAAAAGAATACCACGTGGAACGCTTGATGCGCGATGCAAAAATTACCCAGATTTATGAAGGCACCTCCGAAGTACAGCGCATCGTCATTTCGCGCAATGTATTGAACGGCGCATTGTATGTAGCCTCTCCGGTACTGGCTGCACAATAGGCATGTTGCGGCGGGATGTAAACCGCTCAATATACAATAAAGATAAACATGAGGAGTCATCCCGAATTTTGGATTCCATCAAAATTTGGGATGGCTCTTTTCTTTTTTTGAGATCTTAAGTTTGCGTTTCTTCTGGCATTATTCAAATCCCGATTTTGTGCCTTATCAACCTACAAATGCTTGACCTACAAATGTGCGGCCTACAAATGCATGACTTCTCCGAAGTCGTGAGCGGGTTCGGTCTTTGTATGTTTTCTACAAATGTTCGACTTCTCCGAAGTCGTGAGCGGGTTCGGACATTGTATCTTTTCTACAAATGTTCGACCGCTCGCGAGGTCGTCGCGTTGCCCAATGATTTATTGATTTAAAACCATCTCTTGGAATCTCAAAGGCAAGGCACTGACCTCCTTGGAGGTCAAATATTTGTTAGATCTACAAATGTTCGACTTCTCCGAAGTCGTGAGCGGGTTCGGACATTGTATCTTTTCTACAAATGTTCGACCTCTCGCGAGGTCGTCGCGTTGCCCAATGATTTATTGATTTAAAACCATCTCTTGGAATCTCAAAGGCAAGGCACTGACCTCCTTGGAGGTCAAATATTTGTTAGATCTACAAATGTTCGACTTCTCCGAAGTCGTGAGCGGGTTCGGACATTGTATCTTTTCTACAAATGTTCGACCGCTCGCGAGGTCGTCGTGTTGCCCAATGATTTATTGATTTAAAACCATCTCCTGTAATCTCAAAGGCAAGGCACTGACCTCCTTGGAGGTCAAATATTTGTAGCAACGCCAAATGGTATTTTTTCCGCACGACCTCGCTAGAGGTCGAATATCTTACCCAAATGTTTCCGCTTTGCTGGATGTTTCGTAAAATGGATAAAAAATCCCGAATTCTGGTTTTAACCAAAATTCGGGATGACGCATGTTCGTTTTTTATGCTTCTACCAAATCCTGCGTTTTCGCGTATTCAGCGGCTAATTTGGCTTGTAAATCGCCCGGAACAGCGGCATAATCGGCAAAAGCGATCGTAAATTTGGCCTTTCCTTGTGTGAGCGCGCGCAAGGTCGACGAATACCGGTGCAGTTCTTTCAGCGGCACCCGCGCCCGGATCACCTGATAATGTCCATCGGCATCCATGCCCATGATGATGGCGCGGCGGGTTTGTAAATCGCCCATCACGGCACCCATAAATTCGGCGTCTACCATCACTTCCAGGTCATAAATGGGTTCCAGAATTTGCGGTCCTGCTTTTAAAAATCCCGCGCGGAAGGCCATCATAGCGGCAATTTGGAACGCCATATCGTTCGAATCCACATCGTGCATTTTACCGTCGTACACACTCACGCGCACATCGCGGCAATAGGAACCCGTAGACGGCCCTTCTTCCATTTTAGACATAATGCCTTTTTTGATGGCATTGGTAAAACGCGCATCAATCACGCCGCCCACAATGGCCCACACAAAGCTGAATTTTCCACCCCATTTGAGGTCTTCCACTTCAATATGTTTGGCATTTAAGCCTTGTGGTGCAGGCATACCTTCGTAATAAGGTTCGATGCGCATATGCACTTCGGCGAATTGACCCGCGCCACCCGATTGTTTTTTGTGGCGATAATCTTCGTTTACCATCCGCGTGATGGTTTCGCGGTAAGGAATGCGCGGCTCAATAAAGTCGATGTGTACCCCAAAGTTTTGTTCAGCGCGCACCCGTACAATATCCAGGTGCAGTTCGCCCTGACCCTGAATAATCGTTTGGCGCAATTCCACACTTTGCTCCACGATCAGCGTGGGGTCTTCTTCCTGGATGCTGTGGAGGGCATTGGCCATTTTTTCCACATCGGCCTTGCTTGGTGGGACCACCGCCATGCGAATGCGCGGGGTCGGGAAATGAATGCGTTCGATGCGAATATCAGAGCCTTTCGGATTGAGCGTCTGGTTGGTATGCGCGCCTTTGAGTTTTACGGTGCAGCCAATATCGCCGGCGCGTAATTCCTGCACGGCATCGCGGTTTTTGCCTTCACTTTCATACAATTGGGCAAAACGCTCCACCGAGCCTGTATCGGCGTTGGTCAGTTCGTCCCCCGCCTTAAGCGTGCCAGAAAACACCTTAAAATACGACACGTTACCCACTTTGGGTTCGTTTACCGTTTTAAAAATAAACACGCAGGGGCGTGCGCCCGGATCACAGGGTTTGGAGCCGCCGCCTTCAAGCGCAGCTGCGGGTCGTTCGGACGGTGCAGGGCAGATATCGTGGATAAAGCCCATAATACGGCCAGAGCCCATGTCTTTCAAGCCAGAAGCACAAAAAACGGGGTAATATTGGCGGTGTGCGAGGCCGATTGCCAGGCCTTTTGCCAGTTCATCTTCACTGAGATTACCTGCTTCAAAAAACTTTTCCATCAAGGCATCATCGTTTTCGGCAGCGGCTTCTACCAGTGCTTGGTGCAGGGCGTTGGCACGGTCGAGGTGTTCGGCTGGAATGTCTTTTTTCTCCGGTTTGCCACCCTCGGCTGGGAAAACGTACATCACCATGCGCAGGGCATCTACAATGGCATTAAAGCCTGCGCCCTGATTGACTGGAAACTGGAAAGGCAACACGCGGCTACCAAATCGGTTGACGGCTTGTTCCAGTGTGTTTTCAAAATCGGCTTTTTCATGGTCGAGGTGGTTGACCACAAAAACGCAGGGTGTTTGAAAGGTTTCAATGTATTCCCAAATCAGTTCGGCTCCAACTTCTACGCCGCTGCGGGCATTGAGCAGCATAATAGCCGTATCGGCAACTTTTAAAGCCGTAACTACTTCGCCTGCAAAATCGTCGAGCCCGGGGGTATCGAGGATATTGATTTTGGTGTCTTTCCAGGAGCAGTGAAGAAGAGAGGCAAACAAAGAGTGGCCGCGCTGCTGTTCAAGTGCAGTGTAGTCGCTCTGGGTATTGCGGTCGCCGACAGAACCTCGTCGGTTGATCGCTTTTGCTTCGTAAAGCATGGTTTCGGCAAAAGTGGTTTTGCCGCTGCCGGAGTGTCCTACCAGGACGACATTCCGGAGTTTGCTGGTGTCGTAAGCTGCCATAGCGCAATGAACTGGTTTAGGTGAAAAAATGGCCGGGTGGCGAAAGCGAAAACGCAGGAACTCGGGCGGGAGCGGGCCAGGAAGGCGCCAGGGGCCGCCGAAGTTGGCTGCTAATTTTTAGCAAGCGCAACCCGGCAAGGTTGTAAACGGGCAGTGTGCATAAAACAAATATTTATTTGGTGAAATGAACTGCTTCAGGCTGTTAAAGTAGGTATATCTAAGCATTCTATGTTAATAAATCGTTAACTTTTTTTAACCACCCGGCTTCTTTATACGCAGTTCAAGTAGAAAAAAAATATTTTTAAAAAAAGCAGCAGCGCTGGCAGCGTTTGGAAAGTGCCCTTCGTTATTCTATTGCTTTTAATACAAAACCGAAACTTACGCACCTTTTTTATGACTGCTACGATTACCTACACCGTTGTGCTTGCTGCAATCTATCTGGGAAGAAAAGCATTTGCACTGAAGACACAACACGCTTAAACCGATTTTTTGATCAAAAAAACCCCCTTACTTCAGGAGAAGCACGGGGGTTTGATGTTTAGGCCTAGATTAAAATCCCTATTTCCCAAGAACACTCATTTTGCGTTCCAGCACCTGCCGACCGCCCACTTGCAGGTCGTAGATGTATAAACCGCCGCTTAAGGTACTGGCATTGATGGTGATTTGACCTTCCAAATCGCTCAAAGACCAGGATTGGATGGTGCGGCCCGCCAGGTCGTACACGGAGATGCGCGCGCCGGTAGTGCCTGCTGGAACTGCGTAAGCGATTACCGTATTGCCGCCGGTTGGATTCGGCGTGTTTTGATCCAGGCGATACCCTTTCAAGTCGCCCGACTGCTGGCCAGCTTTAAGGTCGTTGATTTGGCTGCGGAGTTCGGCTAATTCGTTGCGGAGTTCGGTTACGGTTTTGTCTTGTTCTTTGATGGCCTCGGTGAGTACGGGAATAAGCATGGTATAGTTAACAGCATAATAGCCATCGGAATTGAGCACGGTCGCTTCCGGAATGACTTGTTCCAGTTCTTGTGCGATAAAGCCGTATTGCAGTCCGCCGCCAAAATTGCGGTCCGGGAAAGCTTCTTGGTTAAAATGGTATTTTGTGCCTTGTATTTTGCGGACGAGTTCCAAACTGTTCGGGATGTTTTCGATGTCTTTTTTGAAGCGGCGATCGGAAGTTAAAAGGGCACCGGTTGAATTAATCAACCCATTGACATCCAACAGAATCGTTTGTTTTCTACCAGGATCACAGCTGCCCGAAGTCGGCTGAATGGTGCCGATGCCGACACGCCCATTAGCCTGGAAAGTCATGACCGGCAGTTTGTTGCCGACTTTGAACGGGTCGGTATTTTGATTGTTGCGGAAGCTAATGAAGAACTTATCGCGTCGTTGGGCGGAGTCGATGGGGAATACATCACAATCCACACTAAGGTTGTCGGAGGCGTCGAGGTCTTGCCAGGTCAGTTCGGCGTATTGGCGGTTGCCGAAGGCCAGCACATCGATGGTGTTGGAGTTGACGCCTCCTTGTGGGTTGTTCACGGTTTGGAGGTTGGCGGCTACACCTTTAGGAGCCTGTAATACGGATTGGAAATCGGGTATTTGTGTGCGGAATCCCTCCACGGCGATTTCACTTTGGGCAAGGCTGACGTTGGCTTGTACCCCGATGGCCGATGCGGATGTAATGGTACTGCCACTGAAGAGCGGTTGGCGGCTGACAATGGCAATGGCTTTAAAGCGCACACTATCCGAGTTGGAAAGGGTTGAGTTGACCCAGAAGGTGCTTCGCGGCTCCTCGTTGATGCCTACAGCGCCGTTGGGGTTTGCAATCAACAAATCCTTTGCAGTAAAGGAACTACCCGAAAAGCCCCTGATTTTGAAGCGGTTGGTGTTGGTGGAAGCCGTACTGCCGAATCCTGCAATCAAATTGGTTTGTGTGCCTTCATCCAACAGGTTGAAAACCCCTGTACTGGTATTTTTGGTGATAGCAAGGCCGTATGCGGTACCGACGCCTGCCAAGCCTAGACCCAGCCATTGGCTGCCCGACGCAAAAGCGCCAAACGTTCCCTGCTCTACATGCGATATCTGGCTGTTGGAGCCGTTGGCGCGCACCTGAAGTAGGGAGGTGGGCAAGGTTGCGCCGGGATATAATCCAATGCCGGTGCTGCCTAAGCGACGCATAAAGGTACCATAATCGGCATCGCCGATGGGGTTCGTTAAGCCATCCTCAAACTGTGCAAACGCTGCCGAAAACACGGACAGCAATAAAAAAACGGTCAACTTGATTTTTTTCATGACGTATTGGTCATTTTAAAAAGGTGAAAAAATGGTTGACCGGCCGGTTCAACGCTACAAATGTACCGGCGAAAAAACATGACAGCATGTGACAATGATGAACATCGGTGAACAGCAGGTAACAAGATGTGACAAAACGTAGCAGCTCGCAACAATTGCTTACTGACACGTACAATTCGCATCCGTCAGCACCGTAGGCTGCACTACCAATGCCCCGGGATTTACACCAGGCGGCACGCACACGGTGAACTGTCCTGTGTTGCCCGCGAAGGTGTGGATAAAGGCGCCCACCACGTTGCCGCCCGATATCAGGTTGCCGCTCAGCGTAAAAGGCGCCGCGCCCGTGAGGGTGGCCTCCACCTCTATGCAACCGCCCACGCACACATCGGTGTTGGGCACCGACAGCACCACCGCCGGCAGGGGCTGCCACACCACCGATACGGCGTTGGACACATCCAGACAAGGATCATCCAGATCCACGCTGCCGTTCAGGTTGTTGCCCGCTATGGCGGCGATGTAATATGTCTGCCCATATTGTAAGGGCGGTACAAAATTGAACATCGGGGAGGAGGCAGTCAAAACAATGCTGCCAAGGGTGTCATTGGGGTCGCTGAACAGGATGAAGCGCAGCAGGTCGTTGCCGTCCAGCACCTCGTTGCCGTTGTGGGTGGCTTGCACGGGCGCGTTGCCGCACAGGTCAAAAGCCCCGGCCTGTATGTCGCCTGCCTCGGTGCTGCAAATACACGGGGGAGCAGGTACGCCCGCCGGAAGAAAGGTGAGGCCAAGTAATTGACCATTAATTCCCATCGAAGGCAAATTGCATTCCTCTTCAAAGGTATTGGCGACGGGGTCGTAACTTACCAACCAAGGATTGGCACCCAAATAAATGATGCCGTTTACTGATGTAGCCGATGTTATTAGGTTGGCATAACCGACAGTATTCTGCACAAACACCGAATTCCCGGGGTTGAGCAGGTCAATTTGCCAGATTGACCTAGGTGTGATGCCCATACCTATGGCGTAAACCTGGCCCCCCAACTCGTAAAATTCATAAGCCCCTGTCATAGCCGGGGGCAATGCGCCGATGAAGTTGATCTGGTTGGTCAGCGGGTCAAATGCATACAAGCCATTTGTGGCATGAATATACATCAGGCCATTGATGAAGATGGAGCCTCTGGCAATTTCGGCTGGAGGTGGCATCGGAATGATGGTCGGGTTGGGGTCGGGCAGGGTGTACACAAATATTTCTGGCTCGCTGCTGTTGAGCAGTACCAACCGACCATCAGGTAAAATACTTACATCAGTGTTAGGGGTAGGTGGCCATTCAAATACCACACAGGCTGTACAGGTACTAAGGTCAATCGCGGTTAAATAAGTGGTATTATTCTGGAAGTATGTGCCGTAAACGATCTGCGCTTGTGTACGGCCAAGGCCCATCAGGGTGAGGGTGAGGAGGAGTAAGGGAAAGGATTTCATGATTTAAAGGATAAGTGGTGAAGGTGAGGGTTGCGTATTTTTTAGCCGTATGCCAATCTCCATTTTATATACACGTACAATTCGCATCCGTCAGCACCGTAGGCTGCACCACCAATGCCCCGGGATTTACACCAGGCGGCACGCACACCGTGAACTGCCCGGTGTTGCCCGCGAATGTATGGGTGAAGGTGCCCACCACGTTGCCGCCCGATATCAGGTTGCTGCTCAGGGTAAAGGGCGCTTCGCCCGTGAGGGTGGCTTGCAATTCCACGCACTGGCCCACGCACACATTCGGATTGGGCAGCGACAGCACCACAGCCGGCAGCGGCCGCCAAACCACCGATACAGCATTGGACACATCCAGACAAGGGTCGTTCAGGTCTACACTGCCGTTTAGGTTGTTGCCCGCTATGGCGGCTATGTAGTAGGTCTGCCCATACAGTAGAGGTGGTGCAAAATTGAACACCGGGGTGGAGGCGGTAAAAATAATGCTGCCAAGGGTGTCATTGAGGTCGCTAAACAGGATGAAGCGCAGCAGGTCGTTGCCGTCGAGCACCTCGTTGCCGCTGTGGGTGGCTTGCACGGACGCGTTGCCGCACAGGTCAAAGGCCCCGGCCTGCATATCGCCCGCCTCGGTACTGCAAATGCAAGGCGGGGCGGGTAAACCAGTTGGGAGAAAGGTGAGGCCAGCCAGTGCACCGAAAATGCCCATCGAAGGCAAATTGCATTCCTCTTCAAAGGTATTGGTAGTGGGGTCATAACTCAATAACCACGGATTAGCACCCAAATAAATGACACCATTTACCGATATAGCTGATCCTATTAGATGCGAATAACTGCTGGTGTTCTCCACAAACACCGAGTTTGCAGGATTCAGCAGGTCAACCTGCCAGATGGAACTTGGAGTTGCACCCATACCTATTGCGTAAACTAGTCCGCCCAATTCGTAAAATTCATAAGAGCCAATCATACCCGCTGGCCAGGTGCCAATGAAGCTAATCTGGTTGACCAGTGGGTCAAAGGCATACAAGCCATTGATTGTATGTATGTACATTAATCCATTAAAAAGGATTGAGCCATTTGGAAAGTTTGGAGGCGACAGCGGGATGGTGATCGGGATTGGGTCGGGCAGGGTGTACACCAGGATGTTCTGCGCATTGCTGTTGAGCAGCACCACCCGGCCGTCAGGCAGGATGCTCACATCCTTGTTTGCGTTACTTGACCATTCGAACACTACGCAGGCCGTGCAGTTACTCACGTCAATGGCGGTCAGATAGGTACTGTTACCCTGGCTGTAAGTGCCGTACAAAATTTGCGCTTGTATACGGCTGAGGCCCATCAGGGTGAGGGCGAGGAGGAGGGGAAAGGATTTCATGATTTGAAGGGTGGGTGGGTGTGAAGGTGAGGGTTGCGCATTTTGAAAGGCCAATGCAAAACGAGGTAAATTTCTACTACGTCTTCTATTGGCAAAATACTTTGTCGAGAAAGTACTAATTTGTGTTCTTTTATCCTGCGACCAAGTGTCCAGACAGCAATATCGTATTCTGATGCGATTTCTTTACGCGATTTCATGGAAATTAAATGCGCAAACTCCTCCGGAATTTCAACATTCCGGCCATGCACATGGTAAATAATTAGTTTTGACATAAAAGTGGAAGTTTATTTTCATTAAGGTTGATTTATACGCCGCCGCAATAGATTTTAAAATTATATTGAACAATCAAATCGAGCAAAACCAATTGCTCTGGCGTATTTATACGCCGCCGCAATAGATTTTTTGAAAATTACATTGAACTATCCAATATTGCTATGGCGTATCCTACGCGCGTTCGCGTAGTAACAGATCGTATTAAAACAAATAAAATAAACCCTGTGCGCATGCACAAGCCTAACTAAACTTAGTGAGAAAAAGGACGGAATTAGGTCAACAAAAAATGGTGGCGAGCAAGCGCGCCCAGTAACGGAGTAAGTAAGAGAAACGCATGATGGGGCAGTGGCAATGTGGTTTAGTGCGGCGGGAGTTACCTTACTTTACATTGCGGTATAAAATTAATGCAACTTAATTTAAATTGCAAGCAATACTTTTAATCTTTATTAAAAAAATATGGGGGGGTGATTGATAATCAATAACTTATGGAGTTGATTTACATAAAATTAATATTAACGAAAATCATGGGTTAAAAATCCAAAAAAGTGAGGCGGTACGGATTGCACCGAAAATATGAACAATAAGTCCATTAGTTACGATGATTTTGAAGGCTTTTTGGATGTTTGTTTTTTTAAGAGCCTGTAAAAATTTATATTTCTTACAGGCTCTAAGGATTTTTTCCGAATATTCCGCCGCTATTCATTTTTCAAACTGTGTACCGGATTTGCCATCGCTGCTTTTACACTTTGAATACTGACGGTAAACAAAGCCACGCCCAATGCGATCAAACCTGCCAGGGCAAACATCCACCACGCTAATTCGATGCGGGATTCAAACCCGCCTAACCAGCGTTGCATACAATACCAGCCAATGGGCACCGCGATCAATACAGCCAGCAATACAAGGCGCAAAAAATCGCGCGCGAGCTGGCGGGTTATGCTCCAGACGCTGGCACCCAGCACTTTGCGAATCCCGATTTCTTTGATCCGGTTGGCGGTGACCAAAGATGCCAACCCAAACAAGCCCAAAGATGCCAAAAACAAACAGAGCCCGCCTGCCAGACTAACCACGGTGCTCCAGCGTTGTTCGAGTTTGTAAAAAGTGTTGAGCTCCTCTTCCAAAAAGGCATACCGAAATGGTATTTTGGGCTCAACGGCAGTCCATGCAGCCATAAGTTGGGCCAAAGGAGGTTTAGGGTCTCCTGCCCTCAAACGTACAAAAAAATTGCTGCGTGGAAACGGACTAAACATCTGCAGCATCATCGGCTCAATACCTTTGCGAAAGGAACCAAAATGATAATCTTTTACGACCCCAATGACCACCGGATTGCGCGCAGGATTTTCTGTATTGTAACCATCCAGCACTTGCCCGACGGCATTTTGCACCGACCAGCCAAACATCCGCACCGCTGATTCGTTGACAATAACAGATACCTGGGTATCGGACACCACCTGCGCATCAAAATTACGACCGGCCATTACTTCCAGATCAAGGGTGGGGATGTATTCCTGATCGACTACATATTCAAATATCTGAATCGGTTTTCCGAAGTAATCAAAGCCCGAACTAGACCACCCCGCATTGGCACCAAATCCAATTTCTACGCCGCTAATATGGGTTATATCAGGTGTTGTGCGCAGTTTTTCGCGAAACTGTTGCAGGGTACGCGTTAAGTCATTTACCCCGAATGCATTGATCACCACTACGTTTTCTTTATTGAAACCGGGATTTTGGGTTTGTAAAAAATCCAATTGTCGCAGCATAATGACCGTACAGATCAATAATCCGGTAGAAAGCGCAAATTGGCCGGTGAGCAAACTGCGCGTAAACCAATTTTCGCCACCCATCCGAAAGGTACTGCGTATGGTTTTTATAGGTTGTAATCGCGCTAGTACGATGGCCGGATAAATGCCTGCTAACAAACCGACCAGCACCATCAACAACGGCAAGAGTATGTACATTTCAGGAAACTGCGCAACACTAAAAACCAGGTTTTTATCGGTCAATTGATTGAACAAAGGCAAGGTGGCGATGGCTAGGATGATACCTAAAATCGTAGACAAACCGCTCAGTAGCAGCGACTCTCCTAAATATTGCAGGGTTAATTGTTGTCGACTGGCCCCCAGCACTTTGGTAACCCCTATTTCGCGCGCCCTGCCTGCTGCCCGGCCAATGGCGAGGGTTGTAAAATTGATGCAAGCAATAAGCAAAATAAGGCTGCCAATACCCAGTAATATGAGTGGATAGGCGGGGTTAACGGTCTGGCCTTCTACACTTATATCGTTGTGCATGGTACGGATGGGCTGTAAACCGTATCCGAATGGCGATTCCGCTTTTGTCCACCAACCTTTGGAACGGGCGTTGGATTCCGCCGTAGGGTGATATTGCGTATAAAATTGCTGCAAACGGGGTTGGTTACTGCTCAACGTGGAGCCGGGCGTCAATTCTACAAACGTTTCCATAGAGCACCGTGTCCAGCGGTCGGATTCTTGTTTCCCGCGTTCTGAAGCGGCATATCGGGCAAAAGGCAGCAAAATACCGAGTTCCAGGGAGTTATTGCTGGGCGGATTCGCAAGTACCCCCGACACCGTGTAGGGTTCAAACTGATCAAATACCTTCAATTCGAGGGTACGTCCTACCGGATTGCGTTCGCCAAAAAACTTTAGGGCCAATTTTTCAGTCAAAACCACCTGAAACGGATCGTTCAGGGCCTGGAGTGGATCGCCAAAAAGCATTGGAAAAGAAAACATTTGCAGAAAAGCCGGATCGACAAAATGGGTGGATTCCTCAAAAATACCCTTGGGTGCCTGAATAAACAAACCCCAGCCGCGCATTCTGGTAAAAGCCACCACCTCCGGCATATCGCGTTGCATGGCCGGACCAAGGGGCATGGGCAACCACGGGTCCTTATGTTCGGGCTCATTGCGAAATCCGTCGGCGGTATGGTTGTACACCCGAAATAAACGATCCGCTTTGTGGTGGAACCGATCAAAACTGAATTCGTCGACCACATGCAACAGAAACAGCATAAAGCAGGCCAAGCCCAGGGATAAGCCCAACATATTGATGGCCGAAATTACCGGTTGTTTGCGCAGACCACGCAAGGCGCGTTTTAGGTAGTATTGAACCATGGCAAAAAATTGTAAATTAAAACGGATATAAAGCATGGGGCATACATTATGCCAACTAATTAACTATTTGATAATCAATATTTTAAAATAAAAAATGCGCGCGTTTTTGTCCGAAAACGAACAATTTAGTGTGCGGTGGCGAACACCCGGCCTGGCTTGTTCGCCACCGCCACTTGCTTACTTTTCTTTTTTTGCTTTGAGCGAAATCGACAAAGTAACCACATCATTAATGAGTTTGTCTTTGGCAGTTCCCAGCAAGCCAGAGCGGAAATTGACGCCCCAATCGGTGCGGTTAATCGGGAAAGTAGCCGATTCAGCGGTTAAATCGTCTTCATTAATTTTGAGCATCACGGGAATATTAACCGATTTGGTTTTGCCTTTCATGGTAAGCAAACCGGCGATGACGGCATTAAAATCGGGGTTATTGCTCGGGTACACTTCCGAAAACTTGAATTCCGCCTTGGGGAATTTTTTTACCTCAAAAAAATCGGCGTCTTTCAAATGCGATTCCAGGTCGCGTTTTTCCTCTGGATCCTTTAAGTCGGATACAGATACGGTGTTCATATCGAGTACCACACTGCCGGAAAGCAGCCTGCCTTCGCTCAATTCAAGGGTGCCTTCGAGTACCTGAATATTGCCGTTGTGGCCATCGCCCAGTGCTTTTTGGCCGGCCCAGTACACGATGCCCGATGTTAAGGTAAAAGTGCCGGTAGCATTGCTCGTGGCAGGTGCAGGCCGAACCGTGTCTACTTTGGGTTTCTCTTCTGTACGTTGGTTTTCCGATTGGGCGGATTGATTTTGGCAAGAAAACAGGGCCATTGCTGCACAAAACAGGCAAATGGCGCTAAAAAATGACTTTGACATAAGGAGGGATATTAATTGGAACGAATGATTTAGTTTTTAAAGGCGCAAAACTACGCGCTGATTTGATAAAAAATACAAGCGCAGGCAGCAAATCAAGGTCTAATGCGTTTTTGTAGCATAAATGAAAACCTATGATGATACGCCTACTTGTTTTTTTGGGATTTTTGAGTGCATTAACGGCCTGTAAGGAAAACCTGGAGGCCCCAGAAATCATTTATAAGGTACCGCCTGAGTTTAGTGTCGACCTGTTTCAAGCCCGCGACGCAGGACTGGGGGGCGCTACCTTTGGTTTGTGGGTGGAAAGCATGGCGCCTTATGATTATGCCAACTACGGAATCCTTTCACAGGTGAACGTAGATGACCAGCAAAACATTTATGTAAAAATATTGGGTCCGGAAACGCCCGTTACAGGCCTGGGTGCCCCCGATAAGGCGCGGGCGTTTATTCCAATTAAAAACTTTGCAGACGGTACCTATGCTTTTACCCTTGCTCTGGGCAATGCCCTCGAAAATAAAGGGACTTTGGTGGTTAAAAACGGCAATTACAGTTTGTCGATGCCCGGTTTGCAAGGTTTTGTTTTGCAAAACCCGGAATTACAAGCCATTGCGAAGCCACTTATTTGGGGCTATGTGGAAAACCCCAGCGAACTCACCAAAGATGCCGCCGAAGCCTGTATCCGCGACTTGAAGGGCTTAAGTGCCGACCACGGACTTACCCCCGGTTTTTACAGTTACTTTACAATTACTGGTGCGGGCAATAGTTTTTTACACACGAGCATTGAGTCGGATGTGCCCGCTATTTTGTTTATTCGTTCGTTTAACAACGATACGGCGGCTTTGCGCAATGTGTTGAATCTTTATCGGGATCCGCAAAATCAGCAACCTTTAAAAGTGCATTGTTTTTCTACGTTTGGGGCGTTTTAGGCGGGTAGAGTTGATCCAATAATTGTAAGCCGGAACCTTTATATTTCCTAAAATCACCTTTGGAAGAAACTTGTATGCCCAGCATTTGGGTGTTTACTGGCAGGGTGACCCATTGCATAGCACGTTGATATCCAACCTGGGTTTCAATACCTTGTTCTGGGTCGCCCGTGATAATACCTATGCCTATTACGATCTCCGATTTTGATTGCAAAACCAAAATTATATCGCCATGCTTTGCGGTTAGGCAATAACGATTCAGAAGCAACCCGCCCTTAGGTTTAAGTTTTTGTATCCAGTTTTTAAAAGCAAGCCGGTTCCAAAAGGGCGAAATTTGCCAAAAATGCGTTTCAGGGTGTTTTAAAACATGGACTTGGTTTTGCTGCCATTGTTGCCAAATAAGCGTGTCACCTTTTTTAAGTGTCACAATCCAAATGCTGGCACCCAAGCTGACGCGTTTTCTTAAATCCGTATTGTATTTTATAGCAGGTTCAAAAAGTTGGTTAAATATACTTATTTTAGGAGTGGTATCTTTTAGTTCAATAAGCGGCTTGGATTGTGCCAAGATATCTTTAAAAGCCAAGCGAAAGTCCTCAACCGAGCCCGTCACATTACTTATGATTATATGATCCAGCTGTTTGCTTTTGGTCCAGTTAAAAGACCCGGTAATCAACACATTACCATCTATAATGGCAAATTTATGGTGAAGCAAATTATCTTCTAAATATCCGAATATTTCAGCGCCAAGACTTTGTAAGTAATTAAAATCCAAGCCTTTAGGCTTAAAATTTTGTTGGTCGTAATTTAGTGCAATTACCACCTTAACACCTTTGTGGCATTGTTGCTCCAATACTTCAAAAATGGCAGGATGGGTAAACCAGCAAATGGCAATATGAATAGATGTTTTTGCCTGTTTTAATGCACGGCAAATATGCTGCGCGTGATCGGAAAAGTGGGATTGAAGCATGTAGATTAAAGATTAAAAAGCAAAGATTAAAAAAGCAAAAGCGCGTCCATCTTTTCAGACCAACGCGCCTTTGCAAGTGTGCGTAAACGTACGTTTAGAACTTCTTAGGTCCGCTTTTTCTTGGCGGCCCTTTTTTGTCAAATTTGTTGAAGAAACGGTCCTCTTTGCCCGGTGGCTTTTCTTTCCGTCCATCGGCATCATCCACGCGGAGGCGGCGGCCATTGATGGTAAATTCAGCCAGTCCCTGACGAACTACGGTTACATAAGCGCCATCCAGATCGAAGTGCATGTACGAACGGTTGAGGTCAATATGTCCAATAGAGGTAGCAGGAACGCCGAACGAGCGCGATAACAACTTGATAAAGTCTTTTTTCGATACACCGTCCATTTCACCTACATTCAGGAACAAACGGTTCATGTTGCCGTTGGTTGCAGTGCCGGGTGTGGTGGTGCGGATACCGCGCTTGTCGCCGCGTGGATACACATTGATATCTGGTGCGTTGCGGTAGTATTTCAAAAAGCGGTTAAATTCCACACTGGCGAAACGTTCGATCAGATCTTCTTTGCTGAGGTCTTTTAATTCCTCCATGATCCGTTCCATAAACGGCGCAATTTCTTCTTTTTGAACTTCTTGGGTATGAATACCTTTTACGATGTGAAACAACTGCTGTTCGCACACTTCGTAGCCGGTCGGGATCATTTTTTTATGAAACGTCGCCTTCGCTTTGCGTTCAATTTGCAGTACTTTCTCTTCGTATTTGGGCGTCACGATGCTGATCGAAATACCCGTTTTGCCTGCACGACCGGTACGGCCGCTGCGGTGGGTGTACACTTCGATTTCGTCAGGTAAGCCGTAGTTGATTACGTGGCTGATGTTTTGAACGTCCAAGCCCCGCGCTGCAACGTCGGTTGCGATGAGCAATTGCAGGTTATTTTCACGGAAGCGCTGCATCACGCGGTCGCGGTCGGCTTGTGCCAGATCACCGTGCAAGGCATCTGAATTATAGCCATCGCGAATCATTTGTTCGGCAACTTCTTTGGCTTCCACCTTGGTGCGCACGAAAATCAGACCATAAATACCAGGGTTCGCATCCACCACGCGTTTGAGCGTAGCGTAACGGTCATCGGCACGGCACACATAGTACTGATGCTCAATGTTTTCGTTAATTTGGTTGCGTTTGCCGGTGCTCAGTTCCTGCGGATTGTTCATGTAATCCTTGGCGATCGAACGCACGGCATCCGGCATGGTCGCAGAGAACAACCAAATCGATTTGCGGTTGAGGGCAGCGCCGAGGATAAAGTCGACGGCTTCTTTGAAACCCATGTTCAGCATTTCGTCGGCTTCATCGAGCACCACGCGCTCAACAGCATCCAAACGAACGGCTTTGCGGGTCAACAGGTCCATTAAGCGGCCTGGTGTAGCCACAATAATTTGAGCACCTGCTTTAATTTGACGGATTTGCGTTTCAATACTTGCGCCGCCATACACCGCGACTACTTTATATTGACGTGCAAATTCTGCGTACTTTTCCAAATCACTGGCAACTTGAACGCAGAGTTCGCGGGTAGGGCACAAAATCAGTGCGTGAACTCCTTGGTCCTTCGGATCAATTCTTTGTAAAAGTGGTAAACCAAATGCGGCGGTTTTACCAGTTCCCGTCTGGGCTAAGGCGATAATATCCTCATCTGTCGTCAGCGCTACCGGGATAACCAACTCCTGGACAGGGGTTGGGGTTTCAAATCCCATGGAAGTAATGCCCTCTAACAGATCATCATCGAGGCCCAGTTCTTTAAATGAACTCATTTATAATTGTGATAATGAGCCGAATTGATAACTCCTTTATGCACAAAGAATTCGACTCGAATGAAATAAAGTGCAAAGTTACAACTTTTTCGCCTGTACGCACGGAAAATTGGCGTCCGGCAAATAATATTTTGTTAATGGCCTTAATTTTACCTTCAAAAGGAATATTTGAGCGGCCCTAAAGTGTGCCGGGCTACCATTTTCATTTGGCATAGTATAAAATATGCGTGTTTTTTGTTCTTTTTTAAAATTAAAAGAAATATTTTGTTTGATCGCTTTATTTTGTCGACTTATTTAGAACACTTCACTTTGAAGCATTTTTTTTTCAGCGTCTGCGTGCTCGGATGTTGTTTGTTGTTTGCTACGCCTGTTCTGGGGCAATCGCGCTTGGCCGATTCGCTGGAGCAGCTGCTATTGACCGCCCCGCCCGACACGCATCGGGTGAGTATGTTGTACGACCTGGCCTGGGAAATCCTTGATAATGAAACGGATAAAGCCGAACAAAAACTTTGGGAAGCGGTGGCATTGGCCCAAAAAACAGGCTTTAAAGCAGGCGAGGCCAATGCCTGGAATGGACTGGGCAACGTGGAAGAAATACGGGGCAATACACCCAAAGCGATTCAATATTACGAGCAAACCTTGCAATTGCGCTCCGCAGTGGGTGATGAGGCGGGCGTGGCACGCGCTAACAGCAATATTGGAAAGGCGTATGCGGCAATTGGAGCACTGGAAAAGGCGCTCCTGTATCAACGTCAAAACCTGTTTATCTGCGAAAAATTAAAGGATGCCAATGGCATTGCCCGGGCGCATTTTGCACTCGGTAACATCCTGCAGGATATGGGTTTTTATCCGGAAGCTTATGAACAAGTGAATCAATACCGACAATATGTTGAAGATACCGGAGATATAGAAGGAAAGGCAAGGGCTTACACCTTGTTGGGGCATATCCGGTTTGAACTGGAAATGCTGGACGAAGCGCGCAATTATTATGAAAAAGCGCTGAAAGTACGCGAATCCTTAAGAGACAAGGTGTATTTAGCCGATGCGCTGAGTGATTTGGCCAATGTATTAGACGAACTCGATACGACCAAAACAGGCATGGCGATCCCCTATTATATGAAGGCCTTGATTATTCGCACCGAATTGGACGATCAGGTAGGTATTGCCAGTATTTACAATAACCTCGGCGATGCTTACAAACACCTGAAAAAATATGAATTGGGGCTGTATTATTTGAATAAGGCCTTAAAATTGCAAACGGAACTGGATGATCAGCCCGGATTGATGGAAACCTATAATACGTTTGGGGATGTACTATATGGTCAGGGCGACATTCGGCAGGCGCTCGACTATGTCAAAAAGTATTTCGAAATTGCCCAGGCGATCCACGATGATAAGTTTGTGCAAAGAGGGTACAAGGATTTTGCAAAAATTTATGCGGCCCTGGGCGACTATAAAAAAGCCTTTGAATACCGGGTATTGTATGATGATTTGCGGTACAAACGCCTCGACGAAAACCGAACAAAGGATTTTGAGCGCAAAGACGTGGTGTTTTCAGAAGGCCGCAAACAACGCGAACTTGAACAACAGCAGCATCAATTAGAATTACAAAACGCCAAAATCGCCCGTGCCAACATCATCGGCATTGCCCTGATCGGCGGCGCGCTCGCCCTGGCTATCCTCGTTGCCCTGCTGTTCAACCGCAGCCGCATCCGGGCCAAAGCTAACCGCGAATTGGCCGCCAAAAATATCACCATCGAAAAGGAACGCGCCCGCGCTGATAACCTGCTCAAAAACATCCTGCCTGAAAAAACGGCCGAAGAACTGAAACTACACAACACCGTACAGCCCGTGCGGTATGAAAGCGTATCCGTGTTGTTCAGTGATTTCAAGGGATTTACCACCGTTGCAGAGCAGGTAACCCCCGAAGAACTGATCCATGAACTGGACGAGTGTTTTAGGATGTTTGATGAAATTTCAGCAGCCTACCGCATTGAAAAAATTAAAACCATCGGCGATTCGTACATGTGCGCGGCGGGGCTGCCAGACATAAACGAAACCCATGCGGTAGATATGGTGCAGGCTGCGATTGAAATGCAACGCCGTTTGTACCAATTGATGCGGCAAAAACAGGCGGAAGGAAAACCGGCTTTCGAAATGCGCATTGGTATTAATTCGGGTCCGGTGGTTGCGGGCATTGTGGGCAGCCACAAATTTGCCTACGACATCTGGGGTGATACGGTGAACACGGCAGCGCGTTTGGAGCAAGGCGGTGTGGTGAATAAAATCAATATCTCGGAAGCGACCTACCAATTGGTGAAACACCGTTTTGAATGCACTTACCGCGGAAAAATGGCCGCCAAAAACAAAGGCGATATTGATATGTATTTTGTGGAATACGATCTGACTACTGATACCAGCGGGTAGGATCGCCAAAATCATAGTCTAGGAAAATTTCGTCCAGCATGGGTTCGGCACCGGGTTTGTAGCCTTCTTTGAGGTCGTAGCCATATAATTTACCCAAATTGTGCCAGTAAAGCGCTGTAAAACCGCCCCGGGTATCGCGCACAATTTCATAAAACGGCTTATTCAGTTCTTTTTCGATCATTTTGATGAGCACTTTCCCCTGGGTTTTGGAAAGTTGTTTCATCTGCTCGGTAAAGTCCTCTTTCAATTCTTTGTGTTCCTGGCGTATGAAGCGTTTGCGTTTGCGCCTGCTCATGTCCTGGGTTTCGTTCGCAATTTCATCATACAAGGCAATGGCTTGCAAGGCGTACGGATACACTTTGCGCGCGGCGTATTTATAGCGGTTGTATTGGTTTTGCTCGTCGAGGTCCTTGTATTTGCGGGGTTGCCAGATGCGCACCGGCCGCAAAGACATATCAAATATGGTGTCGCCATTACTCACCTCCATGCGTGCCCAGGCGCCTACCGGACCTGCACTGGTGTCGGGCCGCGCTTGTGCAAAGGCGGCGACGGACCAAAAGCAGCAGGAAAGGAGGAAAAATAGCCGGTAAATCATATTTTTTAGGCAAAGGATAAATGGTGTGGTATAAAACGTTTCGGCGGCGGTTATGTTACGTG